>JACXTT010002068.1_pt1 | contig 32267 bp, 28 predicted proteins | sample 9270951 | NCBI WGS metagenome assembly JACXTT01 (sample SAMN15532306, study PRJNA645909) | rock metagenome | isolation source: weathered quartz diorite | place: Puerto Rico | collected 2017-06-21
TCCCCCGCACGGGGGAGAAGGTGCCGAAGGCGGATGAGGGGCTCTTGTTCGCGCGTTGCACGAACCCCTCATCCGCGCTTCGCGCACCTTCTCCCCTCGCGGAGGGGAGAAGGAACTGACGGCCAGAGCACCGCGAGTTTCTCTTACTCAGTCGCGTCGCGCAGCGACGTCGCCGCTCGGGATGACGAGAGATCGGTCGCTGCAGAATCTACCCGCTGAAATCAGCGATGCCCCAGAATTCAGAATGAATAATGATGCGCGAAGCGCCACCTCAATTTTGAATTTCTGCATTCTGCATTTCGCTTTTGACCCGGACAGGCGGGGGCGCCTGTCCTACACACTCAACGCTCCACTTTGCACCCGTCGCAGCAGGGCAACGCCTCACGTTCCCACAGACGCGGCAGCGGCTTGAGCACTGGCGTCAAATGATCGAGCTCTTTTGCGGTCAACCGCCGCCACCTCAACTCTCCATCGCGGAAGGCGTACGCCTGGCGCGAGATGGTGCAACGAACAGTTAGCTTCCGCTGATGCTTCGTTCGCATGACGAGGACGAGTCCGCGCTCGCTCACGTAGAGGTCCGACGTGTCCTCGTCTTCCCAGCTCCAGCCGCTGCGGGCGTGACCGCCGGTCTCGATCCTGCTGATCAGCCGCAGCTCGCCGCCTTCCAGTGCGAAGATGAAATCGACCGTCTCCGAGATCCCGCCGCTGCCGGACAGGCCGCCCTGAATCACGACATCCGCGTAACGCCGCCCCTGCACCTCGAACTCATTGATGAGCGCAGACACCTCACCCATCCTCCGCGGCTCGCCGAGGTTGAGATCGAGCGTGTTGATCTCGAAGCGCTGGCGGCCGCGCGCCACGAAGATGCGATGCTCGAAGTCTTCCGCCGGCAGATGATCAATCGACTCCGCGCCGTAGACGATGATCTCGCCTGCGCGCGCGTACTCGACGCACTGACTCGCGCCATTGAGAAGAGCGGGAGTGCAGAGCGTCGACAATACGACTGCGAGAAACACCGGCCGATTGTAAGGCCCCGGCTTCTCAGAACGCCGGAGTGAAGGCCTTGAGCAGATCCTTGCGCGTCGGCGGCTGCTTGTCGCCCTGCGCCTTCCAGCGGATCTCGAGAATCTCGTCGACCAGCGTCGGATGCTCGACCTCGTACAGCACACCCGTCGTCACGACATCGATTTCATTCGTGAACGGATCCGCCGACGTCCGCTTCGCCTTGTCGTAGCCAGCAGGCAGCGGCCGCTGCTTCGCACGAATCTCCTTGTGCTGATCATCGCCGCGCCACGTCACGCAGGGAGAGATGATGTCGAGAAACGCGAAGCCCTTGTGCGCGATCGCGAGCTTCATCAGCTCCGTCGTTCCCTTCACATCGCCGCTGAACCCGCGGCCGACCCACGTCGCCCCGAACGAGATCGCCAGCGCACACGGATCGACCGCTGCCTCCGGATTGCCATACGTCGTCGACTTCGTCTTGTCGCCAAGCGGCGTCGTCGGCGCGGCCTGACCCTTCGTCAGACCGTAGATCTCGTTGTCCATCATGATGTAGGTGAGATCCGTGTTGCGGCGCGCGGCATGGAGGAAGTGATTGCCGCCGATCGCGACACCATCTCCGTCGCCGCCGACCGCGATCACCTTGAGTGCAGGCGAGGCGAGCTTCGCGCCGGTCGCGATCGGCAGCGCGCGGCCGTGCAGCGAGTTGAAGCCGTACGCTTCGACATAACCCGGCAGACGCGAGGAACAGCCGATGCCCGACACGACGACCGTGTCATGCGGCTCGATCTTCAACTCGGCCAGCGCGCGATAGAGCGCGTTGAGCACACCGAAGTCGCCGCAGCCGGGACACCAGACCGGCTTCAGATCCGTCTTGTAGCTGAGTGGCGAGTAGCCGTTCATGCCGTCACCTCTGAGAGCGCAAAGCGCTTCACCTGTTCGATCACTTCATTGACGCGCAGCGCTCGTCCGCCCGACCGCGCATACACATGCGTCCGCGTGCGCGGCATGTCCACCTGCGTACGGAGGTAGCGATAGAACATCTGCGAGTGGCTGAGCTCCATGACGACGAGCTCGTCGACCGACGCGATGAACTTCTCGATCTCTTCGACGGGCAACGGCATCAGGATGCGCGGCACGAACGCAGCGACGCGGATCCCATCCGCGTTCAGTTTCTCGATCGCCTCGCGCACGACGCCCGCACTCGAGCCCCAGCAGAGGATGCCGATCTCGGCCTGCTGCGGTCCGAAGCGGGTGAAGAGTTTGTACTTCTTCGCGATCGCATCGAGCTTGAGGTAACGCTTGTCGTTCATCCGCTCGTGGACGACGTACATCGAGCTCGGACGTCCCTGCTCATCGTGCTCCAGACCGTTGGTCTGATACATGCCGCCCGACATGCCGGGGATGCTCATCGGCGACACACCGTCGTCGGTGATGCGATAGCGCTTGAAGTCATGCAGTTCGTGCGCGATGCGGCGCTCGATGACTTCATGTTCGAGCGTTTCCGCCGCGATCGTTTCGCGGCGCTGCGCGATCGACTGATCGCTCAGCATGATCACCGGGATCTGGAACTCTTCCGCGATGTTGAACGACTCGACCGTGGCGCGGTATGAGTCTTCGACGTCGCTGCAGGCCATGACGACGCGCGGCGTGTCGCCGTGGCTCGCGTAGAGCGCGTGCATCAGATCGGACTGCTCGCTCTTCGTCGGAATGCCCGTCGAAGGTCCGCCGCGCTGCACGTTGACGACGACCGCGGGAATCTCGGCGATCGACGCGAGGCCGAGCATCTCTGCCATCAGCGAGAGTCCCGGCCCCGACGTGGCGGTCATCGACTTCACACCGGCGAACGAACCGCCGACCACGGCGCCGATCGCCGCGAGCTCGTCTTCCGTCTGCAGCGTCGAGCCACCGATGCGCGGCAGCCACTCCGCGAGGAAGTGAAGGATCTCGGATGAAGGAGTGATCGGATAGCCGGCGAAGAAGCGGCAGCCGGCGTCGATCGCTGCGACCGCACTCGACTCGTTGCCTGATATCAGGAGTCGCGCTTTCGTCTTCTTATAGTCGAGCTTGCGCGCGGGACGCGCGAGCTCGCTGCAGTAGGAGACGCCGCGATCGAAGGCCGCGAGATTCGCGTCGATGACCGGCTGCGCCTTCTTCGCGAAGCGCTTCGCAATCGCCGCGCGAATCGCCTCGGCCGGAAGGCCGAACAGTTCGGCGAGGATGCCGAGGGCGAGAATGTTCTTGCCGTTGGGAGCGCCGGCTTCGCGTGCGAGCTCGTTGAACGGCACGCCGAAGACGCGGTCGGTTGCGATCTCGTTCGGCGCGGGGTCCTTCGCCTCGTGCAGCACGAAGGCTGTCGGGGAGAGAGAGATCTCGCTGCGGAAGCGGGCGAAATCGGCCCAGTTGAAGACGATCAGCGCGTCGACATCGTCCGCCTGCGCGTAGATTCTCTCCGAGCTCACGCGCACGGTGCAGGATGATTCGCCGCCGCGGATCTGCGGCCCATAAGCCTCGGTTTTGATGACATGGAGACCGTCGCGTGCGCAGGCCATCGACAGAATGTCGCCCGCGGCCACCGCGCCGTCTCCGCCGGAGCCGACGATTGCAAAAGTGATTTCACTCATGGAACGAAAGGATGCTGCGGGAGTGAACCTGGAGCGATGCGGGGAATCACTCGGGGTTGTGATCGTGATCACGGGATGGAAGTCCCATCGAGCTGTCCACAATCCGCACACCAGGCCTCGATCCGCACACCTCCCGCGGTTTTGAAACTACTACTTAGTCCAAAGCCATCAATCACTTACGCTCCAACCACCACCTGGGCCAAAACCCGCACTACCGGCCGTCCATGCCCGTTGAAAAGACTCGACGCTCTGCCGGCATCTATCTATTGTTCGCGTTGCTGAATCTCGCGACGATCGCGATGAGTCTGGTCCTCTCGCACAGGACGCAGCAGGCGTTCGCCGGCCGCATCGATTCCGACAAGCAGCTGGCGGAAGCGGTCAGCCGATTCGATGCGCTCAGCGAGACGATCAAGGCGCTCGACACGCCGCTCAGCGTGTTCGATCGCAACAATCCCGCTGCGATTCGCGGGCAATTCATCGACGCGTGCAACTCCGTTCAGCACGACGCGGCCTTCCAGGATCTCGGCCCCCAACTACGCGATGCATCGTTGCACCTGGCGAGTCTGCGCAGCACGGGTCTGGATCTCCTCGATCAATTCGCGCAGGGCAACGTGCGTGGAGCGGCGACCGCCGTCACGCAATTCGACAAGCAGCAGGAAGAGCTCCTCTCGAACATCGAAGAAGCAGAGGACTCACTTCGCACGCAACAGCTCGAAGGCTTTCGCCAGGAGGTGCTCGCGAGCCAGAAACTGCGCGCGCAGCGCAACTACCTCACGATCTTTCTGCTCCTGATGGTCATCGCTTCGGCCGCCTACGGCTGGCGGACGATTCATGACTCGATCACCGCGCAGGAGCGCGAGCAATACCTCGCAGCACTCCGGCGCACGACGGCCATGCGCGACACGATCCTCAACTCGGTGACCGACGGCGTCTGCGGCATCAATGACGACGGCCAGGTCATCTTCATCAACGCGCCGGGTGCGAGCCTCCTCGGCGAGGAAGATGCAGCGCGACTCTTCGATCGCGACGCGCGTGATCGCCGCACAACCATCAACGACGTTCCCATCGAGTACAGCGCCTCGTCCATGAACGGCGAGGGCATCGTCGTCACATTCCGCGACATTCGCGAGCGCGTTGCGGTGGAGAAGCTGAAAGACGAATTCGTCTCGACCGTAACGCACGAGCTGCGGACTCCGCTCACGTCGATCCGCGGCTCGCTCGGCCTGCTGGCCAGCGGCAAGCTCGGAGTGCTGCCGGAGAAGGGAAAGCGACTGCTCGACATCGCATCGGCGAACACCGAGCGACTCGTCCGTCTCATCAACGACATCCTCGACATCGAACGGATGGAGTCGGGCCGCATCACGATCGTGAAGAGCGCGTGCGATACGCGGGCCGTCGCGATGCAGGCGATCGAAGTCGTCCGCCCGCTCGCCGAGCGGGCCGGCATCGCGCTCGAGGCCGAGGTGCCGTCGCTGCCGCTGCTGGCGGACGGCGATCGGGTCGTCCAGACCTTGACCAATCTCCTCGGCAACGCAGTGAAGTTCTCCGACGCCGGCACGACGATCCGCGTCCGTGCAGCGCGCGAAGACCGCAACATTCGCTTCAGCGTCAGCGATGAAGGCCGCGGCATTCCGGAGGACAAGCGCGGGGCCATCTTCGAGCGCTTCCAGCAGGTCGACTCTTCCGATGCGCGCGAGAAAGCGGGCAGCGGCCTCGGCCTCGCGATCTGCCGCAGCATCGTGCGCCAGCATGGCGGCGACATCGGCGTCGAGAGCGAGCTCGGAAAGGGTTCGACGTTCTTCTTCACGATCCCGGCCGAGGCGGAAAGCATCAGCGCGTCGAAGTCGATCCTGATCTGCGATGGCGATGCAGACGAACGCTCAGCGATGGGTGCGATTCTCACGGCACGCGGCTATGAAGTTCGCGAAACGTCCGATTCCATTGCGCTGGCCGATGCCGTCGCGGCGCAACCGCCGGACGCGATTCTGTTCGATGTGGCGACCGTCGCGGAGACGGGCGATCTCGAGTCATTCGGCGACATCCCGATCGCCATCGTCGCTTCCCCCTTCAACGAAGAGACGCTCGCCTCGGCAATCCAGAGCGCGTTCCGCAAGCAGAAACGGCGCCCGCGCGTGATGCTCGTCGAAGACGACGCCGATCTCGCGCGCGTCATCGCGGCCTCGTTCGAACGCCACGGGATCGAGACGGTACACGCCGCCGACGGACAGAGCGCGCTGCAGCTCGCATCGAGCGCCGATCCCGATCTACTGGTGCTCGATCTGATCCTCCCCGACCTCGACGGCTTCGCGGTCGTCGAGGCGCTGCGCCATCAGCACGATTGGGGCACACGGCCGCTCGTCGTCTACTCCGCGCTGGAGCCGACTCCGGCAGAGCGCGCGCGACTCACCCTCGGACAAACCGAATTCATGACGAAGTGCCGCGTGACGCCCGCGGAGTTCGAGGAGCGCGTCGCCATGCTGGTCGAACAACTGACGAATCGCAAGGAAGCACTGCCCAATGTCGCCTGAAAGAATCCTGATCGTTGATGACGAAGAAGACATTCGCGAGGTCGCCACGGCTGCGCTGGAAGCGGTCGGCGGATATGACGTCATTGCCGCTGGCAGCGGCGAGAGCGGAATCGCGCGCGCCGCGGCCGAGCGTCCGGACGTCATCCTGCTCGACGTCATGATGCCGCTGCTCGACGGTCCTGCGACGTTCGCGAAACTGCGCGAGCGCGAGGAGACGAGCGGCATCCCGGTCATCTTCATGACCGCGAGAGTGCAGCCTGCCGATCGCCGCCGCATCGAGGCGCTCGGAGCCATCGGCGTGATCGCAAAGCCATTCGACCCGATGACGATTTCCGCGCAGGTGGCGGAGCTGTTCCAGGAGGCATCGAAATGAAGAGCACCATGGTGACCAACCCCTCAACCATCGACTGCACCCGCTGCCATGCACCGATCGACGCGCTGCGCGCGCCATGGTGCGAGGAGGTCAACCTGACCTGCGAGCTCTGCGGACAATGCCTCTGTCATGCGCCGGAAGCAGACGTGTCCCGCTTCTGGGCGATGGCGGCAGCCGAGGTGGCGGTGCGCCGCGCGAACGAGAGGAAGCAGCGCGCGGGATCGAAGAGCAATCGCGAGGAGCCGAAAGAGTGGTGGTCCTGGATCCGGCTGACCGCCGGTCTGCTCCGCGAAGCACTCGGAACTCGCGCCGCATGATGGCGCGCCGCCTCAAGGCACCGCCGGCCAGTTACCCGGCGGTCTCTTCATGTCGCACGCCGGCTCCTCCGCATGATTGCAGCGCGCGTTCTGCACACAGGCGGCATATGCGTCCCACTGTTTTTGCAGGCACTCGTTCTCTTTGCTGCGCACGTCGTTTGCCAGCTTGTGGAACTCGTGCAATTCGTCGAACGCGCGTTGCATCGTCAGCAAGTACTGCTGGGCACGGACGCGCATGTCGTGCGAAAGCGGGGCATCGCAATCATCGAGCTTCTGCAGAAACGCGTCCGCGTTGCCGCTATTGCGCAGTTGATAGGCATCGATGAACTGCTGGATCGTCTCCGTTGCGGTTTGAAGATGATCGATCTCGTCGGGCGTCCATAAGTCGCTCGAGTCGCCGGTGGTCACTGTTTTCACCAGTCCGTTGATCGTCTCGAGCGCCTCTTTCACTTCCTCCGCCTCGTGCACGATTTCCTCCGGCGCGCCCGCGGACGGCAGATCCGTCGCCATCACGACTTCCAGCGCGAGCTGCGTAGCATCCCAGGCCGTGCAGCCGACGATGGCCTGTTCGAAGGCCGCGCGATTGGGCGCGGCATCGTTCAGCGCATTCTGATAGCGCGTCCAGCGCGCGTTCATGGCATGCGTCAGCTCCCGCTCCTGGTTCTGGCAGACCTCGAGCAATCCATCCTGTTGCGCGGTGCCGCCGCACGGGTTGCTCTCCGCGGATGGAGGAGCCGCGGCGCACGGCACGTCGTCGCGGCAAAGACTCCAGCGGACCTCGAGGTCGTGGTGAAAGCCCATGTCATCGGACCAACTGCGGTGAAACGACCCGGCCATCCGCCCGTTTTCGCCGGCGATCGTGCGCGCTTCGGGGTCGCACTCGTGTTCCAGCGGACCGTCGCAGCGGACGAGCGGCGGTCTTCCGGCGACGGCGAACGCGAAGGCCTCGTTCGTCGTGCTCTGCGATTCGCGGCGTCCCTTTGGAGTGTCTAACCATGAGTTGCAGTTCGCAACGAACTTGTCGGAAGACGTTCCATGGATGCTGATCACGTAGCGCGGCGTGCCACGCTTGATCGAAAAGCCGAGCCACGGCGTCGTGTCGGCGTCGATGCTCGTAATCCAGATTCCGGATGCATGGCCGTAACCCTGTTGCTGCGGCTGAATGGTCAGCGTGAGATCCGCATTCCCCCGGCACGTGGTGCCACCGGCAGGCGTCGTCACTTCGGAATGAAACGAGGAATGGAGAACCGAGCCTTCGGGCTCGAGGTCGATGTGTGTGCCATAGCGCTTGCCCGTGTCGGGGCGAATCAGCGGCGACGGATACTCGCGCATTCGCGCCTCGATATCGCTCTTCGCCTCGGAGGATCCGTGCGCGTGCGTCAACTTGAGCGTGACGTGCATCTCGCCGGACCAGAGATGCGCCGGCTGACGCTGTGCAAGCGCAGGCCAGGCGACGAACAACAGCAGCGCAGCACGACGCATGATTCCAATATAGGGCCCAGGTGACGGCAATCACACCGGCACATGACATCGGTCATGTGCCCAGGTTCGTCTCTGCTCCATATTCACTGAGACTATGTCTCAACACGCGCAGTCTCTCGTCCTCATCGGCAACCCGAACGTCGGCAAATCGCTCCTCTTCGGTTGCCTGACCAACCGCTACGTCACCGTCTCCAACTACCCAGGCACGACCGTCGAGATCACACGCGCGCGTGCGAGCTTCGGCGGCGAGACGCGCGAGGTCATCGACACGCCGGGAACGAATGGACTCATCCCGCAGTCGGACGACGAACGCGTCGCGCGCGACATGCTGCTCACCACGCGCGGCGGCGACGTCGTGCAGGTCGGCGACATGTCGAATCTGCGGCGCACGCTGCTGCTGTCGCTGCAGATCGCGGAGTATGAGATCCCGTTCACGCTTTGCCTGAACATGAGCGACGAGGCGCGGGAGCGGAATGCCGAGGCGGATCCGGCGGCGCTCTCGGAGACGCTCGGGATTTCTGTCGTTGCGACCTCGGCTCTTCGGCGATGGAACATCGAGAAGTTGAAGCGGGAGGCGTTGGCGCCGCGGCAAGCCACGATTCGGGCTTCCTATCCTGCGGTGATTGAAGAGGCGGTTGCTGAGATTCGGACAGGCGAGGGCGCCTGTCCCTCCACTGGAATCGCGCTTTCGATTCTTGCCGGCGATGAGACGTTGAAGCCGTTTCTCCCGCAGGATCAACTTGCCCGCTTCGACGACATTCGGGAGCGCGCGCAAGCGAAGCTGCCAATTCCGCTCGGCGTTGCCATCGCGAATGCGCGCGTCGCGGCAGTCGATGCGCTCATCGGCACCGCGCACTCCCGCCCCACCAAAGCGCAGAACGGCTTCCGCGACTGGATTGGCCGCATCAGCATTCATCCCGTCTGGGGCGTCCCATTCCTCCTCTTCGTCCTCTGGATTGCGTATCTCTTCGTCGGGAAGTTCGGCGCCGGCTTCCTCGTCGACAAAGTCGAGCACGGTCTCTTCGAAGGGCATCTCAATCCACTGGTCATCCGCTTCGTCGACTTCGTCCACACACCGCACTTCTTCCGGGAGCTCCTCGTCGGACCGTACGGCATCGTGACGATGGCGATCACGTATGCGATCGCGATCGTGCTGCCGGTCGTCATGACCTTCTTCCTCTTTTTCGGAGTCCTGGAAGACAGCGGCTATCTCCCCCGCCTCGCGGTGATGCTCAATCGCCTCTTCCGCAAGATGGGCCTCAACGGCAAGGCCGTGCTTCCGATGGTCCTCGGTCTCGGCTGCGACACGATGGCGACGCTGACCACGCGCATTCTGGAGACGAAGAAGGAAGCGACGATCGTCACGTTGCTGCTCGCACTCGGCGTCCCGTGCAGCGCGCAGTTAGGCGTGATCATGGCCATGCTCGGTCCGCTCGGACCGACGGCGATCGCGATCTGGCTCGGCGTGATCATCGGCACGATCTTCCTCACCGGCTGGGCCGCATCGAAAGTGGTGCCCGGCAACAGCGGTGACTTCATCCTCGAGATCCCGCCGGTCCGCATCCCGAAGCTGTCGAACATCACGATCAAAGTCCTGGCGCGCACCGAGTGGTATCTGAAGGAAGCAGTGCCGCTGTTCATCATCGGCACGCTGCTGCTCTACGTGCTCGACGCGATGAATCTGCTCACCGCCATTCAGCGCGCGCTCTCGCCGCTCGTCGTCGGCGGCCTCGGGCTCCCGGCCGAGGCGTCGAATGCATTCGTGATCGGCTTTCTGCGGCGCGACTACGGCGCCGCAGGTCTCTTCGCGATGCAGCGCGCGGGACATCTCACGCCGATGCAGACCGTCGTCGCGCTCACGGTGATCACGCTGTTCATCCCGTGCGTTGCCAACTTCCTCGTCATGCTGAAAGAGCGCGGGCAGAAGATGGGCCTCGCGATCGCCGGCTTCATCATCGTCTATTCATTCGGCATCGGCATCGCGATCAACTACGCGCTGCGGGCATTCGGAGTACGGCTGTGACGCACGAATGCCCGCTGTGCGGAACGGACTTCGAGGAGAGCAAGTGTCCGTCTTCGTGCCCGATGGCGCACGGCTGCGCGATGACGCGCTGTCCGCGATGCGGCTACGAGTTCGTGGAGAACGGCACGGTCGCGGCGAAAGTGCGCAACTGGTGGACGTCGTTCGTGACGCTGGTCGGTGAAGCGGCGGAGCGGCGCGGCGACGCGAAAAAGGAGAGCTCATGATTCATCCACCTGCAGACGAAGCGCTCGAGCGGCTCTGGTACCAGCGCGAGAACGGACGCAACGTCCATTTCGAGACCGTGGAGGACGAGGAGCGCGCACGCGGCATCGTGCGGCGGCATCGTCTCGCGGAGATTCTCTTCGCGCAGGTGCTGGAGGTCGATCTGAAGGACGCCGAGCAGTCGGCGTGCGAGCTCGAGCACACGCTCACCGAGCGCGTCGTCGATCGCGTCTGCACATTTCTTGGTCACCCGCCGGCCTGCCCGCATGGCAAACCGGTGCCGCAGGGCTCGTGCTGCAAGGTCTACTCGCGCAAGGTCGATCCGCTGGTCACGCGGCTCGTCGATCTGCCGATCGGCAGCAGCGGCACGGTCGTATTCATCGCACCGAAGTCGATGTCGCGCGTCAGCCGTCTCGCGGCGTTCGGCCTCGTGCCGGGCAGCGAAGTGCGCTTGCTGGAGCGCAAACCGAGCGTCGTGCTCAGCTGCGGCCACACGTCGATCGCGATCGAGGACGAGATCGGGAGTGAGATCTACGTCCGGCCGCAGTAGGAGGCTTCGTTCGCGTTCACCGGCCGATCTTGGCGCTTCCGACGCTGCGCGCCCGTATTACAAACATGACATCGAATCTGGCGATGCCTAGTTCCTTCTCCCCTCCGCGAGGGGAGAAGGTGCGCGGAGCGCGGATGAGGGGTTGTGCCGCACACGGAAGAACCGCCCCTCATCCGCCCTTCGGGCACCTTCTCCCCCGTGCGCGGGGGAGAAGGGACTCTCTCAGGCTCGCGTAGTCGGGATGACGTCAGAGTTCCCACTGAGACAGCTCACTGGGTCTCTTCGGGTGCAACGGAGAGTTGGGGCACCTCGGCCCTCGCCGAGGCGCTGACGATTGCCATCGTGATCAGGTCGAGCAGGATGTAGAGGATCCCGACGCCGGCCGGCGGATTCGCGGAGTGCAGGTGCACGAACGGCGGATCGGCGGCCCAGCGCCAGTTGCCGATCGCCGTCCCCACCCATTCGAGAATGATCGTGTAGCCGAAGCAGGCGGAGAGCATCAACTGGTTCTCCGAGCGAACGATCAGCGCGAGCGCGCCGAGCCACCAGAGAAAGCCCCAGGCATCATGCGCGTAGACGAGACTCACCAGCGCATAGACCGTTCCGAACGCCAGCATGCCGCGCGTGATTACCCGTGTGTGTTTCCTGAACCAGGCCTGATGCGAAGTGTCCGCGGCGAGCGTGTAGAAGAGTCCATGTCCCGGCGGCACGTACAACGGAATCAGGAAGTGCTTGTACGAATAGAGTCCCCAGCCGAGGGAGAGCACGATCTCGCCGCAGGAGGCAACGAGGATCGAGGTGATGATCTGCCGCGGCTCGACGTCGGAGCGCCGCGCGAAGGCCCAGAGGAAAAGCGCCGTGGTGCAGCCGAGCGTTAGCTGCTGGATGAATCCGTCGCAATCAATGCGCAGCAGCACGGCCATGAAGACCGCGGAGGCGGTAACGAAGAGGACGAATCGCTTCTGCATGTTCCCAGGGATCGACGGGACTTCATCGCACCACTCGTACCCGCCCGTCGAACGTGATCTGGCGCCCGGCAAGGCGGCGGCCGGCCGGACTGATCTTCTCATATGCGACCAGAAAGGCGCCCGGCCTCGTGCTGATGACCGAAGGGTCGCGCTCGTCGTCAGCCGAGTTGGCGACCGTGAAGGGGGTGACCGTTCCATCGCGATCGATCGCGGCCCCCTCGATGTCATGCGTGATGCCGCGCTTCGTCTGCCACACGACGACGTAGCGCTCACCGTCCGTCGCAATGTCAGGGCGTATCGCGCCCCACTCCTGCGGAAAATCTCCGAGCCCGCGCGGCTGGAGGGCGAGCTGCCCGAAGTCGGCAAGCGACTGATCCGTCAACTTGTTGACGACTACCGCCCCGCCACTCGACTCCGGCCCGGAGTACCAGGCGATGAGGACCTCCGTGTCGTGCCCCGAGATTGCGGGTTGCGCATCGCTCTCGTAGTGAAACGAGGGACCGCTGAGCGTCGTGTAAGGCGCCATGAGCCGCAGCCCGTAGCCCTGCTGAGTGTGGACGACGCATTCCGGGTAGCAGTACCCCTTGAAGGGGCCGCCCCACACCTGGCACCCGGCCCTGTCGAGGCACGTGTCAATGGCGAACGGCTTCATTGCGCCAACCAGACGGGGAAGTGCGCCGTTGGCAATCATGTCGCTCGCCGGCACGCCGCTGTCGATTGGTGGATCGAACGATCCATCCGAACGAACTCGCCAGAGTAGCGACGCGGAAGTGATCCACGTCGATGATCCCGATCGCACCACGGCCGGAGACCGCGTCGATTGCACGGACGAAGCCGTCAGCAGAACCGGAGTGGAAGGGGTGAGCGCAGCATCCAACCGGCTGACCATCGTGCGAACACTCGAGCTCTCGAGCTCCATCCACGCGATCGTGAATCCGGAACCCGATGGCAGAGATGCAATCGACGGGAAACTTGCATCGGCTCCCTCGCCTGCCGGCAACACGTGAATGCTTCCCACCTGGTATGCCGATTCGTTGAGCCGCGCGACATTGATGCGATTCAAACCCCGATCGTTACGCTCGGCCCACGCGATGACGACCCCTTCGCTGTCGCGCGCCATCGCAATGGCGGGTGCCCCGAGCAACAGCAGGTTGTTGCGCGGCGCAATCGGTGTCGAGACGATTTCAGACGACACAAGCAGCAGATAGAGCAGCATCCTCATGACACTGATACGGAGCAAACGCTCAAACCATCTCGTGATTCCGATCACGAAGGCCAATGACAGCCGTCATTCGAGCGGAGGAACGAGACGGCGCACCATGCGACTCGTGAGCCCGATGCCGTGTATGGATCGCGCAGCCGAGGGAGATCCGGAGTCACATTCCCTGTGCACGCGCCGCGCTCACAGTGCTTCCTCACCTCCGTCGGGACCGTTCCGGGCAGGGTGGCATCTCGGGTGGGCACCAGTAGAGCCACCTGGGCCCGGCAGGTATTGACCGGATCTTCCTCGGCGCTTTTGCAGACAGCAGGACGTTTCCCTGCTGTCTGCTGTCTGCTGCCTGCTGCCTGCACCGCCATGTGTCAACCATCACATCCACGAGTGCGTCACATCATCCTGTGATCTCGACCCGCCGCGCCACCATTGCGCCCGGAGGTTCGAATGATCAGCGTAACCAAACTCCTGGGCGGCCCTTCCTACTTCGGCGACCGCCTCCGCTACGACGCAAGCTCTTCGAAACAACAGCACGGAACGAACGCCGGCAGCGGCCCGGTCGTCGTCTGGAACTCGACCAAGACCTGCAATCTCGAATGCATCCACTGCTATGCGTCGGCCAAGAAATCGAAGTTCCCCGGTGAGCTGACGACCGAGGAAGCGCGCGCGATGATCGACGATCTCGCCGACTTCCGCGTGCCCGCGCTGCTGTTCTCCGGCGGCGAGCCGTTCGTGCGGCCCGACATCCTCGATCTCGCCGAGTACACGACCCAGAAAGGGATCCGCGTCACGTTCTCGACGAACGGCATCCTGATCGACGACGCGAAGGCGAAGCGCCTCAAGGAAATCGGCGTGACGTATTGCGGCATCTCGGTCGACGGCGCCGAGCCACGTCACGATGTGATGCGCGCGAAAGTGGGGGCGTATCAGGAAACGCTGAAGGGCATTCGCAACTGCCGCAAGCACGACATCCGCGTCGGCCTCCGCTTCACGCTGACCTCGCAGAACGTCGATGACATCGATTCGATCTTCAAGACCGTCGAAGAGGAAGACATCGGCCGCCTTTGCATCTATCACCTCGTCTACTCCGGCCGCGGCGCATATTTGTCGGGCATCGACCTCCCGAACGACAAGAAGCGCATCTTCATGGACAAGCTCATTCGCCAGGTCGACAAGTGGAACGCCGAGGGACGCGAAGTCGAAGTGATGACGGTCGACAACCATGCAGACGGACCGTTCATCTACCTCTGGTTGCTCGAGAACGATCCGCAGCGCGCGCCGCAGGCGTACGACCTCGTGATGCGCAACGGCGGCAACCGCACGGGTGTCGCGATCGGCGCGATCGATTCGTTCGGCTTCGTCCATCCTGATCAGTTCACGCAGCATCACATCGTCGGCAACATCCGCGAGCGCAAGTTCTCGGAGATCTGGACCGATCCGCACGTCGCGCTGCTCGAAGGTCTGCGCACGCGCAAGGAAAAACTGCGCGGACGCTGCGCGAGCTGCCGCTGGATCAACGTGTGCAACGGCAACTTCCGCGCGCGCGCCGAAGGGGCGTACAGCGACTACTGGGCCGAAGACCCGGCGTGCTACCTCACGCAGTCGGAGATCGCGCGATGACCGCCATCCTCGAGACGCTGGTGCCCACCTCGCCAAAGGATGAGATCAATCGCGCGATCCTCGAGGTCTCGGAAGATCAGATCAAAGGTTTCGTCCGCAATCCGATGGGTGAGATCGCGCGCCGCGCGGGACTGCCGGTCGAAGTCGTGATCGAGCGCATTCAGGCGATGCTCACCTCCGGCGTCGTCCGCCGCGTGCGCCAGACACTGCTCGCGACAAATCTCGCGCAAGGCGCGCTGATCGCGTGGAAGATCTCGCAGGACAAGCTCGACAGCGCGTTCGAGTTTCTGTCGAAGGAAGATCCCTTCTCCGGTCACGTCGTCATCCGCAACACGGAGTTCGGCGAGAACCTCTGGCCGCTCTGGACGACGATCAAAGTGCCGTCGGGCTTCTCACTCGAAAAACATTGCGACTATCTGCGCGAGCACATCGGCGCCGAGAAGTACCGCATCATGCCCGCCCTCCGCCAGTTCCTCCTCGGCGTCGGCCATATGCGCCGCAAGAAGATGGAAGTGGGCGAGAAGTCGGAGAAGCCGGCGATGGACATGTCGCCGGCGATCGTCGAGCTCGATGACCGCGACTGGAAAGTGCTGATCGCGCTCAAGCGCGACTTCAATGCGGACGAAGTGAACGTCGATCTCTGGGCCGGACGCGCACTCGAAGCAGGTGTGCCCCTCGCGGAGTTCTTCGAAGTGGCGGAGAGCCTCGACAAGCGCGGCGTCATCGGGCGCTTCTCGACCTTCCTCGAGCATACGAAGCCGGTGGGCGATGCGAGCGAGCGTCTCTCATCGTTCAATGGACTCTTCCACTGGGCAGTGCCGAAAGGAAAAGAGATCGAAGCGGGACGCGAGATCGGACGCTTCGCGATTCTGACGCACGCCTACTGGCGCGATGCCGGCCCCGAATTGAACAACGTCAACATCATGGCCGTCGCACACGGCGAGACGAAGGAACAGGTCATGGCGCACAAGGCCGCAATCGATCAGTACCTCGTCGACAGCGGCATCGGCCTCGACTACACGAACGTCTACTGGGGCGGCCGCGCCGAGATCAAGCCGAGTGAAGTCGCGCCGAGTGTGTATCGGGAGTGGGCTGTGAAGAGAGGACTCCTGTGATGGGTCACGCGGGCTCGCGGATTCACGGGCTCGCGGTCCCATCCACCCCGCCGAGCCCGCGAGCCCGCGCAACCGCGTAACCAGGAGCGAAGCGACAAATGCACGATCCAACATCCATCGACTTCAACAAGAGCCCCTTCGTCACGATCTGGGAAATGACGCGCGCGTGCGATCTGGCGTGTGTGCATTGCCGTGCCGCGGCGCAATCGCGGCGCTCGAACTTCGAGCTGACGACGGAAGAAGGCTTTCATCTCATCGACGACATCGCGAGGTTGAATCCGAAGGTTTTCGTCATCACGGGCGGCGATCCGCTCAAGCGCGATGATCTCTACGCGATGATCGAGTACGCGAAGAATGTCGGGCTCGAGCCGTCGGTCACTCCGTCGGCCACGCCCCTCCTCACGCCGGAAGCGATCAGGAAGATGAAGGAGTCGGGCGTGACGCGGCTGGCGATCTCACTCGATCACTACAACCGGCAGGATCATGACGAGTTCCGCCGCGTGCCTGGCTCATTCGATCTGACGATTCGTGCGATCGAGGCGGCGCGCGACAACAACATCCCGGTGCAGATCAACTCGACGGTCAGCAAGCGAACGGCGGCGGACATGCCGAAGCTTGCCGATCTGCTGGCGAAGTATTCGAACATCGTGATGTGGAGCGTCTTCTTCCTCGTTCCGACGGGACGGGCGAAGAGCGGCGACATGATCCTCCCCGAGGAGGTGGAGTCGCTGTTCGGAGATCTGTACGAAATCAGCAAGCGCGTGCCGTTCAACGTGCGGACGACCGAGGCGATGCACTATCGGCGCTATGTGCTGCAGCAGATGATGGCGGCGCGCGGCAAGTCGCCCGATGAGCTGATCGATCCGGCGACGGGGCTGATCGATGCGTCGACGATGTTCATGCACTCGCGCCCGATCGGCGTGCAGATGCAGACGGGTGCGATCACGCGGGCGCCGAAGGGTGTGAACGAAGCGAAGGGCTTCGTCTTCATCAGCCACATCGGCGATGTCTTTCCGAGTGGCTTCCTGCCGATGAAGGCCGGCAACGTGAAGCGCGAGTCGCTGGTCGACATCTATCGCAAGAGCGATGTCTTCATGCGCCTGCGCGACAGCGCGAACCTGAAGGGCAAGTGCGGCGTGTGCGAGTACCGCGAGCTGTGCGGCGGCTCGCGCTCGAGGGCCTGGTCGTTGACGGGGGATGCGTTCCAGTCGGACCCGACCTGCACGTATGAGCCGAAAGTGCTCGCGCTGGCTTGAACACGATTGAGGCGTCCAGTGGTGGCGCAGCCCACCACTGGCCAGTCTCCTCGAGCACGCCTCCCGGCGTGCTTTGTCTCGGAATAGACATCCGCGCCGCCTCCTTCGTATTACCAGCATGCCCCGGCTGGTATCCCTTCTCCTTCTCGCGCTCCTCTCCACTCCCCTCTTCGCGCTCGATCGCGGCAACGTGCTTCTCGACGATCGTGCGAAGGTCAACGGATCTCCAACGCACGAGTTGTGGCTCGACTTCGGTGCGCGATATACCGTCGGGGCCGGCTTCCCGCTCATCGACAAGTTCATTCCGCTCGCGGGTCCTGGTCATCTCTTCGCAGCATCGCCGGCTCTCATCCTCTTTCACGACGGACACACGATGTCGGCATGGGATGGCGCGGAGCATCGTTTCGATGAACCGGGCAAGGGCTACACCGACATCTTCACGCACGACGCCGAGCTGACAGAGATCGCACCGATGCGCTCCGGACAGTTTCTCGTTGCAGACCGCCGCGCGCGCCTGATTCAGTTCGACCTTAAAGGGCGCACGAATGCGTGGCAGCTTCCGGCCGCGATCGGCGCCGAGCACATCGAGCTGCTCTCCGATCAATGCACGGTTCTCTACACGACGGGCAATGAAGATCCGAATGGCAATCGCGTGCGGCGGTTCAACATCTGCACGAACCAGACGGAATCCGATTTCGCCACTCTCCTCGGCGGTCAGTACGCGGGCGCAATCCGGCAACTGCCGGACGGTCACGTGCTCGTTGCCAACGGAAGCGCAGTGCTGGAGCTCGACGGATCAGGATCGCTGATCCACTCCTTCGAGCTGGCCGGCGTGACACACATCTCACTGGCGCCGGATGGTGCGAGCTTCTGGGCGGCAGGCGTTCATGATGAGCAACTCGTCCTGCGCCACGTCGATCGCGCAGGGTCAGCGGAGTCGATTCAGATCGGCAACGATGGGATGCAGTCCATCGTGACGCCTGTCGACGTCTCGGATCTGACGGTCGTCGGCGAATGGCGCGCGTCGAGCGCCGTGGCGCGCGTCCGCGCCACGCGGCACTAGGAGCCTCTGCACAGCGCCGTAAGGCCCGTGGGTGTACGATTACATCGTCCCCCATGTCCTCGAACTTCGATGGCCTGCGACTCCCGCAGCTCGTGGATGCTCTCCCTGTCGGAGTCTTCATTCTCGATGCGCAGGGACACGCGATTTACGCGAATACGATGGCCGAGGCGATGCTCGGGCGCAGCATCATGGAAGGCGATCGCGCCTCCAACCTCGGCGAGCGCTATCAGGCGTACGTCGCAGGAACCAACGAGGTGTATCCCACGGAGCGCATGCCGATCGTTCGCGCGCTTCATGGCGAGAATGCAACGGTCGACGACATCGAGATCGATCGCCGCGGTGAGCGGATCGCGCTGGAAATCACGGCCACTCCTCTTTACGACCGGGAAGGGGGGCTGCTGTACGCGGTTGCGGTCTTTCAAGACATCACCGCGAAGAAGAAAGCGCGAAAGCTGGAACGGGCGAACAAAGCGAAGAACGTCTTTCTGATGAACATCAGCCACGAGCTGCGCACGCCGCTGAATCACATCATCGGTTTCAACGAGCTGCTCGCGGAGCGGATCGACGAGCCGCGCAGCCGCAAGCTCGCGATGAACGCCGGCGCGAGCGGACGCGAGCTGCTGGACAAGATCAACGATCTGCTCGAGCTGGCGCGGACGGAAGCTGAGCCCTTCGTCCCTGCCGTGGTCACCTTCGACTTCGACCGCGTGCTCAGCGATCTGCTCTCCGTCAACAACGCTCTGCTGCATGTCGAAGAGCCGGTCGGCGAGATCACCGGCGACCGCGATCTCATTCTGCACATCGTGTCGGTGCTCATGCAGCGCGCCGGTCAGAACCCGATCAAGGTGACGAAGACAGACCACGACGTGCTGTTGTCGATCGAAGACGCGCGCTTCGCAGCGCGCGTTCGTGCGGTGGCGCAACTCTATGGCGAAGAGCACCCGCCGGACCGCGAGCGGTTTCAACAGATGGAGATCGATCTGCGGCTGGCGGTGGTCCGGACGGAGACGCGGATCATCGGCGGCGACATCAACGCGCGCGGCGATTTCGTCGAGTTGAGGATTCCGCGGACGAGACCGCACCGTTGAGGGCCGCAGAGTCTGCGCGGCAGAAAAATTTCGACGCAGAATAGAGCGATCCCCCGTCATCCCGAGCGAAGTCGAGGGACCTGGGCGGGCGGGAGGCTCGCGACATGAGTTGCGTACCACACGCCCACCCGGGTCCCTCGACTACGCTCGGGATGACGGAGAACTGAAATGGATCCGCCCTAGTCCTCGCACCAGGCGCGCGTGACCTCGTGCCGCCACGCGAACAATCGCTGCAGCCTCTTCATCGCCATCTGCTGCGCAACGATCGCGCACGGCACCTCGAAATCAATGCGATCGATCAGCAGCGCGCCGTCGGGATGCGGTTCGACGATGTGCTCGTGCCGCCATCTTCGAAACGGACCGCGCACCTGTTCGTCGACGAAGCGATGTGGCGGGTCATAGACAATGTGTTCATTGACGAGCCGCATCCAGACGCCGGGCGCAACGCGCACCTCGGAAACGGCGCGGCCGCCCGGCTGCAGAGTCGCGGCACGCTCGAGCAGTCTCACCTTCTCCCACGCAGGCGTCAGCCGATCGAGCGCATCGGGCAGTTCGTGAAACGCGAAGAGCCGCTCGGGGGTCGTTCGGATCACGCTGCGTGCCTCGAAGATCACGCACCGCAGCGTACACTTCCAACTCCACCATGATTAGAACTTTTGCTCCGCCTCGTGCTCCGAGGAAAGCTATCTGCAGCAAGGAGGCGCTGTGATGCGTTATTGGATCAATACGATTTCGAAAGAACATGTGGAGCGCGGGCACTCCGGAGGCTTTACACAGGCCGGCCATGGAAAGAACGCGGGGCTCAAGCGTCTGACGAAAGGTGACCGGCTCGTCTTCTATTCGCCGCGCACCGCTCTACAAGGTGGAGACCCGCTGCAACGATTCACGGCCATCGGCGAAATCATCGACGACGTCCCCTATCAGGTCGAGGTAAGCGAGGATTGGCGTCCGTGGCGCCGCGCCATGAAGTTCTTCGCATGCAGCGAGGCCGAGATCAAGCCGCTCATCGAGTCGCTGACCTTCATCCCGAACAAGACGCAGTGGGGGTTTCCCTTCCGCCGCGGACTGTTCGAGATCAATGAAGAGGATTTCAAGACGATCGCGCGGGCGATGGCGGTGGATGATTCGTGGGGCCGCGGCTGGGAGGGCTACACTGACTCATGATCTGCGCATCGTGCGACCGCGAGATCCCTGACTCCGGCGTCATCTGCAAAATCTGCAATCCGCCGGCGAAACTCGTTTCGATCGATCCTGATCGCAAGGCAATCTCGCATCGCGATTTGACGACGACGCTCCGTCATCTCAAGGGCCTGGTCATGCTGTCCGTGCTATTCGGAATTCTGGCCGCGCCCTTTGCGATCTGGCTCTCGTCGAAGGCGCTCGCTCGCTTTCACGAGGAGGCGATCGCCGACGCCGCGACCTACCGTCAGTTCATCATCCTGCGGCGCGTCGCGACCGGCCTGCTGCTGTTCTGGGCACTGATGCTGGGAGCGGAACTGAAGTTGATGATCGCGTGAGAAGACCGCGGGCCCGCATGACCGCGAGCCCGCGCACCCACTACATCGACTTCCCGCTGTGACAATCGGCGCAGGTCATCGCCTGCATGTCGCCGATGTCCACCGGATGCTGGAACTCGTTCTTCGGCATTTCGAACATCACGTTGCCGGCCTGCGCCTCACCCAACACGTCGTGACAGATGTGGCAGTCCTTCGAGACGGCCTTCCCCGCTTTGTCAACATGTTGATTATCGTGACAACGGAAGCAGCCGGTGAAGTAGAAGTGGCCGATGTTGTCGGGATGCGTTCTCCAGTCGACCCCCATCTCCGGAAAGCGCGTCTTCGTCATGATGTCCTTCGTCGTTGCGATGGCCTGATCGATGGCAGCCCGCTTTCCGGCGTACAGGGCCGGATAGGTCTTCTGGTAGTACGCCCTCATCTGCGCGTCGATCTTCTGCAGCGCTTCAGGCGTCGTCTTGAAGTCGGCGGAGAGCGCATCGACCGCCTGCTGCTTGATGAACGGCAGCGACTTGTCGATCGTGCCGGCAAGCAGCGCGCGATCGATGGAGCGATCGGGCGGGACATAGATGTGCGTCGGGCGATTGTGGCAGTCGATGCAGTCCATCGTCCGCTTCGGCGCCGCGGCGATCTGCGCCGGCGTCAGCTTCGTATCCTGCGCGGTGTACTCGTGCGTCTCGCCCGTCTTGCGATTGCGCATCTGCACCCATTCGATCTTCTGCCGCTGCCGATCGCTGGCCAGATACTGGATCTCGTTCTCGTTGAACATGTGCCAGTGAATGCCAGCCGCGAGCCCGCTCGTCGCTCCTCCACCACCGGTCTTGATCAGCATGCGGATCTCGCGCGGCGTGTTCACCTCGTCGTACCCGTAATGCGTGAACACTTTCAGCTGCGCGCCGAAGAATTTCTCCGGCCAGTGGCACTGCTCGCAGGTCTCGCGCGCCGGACGAAGGCTCTCGACCGGCGACTGAATCGGACGCGGATACTTGTTGAACGTGACGGAGTAGAGCTGATACGAGCCCGAGAGTTTCGAACGCACATACCAGCCCGCGCCTGAGCCGACGTGACAGCCAACGCAGCCGACACGCGCATGCGGCGACTGTTTGTACGCCGTGTACTCCGGCTTCATGACCTTGTGGCACACCGTTCCGCAGAACTCGTCGGTGTCGGTGTAGTGATACGCCTGATAGCTGCCGAGGAGCGAGATCGTCACGAAGAAGATGAGGCCCGCGACCGTAATGATCGTCGCGCGCCGGATGCTCGGCACGTTGAGATCGAGATCGGGATAGCGCTGGATCTCATCGGGCGACAGGCGGTGGCGGCGGCGCCGCTCGAGCACGACTCCGAGGATGAAGAGCGCAAAGCCGAAGATCATCACGCCCGGCACGACGGCGTAGGCGAAGATGCCGACGTACGGATTGCTGTGCGCGCCCGTGGCGTCGGCCACCACGAGGAAGATGATGTTGGCGATGGCGATGAGCGCGATGATGGCGCCGACGATGCTGATCAGATTGCGCGCAAGACTGGGCGTCTTCGGTGCATCAGGCATGATGTGCTTCCAGTGGCGGCAGAGCCGCCACTGGCTGTTCTCCTCGAGCACGCCTGCCGGCGTGCGATTGCATTACTTCTTGAGGGTCTTGATGTAGGCGACGACGGCCTTGATGTCGTCATCCGAGAGCTTGCCCTTGTAGGCGGGCATCTTCCCCTTACCGTCAGTTGTGATCTTGACGAGATCGGCCTCGCTCTTCGAGGCGATGTCGGTGAAGTTCTTCTCACCACCGGCGCCGTGACACATTTTGCACTTGGCGGTGAACGTAGCCGCGCCGTCAGCCAGTAAAGGCAAGGCAACAAACGACATGGCGATGAGGGCAACGATCGGAAGTCTCAGGTTCTTCATGATTACTACTTATGCTCCTTTCAACATTCTGATGCATCGTAAGGTTGCATGCACCTGATCGGTTGTGCAGCGACATACGGGCAGGGGTGACGGCGGTCACTCTCGGGTGCAGGCAGCAGGCAGCAGGCGCAGACAGCAGACAGCAGACAGCGGGCAGCAGACAGCAGACAGCAGGCAGCAGACAGCAGACAGCGGACAGCAGGAGATTCGGAGGCCGCCCCAACATAAGACCTAACGTCGGCCGCGAACTGAAACCCGCTCACTGCTGCCCCGCTACTTGCCTAAAGAGAAATGCCGAACGGAGAGCCCGCTGTCTCAGGCCTGCTGTCTGCTGCCTGCTGCCTGCTGCCTGCTGTCAGCTGCCTGCCGCCTGCTGCCTGCTGTCTGCCGTCTGCGCCAGCGGCTCGAACGTCGCGCTGAAGTGCCGCAGCACCGCGGGCGCCTTCACGATCTTGTAGCCGCACAGCGAACGGGCGAGGCTGGCCGCGGCGTAGGCGGTCTCCGCGACGTAGGCCAGATGCGCGTCGGTATAGAGCCGGCGCGGAATCGCCAGGCGGACGAGATCCATCTTCGCCGCATCGCCGAACATCAGCGTCCCGATCTCGCTCGTGCGGATTCCGCCGAGCAGATAAAGCGCATTGACGAGTGCCACGCCGGGAAATTCGTGCGACGGAATCTGCGGCAAAAGCGCGGCGGCATCGATGTACACCGCATGCCCCCCCGGCGGCTGCACGATCGGGATGCCGCCCTCGGTTAGACGCTCCGCGAGCCGCGCCACGCTGTTGATGCGATAGCGCAGATACGACTCCTGCACGACCTCTTCGAGTCCCTGCGCGATCGCCGCGAGGTCATAGCCCGCGAGACCGCCATACGTCGGAAATCCCTCGGTCAGAATCAAGAGGTTCCTGCACTTCTCCGCCAGACGATCGTCATTGAGCGCGAGGAAGCCGCCGATGTTCGCCAGACCATCCTTCTTCGCCGAGAAGGTGCAGCCGTCAGCCAGGCGGAACATCTCCTGCGCGATCGACTTCGGAGTGCGGCCGCGCTGCGACGCTTCACGCTCGTGAACGAACCAGGCGTTCTCCGCGAAGCGGCAGGCATCGATGAAGAACAACTTGCCGTAGCGATGCGAGATCTCCGCCGCCGCGGCGATGTTCTCCAGCGAGACCGGCTGTCCGCCGCCTGAGTTGTTCGTCACGGTAACCATGACGAGCGCCACGCGATCGCCATCCTCGCGCAGCGTCCGATCGAGCTCGTAGAGATCGATGTTGCCCTTGAAGGGATGCCTGACCGACGGCACTCTTCCTTCGGCAATCACGAGATCACGAGCCTCGGCTCCGACGTACTCGATGTTCGCGCGCGTCGTGTCGAAGTGGATGTTGTTGAGCACGACGTCGCCCGGCTGCAGCAGATTCGTGAAGAGAATCCGCTCCGCGGCACGGCCTTGATGGGTCGGGATGATGTGCTTGTATCCCGTGAGGTCCTCGACGGCCTCGCGGAAGCGGAGGAACGAGCGGCTGCCGGCATACGCCTCGTCCCCTTCGAACATCGCCGCCCACTGCCGCGCCGACATCGCACCGGTGCCCGAATCCGTGAGCAGATCGATGATCACGTCATCGCTGTTCAGCAGAAAGACGTTGTAGCCGGCAGCCTTCAGCGCCTGCTCGCGGTCTTCGTACGTGGTCAGGTTGATCGGCTCGACGGCCTTGATGCGAAAGGGCTCCATGATCAGTGGGGGCATTACTAGTTCTCCTTGTAATCAACGGCAGAAAAGCAAATTAAGAATTTCAAATTCAGAATTGCGAATTACAAATGTGCGGCAAGGAACGGACCCCAATTCGCAATTTGAAATTTGAAATTTGAAATTTGAAATTTCGCTTTGACTCTAACGTTTCATTACACCCACAAACTCGACAATCCGCGCGTACTGCCCTTCCCCCGACAGCCCCGCCTCCGCCAGCACCGCGCGCCCCGATCCGCTGCCGGGGTAGTGGCCGTGCATGAACGGATGCATCGTCATCGCGCGGCCGCGTGCTGACGTAATCCAGCGATACATCGTCGGCAGCGTGAAACCGGTGATGCCGATGGCATTCGCTGCCGCCGCTTCGGGGAAGATCTGTTCGCGTTCCGAGGCCGGCAGCAGATCGAAGAGCTCCGCACTGGCGATGTAGTAGACGTCGGCTTCGATCCCTGCCGCGTCGAGCAGCGGCAACGCACCGGTGACGAACGCATACGCAACGCCCGACTCCTGCAGCACGATCGTCGCATCCGCACGTCCGCGCGCGGCGCGCAGTTTGTACACGCCCTTCACCGCGGCGTCCGCGGGTGCGAGGCGCAGCGCGGCGCGATCGACAACGCGCTCGTTCGGCCGCGTCACGAAGGGGGCAATCACCGACGGCCTCTTCTGCAGCACGGCAGCGAGCAGCGGCCAGATCTCGTTCGGCTCCCACGGCGTCATCGTGATGAGCGAGCCGGGCGGGAAGTTCTCCTGAAGCAGTTGCAGCGGTTGCGGGTCGGCATGCGTCGGCCCGTCTTCGCCCGTCTTCAATCCGGCATGACCGCAAATCAGAATCATCGGACGATGCGCATTCCCGCGCGCTGCATCACCAATCGCGTGCAGCCTCGCGGCGATATGTCCGAGCGGCGCGAGGAACGCGCCGTACGACGAGCCGGCGCCGATGTGATGGCCGAAGGCCGACACCCCGGAGAGAATCGCCGACATCGCGTCTTCGCAGATGCCGCCGACCGACAACGTGCGCGAGTCGCGATTCCCAGCGCCGAAGAATCCCGCATCGAAGTCCTTCCCCGCTTCGGCGATGCTCGTCGAGCCGAGGAGATCGGCGGCCGCGATGAAGAGCGCACCGCCGCTGAAGCGATTCAGATAGCCGAGGATGCGGCCGAGCTGCGTGCGCAACGCGATGTCGTCATTCGGCTGTAACGAAAGCTCGGGAGGCGCGGACGCGACCTGCGTCAGCGCATAGACATCATCGACTGCCGGCGCGCCCTGGCGGGGCTTCCGTTGCGCATCATCGAGCCGGCACTTCGAATCTGCGATGCGCGTCGCCAGCAGCTTCATCGTCGACGGCTGAGCCGCAAGCGCCTCGCGCACGATCAACAGCGCATCCCAGAAGCAATGCTCCAGTACCGTCGCGTTCGAGCCCTTCGCACAATCCTGCACGCCCGGCGGGCAGTGCGGCAGGCGTCCCTTCACCAGCGCCGGCAGATCGAGCGCGTCGTAAAACGATGCGGAGCAGAGCTTGTGTCCCGCGCCATGCGACGCGCGACCTTGCACGCCGTACTGCCAGCCTTTGGTCGTGCGATAGATGATCGCCGTCGGCTGCACATTGTTCAGATTGAACGCAAGCCGCTGCGCCTCGGCGATCCGCTGGAAGTCGGTGCCATCGGGCACATAGATCGTGTTCCAGTCGTGCAGCCGGAAGAGCTCCATCGGCTCCCACTGCACGTAGTCGCCCGGCTCTGTCCCTTCGCGCGTCACATGCTCGGAATCAATGGACGCCTGGTTCCAGTCGAGGTGCAGCATTGCGTTAGACAGCGACGCCGTGCCGGCGAACGCCAGCGCCTCGGCCACGCGTCCCGGAGTGAGGCCACCTTCTCCTTCGATGATGTGAACGCGCGGCGATCGCGCACCGTAGTAGTCGTACGCCGCGAGCGCGTAGCCGAGGGCGGAGCCGACGCCGACGCCGGACGCGCCGGTCGCAACGGGCACGAACGGCGTCGCAGGAGTCGGATGGCCGTCGAGCGCGCGGGAGCCGAACTGCTCGAAGAGCGGCGTGGCGTTCAGCGGATTGCGGCGGAAACCGAGGAGATCCTCGAGTCGCAGCTGTTTCTTCGGATCAGGAAGCAGATCGGGGCGGCCAATGCGAACGATCTCGTTGCGCAGCGCCCACATCGCATAGAGGCCGAGGGCTTTGTGACCGGCGGCATAGACGATGGCGTCGGAGTCTTCGCGCGACGGATTCGTGAAGTCGTAGTCCATCGACTCGAAGAGGAGCATCGAGACGAAGCGGCCCGAGGAGATCGAGCCGCCCGGATGGCCCGACATCGGCGCGTAGTTGTAGAGCATCGCGCAGAGCGAGCGATAGATCGCATCGAGATACTGCAGCGCGAGCAGTTCGTCTTCCGCGAGCGGGGCCGCGTCACTGTGGGTGAGATCGACAGCGGTTGCGCGGCGGCTCATGCATACCTCCAGGCCTTGAAACGATCGACATCGAAGGCGGCGAGCTCGATCCTGCGCATGGCCTCTTCGAGCTCATCGAGCGCGGTGGCAATCGAGATGCGAAGGTAGTGCTTCCCGTCGCTGCCGATCTGTCCGAATGATTTGCGGTCGAGCGTGGCGACGCCATGGACGAAGAGGAGGAAGCGCTGGAAGTCCGTCGAGTCGCAGCCGAGGCGCTCGCAGATGCCGGAGATGTTGGGGAACATGTAGAAGGCGGCGCGCGGGAGATTGCAGCGGATCCCGTCGATCATGTTGAGACGCGACCAGACCATGTCGCGGCGCAGCGCGAAGGCGGCGTTCATCTTCGCGATCGACACCGCGCTTTCCGGCGACTCGATCGCGACGGCCGCGCCGTATTGGTTATATGCCGGGACGCAGGAGAAGTAGTTGATGTTGAGGTTGCGGAACACCGCGGCTTCTTCGGCGGTCGGAAAGACGGCCCAGCCGATGCGCCCGCCGGTCCAGGCGTAACTCTTCGAGACGCCGGAAACGATGATCGTGTTCTCCGGCAGCTCGCGCGCGATCGAGTGATGCTTCGCACCATCGAAGAGAATCGACTCGTAGACTTCATCGGAGTAGACGCGCACATCGGGCGACGCCTTGCGGCGGATCACGCGCGCGAGGTCTTTCAGTTGCTCGGGAGTCGCGACGCCGCCTGTCGGATTCGAAGGGAAGTTGAGGAAGATGAGCCGCGTGCGCTGGTTGATCAGCGGCTCCAACTCGGCGCCAGTGCAGGCGAAGTTGCTCTCCTCGCTGAGGTGCAGCGGGCGCGGAACCGCGCCGACGTAGCGCGTGAACGACTCGTAGATCGGAAAGCCGGGACTCGGATAGATGACTTCGTCGCCGGGATTGCAGTAGGTCTGCTGCGACAAGCCAATGGGGGGCTTCGCGCCGGGGAAAACGACGACACGATCGGGTGTGACGTCGATGCCGCGCGTCTCGCTGATGCTCGCCGCAATCGCCTTGCGCAACGGCTCGATGCCCTGCGGATCACAGTAGTGTGTGGCGCCTTCGTCGATGCGGCGCTTCACTTCATCGGCGATGTGCTGCGGCAGCGGAAAATCGGGCTCGCCAATGTTGCACTTGATGACGCGCTGACCGTGCGCCTCGAGGTCGCGAATCCAGGGGCCGAGTTTGAACGCGTTCTCCGAATCGATGAGCGAAACGCGCTCCGCAAGCAGCGGCATGTCGCACCTCCGCCGCGATTGTCGGGCGAGGGCGAACGAAGGACGGTGCGAGTGCTCACACGAGGGTGTGACGAAGACCCCGGAGTGCGGCGGCTCGCCGCCGCGAATCACGTTCAAGATCCGGACTCACTCTCGCTCACCGAGAACTCGATCCCTCCCACACGCTTCGCTAGAACGTTGTAGAAGAAGCAACCGAAGGCAGTGAACGCATATGCCGCCAACCCGTATCCAAACGGAGCCAGAAAGATCCACTTTCCCATTCTTCCAGGGCGGGACGAATGACATCGCTCTTCGCGAGAAAATCGATCTGGACGGTCGCAGTGCCGGCGCCGGTTTCCTGCAGGTAGATGCTCGTGTGCACGACTCCGTTGGTTTTTGCGACGCCCGGGAGAACGATCTGCTCGCCGGCTGCAGCCGAACGATCGGAGCGCAGCGTTGGAATCTCTGTGGCGTAGGTGCCGGCCGCGGAAGACACACGCTGGATGCCGGTTAGTGCGAGACCGCTTGTTCCCTTACTTCGGAACTGGGCCGAACCGATGGACTCGCCCGTGCCAAAGATGCTCTTCACGGGTGGCAACGAGTGTGCCGCTTCGATCAGTCCGCGAGTCGTTGCACAATGGATCCATGGCAAAGGCGCGTGGGCTGGGGGCGATGCCGGCGTTGGCGGTGGTCTACGCCATCGCTGGAGGTCTCGGCCAGATGGCCGCACTCCCGCCGGGCAACGTTACGCCGATCTGGCCGGCCTCTGGCGTCGCGCTCGCGGCGCTCCTCGTCTTTGGCAATCGCTGCTGGCCCGCAGTGTGGGCCGGCTCCTTCGCAATCAACTACTGGGTCGCGGCACGATCGGCCAATGTCTCCATCAAGGCACTCATCGGCATCGCCTGCGTCGCCAGTGGCGCCGCACTCGCAACCTCGGTGGCCGCACGGCTGCTTCGCCGCGACACGAGTCTCCTCTTCCGCCGTGCCGACGATGTCATCCGCTTCGTCGTCTTCGGCGCCATCATCAGCTCGCTCATCACCTCGACGATCGGCACACTCAGCTTCTTTTATAGCGGTGTCGTCGCGCGCTCCCTCTTCGCGGAAACCTGGATCACGTGGCTGCTTGGCGACGCGGCCGGCATTCTCGTCGTCGCGCCGCTGCTCCTCGTGTGGAGCCTGCGTGACGCGAGCGAGCTCTCATTCAACAGGACTGTCGAGGCGATCGCCGTCTTCTTCCTGTTGATCGCGACCTGCATCGTCATCTTCAGCATTCCGCGCTATCCGCTTTTCTTCGTTCTGATTCCGTTCCTCCTCACTGCTGCATTCCGCTATGGCCAGCGGGGAGCGACTCTGGCGATGTTCGTCCTCTCCTCGATCTCGGTTGCGTTTACCGCGAAAGGCATGGGGCCGTTCGCGACCGCAGGGATCACACGAAATGAATCGCTGCTGCTGCTCCAGGGATTCACCGCGGTGGTCGTCCTCACCATGCTGATGCTCTCGGCTGTGCTCGCCGAACGCGAAGAAAAAGCGCGCGAGGCGCGCGACGCGGAGCTTCGTCTGCAGGAAGAACATCACGCGCGAAGCGTCGTCGAAGAAGAGTTGCGCACCGCTTACATCATCGAGAGCTCGGCCGACATGATCTCGCGGCAGACTCCCGATGGCCGGCTCCTCTATGTCTCGCACGCCTCGCAGCCACTGCTCGGCTTCGAGCCCGGCGAGTTGGTCGGCCGGTCGATCTACGACCTCATCGATCGCGATCTGGCCGGCGAGATTCGTGAACTGCAGTCGATGCTCATGCGGGAACAGGGCAGCTCGACTCTCAGCTACCGCTTGCGGAAGAAGAGTGGCGAGCCGGTCTGGTTCGAAACGACGAGCCGCGCGATCCGGAAGGAAGGCGAAGTCGAGGAGATCGTGAACGTGTCGCGCGAGATCAGCGATCGCAAGCGCGCCGAAGAACAGATCGAGCATCAGGTCTACCACGACGTGCTGACCGATCTCCCCAATCGCCTGCTGCTCGAAGACCGCGCCACCGTTGCACTCGCGCGAGCCCGCCGAAACAACTCGCTCGTCGCCGTGATGTTCCTGGACCTTGATCGCTTCAAGAACGTGAACGACAACTACGGTCATGGCGTGGGCGATCAGGTCCTGCGGATCGCAGCGACCCGGCTCAGCGAGACCATTCGTGAAGCGGACACGCTTGCGCGGATCGGTGGTGACGAGTTCGTTGCACTGGTCAGCGACTTCAACGATCCGAAGGAATCGGTGAAGGTCGCACAGAAGGTCATCGCGTCCATGGAGAGGCCGCTGGTCACTGACTCTCACGAGATCTATCTGGGTGTCAGCGTCGGCATCGCTCTTTATCCGCGCGACGGAAACGACATCGAGACGCTGCTGCGTCACGCCGATCGCGCCATGTACCGCGCCAAACTCCTCGGCGGCTCGAGTTATGAGATTCACGCGGCTGCGTCATCGCCGGATCACCCGGACCAGTCGGCGCTGGAATCCGACCTGCGACATGCAATCGACCATGGCGAGCTCGAGGTCTTCTATCAGCCACAACTCGATCTGCAGAGCGGCAAAGTCGTGGCAGCCGAGGCACTGGTCCGCTGGCGACATCCGACGCGCGGGCTGATGCTGCCCGACAGCTTCATTCCTACTGCCGAAGGATCGCGCATCATCATGCGCCTGGGCGCTTTCGTGCTTGAACGCGTCTGCCGCGATCTGACCGCGTGGCTTGCCAACGGCTTCCGCGAGATCCGCGTCGCCGTCAATCTCTCGGCACTCGAATTCCAGGATCGCCATCTCGTCGAAACGGTCCACCGCATTCTCGAAGAGACCGGAGCACCCGCGCGCCTCATCGAGCTCGAAATCACCGAGACGACATTGATGCATCACGCCGAGCGAACGATGGAGACGCTCCATCAGCTCAAGGCGATGGGAATACAGCTCGTAATCGACGACTTCGGAATCGGCTACTCGTCGCTGAGTTACCTGCAGCGCTTTCCGATCGATTCGGTCAAGATCGATCGTTCATTCGTCAGCGGCATCGATGCGAAGGGTGGTGACCAGGCCATCATCGCCGCGGTCGTGCAGCTGGCGAAGTCGCTCGATCTTCGAGTCGTGGCCGAAGGAGTAGAGAGCGAAGAACAGCTGCGGATGTTGAAGGGAGAGCACTGTCCGCACGGCCAGGGATTCCTCTTCGCGCGCCCGATGGGAGCAGCCGACTTCCAGAAGTTCCTCGCGGCAAGCTAGGAGTGCTGCGGCTTGCCGCAGCCATGGAGTACGGAAGCAACGTCTCTCCTCCCTGTAGAAAATTTGCCTCAGCCCGTATTCCGAGGGAGCCTCGGTCCCATGAGCTGGGCCCACGCACCACTTCATTTCACGACCACCGACGGCGTCTACATCGTGACCGCCGGGACTTACCTGAAGCGGCACTTCTATCGCGACGCTGAGGACCTTTCGCAACTCGAGGCGTTGCTGTTCGCGATCGCGAAAGAACACCGCATGTTTCTGCATGCCTGGTGTCTCCTCGTGAATCACTATCACATGGTGATTTCCGCCGGTGCGGATACGTTGCCGTCCTTCCTTCGCCACCTTCACTCGAAAGCCGCGATCGAGCTCAATCGAGCGCAGCGCAGACCAGGAAGAAAGGTCTGGTATCAGTATTACGACACGCTGATCACGAGCGAGACCTCGTACTTCGCACGATTGAAGTACGTGCATGAAAACGCCGTGCACCATGGAGTGGTTGCGAAGGCGACCAACTATCGATGGTGCTCAGCAACCTGGTTCGCCGATCACGCACCGAAAGGGTTTGTGCGCGCGGTGGAGAACGCGCCGCTCGAGGGCGTCGTCGTGCGCGACGACTACTAGGAGTGCTGCGGCTTGCCGCCGCCGTGGAGTGCGGCAGCTTGCTGCCGCGAATATCAACTGCGGCGGCAAGCCGCCGCACTCCATGGCGGCAGCGAGCTGCCGCACTCCTACATACGGACGAGGCCGCGCCTTGTGGCTA
>JACXTT010002069.1_pt1 | contig 32263 bp, 22 predicted proteins | sample 9270951 | NCBI WGS metagenome assembly JACXTT01 (sample SAMN15532306, study PRJNA645909) | rock metagenome | isolation source: weathered quartz diorite | place: Puerto Rico | collected 2017-06-21
CGTAACATGGTATTATTGGTTGTGGTTATTTGTTTAGCCATTATTTTCGATTTTATCAACGGCTTTCACGATGCGGCAAACTCTATCGCCACCGTGGTATCCACCAAAGTGCTCTCGCCATTAATGGCCGTGCTTTGGGCCGCCGCCTTTAACTTTTTAGCCTACTTTTTGGTGAAAGACCATAAAGTGGCCAACACCATTGCCAAAACCGTACACGAGCATTTTATTACCCTGGAAGTTATCCTTGCGGGACTGATCGCCGCCATTACCTGGAACCTGGCTACCTGGTGGTTTGGCATCCCATCCAGTTCATCGCATACCCTGATCGGCGGTTTTGCCGGAGCAGGCATGACCAACGCCCTGTTTATGCACCAAAGCGCTTTCGACGCGGTTAACGCCGGACCCATTATTAAGATCATCGCTTTTATCTTCCTGGCGCCCGTCATAGGCAGCATCATCGGCTTTGCCATCAATATCATTATCCTGCATGTTTGCAAAGGTATGCGCCCCGCCAAAACCGAGATCTGGTTCAAACGCCTGCAACTGGTATCATCGGGCGCGTTAAGCTTTGCCCATGGCGGTAATGATGCGCAAAAAGTAATGGGCATCATCTATGTAGCTTTAATAGCGGGCGGTCAGCTGCTGCCCAATGCCGAAATGCCCAACTGGATACCCCTGGCCTGTTACTCGGCCATTGCCATCGGCACCATGAGCGGCGGCTGGAAGATCGTCAAGACCATGGGCACCAAAATAACCAAAGTTACCCCATTGGAAGGTGTAAGTGCCGAAACCGCGGGTGCCATTACCCTGTTTGTTACCGAGCATTTTGGCATCCCGGTATCAACTACCCATACCATCACCGGGTCAATTATTGGCGTAGGTTTGACCAAAAGGGTATCGGCGGTGCGCTGGGGGGTTACCATCAACCTCATCTGGGCCTGGGTCATCACCATCCCTATCTCGGCCATCATCGCCGGTCTGGTGTTTGTGCTGGTTAAGGCGTTGTAGGCTTAATTCGACAAGCTTGTTTTAAGCGAATTATTTTGTTTTGCTATTTTAGCAGACTAAACACCCATTCCATCCGTTTTAAAACAAACACTAAAAATATATATGAACAAGCCGTTCCGTTTCTCACTCATTATTTTTACACTAATATTGTCTGTAAATTTCTTTAACCCCGCTGCTGCCCAGATAAAGCTGCCCGATGCTTTAAACAAGGTGGTAAGCAAGGTTAGCGGTAATAGTGGCACCCCAACCAATTTAGAAATAGGAACCGCGCTAAAAGATGCCTTAACGCAAGGCACCGCCAAAAGCGCCGACAAACTATCGGCCGCCAACGGTTTTTTTGCTGATGCCGAAGTAAAACTGCTCTTCCCGCCCGAAGCGCAAAAGGTTGAAAGCCGCCTCAGGCAATTAGGCCAGGGCGCACTTTGCGATAAGATAATACTGAGCATGAACCGCGCTGCCGAAGATGCCGCCGGCCAGGCCAAACCCATATTTATTGATGCCATCAAAAAAATGACGCTCGACGATGTAAAGAACATTTTATTAGGCAGCAACAACTCAGCTACCGAGTATTTTAAACGCACCACTACCGACGCATTATCCATAGCTTTTAAACCGGTGATACAAAACAGCCTTAACAAAGTGGGCGCAACGCAATACTACACGCAAGGCGCAACCCTGTACAACAAGGTGCCCTTTGTAAGCAAGGTTAACCCCGATATTGCCGACTACGCCACCCAAAAAACCATCGACGGCCTGTTTATCAAAATAGCCGCCGAAGAGTTAAACATCCGTACCAATTTAAATGCAAGGCCAACAGCGGTTATGCAAAAGGTTTTTGGCTATGCAGCCGCGCAAGCTCCAAAATAAGCGGGGATGTCCAAGCAGGGCATTGTTTGGCTCTGTGCCCTCCGTGCCCTTTCTTTGTGCGCTCTGTGGTAAAACTAACCACTGAGGGCACGGAGATTTTGCACAGAGGTCACAGAGATTTCCCCGGCCAAAATAAAGTCCTTTTGTTTAGTTTTGCTGGATGGATTGTGATGGATTGCCTTTCCCCTTTTTAGGTCAGCATTTGGTTTTGCTTTGTCAAAAAGCCATTTACTGGACCGAGGAGCAGGCGCTCATCTGTGCCGACGTGCACTTAGGCAAAGGCGGGCATTTCCGCAAAGCGGGCATCGCCATCCCGCGCGACCTGGCTCAGGGCGACCTGGCCGTCCTGTCCGACCTCATCCACCAGTACAAACCAAAAAAGCTCATCTTTTTAGGCGACCTGTTCCACAGCGATATCAATACCGATTGGGACTGGTTTTCGCTGTGGCGCGAACAATTCCCCAAACTCAATATCATCCTCATACGCGGCAACCACGATGTGATACACGACAAGTATTACACCCAATTGAACATTAGTTTGCACGATGAATTATTGATGGGGCCCTTCCTCATGATGCACCATCCGCTAAACGAACTGCAATTACATCAAGCCAAAGGCTATGTATTATGCGGCCACATCCACCCCGGTGTACACCTGATAGGTAAAGGCAGGCAATCCGTCACCCTGCCGGGCTTCTTTTTCAGCGATAAGCAAGCGGTGCTGCCCTCGTTCGGCAAATTTACCGGTCGCATGGCCCTCCGCCACCAAACCACCGACCAGGTATTCGCCGTATTGCCCGATAAAGTGATCAGGGTATAATTTTTATCAGCCACCAAGGCACTAAGTCACCAAGAAAAATCTTTGCGCCTCAGCGCCTTTGCGCAAAATATTGGATAAATAAAAGCTTCGTGTCTTTGTGCCTTCGTGGCAACATTAATACTTCGACATTCAAAATTCGGCGTTCAATATTCGTTATTCAAAAGAAACCTATTTATGCTTCGCCAAATATTGTTTAACATCCAAAACAATATTCGATATCGGCACATCCATCGCGATGATCTTCCAGTCGCCGCTTACCAGGTGGTAGGTGGGCACAATGCTCACGCCCCAGTCCAATACATTGGGCGAGTCGTTGCCTTTTAGGTCGGCCATTTGCGGCCAGGGCAATTTGTCATCCTTAACGGCAGTTGTCCACCAGTCGGCTTTGGTATCTAACGATACGCTGATGATCCCGAAACCCTGGCCTTTTAGCTGTTCATATATCGCCGATATCTCATCATGGTTCTTACGGCTAACCTCGTTACCGGCCCGCCAAAAATCGATCAAAAACACTTTCTTCCCGGTGGTTATCTGCGCAAAATTTCTCCCGTCGAATACTTTACCGTTAATGGCCGGCGCGGTTTGCCCCGGCAATAGTTTGGTCAGGTGGCTCAACCGTTCTTCTATCCCCTTCCCGTCGCCGCTGTTTTGCGCCGTCGGTCCCATTTTTTTGAAAAGGGCATAATACTTAACCGGTTCGGTGTCATAATTTTGTTCCGACATAAACCTTGCCGCAAACTCGCTGTTAGGGTTGGCTTTAATAAACTGTTCCAAAGCCTGGTATTCAATTTCTTTACCCTTCATCACCGCGTCATCTATTTTTTTGTTAAGCGCGTTAAACTGCTCAACATTCATGGCATCTCCTTTAACTTTTAATTGCTTTTGCAAACTTTGCACAACATCCTGGTTTGATTTACCCAGGGTATTGATCAATCCATGGTAATCGCTCAATTCCTGCTGTCTTTTCGATTTACTCACAACTGTCGCGTATCTCCAAAGGGTACGCTCATTGGCAGTAATGGTGTACTTGCCCGGTTCTAAAAATATCTCAAAACGTGGGTGGTCGTTTTTCACCCCGTTTTTCACGATGTCGAAAGTGTAAAAACCTTCCGCCTCCAGCGAGCTTTTTACATGGCATTTGCCATCCGCTATATTGGCGCCAAACACCGCTTTTCCCTTATCGTCCTTTACAATAAAAGTGGCATCATTTAAATTAGGCACGCTTACATCAAACTCAATAATATTGGGGTTGCCGCAGGCGCTTAAAAGGCAAATGGTTATCAATACGAGGCTCTTTTTAAAGGTCATAAGTTTAAGTTTTACCGAATATAAGCGATTTTTTGAATGCCCCTATGTAACAAGTATATTAGAATGTTTCTAAATAATTTTTAAACCCCGAAATACGCCCGGCATTTAACATCTTTTGCTATTTAATAAATACTTTTGGCAAAAATAAATCTGAACCAGAATGAGCGATTTTAAACAAACCTTTAACTCTTCATTGGGCAAAAAGCTGATCATGGCTTTAACGGGGTTGTTTCTGTGTACTTTTTTAATAGTACACCTTGGCGGTAACCTTTTACTTTTTTGTAACGATAATGGCTACAGCTTTAACGCCTACGCCAATTTTTTAACGCATTTTCCGCCCATCGAGGTGATAGCCTACCTGTTGTACCTTAGTATTTTGGTACACGCGGTGTACGCCATTGTCCTCACGGTGCAAAACCGCAAGGCCCGCCCCATTGCCTACGCGTCGCAAAATAATTCGCCGGCATCCTGGTCGTCAAAAAACATGGGCCTGTTAGGTTCAATTTTGTTTTTGTTTATCGTGATCCACATGGGCGACTTTTGGTTCAAATACAAATACACCGAAACCGTTGGGTTTAAAGAATACCGCCTCAATTTACTCACCGGCGAAAGCAGCTCGGCCGCCTATACGCCCGAGAACGCCGCGTTTGAGCATTCCATATCAAACGAAGGCAATTACGAGGTGATACGCGTTAAAGACCTGCACGCCAAAGTTGCCGAAAGCTTTAGCCACCTGTGGTATGTTATTGTATACGTAATTGCCATGGGCGCTTTGTCGTTCCACCTGGTACATGGTTTTCAAAGCGCGTTCCGCTCGCTGGGCTGGATACACCGCAAGTATACGCCTATTGTTGGCTTTATAGGTACCTGGTTTTTCGCGGTCATCATCCCGCTTGGTTTTGCCGCAATGCCCATTTTTTATTATATCAAGACATTATAAATTATATAACACATGATCTTAGACGCTAAAATTCCAGCAGGCCCATTAGCCGAAAAATGGAGCAAGCATAAGTTTAACCTAAAGCTGGTTAACCCTGCAAACAAGCGTAAATATAATGTTATTGTGGTAGGTACCGGCCTGGCCGGTGCATCTGCCGCGGCATCATTGGCCGAGCTTGGCTATAATGTTAAAGCATTCTGTTTTCAGGATAGCCCGCGCCGTGCGCACTCTATTGCCGCGCAGGGTGGTATCAATGCCGCCAAAAACTACCGTAACGATGGCGACAGTGTTTACCGCTTATTTTACGATACCATTAAGGGGGGAGATTACCGTGCCCGCGAAGGTAACGTTTACCGCCTGGCTGAGGTATCGGTTAATATTATCGACCAATGCGTTGCACAAGGTGTACCCTTTGCCCGCGAATACGGTGGTTTGCTGGATAACCGTTCATTTGGTGGCGCGCAGGTATCGCGTACGTTTTACGCCCGCGGCCAAACCGGACAACAATTGTTATTAGGCGCCTACTCTGCCCTAAACCGCCAGATACACGAAGGCAAAGTAAAAATGTACACCCGTACCGAAATGCTTGATGTGGTAGTTGTTGATGGCAAGGCGCAGGGTATTGTAACCCGTAACCTAACCACCGGCGCCATCGAAACACATAGCGGCCATGCCGTATTGTTATGTACTGGTGGTTACGGCAACGTATTTTACCTGTCAACCAACGCCATGGGCTGTAACGTTACCGCTGCCTGGCGTGCACACAAGCGCGGCGCTTTCTTTGGTAACCCTTGCTATACCCAAATACACCCAACCTGTATCCCCGTATCGGGCGATCACCAGTCAAAGCTGACGCTGATGTCCGAATCGTTACGTAACGATGGCCGTGTCTGGGCGCCAAAAACCCCCGAGATAGCCCAGCGCTTACGCAAAGGCGAGATCAAGGTAACCGATCTGAAAGAAGAAGACAGGGATTACTTCCTGGAACGTAAATATCCGTCATTCGGTAACCTGGTACCCCGCGATGTGGCATCGCGGAATGCCAAGGAAGCGGTTGACGAAGGTAAAGGCGTAGGCGCGTCGGGCGTGGCTGTATTTTTGGACTTTGCCGAATCTATCGCCCGTTTAGGCGAAGACGCGGTACGCGCCAAATATGGTAACCTGTTTGATATGTACCTGCAGATAACCGACGAGAACCCTTACAAAGTACCAATGCGTATTTACCCCGCAGTACACTATACTATGGGCGGCCTTTGGGTTGATTATAACCTGATGACCACCGTACCGGGCTTGTACTCGTTAGGTGAGGCTAACTTTTCCGATCACGGCGCTAACCGCTTAGGTGCTTCGGCGCTGATGCAGGGTTTGGCTGATGGTTATTTTGTTATCCCTTACACTTTGGGCGATTACCTGGCGACTATTGGCCCTAAGGCTATCGACGAAAGTAACCCGGCCTTCGCGCAAACTAAAAAGGATGTGGAAGACCGTATTGCTAAATTACTGGCGTTAAAAGGCAACAAAACGGTCGACGAGTATCACCGCGAACTTGGCCACATTATGTGGGAGTACTGCGGTATGGCCCGTACCGAAGATGGTTTGAAAAAAGCCAAAGGTATGATACAGGAACTGCGTGCCGATTTCTGGAAAAACTGTATCGTGATAGGCGCTAACGAGGAGTTTAACATGTCGTTAGAGAAAGCCGGCCGTGTGGCCGATTTCCTGGAACTGGGCGAACTGATGGTTGACGATGCGTTAATGCGCAAAGAATCATGCGGCGGCCACTTCAGGGTTGAATCGCAAACCGAAGAAGGCGAAGCTTTACGCGACGACGATAACTTCGCGTTCGTATCAGCATGGGAGTACAAAGGCGATAACGTGCCCGAGGTTTTAAACAAAGAGCCTTTGGTATTTGAAAATGTTAAGTTAACACAACGTAGTTATAAATAGTAGTGAGTAGCAAGTATCAGGTATCAAGACAAAAAATCTTGCTACTTGATACTAACTACTTGATACCAGATCTCAAATCTAAAAAAGAATGAGTGGAAACATGAACCTGACGCTTAAAGTATGGCGTCAACCAAATGCGCAAACACCCGGTAAAATGGTGACTTACAAGGCCGATAATGTATCGCCTGATATGTCGTTCCTCGAAATGCTGGACGTGGTGAACGAAAGCCTGATCCATAAAGGTGAAGACCCTATCCACTTTGACCACGATTGCCGCGAAGGTATTTGCGGGATGTGCTCGCTGTACATCAACGGGCAGCCGCACGGGCCAAAACGCGCCATTACCACCTGCCAGTTGCACATGCGCAGCTTTCACGATGGGCAAACCATTACCATCGAGCCATGGCGTGCTGCGGCGTTCCCGGTTGTAAAGGATTTGGCCGTCGACCGTTCCGCGTTCGACCGTATCCAGCAAGCGGGCGGTTACGTATCGGTTAATACCGGTGGCGTACCCGATGCCAACGAAATTGCCATCTCCAAAGTTATCGCCGATGAGGCCTTTAACTCTGCCACCTGTATAGGCTGCGGTGCCTGCGTTGCCGCATGTAAAAATGCTTCGGCCATGCTGTTCGTATCGGCTAAAATATCGCAGTTCGCATTGCTGCCGCAAGGCCAGCCCGAGCGTTATAACCGCGCCCAGGCCATGGTAGCCCAAATGGACGCCGAAGGTTTTGGTAACTGTACCAACACCGGCGCCTGTGAGGCCGAATGCCCTAAAGAAATATCGCTCACCAACATTGGCCGTATGAACAACGATTACCTGAGCGCCAAACTATTCCGCGAGGAGCACGTGCACGAGAGTTAAACTCCCTTGTTAAAACATAAAAAGGCCCCCTGATCATATCGGGGGGCCTTTTGTTCGTTAATACAATAAGGCTTAAAAAGTTATATTTGCATAAACTGACCTGTCATCATGAAAAAACTGATCTGTATTTTACTCATCGGCGCAAGCCTGCTGTCCGCGCAAGCGCAAACAACCCCTTTTGAAGCCAGTCGTGATAAAAACTACACGGCCACCTATTCCGAAATAATAGCGTACTACAACAAACTGGTTAAAAATAAGCCGCAAATGCGCCTGTTTAACTATGGCACTACGGATATTGGCAAACCGTTGACTTTGATCGTGCTTTCGCGCGATAAAGTGTTCGACCCGGTGCAGATCCGCAAAATGAACAAGACCGTGGTGCTGGTTAACAACGGCATACACCCCGGCGAACCCGAAGGTATTGATGCCAGCATGATGCTGGTGCGCGACCTGCTGAAAAAGAACGCCCTGCCCAAAAACCTGGTGATCTGTATTGTGGCTGTTTATAATATCGACGGTTGTATCAACCGGGGCCTGTCGCGTATTAGCCAGAACGGGCCGGAGGCTTATGGCTTTCGCGGAAACTATCGCAACCTTGACCTTAACCGGGACTTTATTAAGGCCGACTCGCGCAATGTGCTGGGCATGATGCAGATATTTAACACCTGGCAGCCCGCCGTGTTTTTGGATAATCACACCAGCGATGGCGCCGATTATCAATATGTGATGACGCTCATCGAGACGCAAAAAGACAAACAAAACCCATTGCTGGCCGAGTATACCAGCAAAACGCTATCGCCGGAGCTGTATAAGCGTATGAAAAAAAGCGGTTACGAAATGACGCCCTATGTTGAAGGCGTGCGCGGCACACCCGACAGCGGCATTGTAGGCTATGTGGAAACCCCGCGCTACTCCACCGGCTATGCCGTGCAGCGCAACGCCATAGGTTATGTAACCGAAACCCACATGCTTAAAGCCTTTGCGCCCCGGGTTTATGCCACTTACGATTTTATGCAAAACCTGTTTGATATATGCGAGCGCGATGCAGCCGTAATCAACAAGCTAAAACAACGGGTTGACAATGAAACCAAAACACAAAAAACCTTCGCTTTAAACTGGGAACTGGATAACAAAACCTACGATACCATTACCTTTAAAGGTTATACCGCAGGCCGCAAGCCCAGCGATGTGAGCGGATTACCACGGTTGTATTACGACCGCACCAAACCCTGGACAAAAACCATCAAGTATTTTAACAATTACAAGGTTACCGCTACAGCGGATAAGCCGGTAGCCTATATTATTCCGCAGGCCTGGGGTAAGGTGATCGACCTTTTTAAACTGAACGGAGTAGCTATGAAACGCCTGACGCATGATACTACCATCACTACCCAGATGTACTATATTGGCGATATGCGCACCCCAACGCGCCCTTATGAAGGGCATTACCTGCATAGCAATATACAACTAAAGCCCATGGACATGCCGGTTAAATACCGTGAAGGCGATTATGTGGTATACACTAACCAGGCTATTAACCGTTATATTGTTGAAACGCTGGAGCCGCAGGGCGTCGACTCGTTCTTCGCCTGGAACTTTTTTGACTCGGTGTTAGGCTCAAAAGAAGGTTTTTCGGATTACGTGTTTGAGGATATAGCTGCTGACATGCTCAAAAAAGACCCCGCCCTGCGCAAAAAACTGGATGACGCCAAAGCCGCCGACCCGGCATTAGCGCAAAACGCACGTGCGCAGCTGACGGTCATCTATCAAAACAGCCCGTCGTTCGAGCGGGCTAACATGCGGTACCCCGTTGGGCGGTTAATGCAGGATGTGAAGTTGGATTTGAAGTAAATCCGTGTCATGCTGAACTTGTTTCAGCATCCCATTTGCATGGTATCCATCATGTCCGGAGAGATCCCGAAACAAGTTCGGGATGACGATTAGATTTAAAGGTATCTTAAAACAACAATGGCTTATCTATCATCCCCGTGAGGATAATGGATAAGCCATTGATATATGGTAGCAATGTTTTTCGTGGCTCTTTACGAAGCCATCAGCATCCCGTTAACCAGGCTGCTCAGGTCGGCACGGTTGCCGTTTAGTTGGGTAAACATGGTACCCATCGATTTTTCGGTACGGGTTTGTTGTATAAACTGTACCATTACCTGTGGTATTAAACCATCGGCAATTTTGTAGGCCGAGTTTGGCGTAAGGCCGTAATACTTGTTTAAACGGTTGGCAAATTTATTGACCATGCTGTTAACCAGCGGGTTGTTGTAAATACCATTCAGTTGAAAATAACCAACCAGCGCCTTCATGCGGCCGGTTTCGATATGGTTTTTCAACACATCGATAATTGAGCTTGACGCTTCGGTCAGTACCGCTTCGCGGTCTTTTTCAGCGATCTCGGGGTTGCTGATAACGGCCTTTTGGGCGTTGTTTTTTACGAGTAAAAAAAGGTTTTCAAACATTGCTACAGAGTTTAAAAGTGTGATTTATGAAATTTGTTAAATTTTATACGTTTTGTTATTGATACAACAAAGATAATAAATAATTTTTCAAATTATCAAAATTTATTTAACATTTCTTTGTAATATTCTTAATTCAATTGGTGTAATGTGTACACTAAGTAGGTGCTGGTGGCCGCAAACTGACTATAAAGGCTTTTTAAAACCTTATTTTCAATAATTAGTTTGATGTATAGGTTTAATGTTATTTTTGGTTCTAAATACTCATCAAATATGTTGCCTAACATCAATTTCACCCAAACCAAAGCGTACCAGTACCTGGCCGACCACTTCGAAAAAATGGAGCAGGCGCATTTAAAAGACCTGTTTGCTGCTGACAGCGAGCGGTTTAATAAAATGTCTGTTCAGTTTGAAGACATTTTGCTCGACTACTCCAAAAACCGGATAGACGATGAAACAGTAGCTTTATTGGTACAGGTAGCGCGCGAGTGTATGTTAAAAGATGCAATAGCTGCCATGTTTAGCGGCGAGGTGATCAACATGACCGAAGGCCGCCCGGTGCTGCACATAGCCCTGCGCAACCAAAGCAATACGCCGATATTAGTGGAGGGTAAAGATGTAATGCCCGATGTGAACGCCGTTTTGCAGCATATGCAAGAGTTTTCGGAAGCGGTGATATCAGGCGAATGGAAAGGTTATACCGGCAAGGCCATTACCGATGTGGTGAATATCGGTATCGGCGGATCAGACCTGGGGCCGGTGATGGTTACCGAGGCTTTAAAAGCCTATAAAAATCATATCAACCTCCACTTTGTAAGTAATGTGGATGGCACGCATATCGCAGAAACGCTGAAAGGGTTAAAGCCGGAGAGCACCTTATTCCTTATCGCGTCAAAAACATTTACCACACAGGAGACCATGGCTAACGCCCACAGCGCGCGCGATTGGTTCTTAGCCGGTGGCGCTAAAGAGGGGGATATTGCCAAACACTTCGCGGCATTATCAACCAATGATAAAGGGGTTTCGGCATTTGGTATCGATACCAAAAACATGTTTGGCTTTTGGGATTGGGTTGGCGGCCGCTACTCGCTTTGGAGCGCCATTGGTTTGTCTATCTGCCTGAGTATTGGTTTTGATAATTTTAAAGAATTACTGGCAGGGGCACATGCCATGGATAATCATTTTAGGGATGCCGAATTTGAGCAAAACCTGCCCGTAATTTTGGCGCTCAACGGTATTTGGTACAATAACTTTTTTGGCGCGCAAACACAGGCTATTTTACCGTACGACCAATACATGCACCGCTTTGCGGCCTACTTTCAGCAGGGTGATATGGAGAGCAACGGCAAGCACGTTGACCGTAGCGGTAACGACGTTGAGTATTCGACCGGGCCGATCATCTGGGGCGAGCCGGGTACCAACGGTCAACATGCGTTTTACCAGCTGATACACCAGGGCACCAAACTCATCCCCTGCGATTTTATAGCACCTGCGCAAAGCCATAACCCGCTTGGGGAACACCATACCTTGCTGCTGTCCAACTTCTTCGCGCAGACAGAAGCCCTGATGAATGGCAAAACAGAGGATGAAGTGATAGCCGAGTTGAAAGCGTCTGGCAAAAGCCAGCAAGATATAGATGCCATTGCTCCGTTTAAAGTATTTGAGGGCAACCGGCCAACTAACAGTATACTGGTTAAAAAGATAACGCCGCGCAGTTTAGGTTCGCTTATAGCGATGTACGAGCATAAAATATTTGTGCAGGGCATTTTGTGGAACATTTACAGCTTTGACCAATGGGGCGTTGAGCTGGGCAAGCAATTGGCCGGTAAGATATTGCCTGAGTTGCGCAATGATGATGAAGTGACCACGCACGATAGCTCGACGAATGGGTTGATCAATAGGTTTAAGGCGTGGAGGTAGGCCCCCTCTAAATCTCCCCCTGAAGGGGGAGACGTTTAATAAGGCTTATTATGGCGACTTATCAGATTAAGCTAAGATGATCTTTTTAAAGGCATCTAAAGAAACAACATTAAACCGTGGGAATTGCAGCTCTTTCAGTATATCGAAGTGCCGGTCGTTGGTGACGAGATAATCTGCATTCCCGGCGACAGCTAAGTCAGCAAATTTGTTGTCGTCCGGGTCGGCGTCAACTAATTGCCATTTAAAGAAAGGTTCAGCAAATATTACGTTTACGGCTGTGCTAATAATAGCGTAAACCAAATGTGCAGTTTGATCAGAATATAGATCGGCCAGTTTCTCCATATATTCTGTAAGAATTTCATTGCTGATCAGCCATTCAAACTTTTCAGTCTCAAATGCTTCATATAACCAATAATGTTCACCCCGTGGCGGAATAGAAGCGAGCAGACAATTGGTATCTATTACAACACGCATCAACTATCGGCATTGAGCATGTCATCAAAATCCTTTTGAGTATACCCTTTCTCGGAAATGGCCGTAGTAACTTCTTCTTTTAGCAGCTTGGAATAATGTTTTACCAATAAACGTTTTAGTTCAAGCGTTTCTTTTTCAGACATGGGCCTGTTAAACAAGCGCAGCAAGCTTATTTGTACAGGGTTTAATTCGGTATGTTCATTTAATGCTACTGCCATAACACGATGTTTATTACAAATTTACTAAAGTTTGGCTAAAAACAGAAGGCGCTGATTTTATGGTCCGCCCAAAGCTATCCGAAAAATTTTAGGTGCCTATTTTTTCCTTTACGGGAACTTTATTGTTCCTGATAAACACTACCGACATTAACGCTCCTAAAAAACCCAGCGAGGCGCTGATGCGCATAATTTTAGCGTATGCTGCAATAAAGCTTTCGTGATAGGCGGCTTTGATTTGAGCTTTATTTTTTACTTCGGCAGCAGGCACCTGCGCGTTACCTAAATTGGCTACCTGCGCCATTACTACCTGCTTTTCGGGTGCGCTTAGGGGCATGGTTTGCAATTTGTTTTGTAATGCGCCTGCAAAAAATAATACCGCCAGCGCACCAAATATGGCATTGGCAAATACGCCCGATATGCGCGACATGGCATTGTTGATGCCCGATGCCGTCCCGCTAAAGTGATCGTTTACCGAACTCATTACCGCGGCAGTGAGGGGCGCTACGGTGACCGACATGCCGAAACCAAATATCAATATACCAGGGAAAAAGGTTGTCCAGTAATCGGCAGCGCCGTTGGTTTGTTTGATGAACGATAAGGTTAGCAATCCCGCCCCGGTAATGGCCGGGCCGATGATGAGGAACAAACGCGGCCCGTGCTTATCGGCCAGGGCACCGGCAAAACGAGCTATGGAGATCATCAATACGGTAAAGGGCAAAAACGTTAAACCCGACTGTAGCTGACTGTAACCCTGCACCTGCACCATGTTCAAGCCCATGAACAGCATACCCGCGCCCAAACCGGCATACAGAAAAAAGGTAAGGAGGTTTGCGCCGGTAAACGTAGGGTTAGCAAATAGCGACAAAGGCATCATGGGGTGTTTGCTTTTACGTTCGATCGCAATAAAAACAGCTAAGAGCAATAAACCTACAATAATAAAACCCGTGCTCTGCCAGTTTTGCCAGCCAACAGCGGGTATACGTAAAAAGCCAAAGGTGATCAGTCCCAAACCTAAGGCGATGGCCATGGCACCGGGGTAATCCAGCCGGTGTTCGGGCGCGTCATCTTTGCTTTCGCGCACCCATCTGGCCAAAATAAATAATGCCACCAGGCCTATCGGAATATTGATAAAAAAGATATAACGCCACAAACCTGCATCGGCAAAAGCGCCGCCCAAAACCGGTCCGCCCATGGTGACCACGGTTGTAAATGCCGACCAGGTGCCGATAGCCTTGCCGCGCTCGTTGGGGTTTATGGACGATGAGATCAACGACAAACTGCCAGGTATCATGAGTGACCCGCCAACGCCTTGTAATACCCGGAAAGCGACCAACAACAAAACATCGGGCGCAAAACCGCATAAGGCTGAGCCGCTGATAAAAATAAAGATGCCGGCCATAAACATTTTTTTGCGACCGAACTGATCGCCCAGTGAGCCGCCGATGAGGATCAATGCGGCAAGCATTAACAGGTAGGCGTTGAGTATCCAAAACAGGTCGGCACCGCTGGCATTCAGGCTTTTTTGCAGCGCGGGGAGCACCACGTTTAAAGCCGTACCGTCGATAAACGCCATTGACGAGGCCAGTATACACGATACCATGATCCATTTACCGGCTTTACTGCGTAGCGCAACTGTTTCCATAGCAAGAGGTTAGGACATAAAATTACGCAACTGCGGGGATAATTTTTGTTTTGTTTTTGCGGGACGGTGGGCAACACCTACGGAGCTGTTTTTTATTGTTGGTTTTTTCTGCAAACAGGTAGCCCCGATGTGGCATAAAAAGCATTATGACGCTGTAAATACTTGCATATTTGCCAATATTTGAGTATATTTAAAGCTGATGAACCACAAATTGTCACGAATAAAAACGAGTTGCCACTAATTGAAAAATACCCACATTTACCCACGTCTCTTGGAGCTGGAAGTACGAGGCTGTTACAGAGAGGCATTTGCATATTTATTAATTTGAATATTGTTGAGATACCCACATTTACCCACGTGCTTTTTTTGATGCCCTGTCCAAAATCGTCATAAAATAATTAGCTTAGCCTATCTATATCTGTTTACATGAGAAAATACCTGACCTTAATTTTTTGTTTGAGCTTCCTCGTCAGCGCCAAAGCGCAAAAAATACAAACACCATCCGAGTTTTTAGGCTATAAACTGGGCGAGCAGTTTACCCCGCATTACCGCATTGTTGATTATATCCGGTACATCGCGCAAAGCAGCAAAAATGTAAAGTTGCAGCAATATGGTACCACTAATGAGGGGCGCCCGTTGCTGGCGGTCATCATCGCATCCGATGAGAACATCGGCAAACTGGAAGATATCCGCAAAAACAACCTCAGGCTGGCAGGCATTGAAAGCGGCACGGCCAATGCTATTACTCCCGCTATTGTATGGTTGAGCTATAACGTGCACGGTAACGAGCCCAGCAGCAGCGAGGCGGCCATGCTCACCCTCCACGACCTGGTGGACCCGGATAACAGCAACGCCAAACAATGGTTAAAAAATACGGTGGTCATCATCGACCCGTGTTTAAACCCCGATGGGCGCGACCGTTACGTAAACTTTTACAACCCGGTGCGCGAGCTAACGGCTGATGCCAACCCTTTATCGCGCGAGCATATGGAGCCCTGGCCGGGCGGGCGTGTTAACCATTATTACTTTGACCTTAACCGCGACTGGGCCTGGCAAACGCAAAAGGAATCGCAAGCAAGGCTGGCGTTTTATAATACCTGGCTGCCGCAGGTACATGTGGATTTTCATGAGCAGGGTATCAATAACCCGTACTATTTTGCGCCGGCTGCCGAACCTTTTCATAGGGTGATCACCAAATGGCAAAAGGAGTTCCAAACAACCATCGGTAAAAACAACGCCAAATATTTTGACCATAACGGCTGGCTGTATTTTACGAAAGAGGAGTTCGACCTGTTGTACCCTTCGTACGGTGATACTTACCCGCTGTATAACGGGTCGATAGGGATGACCTACGAGCAGGCGGGTATAAGCGCCGGTGTCGCTGTGTTGAAACACGATGGCGATACTTTAACCCTCAATGACCGGATAATGCACCATTATACTACCGGCATGAGCACGGTAGAGGCAGCGGCAGCAAACGCGCCGAAACTGGTTGGCGAGTTCAAGAAGTTTTTTGATGTGAGCATTGCCACACCGCCAGGAGATTTTCAAGGCTATGTGGTAAAAAACGACAATATGGATAATGTAAAAGCCCTGGCCAAACTGCTGGACCGTAATGGTATAAAATATGGTTTTGGCGGTGCACAGGGTCTACTGGGCCTTAACTATTTTACCGGCAATACCGAAAAATTTGACGTTGGTGCCAACGATCTGGTGATCGACGCGCATCAGCCCAAAGCGGTATTGCTGAATGTTTTATTTGAGCAAAAAACTTTTGTTGCCGATTCCAATACCTATGATATTACCGCCTGGGCACTGCCTTATGCTTTCGGTTTAAAAACCTATGGTTTAAAGCAAAGCATCAAACCACTGAAAACCGGCATGACATCTACCATAGATGTGAAGTTGTACCCGCCATCGCCCTACGCTTATGTGTGCGAATGGAGATCGATGGAGGATGTGAAGTTTTTGGCCGCGCTGCTGAAACAGAATGTCAAGGTACGCTATTCGGAAAAACCGTTTGAGGCCGAAGGTAAACGGTTCGGGGCAGGCTCGCTCATTATAACGCGGGCAGGCAATAAACAACCGAACTTTGACCAACTGGTGCTGGAGGCGGCCGCTAAGCTCGACCGTAACCTGGTACCGCTGTCATCGGGTTTTGTGGACAAAGGCAACGACCTGGGTTCATCGTCAATCCGCTATATCAGCAAACCCAATATTATGCTTGTAACCGGCGATGGTGTATCATCGGGCAGTATGGGCGAGGTTTGGCAGTTGTTTGAGCAGCAGATAGGCTACCCGGTAACGCTTGTGCGGATGCAGGACCTTAACCGTATAAAATGGAGCGACTTTGATGTGGCGATATTCCCGGATGGGCGGTATGACCAGGCACCCGGCGAAAAACTGCAAAACTGGCTGCGCGATGGCGGTAAGCTGATCGCGATGGAAGACGGCGCTGCAGGGCTGGCCAGCGTTAAAGGTTTCAACATCAAAAATAAAGAGGACAAAAAAGCAGAAAAGGATGATAAAAAACCAGTTGTTGAAGAGGTAAAAGCCTACGATAACCGCGACCGCGAATCTATCAAAAGTAGTATACCCGGCGCTATCTACAAAGTAAATATTGATAATACCCACCCGCTGGGCTTTGGCCTGCCTAACTATTACTACACTTTGAAACTGAACGATGCTTTGTTTGAGTACTTTGGCGATGATGGCTGGAATGTAGGCACCATTAGTAAAAATGCCTATGTGGCAGGTTTTGTCGGCCAGAAAACCAAAGCCAAGCTATCAACCGGCTTACTGATGGTCGTACAAAATATGGGCCGCGGCTGCGTTGTCTATATGGCGGACGACCCGCTGTTCCGCAGCTTTTGGGAGAATGGTAAATTGCTGTTTAGCAATGCGGTGTTTATGGTTGGGAAGTGAGGGTGCAGGGTCAATTACGAGAAAAATACTTTTTAAAATACCGATAAATACGCCCCTGATTATAAGCGCGAAGCCGAAAGACTGAACGCGCGCTACTTGTCCAAAGAGGTGCTGAAACAAGTTCAGCATGACTTTAACCCACACCAAAAAAGCCCTCCTCAAAATGAGAAGGGCTGGTATTGTTAATCTATGTGAGTGCTTAGTTACCCGAGTTCACCCGGCCTTTTTCGCTTTCGGCGCCGCTTTGGTGCTGGCGGGCCTTAAATTTGGCGTTACCAAAGTTATAGGTAAAGGTAAGGCGGGCCACCTGGGTCTCGTTCTTTTGGTGAAAAGCAAAATTGAGGCTTTGATACAGGCTGGTGGCGGCGTTTTCGCGGCTGTTGAATACATCGCTTACCGAAAACTTAAGGTTGGCCTTTTTGTCGAACAACGACTGGCTGATGCCCATATCGGCCCAGTATTGCGCTTTCAGCTTTAAAACCGCGTAGGTTTGCGGCGATTGATAGGCAGTTGCAACCTCGGCCCTCAAAGTTTTGCTGAGCTGGAAACTGCTGCTTGTTTTAAATTGTAGCGCCGGCGCGCCTGCATCAAGGTTAGCGCCAAGCAGTGCCTTACTCTTTATCAGCAGGTAATTGGCATTTAAATTTGCATTACCGCTCCACCACTTTGTAAACGCAAAAGGTGTGTTGATGTTGATATTGTAAACATCCTGTGTGTTTAAGTTGAGCGTTGTTTGATAGGTCGACTTTTTGGCGTTATCGGGCAGGATGATCTGCGAGATCACATCGTCGGTATGGCTATAGTTCAAGCTTACGTTAATGGCGTGCTTATAGGTATAATCAAACTCGAAGGAGTTGGTGTACTGCGGGTTTAAAAAAGGGTTCCCTTTTTCATAAGTGTACTGATCTAAATTGTACTGAAAGGGGTTAAGCGCATCGTACTGCGGCCTGTCGATACGGCGGCTGTACGAAAAGCCGATATCATGATTTGCCGATAAGCTGTGGTTAATAAATACGCTGGGGAAGAGGTCGGTATACGTCCGGTCAACAATTTGCTTAGTGGTAAGCGAGTTGCCAATCGAATGCGTATTCTCGGCCCTTAAGCCAATTTGCACCTGCGTTGTTTTATATACCTTGCTCAGGTTAACATAAGCCGCGCTAACGGTTTCTTCGTATATAAAATGGTTGGTACGGGTGGTATCGTTAACAAAACTGCCGCCGCTGTCTTGTTTTTGGGCCTGCAGGTTGTTATCGGTTTTAACATAGCTCGATTTTAGCCCCGCCTCAAACTTCATGGTTTTATGGAACGGCAGGGTATAATCGATCTTTTCGGTATTGATCTGGATGTTTGATGGCGATTGGTTGCGCTGTATCAGGGGCAGGTGTTGCTGGGTTTCGTTGGCCAGCAGGTAATAGTTGTTATATAAAGCGTTATTGGTGTTGTTAAAGTTGATATAATCAACATCAAAGCTGATATCTTGTCCTAAACTATCTATATGGTACCTGTCATTCAGGTCAAACTCGTAGTTATGATAGGTTTGATTTATCGATGAAGTGGTATTTTGCAGCGAGTCGGTATTGCCCGGCCTCGAACCTATTAAGGTATTGTTAACGTTGTTGTCGTTTTCGCCGTTAAAATACCCGCTGAATAGCAGGCCCAGGCTATTCTTTTTACCCATATCGTAATCAACACCCAGGCGGTAAGTGTTGTTATAGCTGGTTGATGGCATAAAGGTGTGCTGTGTAAAATAGGTTTGTTTGCCCGAGGTATCAATCAGGCGGTCAATGTAAATATTATTCATGCGTTGCCTGCTGCCTATGCTGTATGAACCATAAAAGTTAAGGTCGCCCTCTTTGTGGTTGAGCGTAACAGAGGCGCTGCCTTTAGGGTAAGCGCCATAAGCGCCGGTTCCTGTTATTGAGCCATTGGTACCAACCGTGTTGTTCTTTTTTAGCACGATATTGATAATACCCGAATTACCAGAAGCATCGTATTTGGCCGATGGGTTGGTAATAACCTCGATCGACTTAATGGTGCTGCCATCGGTAGAGCGTAACAGCGTAGCCAATTGGGCGGATGACAGGTGCGTAAGTTTGTCGTTGATCATTACGGTAACGCCCTGCTTCCCTTTAAGGCTGATGTTATCATCTTTATCAACCGTAACGCCCGGGGCACGTTCCAATATCTCCATAGCGTCGTTCCCGGCTGCTAAAACGCTGTTCTCCACGTTCATTACCATACGGTCAAGCTTGCGCTCTACCAATGGTTTGGCGGCCACAACCTCAACCGTGCTTAGGGTTTTGGTTGATGTACTTAATTTGATAGCGGGTAGGGCTACGCTCTGTGTAGTTGCGCTTATCGCGAACGGTTTGCTGTAAGCTTTGTTAAATCCAACAGCATTAACGCGGATAATGTAATTGCCGTTGGCAACGTTTGCAAACGTAAAACCGCCTGCATCGTTGGTAATTGCGCCTTTTACCACGGCCGAGTCTTTAACCCGTAGCAGGCCGGTATTTACAAACGCGGCCGGCTGGCCTTTATCGTCAACTATGCTTCCGGTAATTTTGCCCTGTGGTTTGGCTGCCGGTGCCTGGGCAAAAACAGCGCCCGATATAAGCATGGCGGCACCGAAGGTCAATAAAGTGATCTTTTTGTAAAGTGTTCTCATTTTTGTGATGTCAGTTTTTTATCAATACAAATCCATTAAAAAAGCTTACGCTCTTTTTTTAATTATTAGTTATAGTTAATAGTTGTTTATGCCGCCTGTGTAGCCTGGGTGGGGGTGCCCTTGGAGCTGTTTTCAGCGCATTTTGGTATTAAGATGTAAGATGTACCCCAAAGGTTACACCACATTTCAATTTTTTTATTTCAGCAAGGGGATGATCTGGTTTAAAAATCCATCGCCAATAAAATGCAGCGAGTTGTTAATAGCTTGTACTATGGTATTTGAAGGGGCATTGTACCTAAACTGCTCCTTCCTGGTTTTTTTTAAACAGTAAGCCTGTAGCCTGGGCTTAACGTCCAGGCTACAGGTATCTGCAGGAGTATTCAGGTATTTTTGATCGTTGTTTAATCCGGTGGTGTTAAGCACCAGCATCGCAATACAAACAAAAGCCAGGTTTTTCATAGTTTTTAGTGTTTTACCGGTTCGGTAGATGGCGGTAGTATTACTTTACAGGTCAATCCGCTGTCGGTCATTAAAAATGGCGCTGTTGTCCAGTTAGGCATTTTGTTTTTGTCCTTGCAATCATCAATGTCAATGGTGCTCCGTAATATCTCGTTCAGCTCCTGGTCAATTACCAGCTCTGTGCCATAAGGTACTTTTAAGGTCAACTCAACATCCTGGTCGCGCCACAAGCTGTTATGGGGCAACCGCAAACGGCGGTCGAAAGTTAAAAGAGAGTCCTGCTGGGTAAAGTTATAAATGGCATTTCGGGCATTTTTTAAAGCCGTGCGTTCTGTAGCCCCCTTAGCGCTGAACGATTCTACCAGCATAACCTGCTTAACATCGGCCTGTTCTATAAAAAGGCTTACATTATGGGGCATATTCTCGCTGGCATGGCGGTCATCTAATATAATGCGGCCGTTAAACTTGGTATCGATATCCATTTGCAGGCTGTCGTCCCGGGTTAAAAATTTAGCATCGTTGAGCTTTAAATGATACACATTGCCTGGCGCCGGTTTTAAAGTGATCGACTGGCTAAAGGACGCCGAATCCTTGAAATCCCGGGAGATCTGGGCCGAGTAATAGATCACCACGGTTACTGCAACTATCCAGACGATGAGCATGGTATAGGCGGTTGAACGGCCAAGCGCGTTGCCATTAAAAATAACCCTGATGGTCAACAGGGCGATAGCCAGGATAGGTATAAATACCAGGGCAAAGGCGCTTACATACAACATTTTGGTATAACCGTAATTTAACGCGCTGAACGGAAATACATGGTAAACATCATTGCCGTAAACCATCAGTACCACAAAACCAACAATGGTGGCAATGGTAAACCCAAGGCACATCATTAAAATAAGGATGCCAAATATTTTTAAGATAAGCCGTCCCGCGCCGCGGATAAACATGCCCAGGTGATGAAAAAAATCGCTTACAAAATCGCGGAACTGGTATACAAAAGGCCTGGCCTGGGTATTTGCATCCGATAATGTTTCGTGCACGTTCTTTGCTTCTTCTTCAAAATTCTTTTTAAAGCCCTGCAGGTCCAGCGGTTCGCCTTTCATGGCCATTTTGTCGGCGCGGGTAATTGCCTTGGGCACAATGGCCCATAGTATAATATATAGCAACAAACCGGTGCCCCACACTACAAATGTTAAAGCAAAGGCCAGGCGCACCCAAACCTTATCAATGTTAAAATAGTTAGCGATGCCTGCGCATACCCCACCTAACAGGTGATTATCGGTATCGCGAAAAAGTTTACGGTTGTCGGCAAAAGCCTGGTTACTGCCATACCCTGTTTGATGTTCGGTATCGGTGTTCTCAAAGTCCTCCACGGTACCCATCTGGGCTATAATGGTATCCACATCCGCGGCAACAATAACCTGTTTTGCTTCGGCGTTTAAAATTTCGCTAAACATTTCGGCAATGCGGTTTTCTATATCCGTGGTTATTTCAAAGCTGTCTTCGGCATCAGCAAAATGACGCTTTACATTCGTCATGTAGTTTTTAAGTACTTCATAAGCATCTTCTTCGATGTGAAATACCGTTCCGTTTATATTGATGATGATAGTTTTATTCATGATTTTATTTGGTGATGATCAGTTTATCTTGGTTATATATCTTTTTTAGGTGTGCCGTTCCCGTCGCGTCCTTCTAATGCGGTTTGTACGGCAAAAGCCAGTTCGGCCCAGGTATTGTCCAGCTGCGCCAGCACGGCCCGGCCTTCGGGCGATAGGATATAGTATTTACGCGGCGGTCCCGAGGTGGACTCCACCCAGTTATAGGTTAACAGGCCGTTATTTTTTAAACGGGTCAATAAAGGGTATAAAGTACCCTCAACAACGAGCAGCCTTGCTTTTTTCAGATCGGCTATGATGTCCGACGCATAGGTCTCGCCTTTTGAGATAATGGAGAGTATGCAATACTCTAATATCCCTTTTCGCATTTGGGTTTGTGTGTTCTCTACAATCATAATACAAAGATATATGCTTTAGATTGTATTATGCAATACATAGTACTAAATTTATTTGTATACTGACGAATAAGTAAGTTTTTATGTTAAACTGTAACTATGCTTGCATAGTTACGTATTTAATTACTTTAACTTTACAGTCTGTTAACTATTAGCTTAATTTATTACGAACATGAAAAAACTTCTACTACTGAGTTTGTGCTTTCTGTTGTACTCTTTACAGATTTTTGCACAAACCCGTACTGTAACAGGTACGATCATTGCCGGCGATGACGGGCAGCCTATGCCAGGAGTCGGTGTTAATGTTAAAGGGACCAACATTGGTACCGCTACAGGTGCCGATGGTAAATACACCATCAATGTACCGTCAACGGCAACAACCCTGGTGTTCTCGTTTGTGGGATATGCCACATTAGAGAAACCAATTTCGGGCAACGTGGTTAATGCCACATTGCAGGTTTCGAGCACGCAGTTAACCGAGGTTGTTGTTACTGCCAATGGTTATACTCGCGAGAAAAAATCACTGGGTTTTGCGCAAACAACGGTAAAAAACGAAGAGGTTAACAAGTCGGCAGCTATCTCGCTGTTTGGCGGCCTCGAAGGTAAAGTAGCTGGTGTAAACATATCAGGTACCTCGGGTTCGCCGGGTGGTTCAACCAAGGTTATCATCCGTGGCTTTTCGTCAATCGGCGGCAGCAACGCCCCTTTATATGTGGTTGATGGTGTACCGATCGACAACTCGCGCCCCGGCTCAAACCAAAACTACGATTTTGGTAATAACGCCAACGATATCGACCCAAACACCATCGATAACATCAGTATCCTTAAGGGCGCGGCCTCAACAGCGCTATATGGTTCACGTGGTTCAAACGGCGTAATACTCATTACTACCAAAAAAGGTAAATCGGGCAAACCGGTTGTCGATTTTAGCACCAGCGTAACATTTACCAATGCTGCCATAACCTACAAACCGCAGGACCAGTTTGGCCAGGGCTGGGATGGTACCTTTATTTTGTCGGAAAACGGCGACTGGGGCCCACGCTTTGACGGGCAGATGAGGCCATGGGGAGCTGTGGTAAATAACTCGCAGTTATTAAAACCATATTCGTTTATTCCAAACAATGTAGCCAATACTTTTGATACCGGCCTGGAGCTTAACAACAATATATCGTTAAGCGGCGGTAACGAAACATCTACCTATGCCATGTCGTACGGTAACATCTATAGCGATGGTATATTGCCAAGCGACAGGGATGCTTTTAAACGGAATAACTTTTCGTTAAAAGGCTCAACAACCAATAAACTGTTTACCGCCGAAGCGCAGGTAAACTACGTTGGCCGTAACACTAATTTTGTAACTACAGGCCAGGGCGATTCGGGTGTAGGCTCATCATTCTACGAAGATGTTTTGCAGATACCTACCGATATCCCGATCAAGGATCTGCGCGATTACAAAAACCTTTATTTTAACGTAGATAACTACTTTACGCCTTATGCCGAAAACCCGTACTACGATCTGTACGAAAACGGCAGTACCTTTAAAAGCGACAGGGTATACGGCAACGTAAACCTGACTTTTAATGTAAACAGTTGGTTAAAAATACAAGCACAGCAAGGTTTGGATATTTCCAATTCGGGCGATAAGATATGGCACAACGTAAACGCCCCTGCCCCGGGTAGCTGGGATGCAGGCGCTAACGTCGAAGGCCAATCTCGCGCAGCCGATGTGGGCAACGTAATTGAAGAAGCTTATAAAAACTTTGAATACGATACCAAACTGAACGCATTGTTTAAGACGACAATAAACAGCCACTTGGACCTGGATGGTTTTGTGGGTGCCAATTATAATGATCGCGGTACACGCGTGGTTAGCACCGCTGTTCAAGGTTTGTCAATCCCAGGTTTTTACAACCTGTCAAATTCATCGAACGACCCGGTTAGTGCCGAAGCCGAAACCCACCGCCGCTTGTTAGGCTTTTATGCCCAGGCCACTTTGGGTTATAATAAATACCTGTATTTAACAGTTATCGGCCGTAACGATATCAGTTCAACCTTGCCGGCCGGTAATAACAGCTATTTTTACCCCGGTGTAAGCTTGGCTTACGATATTACCGAAGCATTTGACACTAAAAGCTCAACTTTTACCTTTGCCAAATTAAGGGCCAGTTACGGCCAGGCAGGTAGCGATACCGGGCCTTACAACGTATTTAACACCTTGAGCGGTACCAATGTGCCTTTGGGCTTTGGTAGCATACAGTTCCCAATAAACGGTGTGGCGGGTTATAGCATATCAAATGCTTTAAACAGCAACTCGTTAAAGCCAGAGCGCACCAACGAATTGGAGTTGGGCGGCGAGTTCAGGTTTTTTAATAACCGCGTAGGTTTTGACCTGACCTATTATAACCGTATTAAAAACGACCAGATATTAGCCGTACCTATTGCGCCTTCATCTGGCTATACCTCGGAGCTGCTTAACTTTGGTAAAGTACGTAACCGTGGTATTGAATTAGCTTTTGATGCAACGCCGGTTAAAACCAAAAAAATAAGCTGGACACTAAATTACACTTTTACCCGCAACCGCAACTTAGTTTTAGAACTACCTGCCGGTTTGGATAAGGTTGTTTTAAATAGCGCTTACGATGCACAGCTGGTAGCCCGTGTAGGCCAGCCCTTAGGTGTGTTTGAAGCACCGGTGCCGGTTTACGATCCGCAAGGCCATATTGTGGTAAACAACCAGGGTTTCCCTATCGCATCAACTACCAACGGAAGCTACGGCACATCGCAGCAGGATTTCCAGATGGGCTTATCAAACTCAATAACCGTATCTAACTTTACTTTAAGCTTTAACTTTGATTACAGGCAGGGTGGCAAATTCTACTCAGGTACCGCCGACCTGTTAAACTTTGTTGGTGCCGATGTAAAGACCTTGTATAACGACCGTCGTCCGTTCATCGTGCCAAACTCGGTGCAGGCAGTAGCAGGCCCGGGTGGTACAACTACTTATGTTGAAAACACCACCCAAATTACCGAGGCCAATGTTGACGATTACAACTATCCGACAAGCAATAAAGCACAGGCATACAACGCCCGTATTTTAGACCGCACCTTTGTAAAACTCCGTGAAGCAACGCTGAGCTATAACTTGCCTAAAAAGATAGCTACAAAACTGGCAGCCCAAAAAGCTACCATTGGCGTGTTTGGCCGTAACTTATATACCTGGCTGCCCGCATCAAATCAGACCATCGACCCTGAAGTTTCTAATCAAGGCATTGATCTGGCGAGCGAGTTTGGTGAGTTCAGAACTTCGCCGCCATTAAGGTACTTCGGCGCTTCATTAAAGGTTACATTTTAAGAAAACAGAAAATGAAAAAATATAAAAATATGATCAAAGGGGTATTAACGCTGGCTATTGGCGTTATATCTTTCGGATGTAACAAGATAACCGATATCAACGTTAGCCCGAACAACCCCGCATTATCACAAGCAACGCCCGAGGTATTGTTCCCGTCGGCGGTAATGTCAACTGCCGGCAAAGTAGGGGGCGACCTTGAAATTCTGGGCGGTATATGGTCGCAGTTCTTTACACAGAGCAGTACTGCTAACCAGTATAAGAACATCGACTCCTATAACTTGACCAAAACCGACCTTAACGGGCCATATAACGAGTTGTTTGCAGGTGCGCTTGCCGATTACCAGTTAGCGATAACCCAGGCAAAGGCGGCTCAAAAATGGGAGTATTACCTGATGTGTACCGCAATGAGGGTTTATACTTACGAAGTGCTGGCCGATCTGTATGATCAGGTACCTTATAGCCAGGCATTTTTAGGTCAGGATAACATCCAGCCTAAGTTTGATGATGGCTATACCGTATATAAAGGCCTGCTTGCCGAGCTTGACGACGCCCTATCAAAACCATACGCTACCGCTAATTTAAGCGCTGTGCAAAAAAGCACCGATTTTGTTTTTGGTGGCGATATGAGCCTTTGGACAAAATTTGCCAACACCCTCGAACTTAAAATGTACCTGCGCATGGTTAACGCCAAACCTGCCGATGCACAGGCCGGTGTTACAAAACTGTTTACAGGCGGCGGTAACTTTTTAACCGTTGACGCCGGTGTTAGCGCAGGCATATTTAAAGATGCGCCTTTGAAAGACAACCCGTTTTATGAGCAGAACATCCGATCATTAAACGCCACCACCAACGTACGGGCCAGTGTTACCCTGGCAAGCTGGTTAATTGCCAACAGCGACCCGCGTGCCGTGGTTTATTTTGGTACGGGCAGCCCAACCGGCATAAACCAGGGCGATAACACCGCATCGGCGGTGGCACAGCCAACGTATGCCAACGCGTCGGTATTTGTACAGCACCCTACCGATCCGGTTTGGTTCATCACTGCAGCCGAGTCTTACTTTTTACAGTCAGAAGCAGTTTTACGTTATGGCGTAGGCTCGTCAACTGCCGCCGCGTTATTTACATCGGGTGTTAATGCCGCATTTGCTGAGTACAGTGTACCGCCTTATAGCACTACCGCTTTAACGCCTCCGGCAACAGCGGCTTATACATATCCCGCAGCCGGAACGTTTAATCAAAAACTGCGTGCCATCATCGTGCAAAAGTGGGCATCGCTTGTAGGTGGCTCGCATTCGATAGAAGCGTTCTTTGATCAGGAAAGGACAGGCTACCCCGAAATTAGCCCGGTTTATTCTACAAATGCCAAGTATAAAAGCGATCCTTTATATACCACGGGCTTTTTATCTGGCAGTCATGCGGGCGAGTGGGTGTACTCAAACAGCGGTGTAACTGCAGGCTTATTTCCAAAACGCCTGGTTTTCCCCGATGTTGAAAGGAGCCGTAACAACAATACACCGGCCGAAGTTCCGATCACTACTAAAGTATGGTGGGGGTTATAATTAACATTAAGCAAATGAAACTCATGAAAAAATATATAGCATTTATTGCAATAGCTCTGGTAGCCATTGTTACTGCATCGTGCAACAAGGATAATTTTAACTATCCGCCGGGTACCGTAGGGATATCCAAGATAACTTACTTCCCGGTTATCACCGTTAAGGGTGCGCTTTATTACCCCATAGCTAAAGGTACCGCCTATACCGATCCTGGCGTTACAGCCACAGGCGGGGGTGCAAGCATACCGGTGGTTACCACGGGTACAGTTAATGTAAATACCCCGGGTGTATACACTTTAACTTATACAGCTACCAACAGCGATGGTTTCCCGGCAACGGCCAGCCGCACCGTTATTGTGTACTCAACGGATGCCACAGCAACCAATAATGATTTCTCCGGAAATTATGCGCGTACAACCAATGGCTCAATTGCTGCCTGGACCAAAATAGCACCCGGCGTATATACCATTTTTAATCCCGGTGGCGCACCCGGCACCAATTTAACGGTTGTAGCAATTAACCCTACCGGTTATACCATATCTATACCATCGCAAATAGCAGGCGGCGCGCCTACAAGCTCTGCTTCGGAGACGGCAACGCCGGGCGTACCCGTAACCACACTATCCAAATATTCCATGGAGATTGTGAACCCTGGCTACGGCACCTCTATCAGGACGTTTATTAAACAATAATTTGAAACAAGATGAAAAAACTACATATACTATATACGGCAGCAATAACCTTGTTATCGGTAGCCTTTTTTAGTTCGTGCCAAAAAGCCCAAAACCCCGGCGGCACGGCCACACAATCGTTAGCCAACGAGTGGTGGGTAAAAATTGATGATGGCCACGATGCCACGGGCGATTTTGGACCGGGTTATTATAACCTGTCAACCTATAATACCGCGGCTAACTTACCTACCGAAATGTGGATAGATGATATGAACAATTCCAAAAGCTTTTGGGACATTAAAGGAAAAGTAGCGGTAAACGGGTTAACCTTTTCGGGCAATAACATTGTCAATCAGGATTATTCAAGTACGTTTACCATCACCAATGGTAAGGTTATCCCCAACGGGGCTAAAGGGCCAAGTTCAAAAGCCGTAACCGACTCTATCTTTTTTAACATTGTTTTTAGCGATCAGTCGGCGCCAGGCGTGGTACATAAAGTTTCGGGCTATGCCCGTACCCGCTTTTCGCAGGATGACAATTGATATTAGTTAATAAAAAGGTCAGTTAATAATTAACTAAGCGTATACTCCCCGGGGCACCTAAGGCTCCGGGGGTATATTGTTTTTGCCTCTCTGTTCTTCCCAAAACATCATATCCCGTTATCCTGCTTCGGCTTTTGCCATAGCACCTGCTAATTGATATACTTGCCGCCCATCAAACAAGGGGGTTTTTGATGTATTTACCATTTTTTGTTTGGTAAAAACAATGGCTAACCCTGCAATTGTTTTCTGTCAATAATTTCGAGGGGTAGTTTTCTCTAAAAACACCGTAAAAAAATGCCTTTTTAAAGGTGTTTGACAAATATTGCCCGGTCAATAGGCTGTTCTCCCGCATCACCGCCAATACAACCAATCGGCAATTTTAGTAAGGTATTACCCTTGGTTATAGGGTATAATTCATAATTTTTTTTAAAATTTTTACGGGTTTTTTGGTTTTACATTTGATAATTTGGATTGGTAACACTACTTTTATAATTAATTAACTATTAACTGATCTTATTTATTAACGAAATGAAAAAACTTCTACTCGTAAGTTTGTGTTTCCTGTTGCTCAGCGTAGCGCAGGTATTTGCACAGAGCCGTACCATAACCGGTACGGTGATCGCCAAAGAGGATGGTGGCCCCATCCCTGGTGTTAACGTTTCTGTGAAAGGTACTACAATCGGTGTTACAACCGGTGCCGATGGTAAATACTCCATCAAAGTACCCGATGCCAGCAGCAAAATCTTAGTCTTTCGCTTTATTGGCTATGGCAATGTTGAAAAGCCCTTAGGTGGCGGTTCCGTTGTTAACGCTACTATGGAGGTTACCGCCCGCCAGCTTGGCGAGGTAGTAATTAACACCGCTTTTGGTGTTAAGAAATCCTCGGGCGACTTAGGTTATTCTGCTACGTCGATCAGCACCCAGGAATTAACTGAGGCCGGTGCTACCAACTTTACCAACGGGTTAACCGCTAAGGTTGCCGGTTTGGTAGTAACCACCGGTGATGCCGGTATTAACCCATCAACCCGTTTTATTTTGCGTGGTAACAGGCACTTTTTGGGTAACAACTTTGCATTGGTTGTTTTAAACGGTGTGCCAATTTCTCCAAACGATGTGAACACCATTAACCCTGATGACATTGAGAGTACCGACATTTTGAACGGTCCGGGTGCAGCAGCGTTATACGGTTCCGAAGCATCAAACGGTGCCTTGGTTATTACAACCAAAAAAGGTACCCGCACAGGTGCCCCGGCTGTTACATTTAGCACCAACTACCAGTTCGAAAAAATGTCGTACTTCCCTAACCTGCAAGAACGTTTTGGTAGTTACGGTGGTGAGGGCGCCCCTTATCAGGATGCGGTTACAGGTTTTATAACTACGGTTCCAGGTTATGAGAACCAATCGTACGGTGCGCCTTATGACGGCCACCTTGAGCAATTAGGTTTGCCATTGGCAGATGGTACAGTTCAAAAATTCGCTTATGCGGCACCATCGGTCGACCCGCGTTTCGCATTCTTCCAAACAGGCCACAGTGCATCTCAAAACGTATCATATGCTACCGGCGACCTTGAAAACTCGTTCAACTTCTCGGCTAACCACCTGGATAAAACAAACCCGACACCGGGCGAAGCATACACCCGCGACGTAGTCCGCGTGAGCGCTACCAAAACTTATGGCAAATTTAAAGCAGAGTTTACCGCGAGCTATACCAGCTCTAACACTAACGCTGTTAACGCCAATATCTGGAGCACTTTGTTAAACACTCCAAGCTGGGTGCCAATAACAAGCTATCAGGATATTACAGCACCATTTGCCGACAGGAGTACTTACTTTAACTCTTACGATGTTAACGTTTATTCTACCATACACGATGTTCGTATTAACCAGCATACCGATGCGTTTAACGGCAGCTTTAAGGCTACATATTCACCAACCAACTGGCTGGATATAAGCTATAACCTTGCCGATAACTTTGGTACATTGGTACAGCAATCAACAACTCAGCAAATTAACTATTCGGCCTACGCGTTAACCAACCCGGGCGGTACTGGTAACCGTGCTTCATCAGCAGGTGTTGCTTTGGTGCCGGGAGCAGTAGGTAACTTTACCCAGTTTGGCGATGGCTCGGGTTCATCAGGGGCAGGCCCGCAAGGTTATTCACGTTTGACCCAGGACGTTCAGGCTGATTTTCACCATACTTTCTTTACAGATTTTAAAACAGACCTGCGGGTTGGCAGCACCATCTGGCAGGAATATTTAAATTCGGTTAGCAATGGTTCAACCAACTTGATCATCGAGAACTTTTATAACGTTTCTTTCGCGTCAGGTATTGCAACAATCGGCCAAAACACTCAAAAAATACGTCAGATCGGTACATTTGGCGATTTGAGTATTGGTTATAAAAACTTTGCCACCATAGAAGGTACCTTACGTAACGAGGTTGACTCAAGGTTAAGCGAGGCAAATCGTTCCATCTGGTTCCCTGGTGTAAACGGTTCGGTTATTTTAACCAATGCTATCCCTGCTTTAAAAAATAACAAGTATTTAAGCTATTTAAAATTACGCGGTAGCTACGCGCAGGTAGGTGACGTAAACATTGGGCCTTATGGCTATGTGCCTAACAGTTACGGTGTTGCAACAAACTTTCCGTATGGTAGTGTAGCAGGCTTATCATTAAGTACCACTTTAAATAACCCTAACCTTAAATCAGAACTTACCTCGGAAGTTGAATTTGGTGCCGATCTGGGTTTATTTGATGGCCGTATTAATGGTGGTGTTACCTATTATGATGACCGTACAACCAACCAGACTATTCCGATCTCCATATCTTCGTCAAGTGGTTATACCAGTACTTTAATTAATGCCGGCGAAATGCAGACCAACGGTTTAGAGTTTACAGCAGATATACAGGCTTTAACAAAAGCTAAAAACAAAGTAGATGTTGATCTAAGGGGTAACTTTGCTATACAGGATTCAAAAGTTATCTCAGTATTGCCTACCATTAGCTCGGTTAGCTTAGGGTCCAATAACGAGTTTGCCATTGTTGACCTCCCTTATCCAGAACTGATGGGTTCTGATCTGCTGCGTGATCCTCAAGGGCACCCTATTGTTAACGCTACTACCGGTTATCCGTCAACAGCGTCAGGGTTAGTCAACCTGGGCCGTATTACACCTAAATATATTTTAGGTTTAACACAAAGCATCAGCTATAAGTTTATGACCTTAAGCGTGACTGAAGAGTTCCGCACAGGTAACGTGTTTTTGAACTCGACAGAACGCACCGCGTTATTGGCCGGTTCTGACGGTTTCTCTGCCTCAAACGGCCGCGAACGTTTTATATTCCCTAACTCGGTAATTAACACCGGTACCGCTGCTGCACCGGTTTATGTACCTAACACCAACGTAGCAATTAACGATGGTAACTTAAACTTCTGGGATAGCGGCTCGTTCGAAACAGTGAACAGCACTTATACAACCAGCGCAGCCTTCTGGAAAGTACGCGAAGCTTCATTGGCGTTCGACCTTTCACAATGGGCCAGAAAAACAAAAGCGATCAAAAAAGCCTCATTTGTAATAAGTGGTCGTAACCTGTTTATGTG
>JACXTT010002070.1_pt1 | contig 32250 bp, 25 predicted proteins | sample 9270951 | NCBI WGS metagenome assembly JACXTT01 (sample SAMN15532306, study PRJNA645909) | rock metagenome | isolation source: weathered quartz diorite | place: Puerto Rico | collected 2017-06-21
CCCTCATCATTGTCGTAAGCCGCAAGGACCCGTTCACGCAGATCGAGGGAAGTGGTTCGCATGCACAGAGCCTAGCACACCCCTTCCCAAATGGCTATAGTTTTTATTGAAACGCTTTAATAAACGCTAATGGACGGGAATTTTGGAAAAGGGAAACCAAATCTGGGCTGGCGGCGCGGGGGAACACGAGCTCGGACATGAGGAAACGGAGGGAACAGAGAGTCATCCACTAATGCTGAAACCGCTCATGGACCGCTGATGAACGCTAATGAACACAGCGCAAATTGAAGGGGAATCGGAGGCTCGGGTTTGACGTTTTGATGTCGGTCGGCTTAAAGGTAAAGGCAGGCGATGCATATGAATGGACACGAGTTCTGAAAAGGGGGAACGGGGAGGATTTTAACCACGGATAAGAAGGGATGAACACGGATTCGAACATGAGGAAACGGAGCGAACAGAGAGTTATCCACTAATGCTGAAACCGCTAATGAACCGCTGATGAACGCTAATGAACACAGCGCAAATTGAAGGGGGATCGGAGGCTCGGTTTGACGTTTTGAAGTTGTTCGGCTGAAAGGTGAAGGCAGGCCATGAAGGTGCCGGCGTTGAATCCAGGCACGCGAAAGCTCCAGCGGCTTTGGGGCCGCATCGGCGACCACCAAAGGTGCCGAGAGGCGGGTGAGAGAAGATACTATTTTCCCTCGCAGCTTCCATTTGCGCTTGGAAGACGCTTTCAGCGTGATACATTTAATGGGTTTGCAGGCACATTGACTCACTATGGACTACCGCAAGACGATAACCATCGAACCTGGCAAGCGCGGAGGAAAACCTTGTATTCGCGGGATGCGGATTACTGTCGCCGACGTCCTGGGCTGGCTTTCAGCAGGTATGAGCCATGACGAAATTCGTGAGGATTACCCCGAGATCACGGAGGAGGACATCCGGGCTTGCCTCGCGTATGCGGCAGACCGTGAGCGGCGATTGATCGTCGCGACCTGAATGAAGCTGTTGTTCGATCAGAACCTCAGCTTCAAATTGTGTGGGAGATTGGCTGATTAATTTCCCCAAAGTACCCAAGCTCGTCTTATTGGACTTGATCGCGCAGACGATCCAGTTCTTTGCGAGTACGCGCGGGCCAATGGGTTCACGATCGTATCGCAGGACAGTGAAATGTATGAGCTAAGCAGCTTGCGCGGCCAACCGCCAAAGCTGATTTGGCTGCTGCGGCAATCAGAAAACGGCGGTTATCGAAAAACTCCTTCGCGATCATTGCGGGCGAATCACGTCTTTCGAAAATGATCCCACTGTGGGCTGTCTGGAAATCTATTGATGGGCGTTCGGGTTTGGCGGCGCGGGCAGAAAGGAAGAACAAGATTTGAGCCGCGCCACTGAAATTTTTTGAGGGGAACGTGAACCCCGGGTGGCGAACGTTCAGACTGCAGAATGGGGCGTTCTTACCCGGGGCTATTGTCAGGTCACTCCTACGGAGTTTTGCGAACACGGGTTTGAACATGAGGAAACGGAGAAGAGATAAAACGCAGAGGGCACAGCGCGGCAAAGCCGCAACCAAAGTGGATGGTGGATGGTTGATTGTTGATTGAGAGACAGGCGAGTGGAGGCGAATTTTGGAAGGAGAAGGGAGAGACAGATGAGGTGAAACCCGAATCCAACCCGCTCCGGCTTGATGCTTTCCGCGAATGCGGCTCATCGCGCCAGGCGGGAGCTTCGCCGCGCTTTGGTCAGCCGGTCGTTGCCTGTTCTGGCTATTCGCCGCATCGTTCACTAATTTTATTCGAAAATTGGTTCGATGGCCATAACAAGTCGTTTATGCCTATACCTGACTTAACCGTCGATGGCTTACTGCCTCCGGGAGTTCATGATTGCACATTTGAAGAGGTCGAGCGCAGTTTTGGCGGCTTCAATCGTACAGACCGTCGCCCGGTACTATGGGAGAAGTTCAGCGCATTTCATGAGGAAGCCAGGAAAACGGGCCTGGTTGTGGCGATCCTGATCAACGGTAGCTTTGTGACCGCCAAACCTGATCCCAACGACATCGATATTATTGTTGTGGTATTCGAAAGCCATAATTTCTCGCTGGAGCTGCTGACGGCCCAGTACAATGTGTTGTCCGCTCAAAGGGTCAAGCGGCGGCACCAATTAGATATGCTGGTGGCGCGTGAAAACTCGGAACAATATCAGCGCTATCTGAAACTGTTTGAGCAGGTGAGATTTGAACCGACCCAAATAAAAGGCATATTAAGAATAAATCTATGATTGAGACCGAGGCGCAACTCCGACAGGCGATCGAGCAGATGCAGAACCTCTGCCAAGCCATCAACTCCCTTCGCGAGGAGGTTTTCCCGAAGAACGCTCGCAATTTCGCCGTGTTAGCCGAAGGACCACTGGAACAAATCCGCCAGTTGCAAGATCAGATTGATCAGTATGTGCGGCATCTGGAGGAGATGCCGGCTGGAAGCTGAGGTTGAGGGAGTGATTGTTTAGAAGCGTTTGACATTGTCTGGGAGGCGTTCTTACAGGGGCTGTTTGTCTGGTCACTCCTACGGAGTTTCGTGAACAGGGATTTGCGGAGGGAAGACGAATGGACCTGGCGCGTGTGGTGCCGCAAGCACACCGTCCTCGTCCTCGTTCTCGTAATCAAAGAGCCGATGGTCGAGGACGAGGACGAGGACGAAAGCAGGGCCGATGGGCGCATCAGACGCGTGCTCAGGTCAGCAACTTCTCCACAACTTCGCCCGATACATCCGTGAGCCGGAAATCGCGGCCCTGAAACCGATAAGTCAGCTTCGTGTGATCGAAGCCCAAGAGGTGAAGCAGCGTTGCGTGCAGATCGTGAACGTGCACTTTGTCGGTCGTTGCGTTGAAGCCGAATTCGTCAGACTCGCCTATCGTGATGCCCGGCTTCACGCCACCACCGGCCAGCCACATGGTGAAACAGTTCGGGTGATGATCGCGGCCATCGTCGCCACCCTGGACCATTGGCGTGCGGCCAAATTCGCCGCCCCAAATCACGAGAGTGTCTTTCAACATGTCGCGCTGCTTGAGATCCTTGATCAAGGCGGCGCAGGCCTGGTCCGTGGCCAGGCAATTCTTCTTGAGATCCGCTACCAGGTTGCCGTGCTGGTCCCAAGCTTCATGGAACAATTGGACGAACCGAACGCCGCGCTCGACCAGGCGACGCGCCAGCAGACAGTTATTTGCGAAAGAAGATTTGCCCGGCTCGGCCCCGTACATCTCGAGGGTCTGTTTCGATTCTTTTGAAATGTCCATCAACTCCGGCGCGCTGGTTTGCATCCGGTAGGCCATCTCGAAGGAATTGATGCGCGAGGCGATTTCCGGATCACCGACAACATTCAAATGTTTTTGATTCAGGCGTTTGATCGTGTCGAGGGAATCACGCTGCATCTGTGGATCGATGCCTTTCGGGTTGGAAAGATACAGCACGGGATCGCCGGCGTTGCGGAACAAGACCCCCTGATAGAGTGAAGGCAGAAATCCCGACCCCCAGTTTGACGCCCCGCCGCTGGTCCCCTTGGTCCCTGAACTGAAAACGACATAAGCCGGGAGGTCGGAAGACTCGCTGCCCAGGCCGTAAGTGACCCAGGCGCCCATGCTCGGCCGGCCAAATTGCTGAGTGCCGGTGTTCATGAAAATCTGCCCGGGCGCATGGTTGAAGGCATCGGTGTGCATCGATTTCACGATGGCAATGTCATCGACGACCTCGGCCAGGTGCGGCAGCAGTTCTGAGAGTTCGGCGCCCGATTGGCCGTGCCTGGCAAATTTGAACTTGGGGCCAAGCAAGGTCGAGCTTGGGTTTATGAACGCGGCGCGATAGCCCTTGACCAGCTCGGCCGGCGGCACTTTGCCGTTCCATTTGGCCAACTCAGGTTTGTAATCAAAAAGCTCGAGATGACTGGGCGCGCCCGCCATGAACAGGAAGATGACTCGCCTGGCTTTGGCTGGGAAATGGGGCTGTTTCGGAGCCAATGGATTGACGGCAGTGACCGAAGAGGCCCAGCCGTTCTGCTGGAACAACTGGCCAAGCGCGATGGCGCCCAGCCCGACGCCGCACTGCTCAAAAAACCAGCGGCGTGTGATCAGCTTTCGGTCTGCACCCAGGAAGAAATGCGATTGGCAGTTCATAGGCTTACTCTTTCGTGATGGTTTCGTCCAGGTTGAGCAGCACGCGCGAAACCACGGTGTAAGCCGCCAGTTGGGACGGCGTTGCCCCTCCGGGCAAGTCTTTAGCGGCCTCATTCTTCCCGGTAGCCACTTCGTTCGCGTTGACCCAGCCCTCAGCGATTCGATGCTCCTGCTCGTGAAGCAGCGAGAGCAGCTCGCTTTTCTCGTCAGTCATTGGCGCGCGCGACAAGGCGCGGCGAAAAGCGTACTGAATCCGGTCACCGTCGGTCTTGCCGCCCTCCTGGAGCGTCTTGCGCGCCAGCGCCTGGGCGCATTCGACAGAGACAGTTTCGTTGAGCGAGGCCAGCGCTTGCAGGGGCGTGTTCGAGCGCATCCGGCGAACGCAGGAGAAATCGCCGTTCGGCGCATCAAAAACCTGAAGCATCGGATAGGGAGTCGAACGGCGGCGGAAGGTGTAGATTGCCCGCCGATATCGATCGGAGCCGGTTTCCTCCTTCCAGGGGAAAGGGGCGTAGCTGGCCGGCGGCTGAAAAAGGAAATCCGGCGCAGGCGAGAAAATGGACGGCCCGCCGATTTTCGGGTCCAACAAACCGCTGGCCGCAAGCGCGACGTCCCTGACAATCTCAGCGTCCACGCGCAGGCGCGTTCCTCGAGCCAGGAGCCGATTATAGGGATCCTTCGCATAGAGCGCCGGCGTGACTTTGGAAGATTGACGGTAAGTGGCGGAAGTGACGATGAGCCGATGGATATGTTTCAAACTCCAGGGTTGAATTCGGTTTTCGGCCTTCGGATTCCTTTCGGATTTCGACATTCGGGCTTCGTCACTTACGAGCGGTTCCATGAACTCGCAAGCGAGCCAATCGAGCAGCTCTGGATGTGAAGGCGGCTCGCTTTGCATTCCGAAGTCTTCGGGTGTGTTAACAATGCCGCTGCCGAAATAAGCTTGCCAAAGCCGGTTCGCCGCAACACGGGCGGTCGTGGGAGACTGTTTGTCCGTCAGCCATCGAGCCAGTGCCAACCGGGATGCCGCACCTGGTGAAGTCGTCAATGGATGCAGAAATGCCGGCACAGCGGGTGAGACGGAGGTCGTCGGCTTCAACCAATCGCCGCGTTTGAGGATGTGCGTGTCGCGAGCCTGGTCGCGGCCCGTCAGCGTGAGAGCGGTGGCGCCCTCCGGCCATTGTTTCCCTAACGATTCGATTTCATCGTTGGCCTCTTTGCACTCAGAAACCGTGGTGCGCCAATAACTGAAGAGCGCGGCGGTCTGAGTCGGCGTGCGGCGTTCGCGCGGAATCGCGAAGATGTCTCGCACGCGACCGGGCAACGGATCGGCCGTCGGCTTCGAAGCGTTCGTTGTGGCAGAGAGGCGGAACCGGCCCAGGTTGTTGTTCATCAGATCGTCGCTGTTCCAACCGCCGTGGTTCTGCGTGAGATGAAACACCAGAATGGTTCCGCCCTCGAAGCCGACATTGGTTGCGCATTGGAAGACGGCCTTGCGATCCTGGTTGCGGCGGCCGGGGCCGGCATCCATCCCCCAGGCCGTTTCATCCTTGCCGTCGATGGCGAACTGCACCGGGCCGGTCACGCGTTTCTTGTCGGTCTTATCGTAGAAATTTGGTTCCAGAGGCGTTTCCGCCTGCTCGAAATCAGCCGTCGCCTTCTCAAATTTCACGCTCATTTTGTTCGTCGGGCTCCTGGCCTCGAGAGCCTCGACCTTGAACTCCGTCAGCGCACAGGTCCCCTTGAAGGAGCGACCCGGGCCATTGCACGGCAGGTCCGGCGAGGTGAGCAATTCGAGCCGGAACGCGCTGATGTTCTGCAAATCATTTGTCAGAAAAAGCTTCACCGTATGCTTGGTTGGCGCGTAACCGAGCGCGAGGAACGAACCATCGGGCTGAGGCAGGTATCGTTGGCCGCCGGTCGAGATTTCTTCGACCCAGGGCCTGAGCACGATCCACTCCGGCTGATCGTTCCTGACCGACTCCTCCCAACTCGCCATCCGCTGTTCCCAGTCCGGCATCTTGAGGCGCAAACCGGCCTCAAGGTCTCTGATCTTGCGCGAGAGGTCGGCCGCCTTGGTCTGTTGCTCGGGCGTATAAACTACCGGCTGCGTTTCGTGGTCGTTATTGAGAAACGCAAACAGCCGGTAATACTCCTCCTGCTTGAGCGGATCGAACTTGTGGTCGTGGCATTGGGCGCACTGAATCGTCAGGCCCAGCACGCTCTTGCCGATGCAATCCATCCGGTCGAACATCGCGTCCATCCGGAATTGCTCGGGGTCAATCCCGCCCTCCTCGTTGACCATGGAATTACGCAAAAACCCCGTCGCCACGATCTGTTCCTGGGTCGCATTGGGAAGCTGGTCACCGGCGATTTGTTCGATGATGAACTCGTCATACCGCATGTCCCGGTTCAGCGCGTTGATGACCCAATCCCGATAAAACCAAACGTAACGCAGCTTGTCTTTCTCGTACCCGTCCGAATCCGCGTACCGCGCCGCATCGAGCCATAATCGGCCCCAGCGCTCGCCGTAATGCGGCGAGGCGAGCAGGCGTTCGACCTGACGCTCGTAAGCGTCCTTGCTCTTATCAACCAGGAACGCGTCCACTTCCGCCATCGTCGGCGGCAAACCGATCAGGTCCAGGCTCAAACGGCGCAGGAGCGTGACCCGAGCGGCTTCAGGTGACGGTTTGAGTTTTTCCTGTTCCAGTCGAGCGAGCACGAAGTGGTCAATCGGATTGCGAATCCATCGTTTCTCGGTGACCTTCGGCAGTTCCGGCCGGGCGGGAGGTCTGAAAGCCCAATGAGTGCGCCAGTCCTTGCGCGTCGCCGCTGCGGCTTCCGGCCAGGCCGCTCCTTGATCTATCCAGGTCCGCAACAAAGCGATTTGCTCCGTTGTCAGTGGTTCCCGTTTTCTCGGCATGCGTTCCAGATCCTTTTTGGTCCCCGAGACTGCCTGGATTAGCAGGCTGTCAGCGCTTTTTCCGGCCACTACCGCCGGGCCCGATTCGCCGCCCTTGAGCGCCGCCGCCTTTTGGTCCAGCCGCAATCCGCCCTTCTGCTTTTCCGGGCCGTGACATTCAAAGCATGTCTTCGTCAGGAGCGGCAGAATTTCGGTCGCGAAGTCAACACGCCGATTGACTGGTGGTGGGGAATTCGTCAGCCCAGGATTGGCTGCCTCGGCGGTTCCACCGAGATCGAACGTGATGAGGCGGGCGGCAATGACGAGAGCAATCCGGGAAAGGCTTCGGTTTCTCCAGCCGTGACGCATGATCTAAATATTGCCCGATCCATGGCAACTCGTCCATTGGCCTTTCAGTCCCACGCCGGAAAGAGCAGAAAGGAGGCTTTTAGCTACAGATGGACAGGGACGGGCACAGCGCGGCGAAGGCGCAACCACATCGTCCTCGTAATCGAAGACCCGATAGTCGAGGACGAGGACGAGAACGAGGACGAAACTGCTTACGACACTTACTGATCCACTTTTCGGCTGAGGAGGATTGTAAGGTCGTGAGATTCGACATTGGGCGTGACGACGTCGGGGAATCCATCTTCGTTAAGGTCGCCCAGGGCGAGCTTCCAGCAACCTTTTCCGCCGGAAGGGACGATGAGCGGCTCGGAACCAAAACCGCCGCGGCCATTGCCGAAGAAGATCCGCACGCTCTTTTCAGTGACGGCAATGAGGTCAGGCTTGCCGTCGTGGTCGAAATCCACAAACGCAAGATACCAGCCTCGGTTGCCCATGCTCAGTGGAGGCAATCGTGTAAATCTGCCCTCGCCCTGGTTGAGCAGGATGGTTGCATGATCGTTATGGTTGTTGGAGAGGAAGGCGTCGGGCCGGCCATCGCCGTTCAGATCGCCGACCGCGACGAAATAGACGTCATCATCGCCTGTCTTAATCGGTGAAGCCGGTGCGGGGGTGAACTGGCCTTTCCCGTCGCCGAGCAGGACGGTCATGGTGCGGACGCCAGGCTTGCTGTTCGGAACGAGGATGTCGAGATTGCCGTCACCGTTCACATCGGCGGCAGCGATTGGATACGGACTCGGGCCACAGGGAAAGACAGCCGTTTGGGGAGACACGAAGCCGCCGTGTCCATCGCCCAGCATGACTGCGATGTCGCCGTCGGCATTGTTGGCGGTGACCAGGTCAAGCTTGCCGTCATGATTCAAGTCGGCGAGCAACAGGCCATGGGTGTGCGGGTGCAGGCCATGCTTGGGCCAGAAGGGCGAACCGGGTGTGGTGGTAAACCCGCCTCGACCGTCAGCGAGGAACACGGAAACGCTGTAGCGGTCGTGGTCGGCTGTTACCACGTCCGGCCATCCGTCACCATTGAGATCTCCGATGGCCATCTCCGAGGCCCGTTCGTGCATAGGGACCTCGCGATCGGGTGTCGCGCGAAACCTTCCGCTGCCGTCGCCAAAGTAAGTCTGCAGCCGCGTTTCGACCGTGAGCAGCAGGTCCTGGTGGCCATCGTGGTTGAAATCGGCAATGGCAACGCAACTGGCCGCTAACGGCAGTGGAGAACCCGGCGCAGGCACGAGTGTGACTTTCGGTGCAGCGGCGAGCTGACCTGGCGCACAGAAAACAGTGACCAGAACCGAGAGAACGGACATGAAAGCAGTTCGAGCTCTCCGGTAACGCTGATTTATGGGCGCCGGCGGATGAGGGAGCTCTGCCAATTGAAGGCTCTCGTTGGTTGCATTGGGGATTGCTGACTTTCGCAGTCAAACATGCTCGAATCCTTACTGCATTTCAAATGCAGGTTTGTCAGGTAATTGTAAAAAGGGTGTAAGAAAGAGTCATCTTTAGAACAGGCCGGAACTTCAAGGGTTTCGGCGGTGCGCTTGCGTGGTAAACCGCTAAAGCGGTTATGGAGTACCAGCCGCTCTAAACCACCCCGCTGAAGCGGGGTGTTAATGAAAAGATTGCAGATACCAGGTTTTCTGCTTGCCCTGACCCTCTCAGATTTTGAGATTCGCCCTGTCATAGGCGATCTGCGCCAAAACGCTCGCACGACGCCGCTGGTGGGTGTATTGCTGAGCGTGAATGGATGAGGTCGGGCTCATACATCGTACTCCCGGGAAACCGGCCAGGATTTCTTACTGGTTCATCGCCGGCACGCTCATTGTGGTCGGCTGGCTTCACCTGGCGACGCCGCTGCTGGCGATCCTTTTTTCGTACCTTGCTCTCACGAAGCTGAATTTTCTGAAGCATCGAGGCAAGTGGGTGGCGGTGGCGCTCTTTCTCGTGCTGGTATCGGCGCTGGCCTACGGCCTCGGCTATGTCATCAACCAGGCGGTCCAGACCCTGCCGGACGTCCTCGCCGACCAGGCGATCCCTTTGGGCATTCAGTGGGCCAAGCAGCACCAGATCGAACCACCGTTTACCGATTACGACAGTTTGAAGGACTGGGCGACTGACCTGGTGCAGGGCCAGGCGCATTACCTGGGCAACATTGCCAAATTCGCCCGCGGCGCCACGACGCAATTTGTATTCCTCGTCGTAGGAGCCGTGGTGGGGATCAGCATTTTCCTGAATCCCCAACTCGAACTGGGTCGAGAGCCAGGAAACCAGTCGGGGAATTTCTATTCGTCGTGTTGCGAACATATCGCCCGGCGCTTTGCCACCTTGTATCGGAGCTTTGCGATGGTAATGGGCGCGCAAATCATCATCTCCGCCATCAACACCGTCTTTACCGCCATCTTCGTCCTGGCGGTCAGATTGCCGCACACCACGGTGGTTATCGGACTGACTTTCCTTTTTGGGCTGTTGCCGGTGATTGGCAATCTCATCAGCAACACGATTATCGTTGGGATTGCCCTGACCGTATCACCAGTTAAGGCGCTGCTGTCACTGTTGTTTCTGGTGTTGATCCATAAGCTGGAATATTTTCTGAACGGCAAAATCATCGGGAGCCGTATTCGGAATCCCCTGTGGCTGACGTTGCTGGCCCTGGTGCTGGGCGAGCGGCTGATGGGTTTGCCGGGAATGGTCCTGGCGCCGGTGGTTCTGCACTATCTCAAGGTGGAGGCCTCTAACATCGAGGTGGAAAGGCCATGATCGATTTTGGATTTTGGATTTTCTTATTACGGACTCCTCACGTCGTATCCTACAATACATCGTCTGCCACAATGTTTCGTTGCTGGCTTGAGCACTTGGCGCGAGTGCACTAACATGTGCCATTGACTCGATTCGCCCAGTGAGACAGCAGCGCCTTTTCGTCCGCGTGAAGTATGGGCCGTGGCTCGGTGCCTGGCTGATGCTAGCGGCTGGCTCAAGCGGGCTCAGCGTGGAGCTCGAGGAGGCGCGACGACTGTTGCTGACGGGCCACTACAACGAGGTCGCAACCCAGGCGGAGAAGGCTCTCGAATCGCGGCCTGAGGACGAAGGGTGGCAATTGCTCTTGAGCCAGGCGTTGCTGGCCACGGGCAAGTACAGCGAAGCGCGCAGCGCCATGACCAACGCCCTGGCGCACGAGCCGCGGAGCCTGGCATTGCGCTGGCAGGCGCGTGAAGTGTTTCAGAGCAACGGCGACACAGAGGCCGCCAATCAAATGGTCGAGGAGATAATCCAGCGCGGCACGGCCCGCGCCTGGACTTACCGGAACGATGCCGCCAGCCTCGTGGCCATCGGCCAGGCATTGCTGTTGCGCGGCGTCGATCCCAAAAGCGTTCTCGATGCCGTATTTGCCAATGCCCGAAAAGTGGACCCCAAGCTGCGCGAGCTGTATCTGGCCAGCGGGCAATTGGCGCTCGACAAACATGATTTTGCGCTGGCGGCGAAGAAATTCGAGGAGGGCTTGAAACAACTGCCCGACGATCCCGATCTGCAGTTCGGTTTAGCGCGGGCCTATGCGCCCAGCGCGACTGCCACGATGCTGGGGGCGCTGGAAAGCGCGCTGGAAAAGAACAGCAATCACATCGGCAGCCTGTTGTTGCTGGCCGATCACGACATTGACGCCGAGGATTATGGCGAAGCGGAAGAGCAGTTGGACCGGATCAAATTGATCAATCCGTGGCAGCCGGAGGCATGGGCTTATCGGGCAGTGGTGGCCCATCTGAAACACCAGACGGCAGAGGAAGAAAGCGCGAGGACAAATGCTTTAAAGTTCTGGCGGGACAATCCACGAGTGGACCACCTGATCGGACAAAAGCTTTCCCAGAATTACCGGTTCGCCGAGGGTGCCGCCCACCAGCGCCAGGCCCTGCAATTCGATCCGGACTTTCTTCCGGCAAAAGCCCAGCTCGCCGAGGACTTGCTCCGGCTGGGCCAGGAGGCGGAAGGGTGGAAACTCGCCCTGGAGGTGCAGAAAAAAGACGCCTATGACGTGCAGGCCTACAACCTGGTCGGTCTTCATGAAAAAATGAGCGCGTTTGCCACGCTCACCAACGGCGATTTCCTGGTGCGGATGAACAGTCATGAAGCGGCTGTTTATGGCCCGCGGGTGCTGCAGTTGCTCGGCCAGGCCCGAAGCAACCTCTGCGCGAAATATGGCGTCGAGCTGCAGCGGCCGACCATCGTGGAAATTTTTGCCGACCAAAAGGATTTCGCGGTGCGCACGTTCGGCATGCCTGGCAACCCGGGCTATCTGGGCGTGTGCTTCGGGCGCGTGGTTACGGCCAACAGCCCCGCTTCGCAATCCGGCAGCCCGGTCAATTGGCAGGCGGTCCTGTGGCATGAGTTTTGCCATGTGGTCACGCTGCAACTGACCGGCAACAAGATGCCGCGCTGGCTTAGCGAAGGCATCTCGGTCTATGAGGAGATCCAGGCCAACCCGTCCTGGGGACAGACGATGAATCCGCAGTATCGGGAGATGGTGCTGGGCGATGACCTCACTCCACTGTCGAAGTTGAGCGCGGCCTTTCTTTCGCCGCGCTCCGACATGCACCTTCAGTTTGCTTACTTTGAGGCCTCGCTCGTGGTCGAGTTCCTGGTGCAGCGGTTTGGCATCGACTCGCTGAAAGCCATTCTGCGCGATCTCGGCCAGGGCGATGGAATTCACCAGGCTTTGGAAAAACACACCGCGGAGATCTCAAAACTCGATGAGGACTTTGAAGCGTTCGCGCGACAGCGGGCCGAAAAACTGGCGCCCGCCCTTGATTTCGAAAAGCCGGCGCTCGTAGCGCACGAACCGGAGAAGGGAGCAAGCCGTCTGCCGCGGCCGACGCCAAAGCCTGGTTCGGGAGGCGGGGAGTCGTGGGATGAATGGGCAAAGAACCACCCGACGAATTTTTGGGCGCTGGCGCTGAAAGGACGGGAGTTGGTTGAGGCTAAGAAGTGGGCCGAAGCAAAACCGGTCTTGGAACGATTGCTCGAGCTCTACCCGGGCTTTGCCGGCCCGGAGAGCGCTTATCGTCTGCTGGCGGCGACGCACCGGGCGCTGGGCGAGACCAACGCTGAGAAAAAAGTGCTAACGCGATTTGCCGAGCTGGACCGAGAGGCGACCGATGCTTATTTGCGGCTGATGGAGCTGGGCGCAGACGCGCAGGAATGGTCAGACGTGCTAAAGAATGCGGAGCGGTATTTGGCGGTGAACCCGCTGGTGGCCGCGCCTTACCGATACCTCGCGAAAGCCAGCGAGGCCACCGGCGCTAATGCGAACGCGCTCGCTTCCTATCGCGCCTTGCTGGAGCTGGATCCGCCGGATCCGGCCGAGGTGCACTTTCGCCTGGCTCAGCTTCTTCATCGGCTGGGCGATCCGGAGGCGCGGCGTCACGTGCTCGAGGCGCTTGAGGAGGCCCCACGCTATCGCGCGGCGCTGCAGTTGCTGTTGGAAATTAATCGCGAGTCGCCGCGAACCAGCCTCAAACCGGCGACGGCCACAGCGACGGCTCAGGCGAGCCAATGAGAAAGACCGCTCTGATTTTTTTGCTGCTGCTCATTGCCGCCGGCGTGCTTTTGGCGCAGCGGCGTCCGGGCGACGGACGCCGACTGGGCCGCGGTTGGGGAGCGGGCTCGCACGTTGTCACGACGGAAGGAGGCGATCTGGTGGACGAGGAGACCGTGCGCACGGCGCGAGAGATTGCCTCGCACAGCACGGGCACGCCAATGTGGACAAATGATCCGGCATTCGCACGCGACGTCTTCACGTTCGTTCGCGTGCTTTACACGCGCGCGCCGCAGGGCCCGGACATTTCCTGGAGCGCGAGCCGCTGGGGGTGGATCACCGATTTTCCCGACAGCGACTTGAATCTCTCCTTTCGGCTACAGCAAGTCACCGCAATGAAGACGGATCCGGACGGGCGCGTACTCCGGCTGACCGATCCAGCTCTCTTTGACTATCCCTGGATCTACATGGTCGAGCCCGGGCGGCTCCTGTTGCTGGACGAGGAGATCGCGCCGCTCCGAAAATATCTGCTCAATGGCGGCGTCCTCTGGGCCGACGATTTTTGGGGACAGAAACAATGGGACAACTTCGCGCGAGCCATCAAACGCGTGCTCCCGCAAAGCGATTTCGTTGACCTGGACATGACGAACCAGATTTTTCATTGCGTCTTCGACATCAAAGTTCCCATGAACAAACTGCAAACGCCCAATATGCACCAGGCGATCCGGAGCCTGGATCCCGGCAGCGGCATTTATGGCGTGACCTGGGAATATTACCACGATGACTATGTGCCGGAGGGAGCGAAGGACATGCACGTGCGCGCGATTTACGATGACCGAGGCCGCATCATGGTCATCGCCACCCACAACTGCGACAACGGCGACGGCTGGGAACGCGAAGGCGAAGATGACGGCTTTTTCCATGAGTTCTCCGAAAAACGCGCCTATCCGCTCGGCATCAATGTGCTTTTTTACCTCATGACCCACTGAATGAACCCAATCGAAGAAGTTATGCCCGAAGAGGCCCTCTCGCCCACGCACCACGCTGAACGCGTCGCCGTTGAGCGTCTTACTGCCGGCCACGCCCAAATCGTGGCCGAGCTGGCCAAGGTCATCGTCGGCCAGCAGGAGGTCATCGACCAAATCCTCATCGCGCTGCTGGCCGGCGGCCACTGCCTGATCACGGGTGCGCCCGGCCTGGCCAAGACGCTGCTGGTCAAATCCATCGCGCGCATCTTCCATCTGAAGTTCCAGCGCATCCAGTTCACGCCCGATCTCATGCCGGCGGACATCACCGGCACGGAAATTCTTCAGGACACCGGCGAAGGCCGGAGAATGGTGTTCGTGCGCGGCCCGGTCTTTGCCAACATGATTTTGGCGGACGAAATCAACCGCACGCCGCCCAAGACTCAAGCGGCATTGCTGGAGGCGATGCAAGAGCACCAGGTCACCGCCGCGGGTGTGCGGCACTCGCTCGAAGAGCCGTTTTTCGTGCTCGCTACACAAAACCCGATCGAGATGGAGGGCACTTATCCCTTGCCCGAGGCCCAGCTCGATCGGTTCATGTTCAACGTGGTGATGGATTACCTGCCGGAAGACGAAGAAGTTGTCGTGGTCAAGCGCACGACCTCCGAACTGCCGGCGGGCATCGAGCCTCTTTTCACCGGCGAGGACGTGCTAAGTTTCCATGACATCGTGCGCAAGGTGCCTGTGGCCGAGGAAATCGTTCGCTACGCCGTCCAACTCGCCGCCGCCTCACGCCCGCATCAGGTCGGCACCCCGGACTTCATCAGTGATTGGGCCAGTTGGGGCGCCGGCACGCGCGCTGGGCAATTCCTCATCCTGGGAGCCAAGGCACGCGCGCTGTTGAAAGGCCGCGCCCATGTGACCGTGGATGACATCCGCACGCTGGCCTATCCGACTCTGCGCCATCGGATCCTGCTCAATTACCGTGCCGAAGCGGCAGGCGTGAATGTCGAAACGGTAATCAAGCGCTTGCTTGAATTCATCAAACCGCCGCTGGCTTCGTGAAAGACAGTGAAGTAAATCCCAAGCTCCAAGCTCCAAGCTCCAGAGAAGCTCCAAATCCCAATTCCCAAGCAAAGCGCTGCGTGGCCACCGTCACGAAACGGCGGTTTTGGAGCTTGGAGTTTGGTGTTTTTTGGGAGCTTGAGGTTTGGAGCTTGGATGCTTTATGACTGTCCGCAAGGCCCAAGTTATGCGCCGGGTAGAGCTTGCCGCCACGCTCTCGCTTTGGAGGTTTAAGTTTGGTGTTTCTCTGCCCCGAAAGCTTTCGGGGTTGGAGCTCTTGTGACTACAGCCGCCGCTCCAGCGTTGCAGGCCGCGTCGCTCATCGATCCGCAAGCCCTAATGAGCATTCGCAACCTGGAATTGCGCGCCCGGGTTGTCGTCGAGGGCTTCTGGAGCGGTATCCATCGCAGTCCCTACCACGGTTTTTCCGTCGAGTTCACCGAATATCGCCCTTACTCACCAGGCGATGATCCGCATTATCTGGACTGGCGCGTGTTCGCCCGCAGCGATCGTTATTTCATCAAGAAATTCGAGGACGAAACGAATCTGCGCTGCCATCTGCTGGCCGACAACAGCCGCTCGATGGCGTTTGGCTCGCTCGGCTATACGAAATCCCAGTACGCGGCGACTCTTGCTGCCACCCTGGCCTACTTCCTTTACCTGCAAGGGGATGCCGTGGGCCTTCTCACTTTCGACGAACAAATCCGCGCCTACCTGCCGGCGCGTCATCGCACCGGACATTTGCGGCAGGTGATGCTGGCGCTGGAGCAACCGGCCGCCGGACAGGCCACCGATTTGGCCGCGCCGCTCCGGCGCATCGTCGAGCTCGTCCGCAAACGCGGGCTCATCGTGCTGCTCTCGGACTTTCTGGCGCCGATTGAACGGCTCGAGCCGGACCTGATTTCCCTGGCCGCGTGCGGCCACGAAGTCGTCGTGTTTCAGGTGCTCGATCCGGCTGAACTTGCGTTCACTTTCGACTCAGTGGCATTATTTCAGGACATGGAATCCGGGCGCATGCTGTTTATCGATCCCGGCGCGGCGCGGAAGGATTACACGCGCAAACTCGAGGCCCATTGCTCGGCCCTGCGAGCTGCGTGCCAGCGGCTCGGGATGGCCTGCCACCGTCTCAGCACTCAACGGTCACTGGAGCTCGCACTCTTCGATTTCCTGCGTGAACGCATGCAGCGCCGGCGGAATGTGACAAGAATTGGACGACGACATTGAGAGCAAGTTTGGAAAATCCATTTAATTGTAGGAGCCGACGTGAGGAGGCTCTGATCAATTTTGGATTTTGGATTCTGGATTTTGGATTTTTTGATCAGAGCCTCCTCACGTCGGCTCCTGCAATTTTAAGACGCGCTTCGAGAGCGGAAACTTGAACACAGAACCGGTCATTTTGCTTGCCTGGACGGCTTGGGCGTTGGCGGTCAACGCTGCAGAAGCGCCGCTGGCCGCGCCGTCGCCCACAAAGGTCAAAACCGAAGCAAAGTCCGATTGGTGGAGTTTTAAACCGGTGTCGCATCCGCCATTGCCAAGTGTCAAAAACACAAAATGGGCGCGAAACCCAATCGACCTTTTTATCCTGGCAAAGCTCGAACAGGAGAAGCTCGGACCTTCTCCCGAGGCGGACCGGCGCACACTCATTCGGCGGTTGAGTTTCGATCTGACCGGGCTGCCGCCTACTCCCGCGGAGGTCGAACGGTTCCGCGCGGACCGCGGTCCGCAGGCCTACGAAAAACTCGTGGACAATTTGCTGGCTTCACCGCGCTACGGGGAACGTTGGGCGCGGCACTGGCTCGATACCGTCCATTTCGCCGACACGCACGGTTACGACAAAGACAAGGTGCGCCCGAATGCCTGGCCGTATCGCGACTACGTGATTCGCTCTTTGAACCAGGACAAGCCCTACTCGCGGTTTGTCGAGGAACAATTGGCCGGGGACGTTTTATTCCCCGACGAACCGGACGGGGTCGTTGCACTGGGATTCATCGCCGCGGGGCCGTGGGACTACGTCGGCCATGTCGAGCTGCCGATTGAAAAAACGGACGGATTGATCGCCCGCTACAATGACCGGGACGACATGGTCATGACGACGATGTCCACCTTTCAAAGCCTCACGGCGCACTGCGCGCGATGTCACGATCACAAATTCGACCCAATTTCTCAAAAGGACTATTACAGTTTGCAAGCGGTTTTTGCCGGGGTGGACCGCCATGACCGCGACTTCGATTCCGAGCCGAAAATTCACGCTCAACGTCGCCGGCTCGCGCAGCAGCGAAAGCCACTCCAGGAGCGCTTTTTCGCGCTGACCAACCAGATCGCGGGAATTTCCAGCCCCGAAATCAAGGCGCTTGACGACGAGCTGGAGCAGCTAAAAAAGCAAATGCCAACAGCGTTTCCCGCGGACGAAAAAAGCCCCGGCAACGGCTACCACAGCAAAATTGAAAAAGCTCAGGATCCCATCAAGTGGGTACAAATTGATCTCGGCAAGTCGCTGCCTCTCGAGGAAATCCGGCTCATTCCAGCCCGGCCAATCGATTTTCCAGACACTCCCGGGTTCGGCTTTCCGGTGAGGTTCCGCATCGATGCTTCCGACGAGGCGGACTTCACTTCGGCCCAGACCATTGCGGATCAGACGAGAGAAGATTTCAAGAATGTCGGCGACAACCCCGTTTCCTTTCTCGCTCGCGAGCGGCAAGCCCGCTTCGTTCGCATCACGGCGACGCGGCTTTGGGAGCGCACCAGCGACTATGTTTTCGCGCTGGCCGAATTGCAGGTGTTGGTGAGCGGCACCAACGCGGCTCTCGGCGCAACGGTGTCCGCGTTGGATTCCATTGAAGAGGGGTTCTGGGCCAAAAAGTATCTTGTCGATGGGTTCGACAGCCGGCACCGGCTGGGCGTCCCGACATCGGCCGCCAAAAAAAAGCTGGAAGAGCAGATGCGGGGTCTGGCTGAGAAAAGGAGAAGCCTGGTGGACGCGCTAACGGACGAAGCCACGCGCCGGGAGCTGACCGAAGTGTCGAACCAATGGTCTGAGCTCAATCGGCAGATCGCCGCGCTGCCGACGCCATCGAAAGTCTATGCCGCCGCCAATGATTTCAAATCCGACAGCAGTTTTCTGCCGGCCAAAGCTCCCCGACCGGTGTATGTGCTGGCGAAAGGAGATGTGAAGCGTCCAGGCCAGTTAATGCAGCCGGCCGGCCTCCCGGCGGTGCCCGGCCCAAATCCCGACCTCTCAACGTACCTGGGCGAAACTATCGGGCACGGTGACTCCTCGGCGTCCAGCTCCCCCTCACCCTCCACCCTCCGCAGTACCGCTACGGAGGACGGGCACCCCTCTCCCTCAGGGAGAGGGGGCACCAAGCTCAGTACTGACGATTTCCAAACCGCGTCCCCTTCGCCGATAGACGGCCAAAAATTCTCCCTCTCCCCAGGGGAGAGGGCGGGGGTGAGGGGAAAGAGCGCTGCTGAACATGGATCTGATCTCAACGGTGGAGAGATGTCTGGAGTCTGGAACTCGTTAGACGAAGGCGCCCGGCGCGCAGCCTTGGCAAAATGGATCACCGATCCGAAAAACATGCTGACCCGCCGCTCGCTGGTGAACCGCGTCTGGGGCTACCATTTCGGGCATGGCCTCGTTGACACTCCTAACGATTTCGGCCACATGGGCGCCCTGCCGGCGCATCCTGAGCTGCTGGATTGGCTCGCCTTCTGGTTTCTAGAGCACGGCGAGTCGCTCAAGCAACTGCATCGCCTGATTCTCACCAGCGCCACTTATCGACAGAGTTCGGCGAGCAATCCCCAGGGTGCCAGGCTCGACGCGGACAATCGTTATCTCTGGCGCATGAACCGCGCCCGGCTGGACGCTGAGAGCATTCACGACTCAATGCTCTTAATCAGCGGCAAACTAGACCTGACCATGGGCGGACCCGCGCTCCGGCAGTTCTATTTCAAGGACGACCACTCGCCGCTCTATGACTACACGCTCTTTGACGTGGACAGCCCGGCCAGTTGCCGGCGGAGCATTTATCGCTTTTTAGTGCGCAGCGTGCCTGATCCGCTGATGGATTCGCTGGATTGCCCGAACGCCTCGCTGCTGACTCCAAAACGCAACGTGACCACGACTTCCCTCCAGGCCCTGGCAATGTTGAATGACCCGTTCGTGTTGAAACAATGCGAGCATTTTGCGACGCGGCTGTCGAAAGCGGGCGATTTGAAGGAGCAGATCCATCTGGCCTGCCAGCTTGCCCTGAACCGACGCCCGACCTCCGAGGAAACCAGGAGATTCACCACCTTTGCGCGCAAGCATGGCCTGGTCAATCTCTGCCGGCTGATCTTCAACACGTCGGAATTTATGTTCGTGGACTGAACGAAATGTGCGCGTTGCCGCAGTCGCGCCCTTCGAGCGTTTCAGCGGCCCTTAAACCCCACCTCCAACAAATCATACCCGTTCTTCCTCTCATATCGCGCTTCGTGCTCGATGTGCTCGCTGGCGTCCAGGAGCGTAATCCGCGCGACGCGCTCGGTCAGCGCCTGCAACAGGCTGCGCACGACCAGCCGCGCATGCGCCGCGCCTAAACACAGATGTGCTCCAAAACCAAATGAAAGGTGCGGGTTCGGTTTGCGATCGAGCCGAATTTCCTCCGGCGCTTCGAACACCGTCTCGTCGAAGTTCGCGGCCGCCCAGGCCAGAGATACGCGCCCGCCTGCCTTCACCTGCACGCCGTGGACGTTTGTGTCCACCGGGCAGACCCGCCCGATGTGTGTTAGCGGCATGAACACGCGGAAAAACTCCTCGCTGGCCAGGACTATTCGTCCATGATCCTGGCGCAGATACTCCAGGCCGGCCGGATTCTGGCCAAAATAGGCGATGATCGAGGAGATGCTGTGGATAATAGTGTCGCGTCCACCGGCGAAAACCAGGTTGCCAAACCCCATCATCTCCTCGCGGGTCAGCCGCCGTCCACGGTAACTGGCCTTGACCAGCGCGCTGAAAAAATCCTCACCTGGGTTCGCTTCCGCCCGCTCCAGTTGTGCTCTCAGGTAATCCTCGAGCACGATCCCCTTCTTGAACTGGCCTCCCGTGACCTTGAACACATGGATGCCCCAGCCAATCCACGTGTCGGCTTCCGACTCCGGCACGTTCAGCAAGTAGGTGAGAGCGCGCGACTGTATCGGCAGCGCAAACTCGTTCACAACCTCAATGCTTTCACGGGCCAATGCTTTGGATAACATTTCGCCGATCAGCGCCGCCACCTTCGCGATCACGTCGGTTTGCTTGGCTCGTTGGAAAAACGGCTCGACAATCGCGCGATACTCGGTGTGCTCGGGAGGGTTCCTCTCGATCGGCAACTGGCGCATCGTCCGCACTTCCTCCTCCGACGGAATCGGCACTCGAAAAGGCACGTCCGAGCTGTACCTCTTCCAATCCTTTGCCGCCTCACGAACATCTGCATGACGCAATATCATCGGCACGTCCTCGCACTGGAACGGACATCGGAGCACGCCGTCCTTCTTGCGAGCTTCGCGAAAGGGATCGCGCAAGTTCGAGTTGTCACCCATGGAATCGAGTTTCCGACATGCGGCCCCGACCTTCAAGCAAACAGAGGCGACTGTTGGCGCTCCTCGGGCTGCGCAATACCGCTTTATCCGATTGACCTCACGAATGCCTAGTGCTTCCATTGTTATCAGCCATGAAAACGTCTGCGTGCCACGCCTGTTCCTCGCAGCAGACGGCCCTGCCACCGGGGCCAGCAGGCGCGGGCCTGATGGATCGCCGCGAGTTTCTCTGGCGATTCGGCGGCGGCCTGGGCGGAATCGCAATGGTCCATTTGCTGGGCCAGCATGGATTGCTTGCCGAAAGCGGCGCGCCGCGGCCCGAATGGAACGGCGGCTTGCACCATCCGGCCCGCGCCAAACGCGTCGTGCAATTGTTCATGTCCGGCGCCGCCAGCCAATGCGACACCTTTGATTACAAACCCGAGCTCATCAAACGCACCGGACAGAAATTCGACCCCGGCGGGAAGGTGGAACTCTTCCAGAGTGATCCGGGCGCGGTTATGAAAAGTCCCTGGGATTGGAAACAATACGGCCAATGCGGGAAATGGGTCAGCGATCTGGTCCCCCACCTCGGCTCGTGTGTTGACGACATTGCGTTCATTCATTCCATGGTTTCGAAGTCCAACGTGCACGGACCGGCAACGTTCATGCAGAACACGGGATTCGTCCTGCCTGGCTTTCCCAGCATGGGGGCCTGGATTTCCTACGGTCTTGGAAGTTTGACCAATAACCTGCCAACATTCGTCGTCTTACCCGACCCACGCGGCTTTGCTCCGAATGGGGCGGAGAATTGGACGGCTGGATTTCTCCCGGCCGCCCATCAAGGCACCATGATACGCGTCGGCAAGCCCAACCCGATTTACGATTTGTTTCCGCCCAAATCGGCCAGGTTTATCACGCCTGAGGGCGATCAGGAGACACAAACGCTGCTGAAGCACCTGAACCAGGCCCATCAGGCGGCACGCCCTGGAGACTCGCGTCTGGATGCACGCATCGCTTCCTACGAACTGGCCGCCAAATTGCAATTGAGCGCTCCCGAAGTGCTCGACGTGTCGGGCGAGTCGGCGGCTGCCAGAAAGCTTTACGGCCTGGATGAAAAAGTCACCGAAGATTTTGGTCAGCGCTGCTTGATCGCCCGTCGGCTTCTCGAACGCGGCGTGCGTTTCGTTCAGGTCTGGAGCGGAGCGGACAACGGGTTCCCCCGTCGCAATTGGGACAGCCACGAAGACCTGGCCCGGGACCACCTGAACATGGCCCGCAGCATGGATAAGCCGGCCGCCGGCCTGCTCAAAGACCTGAAATCACGCGGCCTGTTGGAAGACACGCTCGTTATTTGGACGACGGAGTTTGGGCGGATGCCGTGCAGCCAGGGGAGCAAAGGGCGCGATCATAATCCGTTCACGTTCACGAGTTGGGTCGCCGGCGGCGGCTTCAAGGGCGGTGTTTCATATGGCGCGAGCGATGAATGGTCATACAAGGCGGCGGTGGAGCCCACCTACTGCTACGACCTCCATGCAACGATACTGCACCAGCTCGGCATCAATCACGAGAAGCTCACCTTCCGCCACAACGGGATCGACCGGCGCTTGACCGACGTGCATGGAGACGTCATCAAAGAAATCCTGATCTGACCCTCATCGGGACTCACGCGATAATTGGCGGCGGAATTTCGCCAGGTCCTCATGCGGCTTGGGCCATTGCAGTCTCAGGTCTTCGAGGGCTTTGGCAACCGTCTTCGCAATGACGTAATCACGATACCACTTGCGATTGGCCGGCACAATGTACCAAGGGGCGTAATGCGTGCTGCAGAAGTTGATCGCGTCCTCGTATGTCTTCTGGAACTTCCACCAATGCGCGCGCATTTCGAGGTCCGCCGGCTGGAACTTCCAGTTCTTGCGCGGGTCCTCGAGGCGAGCCTGGAGACGCTCGGCTTGCTCGCGCCGGCTGATATGAAGAAAGAATTTCAGCAGCACAACGTCATTGGCCGTCAGGTGCTTTTCAAAGGCGTTGATCTGCTCGTAGCGCGCGCGCCAGACTGAGGCCGGCTGCAGCTTCAACACGCGCACGATGAGTACGTCCTCGTAATGCGACCGATTGAACACGCCGATGTTTCCCCGGCGTGGCACTGCGCGGTGCACCCGCCAGAGATAATCGTGCGCCAACTCTTCCGACGACGGCGCCTTGAAGTTGGTCGTTTCGACTCCTGCTGGGTTCGCATGCTGGAGGGCGTGCCGGCTGGCGCCGTCCTTGCCGCTGGTATCCATGCCCTGGAACACGAGGAGCAGCGACTGCCGAGTGTTGGCGTGGAGCAGCTCCTGTAGCTCTCCGATCCGTTCGCAGAATTTCAGGGTCTTTTCGCGGGCCTCGTCCTTGTCGAGGCCTTCGTGGTAGTCCGGATTGAAGTCCCTGAGTCGAATGGGCGAGAGGATCTTAATCGGTTGCCTCATAAGTCAGTTGTGGTTGGGGAATCCGCGTGAGCTCACGCCGGTGAACCTACCCGGGACTCCCCAATTCTCAATACGAAATGAGCCGCTCCAGTGAGGTATTAGTGAATGAGAAGCACGGATTTTCTTCGCCACAGATGAGCGGCGCTCTGATAGATCACTTACATCGTGGCTGAGTCAGTCAGAGCAATGCCTCGAGCGTTTCTTCCGACCTGCTCAGTATTTCGGCACACTGTGATCGATCTGATCCGCCCAGGCGTCGATGCCGCCTTTTACGCTCTTGAGATGCTTGAAACCCTGCTCCCGCAGGAATTGCAGCGCCTTCAGAGAACGTCCGCCGACCTTACAATGAAGGTAATACTGCTGGTTGGGATCGAGTTCGGTGAACCGCTGCGGCAAGGTGCTCAAAGGAAAAAGCGGCACGCCATTGACATGCGCGATTTGGTATTCGTCCGGCTCGCGCACGTCGATGACTCGAATGCCCAGCTTGGGATCGTCCAGGGCCCTTTTCATTTCCTGCACAGTCACCTCGTCGGGGTTGGAGGTAGGCGTCGCTGGTTCGGGGGCGAGTCCGCAAAACATTTCGTAATCGATTAGTTCCGTGATGGTCGGCTGCTCCCCGCAGAGCGGGCATTGCGGATCGCGCCGGAGTTTGAGCTCGCGAAACTTCATGTCGAGGGCGTTGAACAGCAGCAAGCGGCCGATCAGCGAGCTGCCTTTGCCCAGCGCCAGTTTGAGAATCTCCGTGGCCTGAATCGTCCCGATAATGCCGGGCAATACTCCAAGCACGCCGCCCTCGGCGCAACTGGGCACCATTCCCGGCGGCGGCGGTTCGGGATAAAGGCAGCGGTAACAGGGTCCGCCCAGGTGCGGCGCAAACACGCTGGCCTGGCCCTCGAAGCGGAAGATGGAGCCATACACATTGGGCTTCTTCAGCAGCACGCAGGCGTCATTGGTAAGATAGCGGGTTGGGAAATTGTCTGTGCCGTCCACGACAATGTCGTAAGGACGGATTATCTCCAGCGCGTTCTCGCTCGTGATGCGCGTGTTGTGCACGACAACCTGAACATGCGGGTTGAGGCGATTTATCGTTTGTTTGGCCGACTCCGTTTTTGCGCGCCCCACGTCCTCAGTCCCGTGCAGAAGCTGGCGCTGAAGATTCGAGTAGTCCACAGCATCGAAATCCAGGATGCCCAACTTGCCCACCCCGGCGGCGGCCAGATACATCGCGATGGGCGAGCCCAATCCTCCTGCACCAATGCACAAGACGCTCGCTGCGCAAATTTTCTTTTGGCCGCCCAGCCCAACTTCAGGCAGAATCAGGTGGCGCGAATAGCGGCGGATTTGGTCGTTGTTCAATTCCATAAATCAGATCGAGCAATCAAACGTATTAGACTTGGCGGAGAAATCAAGCCACGGCCCTGAGTACGATCGTGAAACACCCTGACCCTCAGACTGCCGCAACCCGGCTAAAGAAGCTGTCCCGGCTTCGGCCTCGTTTGGCCATAGTTTTGGGCAGCGGCTTCCATCACGTCTTGAGCGAAATGGAAGTGGACGGGCAGCTTTCCTACGCCAAAGTGGCGGGCTTTCCATCGGTGGGCGTCACCGGTCATGCCGGCCAATTGCTCATCGGCCGGCTGGGCGGCACACCCGTGATGATCTTGAGCGGCCGGGCGCATTACTACGAGGGACATTCGATGGACCGGGTGACTTTCGCAGTGCGCGCGCTGGCGGCGTACGGAATCGCCGATTTGCTGCTCACCAACGCCGCAGGTGGTGTCAACCGCAGCTTTCGACCTGGCGATTTCATGGCGCTGGCGGATCACATAAATTTGATAGGGACCAACCCGCTGCGCGGCGCAGACTGTCCTGGTTTGCCGCGGTTCGTCGATTTAACCAGAACTTATGACGACGGCCTGCGCCGGATGTTGCAAAAGGCGGCGCGCCAATGCCGGCTACGACTGCGTTCCGGCGTGTACTTGGCGGTGAGCGGGCCGACCTATGAGACCCCGGCCGAGATTCGCGCGTTCGCGCGGCTGGGCGCGGACGCTGTCGGCATGAGCACCGTGCCCGAGGCCATTGTGGCGCGGCAATATGGGCTTCGCGTTGCGGGCCTTTCCTGCATCACGAACCTGGCGGCCGGGCGCAGCAGAGCGCAGCTCTCGCATGGCGAGGTGCTCGAAACGGCCGAGCGAGTAAAACATTCGGCGGCCCAATTCCTGAAACAGTTTGCAAAATTGTATGGCCGGAATCACTAAGCGCGAACTGGTCGCCGCCGCCAACAAGGCCAGGCAACGAGCGGTCGCGCCTTATTCCCGCTTCAAAGTCGGCGCCGCATTGCTTACCAGGGCGGGCGAGATAATCACGGGCGCGAACGTCGAGAGTGCCAGTTACGGCCTGACCTGCTGCGCCGAGCGTGTCGCTCTGTTCAACGCGCTGACGGCCGGCAAGTCTGGATTCAAGGCGCTGGCAGTCGTGGCCCGCGCGTCCGGCGGTCCTATGCCCTGTGGCGCTTGTCGCCAGTTGCTGGCCGAATATGCGCCACGGGCCGTGGTCTGGATAGCCGACAGCCGCAAGCTCCGAGCCGTCCGGCAGTTCACCGTCCATAAATTGTTACCTGGAGCTTTCTTGAGCGTGGCAACAGGGGCGGAGTGAAAACCCAGCGGGCCCTTTCCGCCGTCCGGTCCACTGGCTCAAAGTCAAACAATTGCTAACACTCAGGTCGGGAGGCGGACAAAACATTAGTTGACTGTGTGTCCCAACTTTTGTATTCATTACTCTTATGCAAATTGAAAGCCTGAAGGTCTTTTGTGATTTGGCTGAGACCGAGAGCTTCACGAAGGCGGCACAAATCAACGGCGTGACTCAATCGGCGGTCAGTCAGCAGATAAGTTCCCTCGAACGGATTTTCAAATCGCTGCTGATTGAGCGCAGCAAGAAGAAGTTTCGACTCACTCGCGAAGGCCAGGTCCTCTACGACTATAGCAAGCAGGTGATCGGCACTTACGAGGCCCTGCACAGCAAGCTCCAGGAGATTAAGGACATTATCTCGGGCACAATCCGCGTTGCGACCATTTACAGCATCGGTTTGCACGATTTGCCGCCATACTTGAAAAGGTTTTTGAAGGCTTATCCCACCGTAAACGTCCATGTTGAGTACCGGCGCGCCAATCAGGTTTATGATGACGTCATTGGTAATGTTGTGGACCTGGGATTGGTGGCCTATCCTCAAAAAGATCCCAAACTTGAGGTATGTCCGCTGCGAAAAGAGCCGCTGGTTCTAATCGTCCATCCGCAGCATCCGCTGGCCAAGAACAAAAGCATCCGGCTCAAGAGCCTGTCGGGGCAGAAGTTCATCGGTTTCGAGCCGGATATTCCCACGCGCAAATCGCTGGATCGGTTGCTGCGGGAGAACTCGGTCCAGGTAGACCATGTCATGGAGTTCGACAACATCGAAACGGTCAAGCGCGCAGTCGAGATTGATGCCGGCGTCGCGATCGTGCCGCAAGGCACGGTAAGCCAGGAGGTAAACAAACAAACCCTGGCGCAGCTCACGCTGGACGATGGTGACTATTACCGGCCACTGGCTGCCATCTACAAGAGGAACAAGGTCCTATCGCCCGCAATGAAGCAGTTCCTCGTGATCTTGAAGGACGACGTGAACACGAAGGTTAAGTAACCTTCTGCTCCGACTGCGTCGGGTCGGTGCGAATGCAGTGACCAGGATGTGCCTGGAATAGCCCGGCCCGACGACTCGATTCACTCACCCTGCCTGCCGGAGCTCATTCCAGCGAGGGCTCATACACCTCCTGCCCGCGAGGGACCAATCGGTTCTGCATGATGATCCGGGCGCAAGTGTTCCAGCGCAGCACGGCGTCGTCGTTGCCAGGGGGACGGAGACCTTCGGCCTTCTCATACCAGGCCATGGCTTCCGTTAACTTCTCATACGCGTTAAATCCCGAGCCGCCCGAACCCAAATGGAGATAGGCTTTCCCCCGCCGCTCACAAATGATCCCGGAGTAATACGCTCGCTCATATTCGTTGCGCAGCCGCGCCACGATTTCCCGCGCTTGAGCATCGCCGACCGCGTAGCTTTTGTCGAAGCGGTCAGTTAGGGCAAGGATGAGAATAGCCAGCGCTTGCTGGTTCTCAGAATCCACCGCCAGGATGTCGAGACAAATGCTTTCGGCCTCGGCCGGCTCGTTGAGCAAACGATAGCGCAGGGCTTTCTCGAGAGCGGCAGGAAGGGCGTCTTTCGATAACAGCTTAAGTGTGAACATACGCTTTGGGTGGCAAATCACGAATAACTAATCCCGTAGGCATGCCTGGACAAGAGCGGAGCGGCTGTGCTGATGAGCGGTCCTCGTCATACGTCATGGCCGCAGACATCGTGATTTGGACCTCCGCAGATCATTTTGTCTTGAACCGGCGCAACAGGCGCGCGAGGGGATCGTAGAATTGATCGACGACACGCTCTTTCAACGGGATGATGGCGTTGTCGGTGATGGTGATGCTCTCGGGGCAGACCTTGGTGCAGCATTTTGTGATGTTGCAGTAGCCGATTCCATGCGCGCTCTTCAACTCCTCGAGCCGATTTTCGGTGTCGAGCGGGTGCATCTCGAGCGCGGCGACGTGGACCAGGAACCGCGGTCCGACAAATTTTTCATGCAAGTGATGCTCGCGGAGCACATGACAAACGTCCTGGCAAAGAAAGCACTCGATGCACTTTCGGAATTCCTGCACGCGGTCGATGTCCGATTGGGCCATCCGCCAGGTGCCGTCCGGCGCATCGGGAGGGCGCGGCTTGAACGGTTTGATCTTCTGCTTCGCTCGAAAATTGCCGGAGACATCCGTGACCAGGTCCTTCAGCAGTGGAAAGGCTTTCAGCGGCTCCACGGTGATTGGCTTCTCCACCGGCAGCTCACTCATCCGCGTCATGCACAGAAGTTTGGGCACGCCGTTTACCTCCGCCGAACACGAGCCACACTTGCCGGCTTTGCAATTCCAGCGGCAGGCTAGATCATTGCTCTGGGAAGCCTGGATGCGGTGAATGGCGTCGAGCACCACCATGCCATCCGAAATTTCCGTGGTGTAGTCGGCGAACTGGCCGCCTTTGGCGTCCCCTCGCCAGATTCTAAAGGTCGCTGGCCTCATCTTTTGAACTCACTTCATGCTTTCAATGATTTGTTTCAATTCGGCGGGCATCTCGGGAATGGATTCGCGCCGAAGCTGCATCGTGCCGTCACGGCCTTTATGGACAATAGTATTGATTGAGCTGAAAGCCCGATCCTGGCTCGGCAAGTCCTCGCGGTAATGAGCGCCGCGGCTTTCTTTTCGCTCCAGCGCCGAGCGTGTGATGCACTCGGACACGGTCAGTAAGCTTTTCAAATCCAGCGCGGTGTGCCAGCCGGGATTGAATTCACGGCTCCCCGTGACGCCCACTCGCCGCGCGCGTTCCCACAAGTGATGCAGGCCCTCCAGCGCGCGCTCCATCTCATCCTGGCGGCGGACGATTCCAACGAGACTCTGCATCATTTCCTGCAAGTCGTGCTGTATCTGGTACGGGCCCTCAAAGTCCGCTCCGGAATTCAGGTTCCGTTGGAACGGCACCAACGCCTGTTGCGCCGTCTCCTCGATCTGCGCCGGAATGGGCGACAGTGCTTTGTTTTCCTTGGCGAACTGGGCCGCGAATTCACCCGCTCGCTTGCCGAAGACGACCAGGTCCGAAAGCGAATTGCCCCCGAGACGGTTCGCTCCATTGATTCCCGCGGCACACTCGCCACACGCAAATAGACCAGGCACGGTTGAAGCCTGTGTGTCCGAATCGACTTTGATGCCGCCCATGATGTAATGCGTGGTCGGGCCCACCTCCATCGGTTCGCGGGTGATGTCCACGTCTCCCAATTGTTTGAACTGATGGTACATGCTCGGCAGCTTCCGTTTGATGTGCTCGTGGGCGTTCGGCAGCCTGCTTTTGATCCAGGAAATATCCAGAAAGACGCCGCCGTGCGGGCTGCCGCGGCCTTCCTTGATCTCGCGCACGATGCAGCGCGCGACATGATCGCGGGTGAGCAGCTCGGGCGGTCGTCGCGCGCTTTTGTCACCTTGTGTGTAGCGCCATCCCTCCTCTTCATTGTCCGCAGTTTGGCTTTTGTAATTGTGGGGAATGGAGTCGAACATGAACCGTTTGCCTTCTTTATTGGTCAGGATGCCCCCTTCTCCGCGGACGCCTTCGGTAACCAGCATCCCGCAAACGCTCGGCGGCCAAACCATGCCCGTGGGATGAAACTGCACGAATTCCATGTCCTTCAATTCCGCACCCGCGTTGTATCCCAGAGCGTGACCGTCCCCGGTGCAGTCCCAACTGTTGCTCGTAATCTTGTAGGATTTGCCAATTCCGCCCGTGGCCAGCACGACCGCATTAGCCTGGAAGATTTTGAACTGGCCGCGCTCCCGCTCATAGCCGAATGCGCCCACCACACGCTCGCCATTCTTGAGCAGTGCTAGAACGCAAAACTCCATGTGCACGTCGATGCCTCTGTGAACCCCGTGATCCTGCAACGTCCGGATCATCTCCAGCCCGGTCCGATCCCCCACGTGGGCCAGCCGGGCATATCGGTGGCCTCCGAAATTTCGCTGCAAAATGCGGCCGTCGTCCGTGCGGTCAAACACCGCTCCCCATGCCTCCAGCTCCCGCACCCGCGCGGGCGATTCTCGCGCGTGCAACTCGGCCATTCGCCAGTTGTTCACATATTGGCCTCCGCGCATGGTGTCGGCGAAATGGACTTTCCAGTTATCCCGTTCGTCCACGTTCGCCAGAGCGGCGGCGATGCCGCCCTCGGCCATCACTGTGTGGGCCTTTCCCAGCAGGCATTTGCAAACCAGGCCCACGGAAACGCCTTGCGCCGATGCTTCGATTGCTGCGCGCAATCCCGCACCGCCGGAGCCAATTACCAGAACGTCGTGCTCGAATGTTGGGTATTCAGGCATCTCGAAATAATGACGAATGTCGATTGAACTCCAGAACGCGAATGACCAACACAGCTACCGCACGAGCGGCGTGGATGCCGGGAGTTTGGCGCTCTTTCATTTTCTGCCATTCGTGATTTGACCTGGTTCCCGCGCTTCTCAAAAGATCCGCACGTCCTTCCACACTCCTATCGAGCAGAGCCGCACATAGAGATCGGCAAACATCACGGAGCAGAGGCTCGTCCAGGCCCAAAGCATGTGGCGGCGATTGAGACAACTGGCACACAGGTAGGCCCGCTGTCGAATTGGCGCGCGGGAAATTTGATCGAAGAGTCCGCCGATCAGGTGGCGCAAGGAGTGGCAGCCAAACGTATAACCGCCCAAGAGCAAAACATTGACAGCGAGGATAAGCGTGCCGAGTCCGAGACCGAAAGTTTCCTTGCCAGTGGCGGTATCGGCAAACCAAAGAGCCTTCCAAACGTCGTAGCTGAGCAAGCCAATGAACAGGATCGCAAAGTAAAGGAAGTAGCGGTGTACGTTCTGGAGGATGAGAGGAAACGATTTTTCGCCCAAATAGATTTTGCGTGGTTCGCTCACGGCGCAGGCGGGAGGATCCGCCCAAAATGCCTTGTAGTATGCGCCGCGATAATAATAGCAGGTCAGACGAAAACCACCCGGAGCCCAGAGGATCAGCAACGCAGGCGAAAACGGCGCCCAGCCTGGCCACCAGTGCGGCTTGGGCCCGAACCAACTGTGAGGGGAGTTTCCGAATAGTTCCGGGGAGTAGAAAGGCGAGACGTATGGCCCCCAGGTGTAATGCTCCCCTTGCAGTGCCGCCCAGGTGGCATACACAATAAACGTGGACAGCCCGAGGAATACCAGTGCCGGCTGAATCCACCACAAATCGGGTCGCATCGTTCGACCAAAACCGCCCGGCTTAATGGATTCACTGCTGGATGCCATAATCATCAGGATTTCAGGTTCTCCGGATTGAGCGGCTTCAGGTCCTTTGGAACAAATTTCCCATCTTTCCGGATCAATTCTCCATCAAACCAGATCTCGCCCCCGCCCCAATCGGGCCGCTGAATCAAAACCATGTCCCAATGGACCGCCGAACGGTTGCCGTTATCGCACTCCTCGTAGGCCTGGCCCGGCGTCAGGTGGAGTGAGCCGGCGATCTTTTCGTCGAACAATATGTCGCACATCGGATTGAAGATGTAGGGATTGAAGCCGAGCGAAAACTCACCCGTATACCGCGCTCCAGCGTCCGTATCCAGAATTTCATTCAGCCGTTTGGTGTTGTTCGAAGTCGCGTTGATGACTTTGCCTTCCTTGAACTCCAGGCGGACGTTTTCGAATTTCGCCCCCGAATAAAGCGTGGGCGTGTTGAATTGGATGTGGCCGTTGATCGAGGTTTTGACTGGACAGGAAAACACTTCGCCATCCGGGATGTTCCGATCACCCTTACACATCTTGGCACCGATGCCCTTGAGGCTTAGCTCTAGATCTGTCCCCGGGCCGCGAACGTGGACAGCATCTGCCGTCCGCATGCGACGGTGCAATGGAACCATAGCGCGGGCCATCTTGCGGTAATTCATTGTGCAGACGTCGAAATAGAGATTTTCGAAAGCCTCAGTGCTCATGGCGGCGCCCTGCGCCATGCTGGGGGTTGGCCAGCGCAGCACGCACCAACGCGTTTTGTTCACGCGATAGTTAAGCACCGGGCGGGTGATCCGTGAATACAGCGCCTGGCGTTCCGAAGGAACGTCCGAATTCTCGTTGGCGTTCTCGCTGCCGCGGACTGCGATATACGCCTGCACTTTCCTCATGCGCGACAGTTCCAGGTCGCGCACCAGGCTGGCATGTCGGTCATTTGTCTCGCGAATCATCTCGCGGTTCACGCGCGTGTGGCGGACTTCGACGATCGGGATCGCGCCTGCCTTGCGCGCCGCCCGCATCAGTTCGATCGTAAACTCATCGGGCACGTCAATCATGTCCAGCAGGATGCGGTCTCCTTTTTTCAATTCGGTCGAGTAGCCGACAAGCAAGTTAGCCAGCTTCGTGTAACGTGGATCTGTCATCGTCCAATTGTCAGGATCACGGAGTCAATTGTCAGTAGTAAAACGCTTTGCCGAAGACGGAGGTGGCGTAAGAGTTCTTGTGTAAAAGCGTAGAGAGCGGGTGTATCGGGGTTGAAACGAATATGACAACCCAACCCTTAGCGAAAGGCGATACACCCATGAGAGCCGTTGAAGCCCT
>JACXTT010002071.1_pt1 | contig 32234 bp, 27 predicted proteins | sample 9270951 | NCBI WGS metagenome assembly JACXTT01 (sample SAMN15532306, study PRJNA645909) | rock metagenome | isolation source: weathered quartz diorite | place: Puerto Rico | collected 2017-06-21
CTCCTGAGGCCCGAAGAGGGCGCGCACGGCCAGGGGTTCAACCAGCTTTTCATCGGCCTGGGGCTGATGGGCGCGGCTCCGCTTTCGGTGGCCATCGCGCTCAGCTCGAACTGGCGCGCGGCTTTCCTGGTTACGGGCGGCCTGGGCTTCGTTTGGATTTTGACGTGGCGGGCCATCGCGCCGCCGGCTTCATTACTTAGCGGCGGCGCGGCGCCTGCGGGGGCTTCGAGTGCCCTGCTGCGCGATCGCCGAGTCTGGATTTTCGCGGCGGCCAACGCTTTGAGCATGGTGCTGTATTCGCTTTGGACGAACTGGGCCGTGTTGTATCTGACCGAGGTGAAAGGCGCGAACCTGCGGCGGGCGGCGTGGCTATCGGCGGCGCCGGCGCTGTTTTCGACGCTGGGCGGCTTCGGCGGCGGCTGGTTATCGTACCGCCTGATGCGCGGGGGATCGGGCGCGGTGCCGGCGCGGCTGCGAGTGTGCCTGCTGGCGGGGGGAGCGGCGCTGTTCACGGCCTGCATCCCCTGGGCTCCCAGCGCGGCATGGGCGGCGGCAGGAATGGCGCTGAGCTTCTTTGCAGTGACCGCGTTTAGTGTCAATCTGTATGCGATGCCCCTGGACGTGTTTCCGGCCGCCCAGGCCGCCCTGGCTACTTCGCTGCTGACGTCGTCTTACGGCGTGATGCAGGCCGCCATGTCGGTGCTTTTCGGCGCGGTCATCGACCACTACGGCTACGCGCCTATCTGCGTCGCCGCGTCGCTGACGCCGCTCTCCGCATACGTGCTGCTGGTCTGGACAGGAGTCGATCGGCCGCGGTGAGCCGGCTTCGCGACTATCTTCGACTGGCCGGCAAAGGCGACCGCAAGGTGATCGCCGTGTTCGCGGTTTCGGCTGAGGCTGCCGGGCGAGCGGTGCGGCACGTGCGCTCCGGCGTCCCGGGCATCCCGGTGTGGCTGTTCGCGTCCGAAGCGCCGGGGGCGGAGACGGCCGCCGAGTGCGAGCGCGTGGAGATCGGCGGCGACTCGATGGCGCTGCTGGTGGAAGCGCTGAAGAGCCTTTGGCCGTGCTGGGTGGCGCTTTCGGTGGGAACCTGGACGGGCGGACGCGGGCGTTGGCCGTTGAAGCTTGCGCCCTTTCTGATTCCGCCGTTTCGCGCGCTGGTGCTGAACGATCACGGCGATTTCTTTGAGGGCTCGGCTGGGCCGGTGGCGCGCCACGCGGCGCGGCGGACGCGGGATACGCTGCATTCGGCGTGGAACCGGTGGATCGATCTACAGCGCGGCGCGTGGCTGTGGCTGTTCGCATTGATCGCCCAGCGGTTCGCGTTTTTGTCGCGCCGGGCTTTCCATAGACGTCACGGGCCGCAGCGGCTGGAGGTGGATGCGCCTGCTGCCGCGCCCGGCGACGGAGTGGTCACTATTCGCTATGCCGCCCGCCACTGGAACTGGGGCGAAGTGGACCGCGCGTTGCGGGAGTCGACCGCGCGGTGGGCGTTGTTCGTCACGGGCGATGGCGGGCCAGAGGACGTGTGGGTTTCACTGTTCGAGGACACGCGCACCTTCGCGGTTTCGGGCCAGGCGGATTACAGGGACTGGAAGGAAGGCCTGTTCGCAACGGCTGCTTTTCGGCCCTTGCAAGCCGGCGAGGCGAGCCAGGTGTTGGCCCCCGTATCCCCGGCAATCCTGGTGGATCGTAAGAAACTCCTTGCCCTGGGCCTGCCAAGGACCGTGGTGCCGGGCACGGCGTGGCTGCTGCTGTTCTGGAAAGCTGCGGCCGCCGGCTGGCGCAGCTACAGTTCAGGCTCCGGTGAGCCGCTCGCCGAATCGCCGGACTGGCCTTATGAGGAGGCGGAGTTCGTGAGCCGCGTCCTGAGCGAGCCGGCGCTGCGAGCCATTGGACCGCGCGAGCCGGACCTCGCAAGGGGCAGCATCTGTTTCCGGCCCGGCCTGGCGCAGCCGTTCCGTGGGCTGCCACGCGTGCTGATCGTCTCGCCCTATCTTCCCTTTCCGCTGTCGCACGGCGGCGCGGTGCGCATCTACAATCTCTGCCACGAACTGAGTGGACGCGTCGACTTCGTGCTGGCGTGCTTTCGCGAGAAAGGGGACGAGATCGAGTACGAGAAGCTCCACGAGGTATTCCGCCAGGTTTACGTGGTGGACCGCGAGGAGCGTGCGTCGAAGGACGCTGGCGCTCCGCGCCAGGTCCGAGAGCACGCTTCGCGCAGCATGGCGGCGTTGATCGCGTCCGTGACCAACGAATGCGCCATCGACCTGGTGCAAGTGGAGTACACACATCTGGCCGGCTTCCGCGAGGCGGCGCCCGAGACGCCGGCTCTGTTGGTGGAGCACGATCTGACTTTTACGCTGTACCGCCAATATGCGGAACGGACGCCGACGCGGGCGGCCCGCGAAGAGTACGAGCGCTGGCTGCGCTTCGAGCGGCAGTGGCTGGCGCGGTATGACGGCGTCTGGACCATGTCGGGCGACGACCGCTTGCAAGCGGTAGCGGAAGGCTGTCCCGCGGAGCGGACCTGGGCGATCGCCAACGGCGTCGACATCGAAGGTTTCCAGCCCCAGCCTCGTCCGGCTAGCTCCGCGCCGGAGATATTCTACGTGGGATCGTTCCGGCACCTGCCGAACATTCTCGGTTTCGAGAAGCTGTGGCACGAGATCATGCCGCGTGTCTGGCAGCGCGTTCCCGAGGCCGTGCTTCGCGTGGTTGCCGGACCGGATCCGGAGCACTACTGGCGCGAGTTTCAGAAGACCGAATACCCGCGCGATCTGGACCCGCGCATCCGGATTCATGCTTTCGTTAGCGACCTGCGGCCGTTGTATGCGCAAGCGTCGGCTGTAGCCGTGCCGCTGCTGGTTTCGGCGGGCACGAATATCAAAGTAATGGAGGCGATGGCCTGCGGGCGCGCGGTGGTGTCGACGCCGATCGGCTGTGCCGGCCTGGATCTCGCCGATGGCAGGGACGCCTTGGTCCGGGCGGACTTCGACGCATTTGCCGATGCGCTGGTGGAGTTGCTGGAGGACGGCGCGAAGCGTGAACGGATCGAGCGGGAGGCGCGGCGGACCGTGGAGCAGCGCTTCAGTTGGTCCGCGATTGCGGCCGAAGCGTACGAAAGCTATACCCGGCTGTGGAAGGCCAGGCGATGAAGCGCTTTCTCTTCCGGTTGCTGGGTAAGGACGCGGAAGCGGTCGTGGTGACCTTCTGGAGCGGCGACGACGAGCGATGCCGTCGCATGCTCGATGAGATCCGCCGGCTGGTCCCGGATCGCGAGCACTTCATCGTCAGCGTGGGTGCGGCGGTGGATGTTCCCGGCGTCACCAGCGTGGTGCTGGAACCGCGGGACCTCTGGCTACAGTTGCGCCGGGCTTTCCGGCGGAAGCGGATCGCGCTGGCTCCGGTGCTGTTTTCGAACGAGCCTCACCCGCTGCACGCGGCCGCGTTTGCGCTGTCGCCTCTCAAGATCCTGGCCTACAACGCCGACCTAGAGCGTCATCATCTGAAGCTTTCCACCTGGATCGCTTCGCTGCTGTTCTGGCGCGGAGTTCCAGTGGACCGCATCTACCTGCGTCCGTCGTGGCTGGTTCCCTGGAAGAAAGATCGCACCGAGCCGGGCGGCCGGAAGCATATCCTGCGCGGGCGTCCTGAGTCGCCGTTGCGGCGGCGAGTCGCGGTGCTGTCGCCGTACTTTCCGTATCCGCTTTCGCACGGCGGGGCGGTGCGCATCTACCATCTGCTGCGCGAGGCGGCCTCGGAGTTCGACATCCATCTCTACGCGTTCGCGAAGGATCCGGAGAAGCAGGAATTCGACCCGCTGCTGGAGTTCTGCGCCACGGTGGCCGCGGTGGAGCCACCGCGATACCGGGAGCCGCGCTGGTCGACGCTCGATCCGCCCGAAGTTGGCGAGTACGAAAGTTCCGCCATGCGTGAGCTGCTCAAGGGCGAAGACCTGATTCAGGTGGAGTACACGCAGCTTGCGCGCTACGGCGGCGACGTTCTGGTGGAGCATGACGTCACCTGGGACCTATACCGGCAAGTCTACGAGCGCAATCCTTCGCTTGCCGCCTGGTGGGATTACTGGCGCTGGCAGCGGTTTGAGACGCGGGCGGTGAGGCGGTTTCGGAGCGTGGTTGCGATGGCACAGAAGGACGCTGCGCTACTCGGCCGCGGCGTGGTGATCGGGAACGGGGTGGACCTGGATCGCTTCCGGCCCGAGCCGGAGCGGGAGGGGGCGCGACTGCTTTTCGTCGGATCCTTCAATCACTTTCCGAACGTTGAGGCGTTCAGGTTTTTTTATTCCAAGGTGTGGCCGCTGCTGGGATCGGAGATTAGGCTGAACGTGGTTGCGGGGCGCGATCATCTGCTGCACTGGCAGCGTTTCACGGGAGGGGAGCCGATCCCGGACGACGATCCACGTATTACGCTGCACGGTTTCGTGCGGGAGGTGCGCCCGCTGTATGTGGAAGCCAACCTGGTGATCGTGCCGACAACGGTTTCGGCAGGCACCAACCTGAAAGTTCTGGAGGCGATGGCGATGGAGCGCGCGGTAGTTTCAACCGCGTGCGGCTGCGCGGGGCTGGGGCTGGAGCACGGCGTCAGCGTCTGGATCGCCGATGAGGCGCAATCGTTCGCCCGGGGCATCGCCTCGCTGGCCGGGGATCCCCAGCTCCGGACTCGAATGGCCCAATCCGCGCGCGCGATTGCGGTGGAGCGGTTCGATTGGAAAGCGCTCGGGGAGAAGCAGCGGGCTTTGTGGCGCGGCATACGGCCGCTGGCGAATGACCAGCGAGGCGATTGACCTACTCGGCTTTGCGTACTGCCCGCAGGTCGATTCCAAGCTGCTGGCACTTCTTGTAGAGGTGGCTTCGCTCTAAGCCGAGCGCCTTCGCGGTGTCAGTCATGTGATAGCGGTGCCGCTTGAGCTCGCCCAACAGGAGTTCGCGCTCATAGGCATCCACTCTTTCGGCCAGACTGCCGGAAGCGGCTTCGGACGGCGCAGCTTCCCGAGGCGCGCCCAACGGAAGTGCCGCATCGACGGTGGCACGGTCCACTTCGCCGTCGGCCAGAAGCAGCAGGCGCTCCACCATGTTTCGCAGCTCGCGCACATTTCCGGGCCACTGGTAGCGCTGCAGTTCCGACAGCGCCTCGGGTAAGAAACGCTTCGGCTTCCAGCCATTGGTTTCCGAGACCTGGGCGGCGAAATGCGCGGCGAGCGCGGGAATGTCGTCCAGACGCTCCCGAAGCGGCGGCAGCAGAATCGGGAACACGTAGATGCGGTGAAAGAGATCCTGGCGGAAAGCGCCTTGTTTGACCAGCGATTCGAGGTCGCGGTGCGTGGCTACCACGACGCGGACATCCACCTGCATCGGGCGGTCCCCGCCGACGCGCTCCACTTCACCTTCCTCCAGCACGCGCAGGAGCTTGGCCTGCATCGTGAGGGGCATGTCGCCGATCTCGTCCAGGAACAGCGTCCCGCGATGCGCCTGTTCGAACTTTCCGGAGTGACGCGAGGCGGCGCCAGTGAACGCGCCTTTTTCGTGACCGAACAGCTCGGACTCAATCAGCTCGGCCGGCACCGCGGCGCAGTTCAGCGTTACAAAGGGCCCGTTTCGCCGAGGGCTCTTGTCATGAATGGCGCGCGCGATCAGTTCCTTTCCGGTGCCGGTCTCGCCGAGAATGCAAACGCGGGTCTCGCTCGCCGCCACGCGATCCACTTGCGCCATCACCTTGCGCATGGCCGGGCCGGAGAGCACGATCTCATGCTTGCCCACGCGACGGCGTAACTGGCGGTTCTCCTCCTCCAGCCGTGCCAGCTTCAGTACGTTATCGATGGTCAGCAGCAGCTTGTCGGTGGAGAGCGGCTTTTCCAGAAAGTCGACGGCGCCGAGTTTGGTGGCGCGCACGGCCGTCTCAATGGTTGCCTGCCCGGAAATCATCACGACGGGAGTCGAGTGCCCCAGGGCGCGCAGCTCCTCCAGAAAAGCGATGCCGTCCTTGCCGGGCATCACGACGTCGGAAAAGATCAAATCGAAGGGCTGAGACTTTACCAGCTCCAGCGCCCGGCCGGCGTTGTCGCAGACGGCGGCTTCGTGTCCGGCCATGCGGAAGGCGCGCGAAAGAGAAGCCAGGGTATTGGCGTCGTCGTCAAGAATGAGAAGGTTTGCCATACGGTAACTCGATGTGAAAAGTGGTTCCGCGGCCGACTTCACTAGCGACAGAGATCGTGCCGCCATGGTCGCTCACTACGGATTGCACGATAGCCAGGCCCAGGCCGGTGCCATGCTGCTTGGTGGTGTAGTAGGGGGTGAACAGGCGCTCGCACTCTTCGCGTGTCAGGCCGGCTCCGGTGTCGGAGATTTCGATGGCGGCGGCCTCGGGGCGGGCGGCCGTGCGCACCGTCAAAGTTCCACCGGCCTGCATCGCGTCCATGCCATTCGCGATCAGGTTGTCGATGGCACGGCGCAGAAGGTCGGCGTCGGCTTCGGCCGCCGGAAGCCGCGGGTTCAGGTCCAATGCAAGGTTCAAACCGGCCTGCGCAAACTGAGGTTCGAAAAGCTTGGCCGCGCCGGCGACGATCTGGTTGATATCCACGCGACGGAGCTCCGGACGCGGCATGCGTGCGAAATCGCTGAAGCGGCCGACGATGGTCTTAAGGTTGTTGAGCTCGGCAAGCAGCGTCGCGACGCCCTCGCGAAACACTTCGTCGAACTGATCAGGGTATTGCTCGCGGGCGCGGCGCATGTTCTCGACGGTGATTTGCAGGGGGAAGAGAGGATTCTTCAGCTCGTGAGCCAGGCGGCGCGCCAGCTCGCGCCAGGCGGCGACGCGCTCCGTCTGAACGAGGCGGTCACGCTGGTCAATGAGGTGCGCGGTCATCTCGTTGAAGCTCCGCGCTAGCCGGCCGATTTCGTCGGACGACGTTTCGGGCACGCGCACCTCCCAGTTTCCGGCCGACACTTCAGCGGCGGCGGCGGCGAGCTGATTGACCGGCCGCGACACGCGAGCCGCCGCCCACCACCCGAGGGCCATCCCGAAAGCCACGCCGGCGATGCCGACGCCAAGCCCCAGTTTGAGGATGAGGCCTTCCAATTCCAGCAGGTCCCGGCGGGAAGTGCCGAACAGCAGCGCGCCCAGCAGCCCTTCGGGGCCGGACAGCGGCATGGCCTGCCAGTTGCCGGGGCCGATGGGGACAAGCGAGGTCTGCGTCTCGCGCGGACTATGGCGGAGGCGTTCGATGAGGGGAGCAAAGCGATCGGCGTCCGGCACCTGGCCGATTTCGGAGATCAACTGGGCCGGGTTGAAGCGCGGATCGAGGTTGCGGTAGAGGCGGACGCTCATGTCCTCGGGCAGGGAGAATGAGGTCAGGAACTCGCGGTCGAGACGCTCGCCGGCGGCGATGTAGAGCTTGCGCTCGCCGGCGGGCACGGCGCGAACCGCGACCAGGCCAAGCACGGTCTCGTCAGGGAGGTCTTCCTTCTTGAGAACGGCCCCGGCGAGGCCCGACTCCGCAGTATGCAGAACCCATTCGTCCTTGTAGCCGAATCGAGCCGGCCACTGCGCCGACGAGATGATGGCGCCATCCTGCGCCACCAGCTCGACGAAATCGAGCGCGTGCGCCGAGGCCAGAGATCGGGCTTCGTTGACGAAGAGGCCGAAATCGGGTTCGGGGCGGGCCAGCTCCGCCATCAGGCGTTCCACTCCGTCAGTGCGGGCCAGCCGTTCGGTCCGGCGGGCAACGTCTTCGGCGCGGCGGTCGTACTCGCGCTTGGCCTGTGCGATCAGGGCCGACGTGCGCCGCTGGTGCAGGCGTTCGAAGGCGTCGCGGGTGGTGGAGAGGATGGTCAGCGTGACCGCGGCAACCGACGCGGCGACGGTGAGCGTGAAGACCAGCAGCAGGCGCGCGCGAAAGCTCACGGCTTTTTCTCCGGCGCGAGCCACACGTCGGCGGGATCCCAGCGGCCCCACGCGGTCACTTTCCAGTTCCTTACCTGCCGGCCGATGGCGAAGGAATCCGGGAGATGGACCAGCGGTATGACGCGGTAATCCTTGAGCAGTTCGTTTTCGGCGCCATACAGGGCAGCGAGCGTTTCCGGGGCCGCGGCATCCTTAAGGCCCAACGCGCGGGCGAGGCCGGCCAGGGCGAGGGACGGGTCGGGGGACGTGGCGCGGATCCGCAGCAGGCGGGCCTGCGCATTGTCGCCTCCGGCGCGAACGGTCAATCCGGCCTCGCGAGCGTTGACCGAGATGCGCTCGACGAGGGCTTTCGCCGGAGCGTCGAGTGGATCGTAGGCGATGGTGAGCGGCGAAGAGCGGGCAAGCTGGCGGGCGCGAGGCAGATCGCGCGCGGTGGAGAAGAGGTACGCGTAGCCGCTGAGCCACTGCGGCAGCAGGCCGGCGGAGACGACGCCCTGACGCTGGAGCAGCACCTGCTGAATCGAAGTGCGGTCGATGGAAAGCGCGAGAGCCTCGCGCAGCTCGGGGTTGACGCCGGGGGAGAAGAGGAGGACCAGGAGCTCCACGGGCAGCGACTGTGCGACTTTGGAGGCGCGGCGAATCTCGCCGAGGCCCAATTCGGCGACATCGGCGCGGCCGAGGTCCACTTCAAGCACGGCATCGCGCGTGGTCCTCCCCATCTCCAGGCGAATCTCATCGAGAAACGGCCGGCCGGCCCAGTGTGCGAGGTTGGCTTGGATCACGGCGCGGCGCTCGGGCTGCCAGTTGACCATGCGGAAAGGGCCTGTGCCAATGGGCGTGGAGTCCGCCATGCGCTTAATGATGGAGTAGCGCGCGCGGGCGAACTCGGCTATCGGGCGCGCTCCGGGGACGGCGATGCTGTCGCCTTGTGCGCTGGCGCGCAGGCTTTCGAGCGACGCGGCGGCGTCGGCCGAGGTGAGCGCGGAACCGTCCTGGAAGCGAACGTCGGGCCGCAGGCGGAAGGTCCATCGCTTGCCGTCCCATTGCCAGGCGACGGCCAGCTCGGGGTGAGGGCGGCCCTGGTCGTCTAGGCTGATCAGACGCTCGAACAGGGCGGCGCAGAGCCAGGCTTTCGCGGGGGAGTCGTCGGGGGTCACGGGGTCGATTGAGGATGCGGAGGAGCGGAGGTCCACGCGGAGGGTTCCGCCGAAGCGGGGGCGGATCGCGCTAAGGGCGGTGGCGGAGGTCAGGAGGGCGAGGAGGAGTGTGGCGAGGAGGCGTCCCGATGAGTCGGGACGCGGCAGGCTGAGAGCCTGCGCCACGATTCTACTGGCCGCAGGCGATTGTGATGCGATAGGCGGCATAGTTCCCGGTGCGGAGATTCTTGGCGATCGCGGTCACGGCGGCTTCGCCGGGCCGCAGAGCGGTGACGGGGCCGGCGAACTCCAGGGGATCGCCGGCGATTTTGCCCGCCGCGTCGAAGGCTTGGATGGCGTCGGGCTCGGAGGGCTCAGTTGGGCGGGTGACGAGTGCGTACCGGCCGCAGGGGGATTCGATTGCGGCCGACTCGACCGCGCCGGCCGGCGGGAGCGGGTCCGCAGCGGAGCACACGGACCGGTCCAGCACGGGAGAGATCCGGCAGGATCCGGCGGTCAGGCGCGCAACGAATGTGTCGTCGGAAATCACCAGACGCCCGCGCGGGTCGCGGCTGGGCGCTAGCGGGCCCAGCGCCACGCTACCCGCGAGCTGCCGGTTGCGATACGCCGCCAGCCTGGCCGGCTCCAGCACGTAGATCAAATCTCCTACGCCGGCTGCGTCGAGTATCACCGATTCCTGTTCCCAAAGCAGGCGGCGCTCCAGCGTGAAGGCGGCTCCGCCGGGTCGCGCCGCTTCCCGGCGGGCGGATGCGAGAAAGACGTCGCGGACGCCGTCGCGGAAGACTTCCGCGGAAAGAACAATCTCTTTCAAAGATTCGGCGACGGTGAGGCGGAGGCTCGCCGGGGCGGCTTCGACAATGCGCACGCCCCGGCTGCGGAGATTGCCTGCAAATGCGCGCCGCACTTCGGACACCTGGGACGGGTCGAGCGACGAGAGGTTTCGCACGGTCAGGGTCAGGTCGTCGGGGGGGATGCGGATCGCGAGTTCCAGGGCGGCTTGGGATAGATCCTGCCCACACATCAGGGGTACGAAGAGCAGGAGAGCCAGGCCAAGCCGCGTCACGATGTTGATTGTCGCATGCGTGGGTTGGAGTTCAGGCTTAGACCCCGATTATTTGCCGGAGGTGATGGCGGCGGTGGTGACGGGGCCTCCTTTCAGCACGTCGTTGAAGAACACCTTGGCGTCGGACGGCACCATCATGAGCTGCACCTTGTCGCTCATGCGCTCGGCCACGATCTTCTGGATGAGAAGCGGATTGTCGCGCAGAGCCGCGGCTTCCGTCTTCATCCGCTCGGCGTCGGCGGAGGCGAGCTGGCGGATGCGGTTTGCGTCGCCATCGGCCATCAGCTTGCCCTTTTCAAACTCGGCTTTCGAGTCGATGACTTTGGCCGCGGCCATCGCTTCGGCGTTCTTGATGGTGGATGCTTTGCGCGCCTCGGCTTCGAGGCGGGTCTGCTCGATCTGTTTCTCCTTCAGGGGCAGCGTGTACTGCATCGCATCCGATTCGGCCTTGGCGCGCAGCACCACAGTCTGGGCGTCGCCCTCGGCGCGCTTCACCTGGCGGGCTTTTTCGGCTTCAGCTTCCAGTTCGGCCGTGCGGACGAGCTTCTGCTTGATCTCCACTTCGAAGGTTAACCGCTCATTCTCCTGTTGCTTCAACAGCAGACCTTCCAGACCTTTGGCGTATTCCGGCGGCAGCGCCAGGTCGCGGATCATCACTTCGCGGACTACGATGCCGTCTGCCAGGAGCTTCTTCGCGATCCGGTCCGCCGCGATGCGCAGGACTTCTTCGCGCCGAGTGGAGAACAGTTCTCGCACCAGGAAAGCGGGAGCCACTTCGCGGAATGCGCTGGCCACCACAGGCGTCACGAGTGTCTCGCCCAGGGGCGGGGTCAGGTTGGAGTGGATGTAATCGAGCTTCTTCGGCTCCACGCGGTAGCGGACGGCTACGGCGAGACCGACGATCAGACCTTCGCGGGTCTGCACCTTGAGGGTCTCCACGCCTTTCCTGGGGTCGTCGGCGGCGGTCGAAAACACGTGGTCGCGGGTGTCGTACAAAGCCACCGAGTCAATCAGGGGCGTGACCCAGTGGACGCCGGGATACAGCGTCCCCGGCTTCGCTCCGGAAAGCTGGCTGACGCGCACACCGGCGAATCCGGCCGGCACGACAGAGATGCATTGAGCCGTAAGCAGCGGCGCGACAGCGTATGCGGCAAGCCATGCCGGCGGGCGCCAGCGAAAGGGGCGTGGTTCAGGCTCCTCGCCGGGTTCGTCCAGACGGAGCCGGCGCTGTTTTCGCCAGGGCTCGGTGAACAGGTAGAGTTCGTAAAGAATCCAGGCCGCGGCGCTGGCTAGCAGCACAACGCCGGCGGCAGTTAGCAGTTGCTTCAGGAACAGCATAGGTGTCCTCCGTGAGAGATTGGGTGAGCCTGTTATTCGGCTTTTGGGCCGCCGGGTTCCGCCGTTTCGGGCGGGGCGAAAAGTGCGGCAATTTCTTCGCCGGGTTCGGAAATCAGCTCGACGGTGTCGCCGGGGCGGACAAGTTCGAACAACTCTTCCACGTCCGCGTTGCGCATCCGGATGCAGCCGTGCGAAGCGCGGCGTCCGATGGAAGCGGGGGCGTTGGTGCCGTGGATGCCGTACCCTTTGAGGCTGAGGCCGATCCAGCGGGTGCCGAGCGGGTTGGATTTGCCTGGGGCGACCACGCCTTTCGGGCCGTACCAGGTGGGGTGCGGAACCTGTGTCGCGACGGTGTAGACGCCAGACGGCGTGGGCGTATTCGGAGCGCCGACCGCGATATCGTAAATCCGGATGGCCTGGCCGTCTTCGACGAGCGCCAGCTTGCGCTCGGGAATGTTGACCAGAATGCGCCGCTGCGGCAGCGAGCCTTCCTGCGCTCTCGCCCGCATCGCCATGACAAGCGCGGCCAGGACAGCCTTAGCCGCCGATTTGGTCTGTATGCTCCGGAACATCGCGTGTTCTCCTCTTCTTTCCATCAAAGAAGAAGGCACGGTCGGAGCCAAATAGCTAAGAGATTGAAATGAAGTGGGTTATGAAATCATGCGAGAGCCGCTGAGGCGTGTCAGGGCACACACGCCGTGTGGCTTAACGGACGGTGGCTCAGGGCGACCGGTACTTGCATCAGCACGCGATCTGGTATTCCTTGAGCTTCCTGTACAGAGTAGTGCGGCCGATTCCGAGGAGATGGGCGGCCATGGTGCGGTCGCCGCGAGTGAATTCCAGCGCTTCGATGATGGCGCGCCTTTCCATTTCCACCAGCGGGAGGATTGTATGGGAGGACATCACCGATACGGAAGTCGAACCGGGTGGCGCGTCGCGGAAAACCTGGCCCGACGGCGCGGCCACGCCCGCTCCGGCAGCCATTGCCAGGGGCGCGAATTTTCTGGCCGCGCCGTAATTCCGCAAGGAAGACGGCATGTCCGCGGTTTGAAGAACGGGGCCGGAGTTCATGGTGGTCATGCGCTGGACGTAATTGTGGAGTTCCCGCACGTTCCCGGGCCAGTCATAATCGACCAGCGCGGCGCGCAGCTCCGGGGTCATGGTGTACTCAACACCCGTCCGCGCAAGGAAATGGTCGACGAGTAGCAGGATGTCCTCTCTTCGCTCGCGGAGGGGAGGGATGCGCAGGACGATGACGTTGAGGCGATAGAAAAGGTCCTGGCGGAAGCGACCGCGAGCAACTTCCTGATTCAGGTCCCGGTGCGTAGCGGCCACGACGCGAAGGTCGACCTTGTGGCGGGCCAGGGAGCCCACGGGCCGGTATTCACGCTCCTGCAGAACGCGGAGGAGCTTTACCTGGAGATCGAGAGGCAGGTCGCCGATTTCGTCGAAGAACGCCGTGCCGCCATTGGCCTGTTCGATGAGCCCCCGCTTAGACTCGCCGGCGCCGGTGAAGGCGCCTTTGGCGTGGCCGAACAGCTCGGTCTCCATCAGCGGGCCGACGAGAGAGCCGCAGTCGATGGGAACGAAGGGGCCTTGGGGGTTCGCGGCATGGATCGCCGCGGCGACAACTTCCTTTCCTACGCCGGTTTCCCCGAGGAGAAGCACGGGGGAACGCGACTTGCCGATTTTGTCAATGAGGTGCCAGATCTGACGGATCTGCGATGACTGCCCCACAAGACCATGCGGAGCCGCCGCGCAGGCGGGATTCATAATGACTACTTTAATTATAGGCGTGGGATATGCCGGTTGTCATCTGCCGTCCGCGGCGATTGACGGCGAAACGCAGGCAAGCCGGGCTCCGTAATAATTGTGTTACGATTCGGTTCGTCCCAATATTCCCACGATGGAGGCTTTGGATGAAAACGTACGAAGGCAAGGATATCCGGAACGTCGCTCTGGTGGGCCACGGCCATTCCGGTAAGACGACGCTCACCGCCGGGTTTCTCTTTTCGACGGGGGCGACCAACCGGTTGACCCGCGTGGACGAGGGCAACACGTTGACCGACTATGACGACGAAGAGGTCGCCCGCAAGCTGAGCATCGCCACGGCGCTCGCCTACGTCGAATTCAAGAAGGCCAAGATCAACATCCTCGACACGCCGGGTTACAACATTTTCATCAACGACGCCAAGGCCAGCCTGGTGGCCGCGGATTCCGCGCTGGTATTGGTGGATGCGGTGGCGGGCGTCGAGGTGCAGACCGAAAAAGTGTGGACGTTCTCCGAAGAAGACCAGCTTTCCAACGTAGTCATCATAAATAAGCTCGATCGCGAGAACGCGTCGTTCAACCGCGCGCTGGAGAGCGTCCAATCGGTTTTCGGCCGGGCCTGCGTGCCGGTGCAGCTTCCCATCGGAGCGGAGCGCGACTTCAACGGAGTGATCGACCTGATCCAGATGAAGGCGTACACGTACACGCCCGACGGGGACGGCAAAGGCAAGGAAGGGGCGATTCCGGCCGGCCTGGCGGATGCGGCCAAGGCGGCACACGAGGCTCTGGTGGAAATGGTGGCCGAAGGGAACGACGCGCTGCTGGAGGAGTTCTTCGAGCAGGGGACGCTGCCGGTGGAGCACATCATCGAGGGGTTGCGGACGGCGATCAAAGACCGCCGGATTTTCCCCGTAATGGCCGCGTCGGCGATGCGCAATGTGGGAACCGACCAGATCCTGAGCTTCATCACCGACTACCTTCCGGCCCCGGTGGATCGCGGAACCATCGCCGGCACATCCAACGGAAAAGAGGTGGCGCGGAAGATCGCGGATTCAGAGCCGGTGTCGGCGTTCGTGTTCAAGACAGCGGCCGATACGTTCTCCGGCCGCGTGAGCTATTTCAAAGTCTGCTCCGGCATCCTGAAGAACGACGCCAACCTAGTCAATGGCCGCAACAGCGGGGTGGAGCGGTTGTCGCACATCGGCTGCATGGAAGGGAAGACGATTACGCCGGTGACGGAGTTGCACGCGGGCGACCTGGGCGCGGTGGCCAAGCTGAAGGAGACGCTGACCGGCGATTCGCTGTTCGACAAAGCGGCGCCGATCGAGTATCCGCGCGTCCATCTTGCCGAACCGTCCATCGCATTTGCGATTGAAGCCAAGTCGAGGCAGGACGAGGACCGGGTCGGCCAGGCGATGCACAGAATCCTGGAAGAAGATCCCCAGCTTCGCTTTGAGCGCGATCCGCAGACCAAGGAGTTCCTGCTGCGCGGCGCCGGGCAGCAGCACCTGGAGATCATCGTCAGCCGCCTGAAGCGGAAGTACAACGTCGAGGTGACGCTGAAATCGCCCAAGATTCCGTACCGCGAGACAATCCGGGGCAGGGCGGACGTGCAGGGGCGGCACAAGAAGCAGACAGGCGGCCATGGGCAGTTCGGCGATTGCTGGATCAAGATGGAGCCGCTGCCCCGCGGCGCAAAGTTCGAATTCGTCAGCGAGATTTTCGGCGGCTCGATTCCCAAGCAGTACATTCCGGCGGTGGAAAAGGGAATCATCGAAACCTCGGCCAACGGATATCTGGCGGGCTACCCGATGGTCGACTTCCGGGTGATTGTCTACGACGGCTCCTATCACGATGTCGATTCGTCGGAGCTGGCGTTCAAGCTGGCGGCGCGGAAGGCGTTCAAGGCGGGGATGCAGCAGGCCAAGCCGGCGCTGCTGGAACCGATCATGAACGTGGAGATCCAGGCGCCGGTGGAGTACGCCGGCGATCTGATGGGCGACCTCAACGGCCGCCGCGGCCGCATCTCCGGCATGGAGACCAAGGGTACGACGCAGTTCATCCGGGCGCAGGTGCCGATGGCGGAAATGCTGACCTACCAGAATGACCTCACCTCGATGACGCAGGGCCGGGCGTCGTTCAGCATGGAATACGATCACTACGATTTCGTCCCGCCGTTGCAGGCCGATAAGATCATCGCAGCGGCGAAGGCGGCGAAGACCGGCGAAGAAGAGGAAGAGGAAGAATAGCGGGGCGCTCTGGATGGCCTCCGGCTTTCCGCGAATCGCATCGATGGTGTCGAGCGCGACCGAAATGGTCTGCGCTCTCGGCTTGGGAGAGCACCTGGTGGGGCGGTCGCACGAGTGCGACTATCCCCACTGGGTGGCCGGCTTGCCGGTTTGCACGCGTCCCCGCATTCCCACCGGCGGCGACAGCCGGGAGATCGACGCGCTGGTGAAGCAACAACTGCAAGACGCGGTTTCGGTCTACGAGGTGTTCCCTGATGTGCTGGAGAGATTGCAGCCCACGCACATCCTGACGCAGGTCCAGTGCGAGGTCTGCGCGGTAAGTCTGAAGGACGTCGAAGCGGCGCTGGCCGCAGGCGTCAGCAGCAAGCCGCAAGTGGTGCCTCTGAACCCGAATTCGCTGGCCGATGTGTTCGACGACGCGCGGCGGATCGCCGGCGCGCTGGGCGAGCCGGAGGCCGGCGATTCGCTGGTGGAACGCATGCAAACGCGGATGCGGGAGATCTCGCGGCGGGCGCGGGAGGGGTCGCGGGCGCGGCCGCGCGTGGCTTGCATCGAGTGGATGGAGCCGTTAATGGCAGCCGGCAACTGGGTGCCGGAACTGGTAGAGATGGCCGGAGGGGTGAACCTGTTCGGCGAGGCGGGGAAGCATTCACCGTGGATGCGGTGGGAAGACCTTGTCGCCGCGGATCCGGACGTGATCGTGGTGATGCCGTGCGGGTGGGATATCGAGCGGGCGCGGACCGAAATGCACTGGCTGACGACGCGAGCAGGATGGGGGGAGCTGAAAGCCGTCCGCGGGGGAGGAGTTCACGTCGTGGACGGGAATCAATTGTTTAACCGGCCGGGGCCAAGGTTGATGGAATCGTTGGAGGTATTGGTGGAGCTGCTGCGAAGATGAATAAGGGCAGGCTGAATGCCTGCCCCACCTTTGCACTATTCCACTGCGGCGGTCAGGGCCAGAGCGGCCCAGGAGGTGCCGGACGCCGATATCCATTGGTCATTGCCATGCGGAAAGCCGCTGTCGCGCAGCGGCTGGACAGGGAAAGACCGCGTTTTCACCTGCCAGGTGCCGTCGGCGGTCTGCGTGCTCCGCAGGAAACTGACGCCCTTACGATAGGCCCGGAACACAGGCGTCATGCCGCTTTCCTGCAAGGCCACCATCGCCTGACCGGTGGCGTAGGCGTCGCTGGCCAGTCCGTCGAGCTGGGCCCAGCCGCCGTCGTCACGCTGCGTCCCGGTCAGCTCGGCGGCCGCCCGGTCGATGGCCTCGCGCGATGCGTTGCTCCACACCAGTCCAAGCAGACGCATCGCCCGCTCCTGGTTGGTGCGAGGCGTCGCAGTCAACAGCCAATCGCGCGCTTTCTCGACACGGCGCGCGTACTCGGCGCGCTTGCCCTCCGGTGCGTAGAGCTGCAGGGCTCGCAAAGACAACGCCGTGGGCTCAATCTCGCCGGTCTCGATGGGAGGCCGGAATCCCCAGACCATCCAGTGCCCGTCCGGGGCCTGCTTCGCCGCCAGGTTGAGGACCAGGGCGTCGGTGATACGATCGGCGGGCTTCTTCTCCGCGGCGAGGCCGATCAGGGCGTAGCTGCCGGTGACGTTCATGTCGGGCATGGCGTCGGCCAGTTCGACCAGCGAGTCGCGGAAAGCACCGGCCATTCCCATAGTCGCTTTGACCTGGAAATCGGCGATCTTTTCGTCGACATACAGGGACTTCCGCCGCGCCGCGGCGAACGCCATGGAGGGCAAAAACTGGTGGTGGCAGGAGACGCATCCCGACACCTTGACGAACTGCGGCTGGCTTTTTTGAATTGCCGCGATTGCCTTCTCGACGGACGTGCGCAGAGTCCACTCCTCGCCGCCGCCGGGCAGCGGGGCCGACGCGGAGACAGGCTCGGCGGCCCCGCCCAACAACTTCACCGCGGCGGTGTTGCCGCGCCGCAAAGCCCACATCCGCGCCGTTTCGCCGGCTTTGTTGCGAATCTCGGGATCGGCGCCTGCCTTCAGCAGGAGGGCCACCGGCTTCGGATCGCCATATTCGGAATAGGCCGCCCACATCAGGGCGGTAGAACCGGACAGATCCTTGGCGTTTACGCTGGCATTCTTACCCAGCAGCAGGCGCAACACTTCCAGGTTTCCGCGAATGGCGCCATACATCAACGGCGTGTAGCCGGCCTTGGTTGCGGTGTTGACATCGGCGCCTTTGGCCAGCAGCAGCTTGACATTCTCGACGTTGCCGAACAAGACCGCGGCGGCCAGCGGAGTGGTCTCGGCGCGGTCCTTCGCGTTCACATCCGCTCCCTGTTCCAGCAGCCAGCGCACGGTGGCGGGCTCGTCAATCTTCGCCGCTTCGAACAGAGCCGTGGATGCCCCGGCGCCGATGGGCACCGACGGGGGACCGAAGGTCTTGTCGGCCACATTTACTTCGGCCCCCTTCGCCAGGAGGAATTTCACTACTTCAGCGGAACCGTAGCGCGAGGCGGCGATCATGAGCGGCGTACGCCCGCCGGCCGATTTCGCGTTCACGTCCGCGCCGCCGGCCACCAGCAAGCGTACTTTCCGTATGTCGTCGACGGCCCACATCAGCGCGGTGACGCCCTTGGCGCTGGCGGCATTGACGTCCGCACCGCGGTCCAGCAGCAGCTTGACGCCAGCGGCGTCGGAATAAAGCGCGGCGTACATCAGCGGCGTTTCGCCCGAATCATTGCGCGCGTTGGCGGGAGCGCCGCGATCGAGAAGGCCTTTCGCGCCATTTACATCGCCCCTTCGAAGCGTTTCAAAAAGCGTCGGGCCGGAGTCCTTGGCCTTCGGCAAGTCTTTAATCCGGGCCGGAGCGGCCGCACCCAGAGAAGTCGCCAGGAGCATCGCAATTCCCATCCTGGCAGCTGTTTTCGTCATTCATTCCCTCCGTCGAAGAACGCGGGGGAAGTGTTAAATCCGGCTCATGCTGTGCCGTCCTTGCGGACGTAAGGAGAAGACAGATAACGCCGGGATTCCCTGGCGGCTTCGGCCTCCGGCGCCACGGCCATGGCCTGCCGGTAGGCTTCCAGGGCTTGTTTGCGGCGGCTGGTGAGGTCGTAGATCTGGCCGATGCGCATCCAGGCGAGGGTGGCCGTGTTCAAGTCGACTTCGCCCAGGTTGCCGGTTACTTTACCGAGATTCTCCAGTGCCGCGGGGTAGTCCCGGAACCAGAACTGGAGATTCCCCATATGGTAATGGATCTTCTCCATGCTGAGCGTGGGAAACGCGCCGGTCCGTTTCAGCTCGGCCATCTGCCCAAGGGTGGCCAGCGCCTTTTCCTTCTCGCCGATGGCGCCGTACATCTCGCCCTGCTCAAAGCGGAAGACGTAGTTCCGCGGGAACAGCGCGATCAGCTCCTCCAGGAGCGGCCCGGCGGCTTTCCACTTTTTCTCGCGCCGATAGAGGCCGCAGAGGATGACCTTGGCGTCGATGCGATTCTTGAGCCCTTTTTGCGCCACGCGCTCTATCGTCGCAATACCCTTCTCGCGGTCGCCGCTGAAGCCGATCAAAAATCCGAGCATGCGGTAGCCGAACGGGAGACTGCCCACGATGTAGTCGTGCACGCCCTGGGTGAGGCGAGCGTCCACATTGGAGGGATCGATTTCAGTGATCCTGTTGTGCGCTTTCCGGCTCTCCGTGGCGTCGCGAAGGGCGTCGCGCCAGGCTTTGCGGTTCAGAAAATTCCAGGTGGCGCGCAGGCCGTAGGCCACTCCCATCGCGTAGAGCGCGTCGACATCGCGGGCGTTTTTGGCGAGGCGGGCTTGGGACAGAGACATCGCGGCAGAGATCTCCCTGGAGAATTTCGCCTCTACCTCGGCGGTGGTGACGACTTTCGGCCGTCGGAGAAACGAATTGTTGCCGGAGACCAGTTCGCTCTCCAGCGCGCCGACCCTCAACAATTCCCGAAACTGGAGGGCCTGAGCCAGGTGGTTGTGCTCATCGGGCGAAGAAGGGTTGGCGGCGACCGCCTTCTCGAATTCCTGGATGGCTTCGTCGAACTCCAGATTGTAGAAGTAACGGAAGCCGGGTATGGTGAGGGGGTCTTGAGCCCTGAGGCAGAACGCGGCCAGAACCAATAGAGGAATCGCTTTCATCGCGCTCTGCTCTTTATGATAGCCGCATGATAAGATTCATCGCGATGAAAATGGTTGCAATTCTTTCGTTGCTATCTCTGGCGGCGTCCGGCGCCGATCGAAAGCAAAGCAGCCCTCTGGACAATTTGCCGAAAAACGTCGAGGTGCTCACCTCATTTGGCGAACGCGCCGACATCTCGCCCGACAATGCGAGCATCGCTTTCATGGCTAAGAGCTTTGGAGACGCGTTCGTCATCGATCTGAAGACCCGGCGCATCCGCTGCCTCACCTGCTCCATTCCCGGCGCGGCCTTCCTGCGCATCATGCACCTGGCGTCCGGCGACTATATGCTGATCGGCCCGGAGCGCTTCAAGGATCTTCAGACCAGCCGCCAGGCAGAGAACGAGCTATGGTATCTCAGCCGCAAAGAGGGCTCGAAGCCGGTCCGCCTGAACCAGCGGATGAGCGAGGGCGCTGCCGTGTCGAAGAAGAACATGCGGATCGCTTATTCGGAGACCTCGCGGCAGTTTCCGGAGATGCCGAGGGGCATGTCGCGCCTGGTGATTGCCGATTTCGTGGTGAATGCGGATGGCTCGGCCGCGCTCGCGGGCAAGAAGACGGTCTACGAAAGCAAGGACGCCGGCTGCATGATTGAAGCTCAGGATTTCTACGACAACGATACCAAGATGACCTTTACCTGCTACGAGCCGAAAGGCAAGGCGTCGGTCATGTCGATTGATCTCGAGGCAGGCAAGGTGTCGAACCAGTCCAACGCCCCCGGCACCTACAACGAAGTGGAAGGCATTTTCCCGGATGGCAAGTATACCTGCGTGGAAGCCGACCGGCAGTCGCAGCAATATGGCGATCCGGGAGGATTCCGGCAGATCGACATCTGGAAGCTGCGGCTGAATTCGGACGGCAAGGATTTCACGCGCCTCACGCACTTCAACGATTACGAGGGCTGGAAGGCCTCGAATCCGGTGGTGGCGACGACGGGCAAGTTCATGGCGTTTCAGATCGCGCGCACCCGGGACGAGGCCGGAGTCGGCTACGGCATTTGTTTAATGCGGTTCAAATAGCCGGTTTCGGGTGTTGCTATGATATCGTCCATGCGCATGCTCGTCTCGTTGTTGCTTTTTATCCCGCTTTGGGCGCAGCAGCCCACCCCTCCCGCCAAACCGATGCCCGAACCGAAAAATCTTCAGGTGTTGAAGATCCCGACTTCGGAACTCATCCCCACAATGAGATCGTTCAACGTCGGCTTAGGCGTGAAGTGCGATTTTTGCCATGTTCCGCGCGAGTGGGACAAGGACGATAAGCCCCACAAGGCGATCGCCCGCAAGATGATCACGATGACGGAAGAGATCAACGGCAAGTTCCCGGACGGCAAGGTGCACGTAACCTGCTTCACGTGCCATCGCGGGGACCACGAGCCGAAGACCGCGCCGCCGGCTGAAGCGCCTGCCGCGGCTCCGGCGAAGTAGTTTTTTCTCGGGTTGAAGGACTGCCCCACCTAAAGCTGGCCTAGAGCCCACTGTGCGTGACTGGCGACCAATGGGTCGGTCGACCGGGCCAGCCGCTCCAGGGGCTCGCGAAAACGTGCGGCTCGGCTGTTGCCCATCGCTACCGCCACATTGCGCAGAAATCCCGTGTAGCGAGCCCGGCTGATGGGTGAATCGCGGAACCTCGCGCGAAACTCTTCTTCAGTCAGCGAAGCCAGCGTCTCGAGCGGCGCCGGATTAAGACGCGGGTGGAACGCGGGTTCATCGCTGACCGGGCTGCGACGATTCCACGGACAGACGTCCTGGCAGATGTCGCATCCGAACACGTGGCGGCCTATGCCTGCGCGCTGGTGTTCCGGCACCGGCCCGCGCAGCTCGATCGTGAAGTAGGAAATGCAAAGGCGGGAGTCGAGCGCCCACTCCGGTCCTGACGCCGCGCCCGACGGCACGATGGCCTGCGTCGGGCAGGCTTCTATACACCGCGTGCAAGTGCCGCAGCGGTCCGGGGGAGGCGCATCCGGCTCCAGCTCGAGGGACGTCAGCAGCTCGCCCAGGAAAAACCACGAGCCCCGCTCCTGATTGATGAGGCACGTATTCTTCGCGATCCACCCCAAGCCGGCGTGGCGCGCATACGCGCGCTCCAGCAGGGGCGCCGTGTCGACGCAAACTTTGTGTGCGAAGGGCTCCGGGGAAAGCTCGTGCAGCTTTGAAACCAGGCGCTCCAGCCCGGTGCGCAGGACGTCGTGGTAGTCGCCGCCCCAGGCATAGCGTGAAATCCAGGCGGTCTCCGGGTCGTCAAGATCCAGCGTGTGCGGATGCGCCGTCTGGTACAACTTCCCCACGCAGATCACGGAGCGCGCCGACGGCAGCAGCGTGCGCGGATCCTGTCTCAAATCGCCGCGGCGATCGGTGAGATATCGCATCTCTCCGGCCATTCCGCCGGCTACCCATCGTGAATAGTAGGCGGCCTCGGGGACCCGTTCTGCACGGGCGACGCCGGCCAGCTCAAAGCCGCTTTCGATCGCCAGGCCTTTGACATCGGCCGACCGCATAATGTCACCGTACCAACCGCCACCAGGCGATTCCCTGGCGATCGATTGCCAGCACATCCGGATGTCCGTCGCGATCCCAATCCATGGCGCGCATCCAGAGGATGCCGCTGGAATGCGCCAGCACGGCGGGCGGGCCTTCCCCGAAAAGCACCAGCCGTCCGCTGCCCGCGCGCTCCGCCACCAGCAGGCCGGGCTTGCCGTCGCTATTGAAGTCAGCGACCGCCAGCGAATGCGGTTCGGCGAGGTGCAAGTCGCCCTCGATCCGGTGCTCCTCCCAGAGCAACTTCGGATCGGCTGGCTGCTCGAACCAGGCCAGGCGGGCGTCCGTCATCTCGCTCTGCGCCACCACGAGCCGGCCGCCCCACCAGGCGAAGACGGACCGCGCGGAGAGCTTCTCCTCACTCCAGGCGCGGATGGCGTAGAGACGCCAGGAGAGCTCGAACTCCGGTGGATTCTGCATCCAATAATTTCCGCAGACGATGTCCGGGCGGCCGTCGCCGTCGATGTCGCGGATCAGGAAGCCGCTCTGCAAAGACGGGCTGTAGAACGAATACAGATCGCGCGCGGAACCGATTTCGTAGAACCTTACCTGCATGCCGCGGTGGATCACCAGGACCCCGCGCCGGCCGTGAATCGCCGCGGGCGCGATGTCCGGCGTTTCGACGCCTTCCTCGATTACGCGGCGGGACCAGCGCGGGCCCCGAAACCATACCAGCGCCGGCTTGGCGCCGCTCTCGTTTACGATGAGGTCGAGCGTACCGTCGCCGTCGAAATCAAATACCGCGCCACCCTCGCCGAACGGATTGCCCGCGCCGCGCAGCACCTCCGGCTTGCGCGACGCAAGACGCCAGCGCAGCAGGCGGTCACCCCAAGTGTAGAGGCTTTCGCCTTCCCATGCCGCTCCCAGGATGCGCTCGCTTCCCATTTTCACGAGCTCGTGCCGTTCCAGGCGCGGCGCTTCCGCGAAGGCCGCGGCACACCACATCGCGGTGAAGAGGCACATTCTCACGCATGCTATTCTACGGCACAGGTGAAGGAGCTCGCCGATTTTCTCGCTGGCCGGACCGAGCGCCTCGATCTCGACCGCGGCGCACTCTTGCTGGCGCGGTGCGAGACACCGGATCTCGACCCCGAGCCTTATCTTTCCCTTCTGGATTCACACGCTACCGAGCTTGCGGGAAGGCTGACGCCGGGAGCAGGCGGTGATGAGTTCGTCCAACGCGCCAACGAGTACCTGTTCCAGGAGCTCGGCTTCACAGGGAACCAGGCCGACTACTACAACCCGTCGAATAGCTGCCTCAACGAAGTGCTCACCGCACGCGCCGGCATTCCCATTTCGCTCTCCGTGGTGTACATGGAGATCGCGCGGCGTCTGGGCCGGCCTGTGTTCGGGATCGGGTTGCCCGGCCACTTCGTAATTCGCTATGACGACGGTTTTTTTCAAACTTACATCGATCCGTTTCACGGCGGACGGCTGCTGGATGTTCCGGGCTGCCAGGAGCTGGTGCATGCCATCGCCGGCGTCGATCTGTTGAGCCAGCCGAGCGCGCTGGCGCCGGTGAGCGGCCGCCAGATTCTGCAGCGCATGATCAACAACCTGCGCGCAGTTTACTTTTCGCGGCGCGCCCACCGCAAGGCTCTTCGCGTCCTGAATCTGCTGGTGGAGGTGAATCCGGACTGCGTGGAGGAGTACAAGCAGCGCGGGCTGGTGCATCTGCAACTGGAGCAGATCCGCGAGGCGCGCGACGACTTCGAGCGCTACCTGGCGGGCGCTTCGGACGCGGCAGACCGCGAGGAGATTCAGAAGCAGGTCACCGCGCTGCAGCGATGGATTGTGGGGCTCAACTGACAGGCGGTCAATTCTTCTTTACCAGCTTGAGCGCGGCCTGCAATCCTCCGGCGCGCTGGATTCCCGGGACAAAGAATTGTGTGAGGAAATCCTCATCCGTGCCGGCGAAAGCGCCGAGGTCCGCCTCCAGCCTCACCGGAACCGGCGAGACCGCGGCGGCGAAGGTCAGCCAGACGGCGGAGCGTCCCTGCCCGGCGAGGCGGATGTCGTCCACACCCTGGCTCTTCAGCCAGGCGATCGCAGTCAGGACGTCCTGCACACGGTTGGCGTCTTCGGAGAGGTTGAACGTGAGGAAATGTTTGACCGAGCGGTTGCGCGGAGCAATGGCGCTGCCGGTCTGGAACAGCTCCACTTGCAGCACGTTCGCGCCGGAGGGCGTCGCGGTGCTGCCGTCCACCACGAGATAGGCCGGACCGGTGCCCGGCCTCCACCAGCCGGAGACGCGATCGCCTTTCCCTTCCCGGCTGAGGACGATGGCGTCGCCCTTCCGCTCGCTCAGCACCTTTCCCGGAAGCTCGGCGCCCAACGCCAGTGCCAGTCGCTCGCGAAGCTCGCCCATGTCGGTCGTGGCCTCGAACTGACGGCGGGCAAGCTCCGTCCATTGCACGAAAATCCGCTCGTAGCTGAGGGCATTCGCCGGAAGCGCGCGCCCGTGGAAGACGAGCATATCCTGGAGCTTTTCCACGCGGTAGCTTCGCTCGGCCAACCTTTTCGCATCGGTTTCCCGGATCAGATGCTTTCCGAAGAAGCGGTAGACGGCTTCGCGGCTCTCCTTGTGATAGTTGTGCGGGGAGTCGAATTGCACAGTCTCGATGTTGGCGTGCTTCGCATACAGCTCGTAGATGGATTGAATCGCCGGATACTCCTCGCGCGGCGTGTTGCGCGTCCAGTCTCCGGTCGCCGACACCATCAGCAGCGGGCGGGGAGCCATCATCGCGCCGAACTCCATATTGTTGGCGGCAACACGCAAGCCGGGCGCATTCTCGCAAGGGCTGCCGCCCTGCATGATCGCCGAGATCATGTTGACGGGCGCGGCGACCTGGATGCGGTCGTCGACGGCGGAGACCAGAAACGTTTGAGTACCGCCCCCCGAAGCGCCGGTGGCGGCCAGGCGGTCCCGGTCGACTTCCGGCAGCGCTTCGACAAAATCCAGCGCGCGGATCGAGTTCCACAACTGCAGGCCCAGCGGGCCGAACGACCATAGCTGTTCGCGCAGATTGCCGAAGGCGTGCGGCGTCTGGACGGTGTCGTTGTATCCGACCATGTCATAGGCGAAGACGACGTACCCCTGACGCGCCAGGTTGATGCAGCGGGCCGGAATCGAGCCCAGCGGCTGATCCTCCAGCCGGCCGTAATTCCAGTGGCCGTGCGGGGAGATGACGCCGGGAAACTTGCCTTCGCGCCCCAGCGGGCGGTAGAGATTGCCACCGAGATAGTAGCCTGGCATCGTCTCCAGGTAGACCTTTTCGATTGAGTAGTCGCGATTCTCGATGCGGCCGAAAAAGTTGGCGTTGAGCGGCGTCTTGGGCGGCATCGGCAGGAGGCCCGCCGCGGACAGGATCTGCTTTTGGAGATGAGCCTTTCGCGCCTCCCAATCAGCCCTGGTCTTGTAGACCGGCATCTTGACGTGAGTGTCGGTGTCCGGAGTGAAGGTGTTGCGCGAGTCTTCGGCCGGAATCTGCGCCAGAAGCGCCAGGAGGAGGAGTAAGGAGGTCATGGCGATACAGAGTTCATAGTGTAGCCGAAGACAGGCGAGTATCCGGAAAGGTGAGTCCGGGTGCTTCTCCAGAAAATTCAACTGTCAAAGGCCGCTCCCAATCTTGCCGATATCGAGAAGTTGGGCGCCGTGCTGCACCCAGTCGATCGATTGCTCTGATCACCCGGTCAGCCCAAGGCGCCGCTATTTGCGGTGCGTCCCGGGCAATGAACAACCAGATCGCCTCGAGATCATCAGCCGCTTGGAGCGTCCACCTTATTTGAGCCACTTCGCCATACGCTGGCGAACTTCATCATGAGTGATAAGTTCACCGCGATCTGCTTGGCGTATACCCCTCTCGACTTTGTAAAGCAGGTAGAGCCGATCCAAGGCATCCTCGACGCAAGCCTCCTCAGGCAGGTCCTCAATAGCCTTCAATATCTGCTGTTTGGTCCCCGCGCTGGACTCCATTCTCACTTCGTATCCTAACACTGTCCCTCCGGACACAGTCTCCCCGGTCGATCCCGTTGATCAAATTCCCAACGCGGACCTGAACCGGCACGTGTTCACAGCGTGCCGCCTGCGTTAACAAAGTTCTTTACATTGACAAGATCTTAATATATCCTGCTCGCATGAGGATCGCAATCTCCTGTCTCCTGCTCCTCCTGGCCGGATGCGGTTTCTTCTATCCCACCGACGCTTTGATTGGGGCGGCACGCGCGGGCGACGTCGCGGAGATGCGGCGCCTGCTAAAGCAAGGCCACGATCCGGACGTCAGGGGCGGCGTCAACGGCTGGCCCGCGCTGATGCACGCCATCCACAAGAACCGGCGAGCTTCCGTGGAAGTGCTGCTCCAGGCCGGTGCAGATCCGAACGCTCGCGGCAACGGAGGGTACACACCGCTGATCATGGCGGCGGGCTACGGCTATTCCGACATCGTCCGCCTCTTGCTGGCGAAGGGCGCCAACCCGCGGCTGACGACGCCGTCCGGCCTCAATGCGCTGACTGCCGCGCTAACGGGCACGCCGGATATAGACCGCTTCACGGTGGGCGAATGCCAGTTGGAAACGGTGAAGATTCTGAAAGCGGCTGCGCCAGAACTGAAAGTTGCCGACGGCATCCTGACCAAGGCCGCGCACGCCGGCGGATGCAAGGAGGCGTGGGACGCGGCTCACTCGGTGTCGAGCGCCTTGAAGGGCCGGTAGCGGTTCCGCGCCATCAGGTCGCGCGCCGCCGCCTCGGCCTCTTCGACGACGTAGAAAAAGGCTCCAACCCGCTCGCTCTGAAAAATGAAACCGCCGCGATAGGTGTCGGCTTCCACCAGGTAGTCGACGCCGGCCGCCGTGAGCAGCTCCTCCAGCGCCAGCGCCTCGCGGAGCCGCTTGGCGATGTACACGAGCCGCGTTTCCTTACCGTCGAAAAAATCAGGTTCCTGCTTCATGGGCGAACAGATTGCCGCGGCCGAACAGCCAGCCGGGATCCAGCCGGCGCTTGACCTGCTTCATTGCTTCGATGTCGGCGGCCGAGTATTGCAGAGCCAGCAGATGGGCCTTCCGCTTTCCCAGCCCGTGCTCGGCTGACACGGTTCCTCCCAGTGCGACGGCCTTCTTTGCGAAGTGCACCATCAGCTCCCGGCCGCGCTCGAAGTCCTCCTGGGACCGCGGCAGGATGTTGGCGTGGACGTGCGCGTCGCCGATGTGTCCGAAAATCACGTACTGACCGGGGAAGTCGCGCTCCAGACAGACGTGGTACTCGGCCAGCATCTCGCGATTCCAGGCGATGGGCACGGCGTAGTCCGAGCCGAGCTTCGTGAATCCGTTGCGGCGCACGACGTCGTTGACCATCTCGGGCAGTGCGTGGCGAAAACGGCGGAAGCGTTCGCGGTCGGCGGCGGAGGACGCAAACCAGGACGCGTCGGTCAGGGCGAGGGCGGCTTCCAGCCTGTCCAGCCAGAGGTCGGCCTCCGGATCGTCCCCAGCGGAGAGTTCCTGTTCGATCAAAAGCGCCGCGCCGGCCTCGCGTGGCACATCTTCGAATCGCGTCCGCAGCAGTTCCAGCGAACGCCCATCCATGTACTCGATCATGCGCAGCGACGCGACGCCGCGCCAGGCGTCCACGGCGTCCAGGGCCGAATCGTCATCGGGAAAGAACACGACGCCAGACAGCAGCGCCGCGGGAGCCGTCAGCAACCGCAGCTCCGCTTCGGTCACCACTCCCAGCGTTCCCTCGCTGCCGGTGAACAGGTCGATCCAGTCCATACCGGGAGCCAGCCGATAGCCGGCAGTGTGCTTCGTAGTGGCGGGTAGCGGCAGCGGCGGCACGGGAAAATCTACCTTGTCTCCGCGGCCCACGTCGAGGACGCGCCCGTCCATCAGGGCCACTCGCAGACGCAGGATATGGCGTCGCGTGTCGCCGTAGCGAAAACTGCGGGAGCCGCTGGCGTTGTTGGCGATCGCTCCGCCGACCGACGCGGACCACTCGGTGGGATCGGGAGCGAAGAACTGGCGCGACGGCACGGCGGCGTGATGCAGGTCGCGGAGCAGGGCTCCCGGACCGGCTACCGCGCGGCCCTCTTGAATGTCGATACGGTTCAGGCGCTCCAGCGACAGCAGCCAGCCGCCCGAAGGCACGCGGCCACCGGTGACTCCGGTGCCGGCCCCGGACATCGTGACAGGAGTACTCGACTCCGCCGCCTTCCGCAGAATCGCCACAACCGCCGCTTCATCGGACGGCGTTAAAACCTGGTCCGCATAGCCGGTATAACCGGAAGCGTCTTCAACCTGAACCGCCACCTGGCTAGACCTCGAGGATCACGGGCATGATCAGCGGCCGGCGTGAGGTCTGCTTGTTGACGTATCGCTTCAGGTCCACGCGGATTTTTTCCTTCATCACGCCCCAATCCGCCATCTCTTCGGACGAAGACGTTTCCAGCGTCCGCGACACTACCTGCTTCATGCCTTGCAGGAGCTCGGATCCCTCGTCGGCGGAGGAGAATCCGCGCGCCACTACTTCGGGCAGTCCCTCGCTGCGGCCGCTGAGCTTGTTGATGGCCACTATGGGCAGGATGATGCCGTCTTCAGAGAGCACGCGACGGTCGCGGATCACAACCTCCTCCACCACTTCGTCCACACTGCCGGAATCAATGCAGACGCGGCCAACGGTGACCTTTTCGCCCCGGCGGGCGCCATGCCGGTCGATATTCAGGGTCTGGCCGGTTTCCAGCACGAACGATTCCTCCAGCCCGGAATGCCGCAAATGCTCGGCCAGGCGGGCGTGCCGCGCCAGTTGGCGGTACTCGCCATGAACCGGCACGAAGAATCTCGGCCGCACCAGGTTCAGGATCAGGGTCAGTTCCTCGACGCTGGCGTGACCGGATACGTGGACGGGCGGGGTCATCGAGCCGTAAAGCACTTCCGCGCCCCTCCGCGAAATGTGATTGATCATCCGGAAGATCGCCTTCTCGTTTCCTGGAATGATGCGCGAGCTCATCACCACCGTGTCTCCCTTTTCGATGGAGACATGTTTGTGGCTATCGACCGCGACGCGGGATAACGCCGACATCGGCTCGCCCTGCGTACCGGAAATCAGTACGGTCACCTTGTCCGGTGGAAGCTGAGAAATATCCTGAGGCCGCAGCAGGATCCCGTCGGGAATCTGCAACAACCCCTGGCTGTGGGCGATTTCGGTGGTAGTGATCATGCTGCGGCCCACCAGCCCGACGCGGCGTCCGAACTCGCGCGAGAGGTCGAGGATCAACTGCATGCGGTGGATGGAGGAGCTGAAGCAGGAGATCAGCAGACGCCCGTTGGCACGGTTGAAAATATCTTCCATGCGCGGCCGAACGGCGCGCTCCGAAGACGTATAACCCGGGCGGTCGACGTTGGTGGAATCCGACAGCAGAAGCAGCACGCCGCGCTTGCCGTATTCGGCGAAGGTATGCAAATCGAACAGCTCGTTGTCGAGCGGGGTGGGGTCCACCTTGAAATCGCCGGTGTGAATCACCACGCCGAGGGGCGTCGTGATGGCCAGAGCCACGCAACTGACGATGGAGTGCGTGACGTGGATAAATTCCACCTTGAACGGGCCGATTTCGGCGGTGTCGCGCGGTTTGATTCTGCGGAAGTCCGGCCCGTGATCGAGCTCGTATTCCTCCAGGCGGCGCTCGACGAGCGCGATCGTGAAGGGCGTGCCGTACACCGGAACGTCGAATTCGGCGAGGAAATAGGGGACCGCTCCGATGTGGTCTTCGTGGCCGTGGGTCAGGACCAGGGCGCGGACGTGTTTGATGTTGTCGATGAGGTAGGTCAGGTCGGGCGTGACGATGTCCACGCCGAGCAATTCATCTTCGGGAAACATCATGCCGCAATCGATGACGATGATGTCGTCGCCGTAGCGAAGAGCCATGATGTTCATCCCGAATTCCCCCAGTCCTCCCAGAGGGATGACCTGGAGCTTCTGTTCCGCCATAAGATTTCAAGGTATCACGCTGGTCCGGCGGCACGCGGCTTTTCTGAACGGGCTGTTGCACTTGGCTGCAGTTTCAGGCGGAGGCAGGAGGGCGCGGCGCCCAGCGCCACGGCTTCGGCCGGGCGTTATAGGAATCTCAAGGAATTACAACATTGTGGTTGTGCGGTTAAGCACCTTCAGGTAGAGGCAAGAGGAGGGTAATATCATAGTTAGCAATTATTGCCAGTCCCGATACGCTTGGAATAAAGGAGGCTCATCCGTGCCCACACGCAACGTCAACCTGACAGAGCATTTCGACCGCTTTATCGATGCCGGCGTCTCATCCGGACGCTTCAGCAATGCCAGCGAAGTGGTGCGCGAGGGCCTGAGGCCTCTGGAGCAGCGCGAACAGGAGGACCGGGCGAAGCTGAAGTGGCTGCGCGCCGCTGTCAAGGAGGGCACGGATGCCATCGACCGGGGCGATTACACCGCGCTGGATTCGGATCGGGATGTCAAGGATTTTCTGCGACAGATCCGTCGGGAAATCTCCGGCGAGATCGCTGCCGAACGGCGTCGTGGCTAAACGGCCTCGCCTCCGGCTTCAAGTCACCGGCCCCGCACGCCGGGATATCGCCGATATCATGCGATGGAGCCGCCGGGAATTTGGGGAAGATGCGTCCTTACGCTACGAAGCTCTCATCCATCAGGCCCTACGTGATATCGAGGCCGACCCGGGCGCCCGGGTGCGAAGCCGCTCCCGGAACTCGCCGAGGGCATTCTCGCCTATCACCTGCGCTTCAGCCGTGACCGCGCCCGGATCGATCTGGGGACGGTGCGGAATCCCCGGCATTTCGTCATCTATCGCCGCCAGGACCGGATGATCGAAGTTCTCCGCATCCTCCATGATGCGCGTTGAGCTGGAGCAGCACCTTTCGGATGAGTACCGAGCCCGGCCCTCGGAGACAAGGTGAGGCGGTGTGGGAAGCGTTAGGTGATAGATTTGGCGCGCCTCGATTATAGACTGGGCTATGAATCCCCTCGACGAGACAAGGACGCTGTTTCGCCAGCTGTCCTCTGCAGACCTTGCCGAATTTCGAACGTGGTTCGCCGAGTTTGACGATGCCCTATGAGATCGCCAGATCGAGGAGGACATCTATGCGGGTCGGCTCGATGCGTTGGCGGAGGAAGCCTTGCGGGATTTACGCAAGGGCCGCACGTATCAGGTCTAAAAACACAGTCAGCGTATTGAATCAAAAGGTCAGCCAGCCAGCGCGATAAACGTGGCGTAGGCGTCCTTCCAGCCCGCGCCGCTTCCAGGTAAGAAGGTTTCGATTCCGAACGACGCGCGGACCACTTCCCTTGCCTCGGCGAGGTCGCGTAAGACCCCTGCGCCGATGGCTTGCACCAGAATGTTGCCTGCGGCGGTGGCTTCTCCGGGCCCCGCGAGAACGGTGCGACCCGTCGCGTCGGCGACGAACTGGTTGAGCACGGCGTTTCTGGAGCCGCCGCCGACGATGTGGATGACGTTGAGGCGCCGGCCCAGCAGCGATTCCAGCATCTCCAGCACTTGCAGGTACCGCAGGGCCAAGCTCTCCAGGATCACACGGGCGAACTCGCCGGGTGTCTGCGGGGACGCCTGTCCGGTTTTCTGGCAGTAAGCCGCGATCTTGCGCGGCATATCGCCGGGCTCCAGAAAGGCATCCGGGTCCAGCACAGCCACGAACGGCCGCGCTTCCGACGCCATGCGAGCCAGTTCTTCGTAGCCGTAGTCGACGCCGTCCAGCGACCAGGCGCGGCGGCATTCCTGCACGAGCCAGAGCCCGGCGATATTTTTCAGGAGCCGGATTTTGCCCGCGACGCCGACCTCGTTGGTCATGTTCATGGCTAGCGAGCCTTCATTGATCACCGGCTCGTCCACCTCGGCGCCCATCAGCGACCACGTTCCGCTCGAGATCTAGCACCAGTCGTTGCCTGTCCCCGGCACGGCTGCTACCGCGGACGCCGTACCCTGCCCCCCCACCGCCAACCACGGCGTCCGCCCCCAGCCGGCCGCCTCCGACCGCCAACCCCCCACCCCACCCACGCCCCTTCCGGG
>JACXTT010002072.1_pt1 | contig 32224 bp, 29 predicted proteins | sample 9270951 | NCBI WGS metagenome assembly JACXTT01 (sample SAMN15532306, study PRJNA645909) | rock metagenome | isolation source: weathered quartz diorite | place: Puerto Rico | collected 2017-06-21
GCCAAGTGCTAAATGCTTACATGGCAGAGACAGTCCAATACTACGGAACGGGCCGCCGCAAGTCGGCGATCGCGCGTGTGTTCCTTCGTCCCGGCAGCGGGGAATTCAAGGTTAACGGCAAGGCGTTTGAAGAGTACTTTGTGACGCCTTCCCAGCGCTCGAGCGCCAAGTCGCCACTTGCGCTCACCGAGACAGCCGCCAGTTTCAATGTGCTGGCCAATGTTTCCGGAGGAGGAGTCGCCGGTCAAGCCGATGCAGTTCGCCTCGGGATTGCCCGCGCCCTGATGCTGTTTAACGCCGAGTTGCGCAAGCAGCTCAAGGCCCAAGGCATGGTCACGCGCGATCCGCGCGCCAAAGAACGTAAAAAGTACGGACAGAAGGGTGCCAGAAAGCGCTTCCAGTTCAGCAAGCGCTAGTCGCGATTTGGATTGTGAGGTTTTAGCTGACGGCTGATGGCTGACAGCTGGTTGTAAAATTCATCCCCCCACCTCCCCGAGTTGGGGTGGACGGGAATGGCAATCCGGGAAATCAGTTGCGCAACTGAATATTGGCAACTGGCAATCGGTCCCGGATGTAGACCAACTGAGGAGGTTGATTGGCTAACATCACCATGAAGGAGTTGCTCGAAGCAGGCGTTCACTTCGGGCACCAGACCAAGCGCTGGAATCCCAGGATGAAGGAGTTTATCTTCGGAGAGCGCAACGGGATCTACATTATCGACCTGCAGAAGACGCTGAAGATGTTTAAAGAGGCGTCCAAGTTCGTGCAGGAACTGGCGGCGGCCGGACGAGTTATCCTCTTCGTCGGCACCAAGCGCCAGGCGCAGGACGCGATTGCCGAAGAAGCGCAGCGATGTTCGATGTTCTATGTCAACCAGCGCTGGCTGGGCGGACTGCTGACCAACTGGGTCACAGTGCAGAAGTCGGTGAAGCGGCTCAAGGAACTCGACGAAATGGCCACGGATGGCCGTTACGACCTGTTGCCGAAGAAGGAAGTCATCAAGCTCGAGCGCGAACGCAAGCACCTCCAGGCCAACCTCGCCGGCATCAAGAATATGTCGCGGTTGCCGGATGCGATCTTCGTCATTGACTCGAACAAGGAGCAGATCGCGGTGCGCGAGGCGCGCAAGCTGGGCATCCCGGTGGTCGCGGTCGTGGACACGAACTGCGATCCCAGTGAAGTGGATTATGTGATTCCGGGAAACGACGACGCGCTGCGCGCAATCCGTCTCTTCACCTCGAAGATTGCCGAGTCGATCGCCGAGGGTGTCAATCTGATTGGCGACAAGCAGATGGCTGAGTTGCAGGCAATGGCCAGTCCAGAAGCGCCGGTCGAAGCCGAGGGCGCCGAAGCGCTCGCGGAAGAAGCTCCTGCTCCGACGGCCGAGGCTGCCGAAGAGATTCGGATGGAAGACGTGCTGGGCGCAGGAACACGCAAGCGTCCATCGGTTGCTACCGAGGACCTCGACGAGTTGCAAGCCGAGACGCGCCGGTTCTAGCTGTTGGTGGAAGAGCGGGCCTGGAGGCTCGCGTCAGAACGCAATCCGGAGAGGGGCTTTAGCCCCCGAGGAAATCTGACCCGCGGCTGGTCTGGCGCGGGTCAAGCTTTATAGACAGGTTTCAAGGTTCCTGAGTTGACTCCCCTTGAAGCTTTGCAATTCCAAAACTTTGTAACGTAGAAATCTGAGGTTTGAATGAGCACTACAATGGCAAATATCTCTGCTGCCCAGGTCAAAGAGCTCCGCGAAAAAACCGGAGCTCCCATGATGGACTGCAAACAGGCCCTGACTGAAGCCAAAGGCAATCTGGAAGATGCGGTTGTCCTGCTGCGCAAGAAAGGCGTGTCGGTTGCGGCCAAGAAAGCGACGCGGGTGACAAGCGAAGGATCGGTGGCGAGCTACATTCACGCCGGAGGCAAGATCGGCGTGCTGGTTGAAGTTAACTGTGAGAGTGACTTTGTCGCGCGCACCGAGGACTTCAAGGAACTGGTCCACGACATCGCCATGCACATTACGGCCAGCGACCCGAAGTTCGTCCGCAAGGAAGACGTGACGCCCGAGGCCTTCGAGCGCGAGAAGGAAATCTATCGACACCAGGCCGCTGCTACCGGCAAGCCGCCACAGGTGGTCGAAAAGATCGTAGCTGGCAAGATGGAAAAGTTCTATGAAGAAGTCTGTCTGCTCGAGCAGCCCTTCATCAAGGACCAAACCATCACCATCGCGCAACTGATCGCCGCCAAGATCGGCAAGCTGGGCGAGAACATCGCCGTCCGCCGCTTCGCTCGTTTCAAAGTGGGAGATGCAGGCGAGACGGTCGCCGTCACCAAACCGGCTGAACCAAAGCCGGAAGGCGAATAATTCAGGGGCGCTTCGGCGCCCCTTTTGATTTATGCTTCTCCGCGGCAGATTGTCATCCTGAGCGAAGTAAAGGGCCTGCTTTCATGCCAACACCCGTTTTCAAACGCATCCTGCTGAAGCTCTCCGGCGAAGCCCTTGCCGCGCAGCAGGGCTTCGGTGTTGATACCGCGCGGATCCACGAAGTCGCCGCCGAGCTAGCCGACGTTCACAGCCTCGGCATCCAGATCGCGATCGTCGTGGGTGGTGGCAACTTCTTTCGTGGCGTGGCCGACCAGGCCAAAGACATGGACCGCGTTTCCGCCGATCACATGGGTATGCTGGCTACGGTCATCAACGCGCTTGCCCTCCAGGACGCCCTCGAAAAGCAGAACGTCTTCACCCGGGTGCAGTCCGCCATCGAGATGAATCAGGTCGCCGAGCCTTTCATCCGCCGCCGAGCTATCCGCCACCTGGAAAAAGGCCGCGTCGTTATCTTTGCAGGTGGCACTGGTAATCCCTACTTCTCCACTGACACCGCGGCCTCCCTACGCGCGATGGAAATCAAGGCCGACGTCATCATCAAGGCGACAAAAGTTGACGGCATCTATGATGCCGATCCCATGAAGGTCAAGGACGCCAAGAAATTTACTCACATCACCTACATGGACGTCCTCAAGCAGGGGCTAAAAGTCATGGACTCGACCGCCATTTCCCTCTGCAAGGACAACGGGCTTCCCATCGTCATCTTCAACCTCAACCAGCGTGGGAATATCCGGAAGGTGGTGCTGGGGGAGAAGATCGGCTCGCTGGTTAGCGCGTAGCCTGTCGCCTCCGGAGGCGTAAGCCGACTGCTGCTCCAAGACTGTAACCCACGCCCACGTACGCGCTGGCGCTGTATGCGATGCTAAGGCGAAAGCTGTCCAAGTCGTCTTACCCCGGTTCTCATGAACCGCAACTCTGCTGGTGGGTACAATCAGCTCAAGGAAAAACGTGGAGCAGTTTATAATCTAGCGTTTTGATTCTTGGTCTTCGGAGCCCGAGATATGGCGCAAGCCACCATGGCAGCGAATCCAGCCCTGAAAGAAACCTACATCCAACTCAAGACCCGCATGGACAAGGCGGTAGAAGACTTCCGTCGCGAGATGTCCGCAACTCGCACTGGCCGCGCCTCGGTCCACATGATGGATACCGTCAGCGTCGACTACTACGGTACCCAGATGCCGCTGAATCAGATCGCCACCGTGCACGCCCCCGAACCGCAGCTCATCACCGTACAGCCATTTGATCCGTCGTCGCTATCGACGATCGAGAAAGCCATCCGCACCGCCGACCTCGGTCTCAATCCCATGAACGATGGCAAAATTATTCGCGTGCCCGTGCCGGCACTCACCGAAGAACGCCGCAAAGAGATGGTCAAGCACCTGCACCGGATCCTCGAAGAGCATCGCACCGCAGTACGCAACATCCGCCGCGACGGCAACGACGCCATCAAGAAGGCGATGAAGGACAAGAAGATCACGGAAGACGACGAGAAGCGCGCGCTCGACGAAATCCAGAAGCTCACCGACGACGAAATCAAGAAGATGGAAGACATGAGCAAGAGTAAAGAGAAAGAAGTGATGGAGATCAGATAGCGGTCGAGATGGCCTTATTGGTCCGCCGCCGCTTTCGCCGGAAGAGAAACATGCGCTTTCGCACGCTCACAGGGTTGATCGTCCTTCTTGCACCGGCCATATTGGGAGAAACCACGATGCCGAAGAAAGTTCATCAGGAAGGATTCTCAGTCGTCGGCATCGAAGTGCGTACCACGAATGCAAAAGAAGCAAGCGGTGACGGCGTGATCTGGAAGCAGTGGCAGAAATTCTTTCAGGATGGCATACAGCAGAAGATTCCTGACAAAGTCGATGACACGGTCTATGCGGTCTATAGCGACTATGCCAGCGACCACAATGGCGAATATTCGTTTTTAATCGGAGTGAAAGTCAATCCCAGCGCTGCCGCGTCCGCGGGAATGGTCCTCAGAAAAATTCCAGCTGGAGAATACGCGGTGATCACCAGCGACAAGGGGCCGATCGGCAAAGTCGTGACGGCAGCATGGCAGCGGATTTATTTATTGGAAGACAAGCATCAGCTTGGCGGCCCGCGCGCCTACCGGGCGGACTTTGAAGTCCATGACCAGCGAGCTGCCGACCCCCAGAATTCGCAGGTCGATGTCTACGTCGGAGTGAAATAGTTCTTCTTCGTAGCAGACCGCGTAAGCCGATGCATCCCAATGACTTACACCACCTCACGTGCGGATCTTGACAGCGCCGATATATTCTGATATTTCTGTTATTACAGAAATGACGAAACTAACCGACATCCAACGCCAGTTCATCCTGCACTGGGGAGAAATGGGCACCCGCTGGGGTATCAGCCGTACCGTAGCCCAGATCCACGCCCTGCTCTTTCTGTCGCCGGAGCCGATGAATGCAGAACAGATTGCCGAAACGCTCAACGTAGCTCGTTCCAATGTGAGCACTTCGATTCGCGAGCTTGAAAGCTGGGGAGTCATCCACCCCGTGCACGTGCTGGGAGACCGGCGGGAGCATTACGAGTCGCTGAAAGACGTGAGCGAGATGTTCGTCCGCATCATGGAACTCCGCAAGCGACGCGAACTCGACCCGACCCTCCAGCTGCTGCGCCGATCTTTGGCACAACTGGAACGCGAACCGGCCGACGGTTACACACGCGAACGCCTGCAGGAAATGGCGCAGTTTTTTGAGGCCTCGAGCGAGGCCTACGAGCAGATCCACCAACTCTCCCCCGAAACCTGGCACGGGCTGTTGAAAGCCCGCGGCAAGCTGAAGAAGCTGGCGGCGGTGCTGCGGTAAGCTCTCGTGCCTTTGCAATCCCGGCCCACCGGGAGAAGGGAGCAAAGGTATGGATAGCAGCGTAATCGGACTCATCGGCGTCATCGTAGTCGTACTCATCGCAGAAGGCGTGAGTATTTGCTTACGCGGTCCTCTTGGGCTCTTACTGAAAGCAGAGAAGGGCCCCGAGCGTTCGGATTTCTGGAACGCCTACATCCGGGTCGTCTTGTTGTTGGTGCCGGCGTCATTCGCACTGCTGAGTTTTCCCACGGCCATGCATCTGGATCCGGTGCTGGCCATCGTGGAGCAACTCCGATGGGGACTGGCCGGCCTGCTGATCTCACTCGCAGTGGCCGGAAAAGCGTTACGAGTGCCTGCTCCGCCCAGGTACAGCCCTGCACCTTACATTCCCCCGATTGTTCCTCCGGTTGCTTCAGGACCGGCGCGGTGAACCATGGGAGTCGCATATGCTTTGCTGGGACTGGTCTGTGGAATGGCGATCAACGAAGCCTTTCGCCGACGTGTGGGGAACGCGGGAAGGCGACCCGGGTCACACCCTGGCCCGGGCCCGCGTTGCTCTACTGCGGCGTCAGGCGCCAAGGCCAGGCGCCCATTGCATCCCTCCTGCCGATTCGCCGCGCAGGATTACTATGACCGCTGAAGAACGAACCGGCGGCATGTCCTCCCCCGGCCAGACTCTCGTGATCTATGACGGGGTTTGCGTGCTGTGCAATCGACTGGTGGCGTTTCTGCTGCGTCATGATCGACGCGACCAGTTTCGTTTTGCGCCGCTGCAAAGCGATTTCGCGCAGACGCTTCTACGTCGTTACGCTCTGAACCCGAACGACTTCGACACCGTCGTCGTGCTCGCCGACTTTGGCGAGCCTGGGGAGCGAGCGCTTACTCGGTCGCAGGCCGCGCTGTGGGCGATCGTCCGGCTGGGCGGGATGTGGAGACTTTTCGCGGTCGCGAAGGTCGTTCCGCTTTCGTTGCGCGACGCGTTCTACCGTCTTATCGCGCGCCGCCGCTACCAGATCTTTGGAAAGTACGACGAGTGTCCGTTACCCCGGCCTGAAGATCGACATAAGTTTATCGGCCGTTCCTAGCCGGTCTGAGGATGGGCGTTGGTAACGGTGCGGTCCCTGGCGGGACTCGATTCATTCCTCTAAAGCTACCCGGCACTGACGTGCCGGGCTCTCCTGTTGCGCCGCTTCGCGGCTGGAGTTTAATTGGTTTCAGCTTTTGTTAGTTGCCGAAGTAGTTGGGCACTGTGCCTCAGCAGTGAATTGACCCTATAATTTAGGGATGCCGTCCACCGTCCACGCCGCTTGTCCTCACGATTGCCCCGACGCTTGCGGCGTCCTGATCACGATCGATGACGGTCGCGCAACGAAGATTCAGGGTGATCCCAATCATCCCGTGACTCGCGGATTCCTCTGTGCCAAGGTCGCCAAGTATTTGGACCGCGTCTATTCCCCCGATCGCGTCCTCTACCCGATGCGGAGGAAGGAAGGCGCCCCCAAAGGCCTGTGTGGGCCGGGCGCGCCTGTCCTGCAAGCGTTTGAGCGCATCTCGTGGGATGAGGCGCTCGACGAAATCACGGCGAAGCTGCTTCGCATCACCGCCCAATTTGGCCCCGAGTCCGTCCTCCCTTACTCCTACGGAGGTACCCTCGGCGCTCTCAACGGCGCGTCCATGGACCGTCGCTTCTTTCACCGGCTAGGCGCGTCGCAGCTCGAGCGCAGCATTTGTTCCAGCGCCGGTGAGGAAGGCTTGAAGTCGGTGATCGGCGTGAAAATCGGCACGGAGCCCGAGCAGTTCGCGCACTCGCGCACCATCATTGCCTGGGGCGCGAACATTCACGGTAACAACGTGCATTTGTGGCCGTTCATCGAAGAGGCCAAGCATAAGGGCGCGAAGCTGGTCGTGATCGATCCATACAAGACGCGCACCGCTAAGTTGGCGGACTGGTACCTGCCCATCAACCCAGGTACCGACGCCGCCCTTGCGCTCGGCATGATGAACGTCATCATCAACGATGGGCTGTACGATGCGGACTATGTAACCCGCCATACTGTCGGGTTCGACGACCTGAAGGCTCGCGTTCGGGAGTATCCGCTGGACAAGGTAGCCCAGTGGACTGGGATCTCCGCTGCCGACATCCGCCGCCTGGCGACGGAATATGCGACGCAGAGACCTTCTGTGATCCGCGTGAATTACGGCATTCAGCGCTCGGAAGGCGGCGGCATGGCCATGCGCGCCGTCGCCATGCTCCCCTGCCTCACTGGATCGTGGAAAGAGGTTGGCGGTGGCTTGCAACTCTCGACCAGCGGCGCCTTTGGCTTAAACAAGACGGCGCTGGAGATGCCTGAGCTAATGCAGAAGGCGCTGGGGCGTCCGGCGCGGGTCGTCAACATGGTGCAGCTCGGATGGGCTCTGCACTCGCTCGACAGTCCGCCTGTTAACGCGCTGTTCGTTTACAACTCAAATCCTGCAGCGGTTTGCCCTAACCACAACGAAGTTGTCCGGGGCCTCAAGCGTTCCGACCTGTTCACGGTAGTGCACGAGCAGTTCCTTACCGACACCACCGACTACGCCGATATCGTCCTGCCCGCGACGACCTTTTTCGAGCACAAAGACCTGCAGGGAGCATACGGACATTACTATCTCCAGGTCTCCACGCAGGCGATTGAGCCGCTGGGAGAGTGCCGGTCAAACGTCGACCTGTTCCGCGCTCTCGCCGAGCGCATGGGCTTTGAAGAGGAATGCTTCCGCGAGAGTGTGGACTCAATGATCGATCGAGCGCTCGACTCGCCGAATCCATGGCTCAAAGGAATCACTCGCGAGCGTCTCGAACGGGAAGACCAAATACGCCTGAATTTTTCAGGAAATGGATCAAGCGGATCTGCAGAAGAGCGTCCCTTCCTGCCCTTTGCCGAAGGCAACTTCCCCACGCTGTCGCACAAGGCAGAGTTCTATAACGAGGCCCTCAAACGGCAGGGTCTTGATCCGGTGGTTTCCTTTGTCCCGCCCGCAGAATCCCGCCACGGCACGAAAGCAGCCGGCTTCCCACTGGAGTTGCTGGCCCGCAAGCCGGACAACCATCTCAACTCGACTTTTGCCAACATTCCGTCTGTCCGCAAGCTGGAACCGACGATTGGAATGATCGAGATGCACGCCAGCGACGCGGAACCCCGCGGCATCCACAACGGCGACCACGTTCGGGCCTTCAACCCGCGTGGAGAAATCATTTTAGAAGCTCGCGTCAACGGGTCCGTGCCTCCCGGTGTGGTCGCGGCCCGGCTCGATTGGGCCCGTTTTGGACCCGGCGAACGCAACATTAACGTGCTCACCTCAGAAAAACTCACGGACATGGGCAACGCGGCGACGTTCTATTCCGTCTGTGTTGAGGTGGAGCTTTTTCGGGCCTGACACGGCGGCAGGAATACGCTCCGCCTTGGACGCCCCGCCGAACTCTACCGTATAATTACCGTTTTCCTAACTCCTGGTTTTCCGAGGTAGTTGCGATTCATTGCCGTCATCAGGAAATCCCTGCTTGCGCCCAGGGCCTGCGTTGCCGCGTGAGTACGCGGAGCGGCCGTGGCTCCCCATCATCATCCTCTTTTTCTTCAAGGGGTTGGGGGAGATGCCACGCTGCGAGTCGCTTCCTCGGACTGTGCGCTCTGGTGCTGCTTTCGTTGCCCGCCGTGACCCAGCAGGACCTCGTCGTCGGCATCACCGTCCACGGCAACCGCCGAATCCCTGCCGACACGGTCAAGTCCCGCATTTTCACCCGTATTGGCGATGTCTACGACCTCGCTGCCATTGAACGCGACTTCAACTCTCTGTGGAACACCGGTTACTTTGAGGACGTCCGCTTCGAGCGCGAACAGACTCCCAAAGGCTGGGTGCTCCACATTTACGTTAAAGAGCGCCCCACCATCCGCGAGATCAATTACACCGGCTTGAGTGCCGTTTCGACCAGCGACGTCCTTGATCGTTTCAAGGAGCGCAAGGTCGGTCTCTCAGTGGAGAGCCAGTATGATCCCACCAAGATCAAGAAAGCCGAAGTCACGTTAAAAGAGTTGCTAGCTGAGCACGGCCGCCAGTTTGCGACCATCCGGAGCGAGATTCGTCCCATCCCGCCCGCTGCGGTGGGTCTTACCTTCGTCATTCGCGAGGGCCCTAAGGTCAAAGTGGGGAAGATACGCTTCCAGGGCAACAAGCATGTAAACAACCGGACCCTTCTCGCGGCGATGAAGAACCTGAAACCCATAGGTATCCCGCACTCCATCTTCCTGGAGAGCCTCTTCGCCAAGACCTACGATGCCACCAAGCTCAACGAAGACGTCGAACGCGTCCGGGCCGAGTTCCAGAACCGCGGCTACTTCAAAGTGCTGGTGGACGATCCCAAGACCGACATCCACGATACCGGCCACACCGGGTTGCATGTCCCGCTCCTCCAGAAGGGAGCCGGTAAGTCCGTCGATATCACCATGCCCATCGATGAAGGCGCCCGCTACACTCTGGGGTCCATCACTTTCAAGAACAACAAAGCGATTCCCAATAGCGCCGCCTTGCGCAGCCTGTTCGCGATGAAGGATGGCGATATCTTCTCCCGAGAAAAGGTTGCTAAGGGCCTCCAAAACCTGACTAAGGCCTATGGCGAGGCCGGTTACATCAACTTCACTCCCGTCCCCAACACCAAGTTCGACGATGAGAAGAAGATCGCCAACCTCGAAATTGACGTGGATGAAGGCAAGCAGTTCTATGTCCGCCGCATCGAGTTCCAGGGCAATACCACCACTCGCGACAAGGTCATCCGCCGCGAAATCGCTCTCGAAGAAGGCCAGATCTACAATTCGCGCTTTTGGGAACTCAGCCTGCTTCGTCTCAACCAGCTCGGCTATTTTGACCAGCTCAAGCCCGACGATCCCAACACCACCGACCGCAAGCTCGACGAAAAGGGCGGGACGGTCGACCTAACGCTCAAAGTTCACGAGAAAGGCAAGAACAGCATTGGGTTGCAGGGCGGTGTCAGCGGCCTCGCCGGAGCCTTTATCGGCCTGACGTATAGCACCAACAACTTCCTCGGGCTGGGTGAAACACTTTCCGTACAGGCCAGCCTGGGTAACCGGCAGCGCGACTTGCTTTTTGGATTCACAGAGCCCTATTTGTTCGACCGCCCCATACAGGCGGGATTCACGGTCTACACGCGTAAATCCAACTTCGATCAGGCGCGACAGCTATCGATCGTCTCGGGCCAGAATTTGAACCTACCCTCGCCCCTCTTGCAAAACCTGCAGAACTACACCCAGTCGAGCACAGGCTTCAGTTTGTCGACCAGCTACCCGCTGCGCCGTTCGTTTAAACGTATTGGTCTCAGTTATTCTTTTGACCGTTCTTCGCTGGTGGCGGTCAGCGACGCCTCGAAGATTTTGTTCCAGAACATCAATTTCCGCGGCATCAGCGGGCCGAACGCGCTCAACGGAATTATTACCAGCAAGATCGTCCCCAGCTTCACGATGAACACGCTCGATGCCGCCTACCAGCCCCACCACGGCAGGAGCATCTTTATCGGAGGTGAGTTCTCTGGACTTGGCGGTACCGTTTACACGATCCGTCCGATCGTTCAATACAAACAATTTTTCCCTGTGAACAAGCGCCACAATGCCATCGGCTACAACTTTCAGGGCTCGTTTATCACCGGATACAACGGGGTGGTGGCGCCGCCTTTCGAGCGCGCTTATCTCGGGGGCGATCAAGATCTGCGCGGCTTCGACATCCGCACTATCTCGCCCATAGCCTTCCTGCCCAGTCATCAAACCGTCACGCTGACCAATCCCGATGGCACGCCCGTTCCCAAGGACCCGCGTAACCCGCGCGCCGGCAACTGGACCATTCCTGTGCCGTTCGAGCAACTAGTCACGCCGGGAGGCGATTTGAGTCTGGCCGGCAACCTGGAGTATCGCATCACGATCGCCGGGCCGGTCGTGCTTGCGCCCTTCATGGATGTTGGTGTCAACCCCATCATTCGAAAGTCGCAATTGAAGATCAACAACGGCCAGTTCAACGACCTTCTGAATACTGAGTTTGGATGTCCGCAGCTGGACGCAGCCCTGCAATGCCTGGGTGGACAGAAGATCGCATTCTCACAATTCCTTCAGCCGGTCCCCGGAACCAACTGGGTTCCGCGTATGTCCACGGGGATCGAGCTGCAAGTCATGCTCCCGGTCATCAACGCGCCTTTCCGCATCTATTGGGCGTATAACCCGCTCCGCCTCGACCGCAACACCAATCCGCCTGTGCCTATCACGCGGGACATGTTCCCTTGTCCTGTAGCGGGGGATCCCAGTTGTGTAAACAAAGGCGCAGGCGACTTCACCTACCAGCAGACCATCGACACTCTCGGCCCCAGCTATACCCTGCGCGAGCCTCGCAAGACATTTCGCTTCTCGGTATCGACGACGTTCTAGGGCAGCACTTGGCAAATGCCCTGCGTCGACAGCTTGATTGCCGATTGACGTACCGGGTTTCTTGGCGGCCTTTGCAGTTACAGGCCCTTAACTGTCTGGAGTTAGTGAGGCCAGATCACGATGGCGATCAGGTAAATGGCTTGGGCGGCGGCCATGGCGATCCAGATGCGACGGCGAAGGCGCGACCGCCGCAGGTCGCGAAGCAGTCCTGCTTCGGTTGGGTTCGTGGAGCGAATTTGCGGCGCTTCCGGGACTGCTGCGGGCTTCAGAGCCAGTGGGGGCGCGGCGAAACTGGCGGGATTCGGCTTGTCCGGATAAAACACTTTCGGCGTGCTGATCACTTCCGACCACGCGGGCAACAGTATCCAGGTTTCGGGGATGATGTTGGCAACCGGCTTGGAGGTCAGTTCGAGCGCAGGCAACTTTTCTGGAACTAGACGGTCCGCAAGATTGCGCAGCAGTGAACTAAACCAAAAGTGGCTCAGCTGGTCGGTGATGAGTTCGCCGACATCGACCGGAATAGACTCGAGTTCGAGGGGTGGCAGGGTCTCTGGCGAAATTACGTCGCCGAGGTTGGTGAACACAGTGCGAAACCAGGGTAAGCGCAGGCGTTCGCCGAGGAGCAAACCGACGTCAACGGGTCGCGACGTAAGCTGTAGAGGCGGCAGCTTTTCCGGCGCAAACGTATCGCGCAAGTTGGCGAGCAGGGACTTCCACAACGGCTGAGTCAGGGACGCGGGCGGAAGGAGATCAACCCGAATCTCAGGCGGCAAAGCCGGGGATTCCGGCTCCGGATACCACGCTTCAGCGGCGTTCGAGCGGTAAGACATGAGAAACATAATGCTAGATGCCCCGGAACCAATTGTCACGCGTGTTTACGCAGCTTTACGCTGGGATCGCCCGGGAGGTCAGAGGTGAGAGGTCAGATTGCAGAGGTGAGAACTTTCGGCATCGGGGTGCTCCGACCTCTGCAATCTGACCTCAAACTTCTGACCTCACCCTGTTTCCTTCGGTGGTACATGGACTTTCAGCCGTTGAGGGTTGCGCCCGACTGAAGCACAATCTCAAGATGACCGCCTTCAGGCTGGCAAGGGAAACGCTGTCACGGGGAGCCCCGGCGCTCATCCTTGTGTTGGGAACACTGACCGCTACGGCTACGGCGAAAGACGTGGCGCTGGTATCGAATAAAAACAATTCTCTCCAGGCCATGGCCCTGGCGGACGTTGTGAAGGTCTGCAAGGGCCAGATGGGACACTGGCCGGACGGCAAGCCGGTCACGATCATCATGCGCCAACCTGGTTCTGCGGACCTGAAAATCGTGGAAGAAAAGATTTACGGTTTGACTCCACAGGAAGTGCGAGATGTGATTACGTCAGCCAATCACAGCCGGGCGGACCGGCCCGCAATTATCCTGGGAAACAGCGACGAAGAGGTAATTCACAAAGTGGAATCGATGCCCGGCGCGGTTGGCTTGGTGGACGTTTACTCTATCAATGGGGCCGTGAAGGTAGTCAAGATCGGCGGCAAGCTTCCGCTGGAGTCAGGATATCCCCTGCACGGAAACTAAATTCAGATTTGCCTTTTCCCTTTCGGGGCAGAGATGGAAGGACTTGATTGAGCAACGACAGCTCCGGGACGTCTCCCGCTTACGGTCGGCACCGGCGTTTTCCTCGCCACCGCTTGGACGCACGCATTCAGTTGTCGGTATTCCGCGAAGGAGTAACCACCTCGCTCTGGGGCCGCACCAATGAGTTGGGCCAGGATGGCGTCGGAGCCACTCTGAGCGGTGAATTGAAGGTGGGGGAAGTTGTTTCCATGGAGTTTCCCATTCCCGTCCCGCCTTATTTCATGAAAGTGCGAGCCATTGCGCGTTACAGCGAAGGATTGCGCTGCGGATTCGAATTTCTGATCATGACCGACGAACAACGAGAGACGCTCCGACGAGTGTGCGAAGTGCTGTCGAGCGTTTTCTGATCTCTCCATTTCCAGCCCAACCAGGGACTCCTCATTACTGCGGTAACTTTCTGCTGCCACACCGAGGTAGGTACCATCGCCCTATTGCCGGTGCAATCGGGAAGGTACGTCTATGGGGGAGAAAGTCACCCCGCCATCCGCTTCGACGGAAGCGCTGCGGGCGAAGGCGCTGCGGGAGGCTCGCAAGCGCGGCGCTCTACCGATCCTGACACAGGTTTCTTCCCAGCCTCCTTCCAACGGTAATGCGCCGGGGCACAGCCTCGACCTCGAAAAAGCCTACCTCGAGCAGATCGTGGAAAATGCTCCCGAAGCCATCAGTATTCTCGATCTGGAGAAGCGCATTGTGCGCATCAACGGCGAGTTTACCCGGCTCTTTGGTTTTACGGCGGAAGAAGCCTTCGAAAAAGTGATTTACTCGCTGATCGTGCCGCCCGACCGCTCGGCGGAAACCGTCTGGATTTCAGAAAGCGTCCGCCAAGGCAACAAGCTTTCGCTCGAAACCCGCCGCCGTCGAAAAGACGGCACGATGGTGGACGTGTTGCTCTCGGTCTCCCCGGTGATGGTCGATGGGCAAAAGGTTGCGACCTATGTTTCCTATCGCGATATCACGGAACAGAAACGCGCCGAAGAGCTAAACTCGGCGCTCTATGCGATCGCAGCGCGCGCTCACTCGGTCGAAGATCCGCAGCGGTTCTTTGCCGCCATCCACAGCATCGTTGGGCAGTTGATGTATGCGCGAAATTTCTATATCGCGCTCCTGGACGCCGATATGCAGCTTTTGAGTTTTCCCTATTTCGTCGATGAACAGGACCCGGCGCCGGCGTCGAAGCGTCTGGGGCGCGGACTGACCGAGTACGTCATCCGAACGGGTGAGCCGCTGTTGGCCACTCCCGACGTTTTCGAGGAACTGGTGCGGCGGGGCGAGACCGAACTCATCGGCGCTCCCTCGCTCGACTGGCTGGGCGTGCCTTTGATGGGCAGCAATGGCTGTATCGGCGCGCTGGTGGTGCAGAGCTACAGCGAAAACGTGCGCTTTGGGGAACGGGACCGAGACATTCTGAAATTTGTTTCCCAGCAGATTGCCACCGCCATCGAGCATAAGCGCTACGAAGAGGCGTTGCGACGGTCAGAAGCGCGCTACCGCTCCCTGATCCTGAGCGCGGCCTATGGCATTTATCGCTGCACCGTGGGGGGCAGGTTTCTGGATGTGAATCCGGCTCTGATCGCGATGCTCGGTTATGGCTCGGTGGAGGAACTTCTTAAGCTGGATGCGAGACGAGATGTTTTTTTCAATCCACAGGAACTCGATCGGTTGATCGAAGACTATCGCCGCACGGGAAGCCTGAACGGCGTGGAAGTACAGTGGAAGTGCAAGGACGGCCACGTGATCGTGGTGCGCTTAAGCGGACGCCCTGTCAGTGGCATGGAGCAACCTGCGGAAGAACTGGAGATCATCGCTGAGGACATCACCGACCGGCGGCAACTGGAAGAGCAGTTCCGGCAGGCCCAGAAGATGGAAGCCGTAGGAAGGCTGGCGGGAGGCGTCGCCCACGATTTCAACAACCTGCTGATGGTGATTAACGGCTATACCGAAGTGCTACTTGAGGAACTGCAGTCAGGGGATGCAATGTTCCAGAAAGTGCAGTCCATTCAGCAAGCGGCGGACCGTGCTGCTACGCTGACCCGCCAGTTGCTGGCATTCAGCCGCAAGCAATTGCTTGAGCTGAAAGTAGTGGACGTCAATACAGTGATCAGCGACATGGAGCGGCTGTTGCGTCCGTTGATTGGCGAAAACATCGGGCTGATCACGCGGCTTTCTCCGGATGCGGGACGTACGCGCGCCGACGCCGGACAATTGGAACAGGTCATTATGAATCTGGTGGTCAATGCGAAAGACGCGATGCCGGAAGGCGGCAAGATCACGGTGCAGAGTTCCGACGTCACGGTGCGGCAGAATTTTCGGGAACATCGTTTCATTCAGCCGGGACACTACGTCGTGCTGTCGGTCAGCGACACTGGGCACGGCATGGACAAGGAAACACAGTCCCGCATTTTCGAGCCATTCTTTACCACCAAGGAAAAAGGCAAGGGCACGGGTCTCGGTCTCTCCACGGTGTATGGCATCGTGAAGCAAAGCGGCGGATACGTGTTCCCCCAGAGCGAGCCGGGAACGGGCACGACGTTTTATATTTACTTGCCGAGAGTGGAAGATTCGCCCGAGGAGATGAGCCCGGCAAAGTTGCAGGAGTATGAAAAAGGCGGCTGCGAAACCGTGCTGCTGGTCGAAGACGAAGAGTCAGTCCGCGAACTGGTACGGGAGACGTTGGCGGCACGTGGCTATAAAGTCCTGGAAGCTGAAAATGGCGAGAGTGGGCTACGGGTTGCCGAAGCCCATGGCGACGGAATTGATATCCTCATCACGGACGTGGTCATGCCGGGCATCGGCGGCAGGGAACTGGCGAAAAGGCTGCTTCAGATACGCCCGAACTTGGCGGTGCTTTATCTCTCCGGTTACACCGAGGACACGATCCTCCACCAGGGAGCGCTCGGTCCCGGTACCGCGTTCCTGCAAAAACCCTTTACCCTGCAAAACCTTGCCCGCAAAGTGAGAGAAGTGCTGCGCGCGGGGACCAACTGACGCCAGGTTGACGCAGTTTGCAACTTTTTCCTCCTGGTGGGACTCCTATAATTCAGGCAAGCAAAGGCACATCCACGCCCGCTTGCGTCGCGTATCTTAGATAGTGACAGTGGAGTCAGGAAATGCTCATCAAGAAGTCGTCCGATATTCCGTCTTCCGAGATCACTTCCCAGAGCGTTTACTTGAACCGGCGCCGGTTCATTACAGGTGCGGTAGCGGCGGGAGCCACGGCTGCGGCCGGGCTGGCGTTGCGGGAACTGGGAACGCCGGCGTTGACGGTCGACGCCAATGCCAAGATCGACAACTTGCAGAAAAGCCCATTCAGCACCACCGAGACGCAGACACCACTCAAGGATGTTAGCAGCTACAACAATTTTTACGAATTTTCGACGGATAAGTACGAGCCCGCCGGACTGGCCAAGAATTTCAAGACACGCCCGTGGACGGTGACGATCGACGGTCTGGTCAAGAAGAAGCAGCAGCTCGATGTGGACGCGATCATCAAGATGGCGGCCCCCGAAGAGCGCATCTACCGTCATCGGTGTGTCGAAGGATGGTCGATCGTCGTGCCGTGGGTCGGCTTTTCTTTGAGTGAAATGATCAAGCGGGCCGAGCCGCTGGGCAAAGCAAAATTTGTCGAGTTCACGACACTTTACGATCCCAAGCAGATGCCGGGACAGCGTGTCCCGGTGCTCAGGTGGCCCTATGTCGAGGGGCTGCGTATGGACGAAGCGATGCATCCGCTGGCTTTGCTCTGCTTCGGCATGTATGGAGAAGTGCTCCCGAACCAGGATGGAGCGCCGCTGCGAATTGTTGTTCCATGGAAGTATGGATTCAAGAGCGCGAAGTCGATTGTGCGCATCCGATTCACTGAAGAGCAGCCGATGAACAGCTGGCAGCTGGCCACGCCGAACGAATATGGTTTTTACTCGAACGTGAATCCGAATGTCGATCATCCACGCTGGAGCCAGGCCAAAGAGCGCCGCCTGGGCGAGTTTTTGAAGCGCCCAACGCTCATGTTCAACGGATACGACCAGGTGGCGAGCCTGTATTCAGGAATGGACCTGAAGAAGAATTTTTGAAGACACACGCGGAAGTGAATATTGCAGAAGTTAGAAGTCAGATTGCAGAAGTAAAATCTCCAGTATCGGCAGTAATGCGGGCAGTGTGAGTGTTTACTTCTGAACTCTGAACTTCTGACTTCTGCGATAGCTTTTATGTCTCGCTTACGAATCACCAAGATTGTGATTTTCCTTGCTGCGCTGGTCCCGCTGGAACGGCTGGCCTGGAAGGCTTTTCACGACGGACTAGGCGCCAATCCGGTTGAAGTCATCACCCACTCGACCGGCGACTGGACGCTCATCCTGATCATAACCACCTTGTCGATCACTCCGCTGCGCAAGCTCACCAAACAGCACTGGTTGATCGGGGTGCGGCGCATGATCGGGTTATTTGCTTTCTTCTACGGGTGTCTGCATTTCACGACCTACATCTGGCTCGACAAGTTTTTCGATGTGCACGAGATGATCAAGGACGTCTATAAGCGTCCGTTCATCACCGCGGGCTTCACCGCTTTCGTGCTGATGATTCCGCTGGCGTTAACCTCGACCAAGGGTTGGATTCGGCGACTCGGAGGCAAGAACTGGCAGCGAGTCCATCGGCTGATCTATGTCACGGGGATCGCAGGCGTTGTACACTATATCTGGCTGGTAAAAGCTGATCTGCGCAAACCGCTGCAATACGCTTTTGTGTTAAGCGTCTTGTTGATCTATAGAATCATGGTCTGGCTGAGCGAAGCGCGCAAAGATCGTGCAACCCACGCAGTCCGTAACCGCATGGCGGAAGTGACCGAAACGCAAGCCTGAACCCACTTTCCAACCGGTTTTAGCAAAAACTTTACCTTAGAATCCGGGTTAAACGCATCTCAAGTACAGCAGGAGTATCTTCATGAACCCGTTTTCTGGCAGACCAAAATGTGTCGCGCGCGCGGCTCTGATACTAGCGGCAATGTCTATTCTTCTGCTGGCGACTGCATGCGGATCCGGCGGAGGCAGCAACGGGGGCGGAGGGGGTGGTGGAGGGAACGGCAATTTCAGCAAGGCCAGTTTGAACGGCCACTACACTTTCTCCCAGCGAGGTTTCGGGGTGACCCAAGACCTCTTATCGACGGACGCATTTTCCGAGGCGGGAGTATTCACCGCCGACGGCAACGGCAATCTGACCAACATCATTGATGAATTTGCGCAGAGCGGGTCTTTTTTTTCGACCAGGAGGACTCCAATTTCTGGGAAGTACACAATCAACAAGGACGGAACCGGTCAGCTGCAGTTCAATTTTGGTGGGAACCAGTTCACGAATTTTCAGATCACGCTCACCGATACGAGTCACTTCTACCTGATCCAGCAAGACCAGTTTGCGACCGCCGCCGGGTCTGGCGAGCAACAGACCACATCGGCTTTCAATGCCGTTCCTACGGATACATTCATTTTTCAGGCGCGCGAAGCAATTCAGGATTTCGCTTTTGCCAGTGCGCGGGTGGGTTCCTTGGCCTTTAACGGAGGAGCCATTTCAGGACTCGAAGATGTACTGCTTGCGTTCGGCAACGTCAACCCCAAGGTGCCCTTCACCGGTACGGTGGGTGCTCCCGATACGAGCGGACTTGGGCAGATCACGCTCAGTGATGGCAGTACCTTCCGCTACTACGTTGTCAGCTCGAACAAATTTCGTTTCTTGTCCACATCGGGGTCTCTTGAATTAGGCGTGGCCGAAAAACAGAGCGGGGGACCGTTCTCTAACGCAACCCTCGCAGCGGGCAACTCCTATGTCTTCGGCAGTTCCGGCGATTCCGATCTCGCAGCGGGAGTACATTCTGCCGGTGTGTTCACTACCGACGGCAATGGCTCCGTGACGAACGGAACGACTGACCTTGACTTCGACGGCACCATAACTTCAAACGTCGCTGTGCAGAATACCAGCAACTATTCGATCGACAACACCGATGGCCGCGGCGTTCTGAACCTTAATCTCGGGAATGGGACTTCGAAACAAGATATTTTCTGGATGGTGAACACGTCTCGCGCGTTCCTACTGATGAACAGCAGCGCAGCGGTCGAAGATGGGACCTTTTCCAAACAGCAAGGTGCGCCATTCGCCAACGCTAACCTGAATGCGCAGGGGGCATTCTTCATGGATGGCTTCGATCTTGCCTTCAAGGACCGGGTGGGCACGATCGTTCCGGACGGCAAAGGCAACTTCAAATGGAATCAGCAGGCCAACAGCTTCGATCCGACAACTGGTATTGGGACGGTCTCTTCATTCTCGACGAGCGGAACCAATCAGGTAAATGCGAACGGCCGCGTGACAGTCACCGTGAATGGCCTCATCAACGGAGCCAACAGCAGCATGGTGTTTTATCTGGTAACGAACAACTCAGGATTTGTGGTGGCGGAAGACCCAGGCTTCGACCTCGGCGGGGCTTTCATGGTGCAAACAGGGCCTTGAACTTTGAACATGACAGGGCCGCCAGCCAATGGCCTTAGCAGCTAAAGCCGGTAAATTAACGGCTGAAATGCAGCGCTGAAGCGCTGTTCCATCCAAGATGAACAGTAACTCTGTCCAACCACTAGTTGCCACTATCACCAACCACTAACCACTACTTTACGCCATTGCTCCCGCCGCAATCTTCTCCGTCACAAACGCCTCAATCACGTCCCCGACCTTGATATCGCCGTAGTTCGCGATCGAGATGCCGCATTCCATGCCATTGCGGACTTCGAAGGCGTCGTAATCGAAAACAACATCAACGTCCTAAGAACCTATGGGTGCCTCGTGCGTCGTTCATGGTGTTGTTTAATCCTGGCTGTACTTGTCCAAGGAAGACCCAATCTTCCGATTGCCCACCCTCCCAAATTATGGTACTTTCCCCCGACATGAAGGGCCTGTTGTCCAGACTCAGATTCGGATCGGCGGTCGAAGAACCCGTCCAACTCGTGCATGCGTCCAGTCCGGACCTCATCGGCGCCCAACTCGCAGTCGCCTACTTTTCGGGACGGGCCGGCGGAGACTTCTACGAATTTGTTCGCGTCAGTCCCCACCGCCTGCTATTTGGGTTGCTGGATCTTGCTGGCAAGCGGGACGATAGCCGTCCCATCCTCGCCGCAGCCCAATCTTGTTTCCGGGCAGCAGGGGCCGAGCTCTTCTCCGATCCTGAATTGAATGAAGCGGAGGCCATGGTCGAACTGGCAAGGCGCTTGAATCTCGAAATCATGCGCACCGCCGGTGGCGTCCGGAGCTGTCCCGCGTTTGCAGGCTGCTACAACGAGGAACTGGGTACCGTCTGTTACGTAAATGCCGGCCACACGCCGGGCTTGCTGTGCGATCAGTCCAGCATCGAGGAACTGCCTGCGACCGGACTGCCTCTCGGACTCTTTTCCCTGGCGCCGACCGACGCGCGGATCGTCGGCCTCGGACCCGAAGGCGCTATGGCGGTGGTTTCGCGCGGCGTCGTCGAGGCCCAGTGTTCGGACGAGGAATTCGGCCTCGCCGGCGTCAAGCACGTCATGGGAACCAAACCTGTTTCGGCGACCGACCTTTCCCGCGGCATTCTGGAGCAGGTGCAGGACTTCATGTGCGCCCTACCGAAACATAACGATGTCACCGCCCTCACCCTGATGCGGGCCAACTAAAGCCAATCGCCTTGGCCTCCCTTTGCGTCCCGGCGTAAAATAGCATCCAATCAATCTCCGGGTTTTACCCAGGTTTAGTGAGTTCGCACATGAACAAGACGAGACTTTCCTTACTGTTGGCCGCCGCCGGCGCAATACTGTTCCCGGCCATCCTGCCGGCCGACACCGTGGTCGAAGAAATTATTGCCCGCGTTAATAACGAGATCATTACGCGCACGGAATACGCCCGCAGCCGCGACCAGCTCAAGCAGGAAGCGCAGCAGCAAAACCCATCGGGCGCCGATCGGATTGTCGCGGAAAAGCAGCGAGATGTTCTCCGCGACCTCATTGACCAGCAACTCCTTCTGCAAAAGGGCAAGGATCTGGGCATTACTGGCGACACCGAACTGATCAAGCGCCTGGATGAAATGCGCAAGCAGATGAACCTGGCATCAATGGAAGAACTGGAGAAGGCGGCCGAGGCCCAGGGGATTTCCTACGAAGAATTCAAGCAGAACACACGCAACGGGATCATCACGCAGCGGGTCATCGGGCAGGAAGTGGGCTCGCACATGGTCCTCAACAAGGACGAAGTAAAGAAGTTCTACGAAGAACACCAGGCCGAAATGCAGCAACCCGAGCAGATTCGCCTGAGCGAAATCCTGATATCTCCGAAAACCCCGGCTGCCCCGGCGGCGGGCGCCAACGTAACGCCGCCAGCGCCCGCCGCCCAGGCCGACACCGACGCAGCGCTGGCTGCCGCCCAGGCCAAGGCCCAGGACATGCTGGAGCAAGTTCGTAAGGGCGCGAACTTTGAGGATCTGGCGAAAAAAAATTCCGATGGACCTTCGGCCAAAGACGGAGGGGACGATGGTTACTTTCCACGCGGAAAGCTCACCAAGGAACTCGAAGATCGCGTGTTTGCGCTGAAAGCGGGCGAAACGACGGACGTGATCCGTACCAAGCAGGGCTTTGTCATTTTGAAAGTTACGGAGCATCAGATGGCGGGTATTCCGCGCTTGAAGGAAGTCGAGCCCCGCATTCAGGATGCGCTCTACATGCAAAAACTCCAGCCTGCTCTGCGCGCCTACCTGACTAAGCTGCGCGAAGAGGCGTTCATCGACATCAAGCCGGGCTACATCGACACGGGCGCGAGCCCAAAGCAGACCAAGCCGATCGAAACCACCGCCCGGGACGTCACCGCCAAGAACCTGAAAAAGAAAAAGAAGCTGGGCGTATTCTAGTTAGGCTGTGGGATTGTTTTGGGGCGCGGCTTGCATCCGCGCGTAAAAGGCCAGCAAACAGATTCGTAGAGACGCGGCTTGCCGCGTCTCTGGTGGCAGAGGACACGCGGCAAGCCACCTCGCTACAATTTTCAGCGCCTGTTGAGCCGCTGAGTCTGGCCAAACACCCGTTCTCGTTGATCCGAGGCTCATGAAAGAGTTCTTCATCTCCGATTGCTCCCAGCAGGAAAACAAAGTCATCACTTCCAGCTTCGTGGTCGTCTCGAAGCAGGTCAAGCCCAAGAAGACCGGCGAGCCTTATCTGGCTCTCACTCTGGGAGACCGCACCGGCCAGATCGAAGCCAAGATGTGGGACAACGTCGAAGATTTCATCGACGTCTTCGAGCAGGACGACTTTCTCAAGATTAAAGGCCTCCTCAACAAGTACAAGAATCGCTTCCAGCTCACTATCCACAAGCTGCGTCGGATGCAAGACGCAGAAATTGATTTTGCCGATTACCTGCCTAAGACCTCGAAGAATATTGAGGAGCTCTGGCAAGCCCTGACGGACTTCGTCGGCACCTTTGAGAACCCGCACCTGAAGTCGCTGGTGGATCTGTTCCTGGCCGATCCCGAAATTGCGGAGCGCTACCGCATCGCGCCCGCCGCCAAGTCGCTACACCATGCCTACATCGGCGGACTGCTCGATCACGTAGTTTCGCTGTTTCGTTCCTGCGACCTGGTATGCCGGAATTATCCGCAGATCAACCGCGATCTGCTCCTGACCGGTGCCTTCCTGCACGATATCGGCAAGATTCACGAACTGACCTATAACCGCTCGTTTTCCTACAGCACGCGCGGCCAGTTGCTCGGGCATATGATCATCGAACTGGAGATGCTGCAATCCAAGCTCGAGCAACTGCCCGATTTCCCCGCTGATCTCAAAACGCTGCTCGAACATTTGATCATCAGCCATCACGGGCAATACGAGTTCGGATCACCCAAGCTACCCATGTTTCCCGAAGCGCTCATGCTCCATTACCTCGACGATCTCGATTCCAAGATGGAGGCCATGCGTGCGCACTTCGAGCGCGAAGCGGAACTCGATGGACCCTGGACGAGCTATAACCCGTCGATGGGCCGTCCGCTGCTGAATTCGGCGAAACTCTTGCGGACGGAAGCCGCCGCAGTCGCGCCTGCGCCTTCGACGGAGGCACTTGAACCACCTGCCCCCGCAGCTTCCCCGGAAGAGCCCGCTCCTGATCCCTTTAGCGAACAAAAAACTGAACCAGCCGTGGCCGGAACGACCTCTCGCCCTGGAAAATTCTGACCACCCATTCGTATTCGCTACGGATTGCACATGCTGACCACTTCCGATAGAGTTTCGACATCCACAATTTCGAGTTTGGAGGAATCTATGCGTTCGCGTGCTTTGCTGTCCGTCATCGCATCTTCTCTTCTGTTCGCACTGGTGGCCTGCTCCAGCAAGCCGGCTGCCGACTCGGCAGCCAACACCGCCGATCAGAACGCGCCGTCGGGCGGAAGCATGGCCAATTCCACTCGTAGCGCGGAACCCAAAGGGCCTGTGGTAGTGCCGGCAGGGACCACGCTGACCGTGCGTCTGGGAGAAGCGTTAGGATCGAAGATCAGCAGTCCCGGTCAGTCGTTTACCGCCACCCTCTCTACCCCGGTTGCAGTTGCAGGTGAGACTGTGATTCCTGCTGGTGCCGAGGCGCGCGGAACCGTCACGGACGCCAAAGCCCTGGGCAAGTTTAAGGGCGCGGCGGTGTTGCAGATCAAGCTGAACTCAATCAAGGTAAACGGAGTGGAGCATTCCATCGAAACGTCGGCGGTCACACGCTCCGAGAAGGGCAAAGGCAAGAGAACCGCAGTTCTGACCGGTGGCGGCGCAGGAGTTGGAGCGCTCATCGGCGGCCTGGCAGGCGGAGGCAAGGGCGCCGCCATCGGAGCCTTGGCGGGCGCCGGTGCGGGTGGCGCTGGCTCCGCATTCACCGGTAACAAGGACGTCGTCCTCCCGGCGGAGTCCGCGATCAGCTTCAAGCTCGAAGCTCCACTAGAACTGAAATAAATCTTGCGCAGAGACGCGGCTTGCCGCGTCTCTGCTTACTTCTTGGCGCGTGCTCTTACTCCTCCGGACTTTCCCATGGACTTCTCTACCTTCACGACCATAACATTCGACTGTTACGGCACACTGATTGATTGGGAAGCAGGAATTCTCCCCGCGCTTCGCGGCGTACTCGCCGCGCACGGACAAAGCCTCACGGACAAAGCCATCCTCGAACTCTACGGCGAATTTGAAGCTGAGGCCGAGAGCGGTCCCTATCAGAGTTACCGGAATGTGCTGGAATCAGTCGTCAGGCAACTCGGAGAGCGCTGCGGTTTCCGTCCCAGTCCTGCCGAGCTGCACTCCCTGCATGAGTCGGTCCCTGCGTGGCCGCCTTTCTCCGATACCGTGGCCGCGCTTCAAAGACTTCAGAAGCGCTACCGGCTGGCTGTGATCTCGAACATTGACGACGACCTTTTTGCCGGGACGCGCAAGCATCTGGGAGTGGAATTTGCAGGCGTGATCACCGCGCAGCAGGCGAGGAGCTACAAGCCCTCGCTCAACAATTTCCGGCTGGCCTTACAGAAACTGGGAATCGAGCCGTCTCGTCTGCTCCATGTCGCCCAGAGCGTGTATCACGACGTCATTCCAGCCCAGTCGTTCGGCATCAGCACAGTGTGGGTGAATCGGCGTTCGGCTCGTCCGGGCATGGGTGCGGTGCGCGCGGCGAGTGGGCAGCCGGACCTTGAGGTCCCCGATGTTGCGACCCTCGCAGCCTTTGCGGTAAAGGATTGACTTTCAGGAACACCCTACATCGGAACCGGTGAGCTGACGATCTTCTTCCGGATCGCCACTGTCACCAGTTGCGCTTTGTTGTGGATGTCGAGCTTACGCATGAGGTTGAATTTGTGCGCCTCGACGGTCTTGATGCTGACACCCAACTGGCCGGCTGCTTGGCGAACGGTGTGCCCTTCGGCCAACAACTTCATCACTTCGCGCTCTCGCGGAGTCAGTGTCGTTCGGTTGGCCCGCACTCGCGAAGGCTGTCTTCCATCGCCGGCATCCTCCAGCTGGCGTAGCATGCGAGGACTCAACGATCGCCCACCGCGATGAATGTCCCGCAACGCGTGGAGCAGGTGCGGCGCAGGCGTGTCTTTGAGCAGGTATCCGCTCGCTCCCGAGCGCAGCGCCTGCGTGAGGTATTCCTGGTCTTCATGCATTGTGAGATAAACGATGCGTGTCCCCGCGCAGTGCTCTTCAATCAGCCGTGCCGCTTCGAACGACGACATGCCCGGCATGGAGATGTCCAATAGGATCAGGTCCGGGCGGTACTCCAAGACCAGCTTCAGCGCCTCACTCGCATCCCCCGCTTCGCCTACCACGGCAAAATCCGGAGCCTCTTCCAGTACGCGGCGCACGCCATCGCGCAGCAGTGTGTGATCATCGGCAATCACGCAGCGGATTCGCTTGGTGCCATCGAGACGGAACTGATCGGACTTCGTGGGAAACACCACCACACTCCTCGCGGGCGAGATTCAGACGAAACGGCACGCTGGAGTCAGAAGCAGAACGTTCTGCTACTTCCACTCTAAAATGAAGCTTTATTGTACCCGCTCAAGCGCGGCCACCGGCGCAAAATCGACAGAAGAACTGATTTTTTCTCCTTTCATTTACAATGCCCTGTTCCCATGCTGCGCTACTTCACATCCGGAGAATCCCACGGCGAGGCGCTGGTCGCGTTTCTTTCGGGCCTTCCCGCCGGACTGACCGTGAGCCAGGAATTCGTCGATCGCGAACTCTGGCGCCGTCAGCAAGGCTATGGCCGGGGCGGTCGCATGAAGATCGAACGCGATACCGCTCACATTCTCTCGGGCGTGCGCCACGGCAGCACGATCGGCTCCCCAATCGCGATCATGCTCCAGAATCGCGACTGGCAGAACTGGAAAGAGTCACTGCCGGTGGAGACCGGCGATCCGGAAAAGCACAAGCGCGTTGCTTCGCCGCGTCCGGGACACGCCGATCTGGCCGGAGCTCTGAAATACGATTTCCCCGAAGCTCGCTATGTTCTGGAACGCGCTTCGGCGCGGGAATCCGCTGCCCGAGTGGCGATTGGCGCATTGGCAAAGCTGTTTCTGCAAGAATTGGGCATCGATGTTCTAAGCCACGTGATCGCTGTCGGCTCCGTCTCCATTGCCGATCGCGAAATCGCGTGGGAAAGCATTGAGCACGTGTCCCGCAAGGATGAAGTGCTGTTAAGCTGCGCCGATGCCGACGCCGAACAGCGTATGAAAGAAGAAGTGGACAAAGTTCTGCGCACGGGCGATTCCGTGGGTGGCGTCTTTGAAGTGGTGGCGCACAATGTTCCTCCCGGACTTGGCACCTACGCGCAATGGGACGAGCGTCTCGACGCTTTATTGGCAGCCGCGGTGATGTCGCTGCAAGCAGTGAAGGCAGTTGAGATCGGAAGCGGCATTCACGCCGCGCATTCTCCCGGATCGGCTGTGCATGACGAAATCGGTTATCAGAAAGAATCCGGACATACCGGCTTCACTCGAACCCGCAACAATGCCGGCGGCATCGAAGGCGGCGTTTCGAACGGCCAGGAAATCCGCGTGCGAGGTTATTTGAAGCCGATTTCCACGCTGCGGCGGCCCCTGCAATCGGTGGACTTTGCGACGCGCGAGCCCGTGAAGGCCGCCTACGAACGGTCCGACGTATGCGTAGTGCCGGCTGCCGGCGTTGCCGGCGAAGCCATGGTTGCCCTCACGCTCGCCCGCTGCGCTCTCGACAAATTCGGTGGCGACTCGATGAAAGAGACGAAACGCAATTTCCAGGGCTATCTCGAACAACTGAAAAACTACTGAACCACAAAGATGATTCATCCCATCGTGAAATTCGGCAATCCGGTTCTGGAGAAGCCGTCAGAAACCATCACCAGCTTCGACGACGAACTCAAGAAGCTGGTCGAGGACATGTTCGAGTCCATGTACGCCGCCCACGGCGTCGGACTCGCCGCTCCCCAAATCGGTATTTCGAAACGAGTGGCGGTAGTGGACGTAACGTTCAAAGACGATCCGAGAGCCAAGTTGGTCTTGATCAATCCGGAGATCATAAAAAAAGAAGGCCGCCAGCGAGGGACCGAAGGTTGCCTGAGCATTCCCGAATTTCGCGAAGAGGTGACGCGCGCCAAGACGGTCACCGTACGCGCCCAGGATCTGACCGGGAAATTGTTCGAACACACCGGCGAGGATTTGCTGGCGCGCGCCTTCCTGCATGAAACCGACCACCTCAACGGCAAGCTCTACATCTCGCACATCAGCGCGCTCAAGCGCGACCTGATCAAACGACGGATCAAGAAATTAGCGAAGGCAGGAGAGTGGTAGAAAAGCAGGTGTCAGGTCTCGGGAAAAGCGAGTGCGACTTCATTGCATCGCGGCCGCAAGAACAGACGCAGAGGAGGCCTACGAAAATACTGAGACCTGACACCTGAGACCTGACACCTGACTATGATCTTGGTTTTCTGCGGTACTCCGCGCTTCGCCGTCCCGACCCTCGAAAAGCTCATAGAGGCGGGGCATTCCATGCCTCTAGTGATTACCCAGCCGGATCGGCCGCGCGGTCGTGGAATGGAACTGGCGATCTCCCCGGTAAAAGAAGCAGCCATCCGCGTCGGACTCCCTGTCATCCAGCCAGACCGGATCAAGAACAATGACGAACTCCGCCAGCAACTTTCTACCCTTCAGCCCGACGCCATCATTGTCGTCGGCTACGGCCGCATCATTCCGCAATGGATGCTCGATCTCCCGCATTTGGGCAACCTCAACTTGCACGCTTCACTACTGCCGAAGTACCGCGGTGCCGCGCCCATTCAGTGGGCGATTGCCCAGGGCGAATCCGTCACCGGCGTCACCACCATGCTCATTGATGCCAGCCTCGACACCGGCGACATCTTGCTGCAGCGAGAACTTCCGATCGCTCCCGACGACACCGCTGAGACCCTGGCGCCCAAGCTCGCTGCCATAGGTGCGGATCTTACGGTCGAGACCCTGCGCGGACTCCAGAACGGGCAGATTCGGCCAATCCCGCAGGACCATTCGAAAGCAACGCACGCGCCAATTCTCACCAAAGAAGATGGCCGGATCGACTTCCAGCGCACGGCGCTCGAAATCAACAATCGCCTCCGCGGATTTCAGCCTTGGCCAGGCGCACACACTGTCTTTCGGGGACATCATCTTCAGGTCCATCGCGCGCATCCCGTGGACCCGATGGTAGAGCTGGCGCCCGGTCAAGTCTCTGTCGAAGCAACGCGCCTCGTCACTGGCTGTGGAAAGAAGACGGCGCTTGAATTGATCGAGCTTCAGCCCGAAGGGAAACGCCGCATGACCGGGGGCGATTTCATCAACGGCTACCGTCCACAACCGGGCGAGAAGCTGGGACAATAGTCTCTGTGTGGCCAAGGCCGATACTGCAGCCGCGCAGTGGCGGCATACGAAAGCCCGGCGCGTAAGTGCCGGGTAGTGGCAAATCACGACTGAGTCCCGTAGGGACGACACAGATTTCATCCACACCCCAATGTCCGTCACCCCTGCTCGCGCCGCCGCGTTTGAAATTCTGCTGAGGGTGGAGCGCGATCGATCCTATGCCTCCGAACTGCTCCACTCGGCGCGCAACGCCAAGCTCTCGCCCGGCGACCACGGGCTTGCCACCGAACTCGCGATGGGAGTTCTCCGGTGGCGTTCGGTGCTGGATGAAAAACTCGCGTCCACATCATCCCTGACACTGGAACGCCTGGACATCGAGGTTCTGACCGCCTTGCGCCTCGGTGTATACCAACTACAGTTTCTATCCCGAATTCCGGCCCGCGCGGCGATCTTCGAGAGCGTGGAAATAGTTAAAGCGGCGCGCAAACGCTCAGCCGCCTCGTTCGTCAACGCGGTCCTTCGAAAGGTAGAGGCAGCGAACAGGCATGACATCTTTGTCGTGATCCAGAATGCGGCCAATGTCAGCACGCTGGCGGTGCACTCAGCGCACCCCGGTTGGCTGGTCGCCCGGTGGGCCGAGCGCTACGGCTTCGCAACCGCGCGCGAGATCTGCCTTCACAACCAAGCCGTCCCTGCAACCGCCATTCACGTCCCCGACGACCACACTACAGACGAACTGTCTCAAGCAGGCATTCAGCTGTCATCCGGCCTGCTGCTATCGGCCGCGCGCCGCGTTCAGTCGGGCGACGTAACGAAGACGCAAGCGTATCGTGACGGCCGCGTCTCCATTCAGGACGAAGCATCGCAATTAGTCGCTCGGCTGGTCGGACGCGGAGAAAAGATCCTGGATTGTTGCGCCGCTCCGGGCAGCAAGACTGCGCTCATCGCCAGGCGAAATCCGCAAGGGCAAGTGTTCGCTGCCGACCTTCATCCCCACCGCGCGCGACTGCTGCGCCAGCTGACTGACCTTCCCAACCTCCACGTGCTCGCGGCCGACGCCCGCCATTTGCCGTTCCATCCCGGATTCGATCGTATCCTGGCCGACGTTCCATGCTCCGGCACTGGGACGCTCGCTCGCAATCCAGAAATTAAGTGGCGGCTCACTACGGAAGACCTGCTCGATCTCCAATCGCGACAGATCGCGATTCTGAAGTCCGCTCTCGCCCAGCTTGCTCCTGCCGGGCGGCTCGTCTATTCCACCTGTTCGCTGGAGCACGAGGAGAATGAAGCCGTGGTGGAAACGGCGCTAGCCGAGGTACGAGGATTCAAGCTAGTCGATTGCCGCGAAGAACTGGAGCAGCTTCAGCATTCCAGGGAACTCGCCTGGAAGGACCTCTCTTCCTTGCTGAATGGCCCCTACCTGAGAACTCTTCCGGGCATCCATCCATGCGATGGTTTCTTCGCAGCGATCATCGAGCGATCGGGTTAACTATCGCACTTCGAAACTCACCGAACTCCCCGTCACAATCTTCTGCCCGGGCGCGGGGCTCTGTGTCACGATCATACTTGCTGCGCCGGGCTGAGGAGCGGGTACTGGCGTGGCTGGTGCCAGTTGAACGTCTACGGGAGGCGCGGCAGGTACTACACTGACTCTCCCTACTCGAACGCCAGCGTCCTGCAACGCCAGTGTCACGCTGCCCAGCGGTTGTCCCACAAAGTTCGGCATCACATAGGCCGCCGGTTCCGCCCCGCGACTAACCAAAAGACTGATTTTCGGCACCGACACGCCGCTGGCTTTCGCCGGAGGGCTCTGCGACACCACCTGGTCGGCGGGCGCGTCTGGCAGATTCACCTGCGCCACCGATCCCAGATCAAGCCCTCGACGCCGCACGTTCAGTTCCGCCACCCGCTCGCTCTGGCCGGTCACGTCGGGAATCGCCACCCGCTGCGGCCCCAGACTCTGGGCCACGCGGACCGCCCACCCCCGGCGCACTTTCACTCCCGCCAGGGGCACCTGCGAGATGATTCTGCCCTCGGGAATGTCAGGACTGTAGAACTGCCGCTCCACCACCACCTCCAGACCGGAGGCCGCCACCGCACGCTCCGCTTCCAGCGGAGTCATGCCAACCAGTTTGGGGATGGTGACCTCGCGCCCGTGGATGGCAAATCGCATCGCCGTCAGCGCGGAGACCAACGCCACCGTCAGCAGCACCAGCGCCAGCAGCAGCATGCGGAAGAAGCGTCGCATGATTGGGGATTATAAACTTCCGGCCTCACCGGCTAACGGCATCGTCCTCTTGCGGCTCGCCGCCTTGCTCCTCCCACTCCTGTCGGCATGTGAGGCAGGTCCATGCTTTGGTGCTGGTGACTGTACTGGATGCTGCGCAAAAGCGGTGCTCGCGCACCGCCCAGGTTCACTATGCCCTTGACAGAGCCTTCGCTCTTATCGAGGGGCACCCCGTTTGTTTCTTCCGTCAGCACTAAGAACAGTTGAGTTATACTCCCGCCGAGATATGGGCCACCCGCCGCAGCGAGAGAGTGCCAGCGATCTACTGGGTAACAGGATTTCAGAGGAGGAGTTCCTTGGGCAGGTGGGCGTTGCCCGCCGGGACGCGAGCAAATGGTCGTTGGATCTTCTCGAAGATGCTTATCAAACGAAAGATTCTGACGCTGTTGCGGATGGACTCTTGGTGGGGTTTCGTTTTGGTTTCTTGCCTAACCATCTAGACCTGCTTCGTCGACTGGCAGAGGCAGACTGGCATTTCTCACACGAAGACGTGGTAAGCGCCTTAGACGAGCTAAGAGACCCCGGTGCAGTTGAGACGCTTTATCGATCGGTTTTTCAGTTGCATCCATATCTGGCATATGATGAAGTCCGCTCCTTGGCGACCAAAGCAATCTGGGCCCTTGGTAACCTCGCAGATGCAATGGCTGACCAAAAGCTTCGATCGCTGGCGCAAGCGGATGACAAAATTGTGAGAGATGAGGCATTGAAGCAGCTTCAGCGCCGAGGAATATGAATCAACCGTCTATAAGACTACACCCCGCAAATCTTCAGCCGTATCGGAGGGCTCAGCGGATACGGAAGTTCAAGTGCATCCGGTAGCGATCCTGGAATTGTGTTGCGCTGCAAGTGGAATGCGAGTCGCTGTGCAACAGGAGTCACGTCTTCGATGCGGACAATCCAGTCGCTGACGTAACGCTCAATCACTTCATCCGACAAGCCGATCTGAATCGCTCGCTCACCTTCGATAATATTCAAGCGCCAATCACGCGCCGGATCCCATTGAACACGGACGGGGCTCTTGGCTAAGGACATCTGCCATTCTTCGCGTGAGGCATGAATTGTTGGAGTGAATTTGGACAAAGCAGCATGTTCAAGTGCCCACTCGAATCCTTGCCGTGTGATATCGATAGCAAGAATCACCTGTTGCCCCTGTTTGGTCCCATAACCGGACCGATACATCATCCAATTGAATGAGGGCTTGATCCAACTCATCCGATCGATTCTGAATGGTGGGACGAATCGTCCCGCCCGCAAAGCAGGGAGAGCGATCTCCGGCTTGTAGGCCTGGT
>JACXTT010002073.1_pt1 | contig 32204 bp, 17 predicted proteins | sample 9270951 | NCBI WGS metagenome assembly JACXTT01 (sample SAMN15532306, study PRJNA645909) | rock metagenome | isolation source: weathered quartz diorite | place: Puerto Rico | collected 2017-06-21
GGATTTGCACATCAACAGCCCCGTGAAATTTAATGCCCCCCATTTCAGCACCAGTAAACAGACGGCGCATATGAATATCATGAATCGTATTGCCCTCTATTACACTAAAAGAACAACCCATACTACCAACAATACCTGTCTGCTCGCAATAAGCAATGGTATTGTTGCGGACAATATGACCGCCAATGGTTCCTTTGTTCCATCCAAAGGCTAATGCCCTTTTAATGGTACCGACATAACCTTCAGCTGATTCTGTTTGATTGTTATCATGTTCATCGCCATATTTACCTAATGCAATGCCCGAGCACTTGGAGTATTGAATAATATTGTTTTCTATAATCCAGCCGCGGCTCCAATGTGTGCCAATTAAGCCCTGTTGTTCGGCTGTAGGGGGCGCCCAATTGGTGGCAGCTTGTTCCATGGTAAACCCACGGACAGTGATAAAATTTATAAATGGTTTATCAGGATAAAAAACAGTTGGACGCACATTGATTTCAACCAGCTCCTTATTCGGGTCGGCATTCTTGAACTGGGCCCAGATGGTGGTACTGTCGGCATCAGCTGTTGCACACCAAAGCGGGTTTTTTGCATCAGCAGCTTTAGTGAGCACATCTTCTTTCTTTTCTGCTTCCATCAGCCAACCGCCATTCAGGTACACAGCGCCCCGCAGGTATTTTCTATCTTTTGGAGTTGGGGAAAACCAATCGCCGTGAATTAATTCTTTATAAGGGTTAAATTGCCCGAAAAAGCCGTTGGGTATTTTCACCATCCAGGTATCAAGCCCTTGTCGTTGCCAGCCCTTTATTACTTCTGAACCTTTAATCTCAACCTTTTCGTCTTTGGCTGCCTCGTAAACGATGCGTTCCTGCTCTGAATTGCCGCCGCGTGGGGGCGTAATCTGCTCCCGGTATACACCTGCATGAACGGTGATCACGTCGCCAGGCATAGCCACATTTGCCGCTGCCGAAATAGTCTTAAACGGGTGCAAACGTGATCCTTCGGAAGCATCGTTACCGCTTACGGAAACGTGGTATACTTTTTGGGCCAAAACAGCTTTGGGGCATATGCCCGCAGCCACCAGCAAGAGTGCAGCTAAGATTTTAAATGGTTTCATATTTACCCGATGATATCTATCAATAATGAAAAAATGTACGCTAAAATGAATCTGTTGTATTGGTTAATGAATTTCAAAAGAAGCCTTAAGCCGATCTAAAAAAGAGACCCGAACTCAACGGGTCTCTTAATAAACCAACTCCCTGAATAATAGTACACCTGAAAGTAGTTTCATTGAACTATCCGGGTATCCTTTATTTAGTATGTACAAACATATCAACATTAATAACAATTACAAATGCAATTGAAAAATATTGGATCATATTGCTCAAACCAATTTCTGCTGCGCAAATTAATTTGTGGCATTTTTAATTTTTCACACGCCCCATTGTAATAAGCCTCGAAAACAAGGACCCGGAGGCCCTTTGTTTCCTTTGGCTAAACATCACTTAAAACCAATTTAAGTATCGTTATATGATTATTGGAAAGGGTCAAAGCTCCCACCCCAACCATTGTTTTGCTGAAATTTTGGATTACGTTGTAAAACGGTATAAGGAATACCGTAGATATAGGCTTTGTCCTGAATATTCAGACTGCCTGCGTCTGCAGTAATCTTGGTATAAGTAAATCTATTCCAAACCGTGTTAATATCATCCAGTGGTTGAACAGCGGGTATAGGTACTGTTGACTTTCTTACTACTGCCAACCCATGTCTTTGTCCCATTGATCTTAACCTGTCAAACAATTTCCATCTTCTAAGGTCGTCCCATCTTTTCCCTTCAAAGGCAAATTCAACAAAGCGTTCATTTTGATAAGCCGTACGTATGTCGCTTTGGCTGGCAGCGGTAATCCCGTAATTAGCACCGGTGATGCCTGCTCTTGCCCTTATGTCCTTTAACACCTGCAAGGCTTCTGCACTTCTACCTATTTCGTTAGCTGCTTCGCCATAATTCATTATTACTTCTGCATATCGTATTTCGGGCCAATCTGTTCCCGAATGTTCAACGCTGGCTGCCTGTTGATCGACACCTTTAAGACGGAAAAAGAAAAGGTTCTCTTCTCCAAACCCTTCCCAGGAAGGTGTTACATTATTCCGAGCACCGTTCATTCCGCCGTCTGAGGCAACAGTTCCATTATCCAGGTATGTCCAAAAATATTCATTGTTTTGCACCATTTTAGGCGAAAACTGTATCGGTGCACCGTTATAAATAATGGTTGCATAAAACCTGTCGTCCCGGTGTTTGAATAAGGTATCGTAGGCCATCGTCGCCGGGTTCCAGGCTGACCCGTCTTTCATCGGGAATGCATCCAGCAGTTCCAATGAAGCGCAATCTACACCCCAGTCATCAGAGGTATACCTAAGTGGAATAATACCGGGAACAGGGTAATCGGCGCCAGGCGAATTAAACCTTCTCACCATGATCACCTCTTTGTTCAATTCATCTTTCCAAATGTTCCCATAGGTTGGATATAGCCCATTCCCCCTTGCATCCAGGAAGTTTTTTGCCGCAAGGTTGGCATCATAAGCTTTTTGCCATGTGGCAACACCATTTAAGCCGTTAAACAAAGGGCTTGCAAAAAACAATAATACCCTTCCCTTAAATGCCATCGCAGCTCCTTTGTCTATTCTTCCTACATCCGCTCCTCCCCATGAGTTGGGTAATAATGCAATGGCATTATCCAGATCTTTTAAAATTTGTGTTACACATTCAGAGGTTTTATTCCTTGGCAATTGTAAGGCAGTCAGATCGCCAACAGGCTGCGGCGCCAAAATAAGCGGTACACCGCCAACGTCTTTTACTATTTGATTATAGGCCCATGCCCGGAAAAACAAAGCTTGTCCTTTTATATGATTTTTGCTGGCCGTGTCGAGCGGGGCGCTATCAAGATTGGCTAAAATTTGATTAATGGTACGAATGTCGCCCCAAGTGCCCACCGACCAATTATTGACAACGCCCAAACCGGCGTTATCATAATTTTCCAGGAAGTCAAACGTGGCGGTTCCTAACAAGTACTTATCTGTGGCCTTCATGGTAGGAATAGCCTCATCGGTTCCGTTGCCGTTGCCATAGTTTACCAGGTTGGTATTAGGCACCCAGCCGCCCCACCACCAGTTATTGATAACCTTGCTACAGCCCCCGGCATTACCGGTTCCATAGGCCATACAGGGCATTAAATCATAATAAACGGTGTCCAGGTATGCGGTCACCGCGCTAGGGCTGCTCCATAATTGCTGACTTGTAAGTGATTTCTTCGGTTGTACATCCAATATCTTCTTACAATTAAAAGAAATAAGTGCTGTAAAGACTAACAAACAGCTTATTAAAATATTTTTATGCTTCATGATTTTAGAGTTAAAAGATTAAAACTTAATATTTACTCCGGTTGTAATTGCTGTTATCGCAGGATAGCTGGCGCTTGAATACACCTCAGGATCATAATACTTAAACTTGGTTAAGATGAACAGATTGGTGCCGCCAACGAAAACCTGGAATGATTTTATCCCGATATGGCTTAATACCGACTGAGGAAGATCATACGACAGGCTTGCATTTTTCAAGCGCACAAAGGCTCCATTATAAGTATTGTAAGTAGAAGGTACTGTGTAACCTTGAGCCCTTGCATCGCCATTAGGGAATATTTTGGGCACATTAGAATTAGGGTTGCCTGGGGTCCATGCATTGGCAAAATAGGCCGGCACATCAATTGAATTTGAATAACTTCTTCCAAATGGATCGTTATACAACAATTTATCTCCGGCTACACCACTGAACAGGGCATTTAGCGTAAATGCCTTATACCGGATGTTAAAGTTAAAGCCAAAAGATACCGGAGCCGTCGCTGCAGACTGATATTTACTAATTACAACCCTGTCATATTCGTCAATTTTGCCATCAGGTTTCCCATTCGGGCCTGATACGTCCTTAAAATTCTCCATTCCTAATTCAGGTTTTGCTCCAAATATGGTATAGCCGGCAGGTAGTGCATCCAGTTGTTGTTGTGTCTTGATAACGCCTGTGGCCTGGTATCCCGGTAAATAATCAAGTGGCTTTCCGTTTGGATTGTCAGCATCTAAAGCATTGGCAGCATAATCCTTTTTCACAACGTTGGTTGTAGCAATTCCTAAGTTTGCTTTAAAACCGAATGTTAGGTCTTTGGCTATTCTTCCATTGGTAAAGCCCAAATCAAGTTCTAGTCCTTTCGCGTCAACGATTCCGTAATTCACAGCAGGAAACGACGCGCCAAACTCAATAGGAAGGGCCAATATTCTGGTTCCCAAAATATTATAAGAGTGTTTCTTCCAAACCTCGGCAGTAAAGCTCCAGTTTCTAAAGAAGTTTACATCTAAGCCTAAGTTATGAGCGGTTGAAGTCTCCCAGGTCAGATTCGGATTAGATATCCCGCCATAAGCCAGCAGTGAGGTAATTGATCCCGGGCTCCCTAAATAAAAGCCCGTATTTGACACATTATATAGTTCTTGCCATAGCCAGCCACCTATTGCATCATTACCGGTACTACCATAAGAATACCGCAATTTCAGCAAATCAATAAACTGCAATGATTGTGCGTCTTTAAAGAAATTTTCTTTAGACAACACCCATCCGGCAGAAACTGAGGGGAATGTACCCCAACGTTGATTGGGCGCAAATTTTATTGAACCATCCCTTCTTGCCGAAGCCGAAAGTAAATATCTGCCATCGTAATCATAATTAAACCTCCCTATATAGGACAACCTTGCATCTTGCAGTTCATAGCCTGTTGCTTTAGTGTCTCCCGGGTCCTGACTGGCGAATCCAAGCTGATCTGTGGTATAAACGGGGAAATTATATTTATAAATAGAGGAATAATTGGTTCTGCTTTCAAACTGCTCATAGCCAAAGAATGCATTGATATGATGCTTTCCAAAGTTATGGTCATAATTGACTGAGCCATTTAATTGATAGGAGGAAAACTTGGTATTTTCATTCCCTATAAGCGGCTGGGAAGGGAAACCGGTTGCCTGAGAACCTGTTATGGTATCGGTGTAAATCAAGCCAATTCCGCTTCTTGAGTCCTTTTGAAAATCGTATAAAGTTGGCTTTGTTGCAAACGATTTTTTAAAGATATTGTCGGCATTGTTGCTGTATGCCACTTTAGCTGAAAGTCCTTTTATAAATGGGGCCTTGTACTCAAGCGAGAGCAGCGCGTCAGTGTTTCGATTACTTACGTTATTATACCCGCCGTCTCTTATTGTAGCGGCAGGGTCGCCACCCGCCCAACCCGGATATACCGGTTTACCATCAATAAAGGGAGGCTGAAATCCGCCGCCCAGGTAAAAAAGCTTTTCATAATAGCCTGCAAGGTCCGCATCACTTGCCAAATTCGAATAAAACCTGTTAGTGGTATTATTGCCTGTACTGATGTTCACACCTGCGATAAGATCCTTGGTTATTGCTACCTGTACGTTTGATCTTATATTGTAAGAATTATCGGTCAGGTGGGGCAGAAACCCTTTTTCATCGAAAAAGGAGCCTCCCACAAAATAGGTGACATTATCCGAGCCCCCGGCTATATTCAAATTGTGTCTTTGGCTGAATGGATTCTGATACAATGCATCATAATACATTTTCCCGTCGGGGTTATTTGTATGTATCCAATTTCTGTCAAAATCGTTAATCAGATTTGTTGTATGGAGCTGGTTATAAATGTCCATTCCCTGATCCAGGCTCAGATACTTTAAATTTATTTCCGGTTTGCTGTGTAAAACCACGCTCGAATTTAAGTCAACCTGTGGTGCGCCTTTTTTCCCGGTTTTAGTGGTTACCAATAAAACGCCATTTGAGGACCGCGAACCATAAATAGCTGCCGATGCAGCATCTTTAAGAATAGAGATACTTTCAATTTGAGTTGCCGGTATAGCATCAAAGCTTTGCTGATCACGCACAACTCCATCAATAACAAACAGTGGTGTTCCGCCATTCCAGGATGAAGATGCCCTGATCCTAATATTTGATGTGGTGCCTGGTAATCCGGTAGGTGTTTGTACAGTAACCCCTGAGGCCCTTCCCGCAAGCATATTGGATAAATTGGAAGCCGGGATGTCGGCCATGCCGCTGGTGTTAATAGTAGTTACTGCGGCAGTGAGGCTGGCCTTTTTTTGCGCGCCATACCCTACTACAATCATTTCGTCCAATGATTTTGGAGATGGTAAAAGCGTTATTGTAATATCGGTTTTACCGTCAATTTTAATTTCCTTCGAATCATACCCTATCATTGAAAGTGTCAGGGTCGCATTGTCAGGGGCCTGGATTGTAAATGTACCGTCCGTTGCGGTGGACACCCCATTTTTAGAGCCCTTTATGAAAACTGAGACACCCGGCAACGGCAAACCCTTTTCATCCACTACTTTGCCATGGACAGGAGCCGGTACAACTACGGGTAAAACCTCCTGTTGTTGCACTTGCGTCTCCTTCAACTTCAGCACAATCGTTTTGTTCACAATTGCGTAGCTGTAGGGTTGTCTGTCAAAGCATATCTTCAGCGCTTCTTCAAGCGGTATATTTTTTGCCTGGATATCTACCGGCTGCGCCCGTTGCAGCCACTCCTGGTTGTAAAAGAAAGAATAGCCGGTTTGTTGTTTAATTTCCTTGATCACTTTTTCAAGCGGCGCCCTGTGCTCAGACAAAGTCACATTTTGCGCCAGTGTCGTCGCACTAACGTGAATACAAAAGGCAAGAAGTATAAACGCAGTGATCTTCATGCATCTTAGCATTTGGGCATTTAACATTAGTTTGCTGTTTTTGCAAACAGTATTAATTAATTGCATAATTTTGCAAATGATTAGGTTAATGGATAATACGGTTTCGTCATCGTGTTTTTGTTGCCCGATCTTACCGGTTTGGATGGCCGTCCTTGCCGGTTTTTTTATTGGGGCCATTGCTGTCTCATCTGATGGCTGCAATGCTATTTCCTGTTGTAATTATTTCCTCATAAGCGCTCCTTTTTATTCGTATACGATTATTTTCTTTCCCTCAACGGAGAATTGCACGCCACTGTAGGCCAGCATTTTTAACACATCCGTTAGTTTTGAATTGCGTGGTATATCTCCGCCGAAATGATAGGTTTTATTTGTTCCTTCAAAAACGACATCCATATCATACCACCTGCCCAGCTGGCCCATTACGGTTTGTAATGATGTATTCTTGCCAAATTTAAACATGTCGTTTTTCCAGCCAATCACTTCATCCACATCAACATTGTCGACCACACTGAATTTGCCATTGATCTGCTGAACAGCCTGTTGACCCGGTTTTAATAAAGTTTGGTTGACCTTAATACTGCCTTCAAGCAAAGTCGTCTTAACCTCACCCTCGAATGCATTAATATTAAAATGCGTGCCTATATCTTCAATTGTTTGGTTATCCACCGTTACATAGAAAGGCTGCCTGGCATTATGCACCACTTCGAAATAAACCTGCCCCGTGATGCTCACCCTGCGATCCTTACCGTTAAAGGCCACGGGAAAACGGAGCGATGAGCCTGCGTCCAGCACAGCCAGCGTTCCGTCGGCCAATCTCAATTCGTGCTTGCCGCCGCCCCTTGGTACGGTCAGCATATTATAAACATCAGCCGCTGCATCAGATTGATGGTAAACAAGCGCTCCGTTTGCGTCCTTTTGGATGTTGGTATTGTTAATGCGCCCGGTTGGAATGGAAGTAACAGCCATTTGCTGCCCGTTTGCCAGCGTCAGGATAGCCTTATCACCCGGCAAAGCATCATTTTTAAACGTGCCCGGTTTTAGTTTGACAATCTGGGTTGGTTGCTGTTTTTGACGTATTGAAAAATATCCAACGATAGATAACGCCAGAATAATTGAGGCTGCCACGAGGATCCGTGGCCATAAACTCCAAACTTTTGCTTCCCCACCGATCTGAGTTTGTATTCTTGCAAACAACTGTTCACGCTGTTCTTCGGCCGTACTACCAAATTCAGCGGGCACTTCCTGCGGCCCATTATTATCAGCGTGGAACCACCGGTCAAATTCTTCCTGCTCAGCATCGCTTAGTGTGCCTTTAAGCCACTTGTTTGCTAGTTGCCGTAACCTTTTATCGTCAGGGTTTGTTGCCATATATCAGGAAGTACCAAAAAATGACAAAAACGTACACCGACCAGTGAATAATATTATAATAGACTGAAAATCAATAAGAAAAAAACTACAAAAGAAAAGAAGTGAGCAAAGAGCCCAAGCTTGTACGAAGTGTCTTCCGAATACGGACGAGTGTTACATTTACGGCAGTTACAGTCATACCCAATTCATCAGCGATTTGCTGATGGCTCATCCCTTCCTCCTGGTTAAGACGGTAAATGAGTCGCGCTTTTTCGGGCAGCGTGCCGATCAGTTTTCCCAGGCGCTCCTGAAGTTCATCAAAAGCAAGATATTGCAATGTCGAGTCGTCCGAAATATCTATGGCTAAGCCCTCCTTGTTATAAAGGCTTTCGGTGCATTGCCGGTTCAGCCATTTAATGACACGATATTTAACTGATGTTACCAGATAAGCTTCGAAACTACTGGTGATACAAAGCCGCTCTCTGCGGTCCCACAATGACACGAAAACGTCCTGTACAATATTTTCCGCTTCGGCCATGTCCCCCTTTACTTTTTGAGAGGCGAAATAAAGCAAGCGCTGCCAGTAACGATCATAGAGTTCCCGAAAAGCAGTAGTATCTGCCGATTTAAGCCGGTCAAGCAGTTGCCAATCCGTAAATTGTCCGTGCGCTTTCATTAATCAGGGTTATCTCACTCACACTTATAAAAAAATCAGCAGCTATGATTCAATGATTGATGGTTTGCTATTCCGAATATAAATGAACAGGCAACAACACCTTGAAGCAGCGCAAAAATTATTATTAAAGTGGTTTAAAATTGATTATGTACAAACATATAAACATTTTTTACAATTCAAAAAAAATCTGAAAAAAAATTACTTGTTCAACAATACATATTTATGAAATATGTCCGGTCGGGGACGTAAAAAAATAAACAAAATCAATTGTTCGTTTCCTTAAGAGTCTCTAGTAGAATCGAACACGAAAATTTCTAGTTTAAATTTTTGATAGAAGGCGCAAAGCATCTAACAATCAGTTCGAGTTTAGTCCGATTGGGGCTCAGAGTTATTGTTAGCCCCAATCGAGCCAACGATTCTAAGATGCCAATAAATGCAGGTCGTTCAAAAATTCATTGAATTTTTTTCCAATTGTCGTGTTTTGCATCTGTTTAGCTTTAATGATTTTATAAAAATACGGATAAGATTTTAGCCCTCAGACTATTGACTTGAACACCCATAAAAAAAGGCATATAAAAAACGCTGTTTAAACGTTACAGGGCGGTCCATCCTCGCCGATCTTCGAAATCAGCAATAGATCATTCTCAAAGGTGTTGCTATTAGATACCTTCTCGGCTACTGAAAACAATATCAAAAAACGCTAAACCCTGCAAATCATAAATTTGCGGGGTTTTTTATTTGTATCAAAACATCATTTTATGCACTAAATCGCAATAAAATGGTGAGTAATTCGATGAGTACTTTAAAAATAAAATTTACTCAACAGAATGCTGCAAACCTTTCGTAAAATGGCTTGAGCTAAAATCCAAGAGAACGTAGTTAGTAAACATTACCGCCCAATTAGCTGATAAAGGCCAGCATCCGGTCCATTGAAATGAACCTCAATTGCATTTGCATCGGTGGTGGTGTTATTCAAAAGGTTTCTAACTGTAACTCCAGAACAACTTAATTTGAGTTTTTTAAGGCTTATATGGAAGTTTTGCGGCCCTTTACTATAGTTAAAAACCGCCAGGTAACATTTGCCTCCGATATAGCGAAAAAAAGCGTTGGCGGCGTCAGTGCTACCAGGTACCGACACAGGCATGAATGATTTGCCATTTTTTATTATTTCGAATAATTGTGGATTCTGAAACCAGGAACGGGCACGGTTGGACCAGGGGCCATGAGAGGAAAAATCATCACCTGTTATCCAGGTACCAGTAATAATCGCCGACAACATACGCGCACGATTTTCACCCTCGCTACGATGATCGAGCACTACGTGATCGGCGTCAAGATAATTATATAAAAAAGTTTGCCACCACCCGAAGGTAACGCTATTCAAGGTGTATTGTGTCTGATCGATCGTCATGAATGCGTCGCACGCTATGCGCCTCGAATGAATGTAACGTTCGCTGGCGAGGCTTGGCGATATAGCTCCGTAAATAAACATCCCATCGAGCTTGCGGGTTAGATATTCCATTCCCTTGCGATAAGCCTGCATACCGGTTGTCACCGTCGTGTCGTAGTAACTATTAGCTTCAACCGCACCGTGGCCAAGAAAATCGATCTTGATCATTTTAAAACCGCAATCTTTAAAAATTTTGGTAAAATAATCAATGCGCCTCATGGTTCCAGGATGGGTAGGGTCGAGCGCTCGCGCGCCATCAAGATCATGGTAACCATTGCCAACCTTCGTCCATAGTTGTCCGTAAGTATAGTCGCTGCCCTGCACTTTTCGCTGCGGTCCATTTTTATATCCCCAATCGGTAAAAGGCGCCCAGTAAATGCCTGGCTGCAATCCTTTCGACTTGCAGTAATCGGCAAACTGTTTTAATAAATGGTGATCGTTTCCATTCATCATTATGTCCCAATAGGAGTCAAGATCAATATATGCCGTGCCCCCCGTCCTAAAACCCTTCAGGCTATCAGCAAAAAAATCAACCACACGGATTGCTTTGTCATAAGTCAGTTTATCCTGTAACATTCCCCAGCTATTCCAACCCACAGGCGTAACAGCCATACTAAGTGGCTTTACGTATGGTGGGTCGGCTATCCGGTTTGCCCTTCCATACGTTTCCATTCCATTTCTCCAGTCATCAAAACTCCCTATCATGATCCTGGGGGAACCGATGACATTCCCTTTCACAATTCCGTGTACAATACTGTCACGGGTTACATCTCTATCTGAATAACCCGTCCAAATGCGGACATTGCTCTTACCGCCAGAGGCAAAGAAACTAACACCCGTTTTCCAAATTCCATGATCTATAGACCCGGCTATGATTCCTTGACCAGAAATGGTATCGTATACGGCATTCACTTCGGCGCTTACGTTTTGGGAATTTGTTGCTTTTAATGGAATAGACTTATACCTTATAAAGGTATCATTGTCAAACGGAACAAAGAGTGTGCATTTATCCCTGGCATTAATGCCTAGCGATCCGGTCAATGGAGAAAGATAATTGGAGGCAAGATGCTCACCCGCAATCTCTACAGCCGTAAAAAAGTAATCCTTATCAGGATAAGTGTAAAAGATCTGTCGCATTTGCGGCAAGTCTTTCCGCGCCAAGGTAATAACATATTTTTGACCTTTGCCAAAGCCATCTTTTATCGGCGTAACGGTAAATCGTTCGAAGAAACAATTTTGGGAAGTCAAAGTATCACCATGGTAAACCGCGGCGGCGTATGCATTTAAAAATACAGTTTTGCCCCCAGAATAAACATTAAACGTACCGGCAACGCGGTTATACACTATCAAACCTTTATGGCCGTAATGTATATCAATGGATTTTTTATAAGAATAATTTTGATTCCCGGCAAAACAACAGAAGGGCAGGGCCGCGATCAATAAATAGCAAAAGATGATTTTTTTTGGCATGGTTTCAGATCTGTTCAGACGTTATTAGCTTGAATTGCCCGTTAACTTTCAGCTTTATTTTTTTTCGCTGCGGAGAAGTAACATGATAATAGATCACTTTACCGTTACGCCATCTAAAATTGATGGTCAGATTCCCACGTGCCTTTAACCCATTAACCTCGCCCTGACTCGCCCACGCATCCGGCAAAGCAGGTAAAAGCTCTGCGTAGCCAGCATGACTTTGCAATAGCATTTCAGCTATGCCCGCCTCTCCGCCAAAATTACCATCTATTTGGAACGGAGGGCCTGCGCTAAGCATGTTTGGGTATATTCCACCTCCAGCGCCATAATTAATATCGGTTTTAAAGGTTGGATGAATCAATTCCGTAAAGATCTTATACGCTCTGTTACCATCATGCAATCTTGCCCAGCAAATTTGTTTCCAGGCAATAGACCAGCTCGGGCCATCGTCACCCCTGGCGTCAAGAGTTTTTTTTGCCGCTGCGGCAAGCGCAGGTGTACCGTCGGGAGTGATTTCGCCAGCGGGGTATACCCCATACAAATGAGATATATGACGATGATGTATCTCGGTTTCTTTAAAGTCTTCCAACCATTCCATCAAGCGGCCGTCTTTGCTGATCTGTCCGACCGGCGGCAACTGCCTAAGATGTGCTTCCAGGGTATCCCGAAACGCTTTGTCTTTATTTAATATTTTTGATGCGGCAATCACGTTGGTAAATAATTCCCGCAACATTTGGTTGTCAATTGTGGGCCCTTCACAAACGCTGGCTGTTTTACCATTGGGCAGGTAAAATGAATTTTCAGGCGACGACGAGGGCGACGTTAAAAGCCAACCGGTTTTAGTTTGCGGTACAAGCGTACTGTTATAAAATTGTGCTGAACCTCTTAATAAGGGGTAAATTTTGGCCAGGTATTTTTTATCAAGCGTATAATCATAATGAGCCCAAAGATTGCTGCATAACCATCCTGCGCCTGATTTGGCAATACCCCATGAAGCGCTTTCGCCAGGTTCTGTAAATCCCCAAGCGTTAGTGATCACGTGAGCGATCCAGCCATCAGCCTGATAATAGGCCTTGGCTGTGCGTTCACCATTTTTAACCATTCCCTTTACCAATTCGGCCAGGGGTAGATCTAACTCCGGCAGGTTTGCCGCTTCTACCGGCCAGTGATTCATTTCGACATTGATGTCAAGATGATAATCACCATTCCACGGGGTATGCACCTGGTTGGCCCACAGACCCTGTAAATTTGGAGGCAGCAGGCCAACCCTGGTGCTGGAGATGGATAAATAACGTCCGAACTGATAGAATAAGGCCGGAAAATTGGTGTCTGCCTCGGGATTTTTACTGTAGTTTATAATACGCTGATCGGTGGGCAGGCCTACTTGCTTTGGTACGCCAATGGATAATTGCACCCTGCCAAATAACCTGCGGTAATTTTTCTCATGATTGGCCTTTTCAGTTGCATAAGTTATATGGCTGGCCTGTTCAAGCTCAGCGCTTATATTATGTTCAAAGTCAGGACGCTTGAAATTGGTACCTGCCGACAAATAAATTGTAACTGCAGTTGCATTCTTTATTTCAAGTGCATTGCCCGAAGCAGAAAGCGTCCCCCCGACCAACACAGGTTTAAGCAACCCCATATATTTCATGCCGGGCGCATCAGTTCCACTTGGTAATTGACCATGCATTCGTAACATATTATGTTCAGCGCTCACTGAAAAGTTCTCCGGTCGTGACAAGGCGAGCGTAAGGTTTAGCTTCCCCGGTTTATCCGCCGTCAACCTGACGACAGCCACGTCGCTGCCGAAGCTCGTAAAGTATTCCCGCTTATAAGTCACGTCGCCCACGCGATACGTGCAACAGGCCAGCGCATCCCATAAAGAAAGTTGGCGCTCGTAATTATTTACCGTGAGGCTATCATGCTTGCCGATCTCGTAGTGAAAGTTTAATGAAAGTGTTGTGAGCACCTGGTAACAGCCATATTGCGTGCCGCCCGATCCGGGGCCTTTGCATATGTAGTTCCTATTCACCAGTTCCTGCGCCTCTTCATTTTTACCTTCAGAAAGCAGCTTTCTTATCTGAGGTAAATTTTTGTATGCCTCGTAGTTATTGGCATCTTGTTGCGAGCCTGACCAAAGTGTAATGTCGTTAAGTACAATATTCTCTGTCGACACTCCTCCGTCCGGCATCATGCCAAGGCGGCCATTCCCGAGCGGCAGGGTCTCCTCCCAAACTTTTGCAGGCCGGTCATACCATAATTTTAGTGATTGCTGTTGTCCCAGGCAGATATTGGCGCCGAGCATACATACTATAATCAGTAGGAATTTATTCCTGGTCATTTTACAATGTTAAACTGTGATTTTGTAATTATTTGTTGATTAAAAAATGTACGATCCGGCAGGCGTGGCCCTTGCTGGACGCGTTTTTTTGTTCGCTTATCTTTATGGTTAACAAATGCTTACCCGGCTTCAGGTCACTGCCTAATAAAAGATACCATGGCAAGTGTAGCATACTGCTCCATTGGGTGTACAGGTCGATACTTTTTACGGGCCCATCGTCAATAGAATAATTGACAATTCCTGTATCTGATCCTGAAACTATAGCAATTCCTGCCGCAGTTCCGTTAAAAGCAAGTGATAGCTTAGCTCCAGGTTCATCAGAACTCAAAACAGGCACATTCACAAAGCCATCACGGGTACCAAGCCCATCCGCGGGTCTCCAGCTTTCGGTAAATACCCAACCGGAAGTATACTGTGCATTTTTTATATTGTAATAGCTCCCGCTTTCAAGGCTGGCTTTATTCAGGGGTTTTGGTAAAGATAATTTATGATTGATTACCTCATCTTTTTGATCTTCAAAACAATTGTTTAGCAGGTCTTTAATGGTCTCAAAATATAGCTCCTGTCCAAAAACGGCAGGGTGCAGGTCTTTGAAATCATCATTCCATGAAAACTCTTCGTTATTAATTTTATCCCTCACCTCTTTAGCGAGGTCAATAAATGGGAGGTTATAATGTTGCGCTACAAGTTGATGGTTCTTTATTTCTACTGGAATAATTCCTTTATTATAGTCATCTGTTTTCCCCGGATCTGCAAAAGCCATGATCACCATATCCATGGCCGGATTGCTTTTTTTAGCATGCCTTATAATGCCTTCCAATGCACGAACCTGTGTAATGCTGTCGGTTCCGTTTACTCTGTCGTTCACGGCTGATTCAATAAATAGCAGATCGGTTTTACCTGAGTCAAGCACATCCCGCTGCAATCTGAAAGCATGGGGGAGACTGCCTAACGAAGGGATGCCGGCAGCAATGAAATGAAAATCGGCATTTGGAAAACGTTCCTGCAAATACCTGCAAACCTTTTGCCGCCAGCCGGGATTGTATGTGATCGAGCCCCCAAGGAAAGCAACCTGTATCTTCCCTCCTTTTGCAGCAATGTCATAGAAAGAATTAAGCTTATTCCCAACATTATAATAATCGCTATATGGCAAGGTCTTCTTTACCGGGAAGGAGTTATCATAAATAAACGCAGCAAAATATTCGGGGCGGTCTATTGGGACGTGATGCCCTTGTAATTCCTGCGGCCCCTTGGTCACCGGATAAATACTAATGGGACCTCCGGCGGCAATATATCGCTGTGTAAACGGGTACGTGTTTTCGGGAGCAGGTACCAGCTTATCGTTCACTCCGATGACATGCAATACAGGTACCTTGAACGATCCAAGGCCTTCCAGGTTATCAATAGGGTTATCATTATAAATCATTGCCTGCCCTTCGGTAAGGTGATACACTGCCTTAAGCTGGTTCCACGAAGCAGTATCGCCTACCCCTCTTCCTTTTCCACCGGGCCAGCTTTTAATATCGCAGACAGGGGTTTCTGCATAAATGCAGCTAACCTTATCAGGATTTCTTTTGGCCCAGCCATAAGCATATAGAGCACCGCGACTAACCGCTTCAAGGGCAGGTTTAGGGGCAAAAGCTACTTTATTGGTCAGATAATTATAAAACTTATCCCAAACCAGTAAAGACGATGGGCTCCCATATTGGTCGTCGACATTTATATAAGCCACGTAGAATCCTTTGGTTAGTAATATGCTATCCATGTCGGTGTGCCAATCAGGAAATGATGAACGCCAGACCCATGGATTGCCTGGTAAGGCATGAGCCGGCTTAACGTAATAAGCTTTATGCTTATCGATTGCAAAATTCACCTTTTCAAACCCTTTCCATGAATTGCCTATTGCATTTTCCTGACCTTTTACAAGCAGGTAAAAACAAGCCAGCAAGACGGTTAAACTAAGCCTACTATACGACCTTGAAAAAGCAAAACAATATTTCTGCATCGAATTAAGGTAATTACTGATCATCTAAATGTAGACAAATGCACCGGATAAGATCAACAAGCCATTCGAACGAATGACTCATTGACTTACCGGATCTGAGATTTAGTTGATTTTTATTTATTGCTTAGTTGAGAACATTATAAAACATAGTTATCTCACTCATATTGGTGTAGTTGGGTTCATTATCGGAGTTATGTATAACCCTGATACGTATATATCGTACGGGAGTAGTGGTGTTATCCAGGTCAACTTTTAATGGCATTTGTCCATCATCTGTTCTTTTTACCTCTTTTAGTAATTTCCAGCCTTTTGAAATAGCCTCTGCAGGCCATGCAGGGTCATTGGGTTGCAGAGTTGTCGCCGCATTGGTGATGTCGGCAATGCCCCAAACTTCAAAATCGTTCGGGTTATGACAGCAGTTGCGCCCGGTTTCTTCTATCTGCGTTACGCTGTTATATACTTTGCCCATATCAAAGGTTAATGTTTGAGGTAGCGGATTTGCACCATCACTATGGAATATATTAGGATATCCCTGTGGGCCAACGCTTCCGTCCCACAACCTGTCAATGTCAGTATCCCATTCATAAGGGTTCATATCATTCGGAAGCTTTATTTTGGCGAACAAGGATTTATCGCACTGCGCATAACTGAATATTTTGGGAAATGCCGTGAAGTTGTTGACATTGAAAGTGTCAATTGCGCCTTTGATGGGTACATAAGTTGACCGGTAGTCAAGTGTTGACCCGCCTTTAAAATCGGTAAGTGTGATCGAGCTATCCCGGTACAATGTCTTTTGCACCGCCTGCCCTGCCCTGTTTGTATACCTGATAGTGGTTGAGGTGTTGTGGGCAAAGCTAAGCGACTCGTTTGCTGTATCTAACTTGTAGAAATTCAGTGTTACATTCCCTGAAGCTGAGACGGTATACGGGTTAGCTACTCTATATGCCCTATTCGCTAGCCCCGACTGGTAACTCGGCCCATATACCTTTATATTGTTGATGGCAAGCGGAATGGATTTGTTCCCATTTGCATCATACGAATAAACAATGAACGAATAAGTATACTCATTAAGACCAGGAACAATCACCTTTAGCGTATCAGTAGGATTATGATCTGATGAAGTGTATACGAGCGAATCAGCATTGTTATTCCAGAATATAACATACTTGGTTATACTTGGATCCGAGCTAGGATTCCACAACAATTGCACCCGTAAATTACCGGGATTCGAGTGAGGATTAGTTCCCACGCCCGGATATACGAGCTCCTTACCTTTTAAAAAATTCTTGAATTCGGTATCTCTTTTCACACAACTGATAATACAGGCAATCAGCACCAGCATTATCGATATTTTGAAAATTAATTTCATACTCTTTACTTTCTATTATTACTGAGGATTACCATAAATTGAAAATTCCATAATGTGAGCGAAGTCACCGCCGGACCAGGTGTCGTGAACAAGCACACGGAAATAGGTTACCGCTGGTGAGCCTGGCGGAATATCAAAGTTCACGCCTGCCGCTACAAATGCCTTATCTGAGGCATTTACAAAGCCCGGTGAAAGGCCGGACGGCGGATCAGGATAGTGATAGTTGCCTAAATTGATCCAGTCGCCAACCACAGTCCCAATAGGAGCCGATTGCGGTAATGTGGCATCCTGCGGCGCAGGTTTATTTGAACCCCATATAGAAAAATCCCTCGGGTTGCCGTGAGCATAAGCAAACTGATCAGGCCTTTCCCACATCACAAAACGGCTCAATTGTGCCGATACACCCATGCTAAAAGTTACCTGCATCGGCTGAGGCCCGCCGGGCGCAGTGTGCCATCCGGGCGAATAATTATCTGTCTTGTTATCCCATAGATAGGGTACCTCCCACCCGTATGCGGTAGGACTGTCAGTGGGCAGTCTGTAGACCGAAAACTTGCTCTTATCAAGCAGCGTTTCGAATATTGGCGTAACACTCAATATCGTCGTATCCGATATATTGCCATATTTATCTGTTACGTAAGCTCCGAATTTTCTGGGAGTAGCAGCATAACCGCGGACCGTATAATTAATCGAGTCTTTGTTGGTATAATGCTGATCCTGCACTTCGAGCGCTTGCGTTGAATTATCGAGCGCGACCAAAATGACTCCCACATCCGCTTTACCCCGGTTAAGGCCTTTTACATTGACCCCTCCAAAATCTGCCGCTAGTTTGATGGTCGGTTTTACCAGCAAATAATAAGGCGTGTCAGGATGCACCGTAACGGTAACGGGGTCCGACTGCACATTTGCCCGGCTTACAGACCATAAGGTAACCGTATAATCCTGGCTTTTAGCGAAACCATCTACCAGAACCGTGTCTGTGTAGTAACTTGATTTGGTTTGACGCACGGTCTTACCATTAATATTGTATTGTGCCTGAACGTATAAGAGATTTGGCGAATTGGGCAGTGTATAAGTGATATATGCTGCACCGTTCAAGTTTTTAACTTGGACATTAGTTATTACCCCGGGTTTGGTTTTATCGGTCGAAACTGGTCCGTTAAACCCATCGTTTTTCTTACAAGAACCCAGTAGAAGGACGAGCGATACCAGCAGTACCGGCAGACCTTGTTTTATATATTCTTTAATCTTTTTCATTTCTTAATTTTTTGAAAAGTTGAGAACTGACTTCTGTACTCTGTTACCAGTAAGGGTTCTGTACCAGGTTTGGATCTACCAACAGGTCATCCGACTTTATAGGCCATAAATAATTCTGCAATCCAAAAACAGGTATCAGAACGGTGCGCGGCTGATAATAAGCGGCCGGGTCCGTTTCATAAATGTTCCAGCCCTGCATTGGACTGCTTAAAACGCCCTGAAGTTCTTTCCACCTGCGCAGATCCCAGCCACTTTGAGCTTCGAAACATAATTCTATTCTTCGCTCCTGGTGAATGATTGCCCTCAGGCCATCCTTGGTAGAAAACTTGGTAGGATTATTTGAATAGGTCGACCATGACTGTTGTACACCGGATAACCCTGCCCGTGCCCTGACCATGTCGATGTAGGTAAATGCCTCAGGGGTTGGGCCCTTAACTTCATTCAGTGCTTCGGCGTATAACAAGTACAAACCAGCCAGCCGCATCAAGGGTAAATGAAAATCAATGGGTTGAAATCCATCGTCATAAACGGATAGGTAATTGGCTAACTTCTTAGGCCAGTATCCGGTGATATTTAATGTATTCAAGTCTTTCGGGCCAGCCAAGGAAGAATTGCCGCGCGCTTCAACATGATACAGGTCTGTTGGGTTTGTTTTGCCGTTGCCAAACCAAACACCCCCATCAAAGGCTATGTTGGCATAAAATCTTGGTTCACGTCCGAAATGCTCCTTAATTGTAGTATATCCATTTTGAACATAAAACCGGCTGGCGTTATCACCAACTTGCAGATTGTGTCTTCCGGCGTAATCAAAAGTATTATCCTCATTCAGTGGAACCCCATTTGCCGTATAAAAAAGCTCTGCAGTTGTTATCGGGACCGCAAAAGTTGACGGGTTAGAGAAAATGTTAACAGCTGAATTCTGTGTCATCCTGGGTGTGGCATAACCCTGGCACGGGAAGGTTGGGTTAAGTGCCCAGATCAGTTCAGGGTTCTGGTCCCATTTTTCAGTAACGGCATTCTGCGCAGTTAAAACTTTTTTTAATGAATCGGGAACTGAAATAGCCGGTGAAGCAAACGTATACAATTTTAATCCTGCCGCTGTGCAGGCATCAATTGCAGCTTTGCAGGCATCTGCCGCCTTCTGCCATTTTGTAGCATCATAGGTGCTTGGAAAAAGTAACTGGCCATCTTTGTTTTTTAAGCCTGCGTAGTCAGGGTTCCCATTGAACAAGGGGCTGGCCTGGGTTGCCAAAACTTCGGCTTTAACAGATAATGCGATAACGGATGTAATACGGCCCAGTTCCTTTGCCTGGTTTGAAATCACAGGCGGCAGGTTTGGTGCAGCTTCATCCAGCAATTGTACTATATAGCTGAAAACAGAATCGACCGGAGCCCTTGCAACCCTAACCTGTTCAGTTGAAGCCGTTATATCAAGATTGGTCTTAATAATAGGAATAGGTCCATATAACCGCACAAGATAATAATGGTAATAGGCTTTCAGGAACTTCACTTCAGCTATCCAGCGTTGCTTTTCCGCGGGAGAAAGATCAACCGGCTTGTCGATGTTCTCCAGCATAATATTACATCTGCGTATTGACCGATAGATGGCCTTCCCATCATTCTCGCCATCCCAGTAGTCAAGGCCGGGTTTGGCACTATTCTGGGTTCCCCGGATAAGATTAAATCCTGTTTCCGTCAGAGGATGCGAAGTGAGGTTATTGGGATATATAATTTCCGACGAAGTAGTAAAACCGACATTAGTCGTAGGATCGGCAAATTGCTGCAAAGTAGCATAGCAGGTAAAAAGATAATTTTCTGCTTCATTTCTGTTCCTGAAGGCATAATCAAGCGTACCGGTTCCATCGGGAACAACGTCCAGGTATTTTTTGCAAGACGGCGCACTCAAAAGCAATAGAGCAATCAGCAATAAATTTCTATAATGTAATTTCATGATCTTATTGTTTATTATTGTCACAAGGTTACGTTTACACCAAGATTGAATACCTTTTGGATAGGGTAAGCAAACCCATTACCACCAAGTTCAGGATCCCATAATTTAAATGGCGCCCAGGTATACAGATTCAACCCGTTAAAATATATGCGACATTTGTTGACGTTTATTTTCCGGGTTAGCTCCTTAGGCAGGGTATAACCTACTTCCACCGATTTCAACCTTAAAAAGCTTCCATCGCGAAGCCACCAGGTACTTGTCTGACGGTTGTTCTCTATCTGGTTGCCGGTTACACCTAAACGCGGATACTCTGCATACAGGTTTTGATTGTCTTCAGACCAATGGTTATCGGCAAATGCTTTTAACAGCTGTGTATTGCCTGCTATGTTATCGTCCGGACTTTGAATGAAAGGGCTTACCCTGCTTGGGTCAATAAAGAATGACACCCTTGCCTGGCCCTGGAAAAAGGCCGATAGATCAAATCCTTTAAATCCTGCCGAAACTCCATAACCATACACAATTTCTGGCACGGTTGGATATCCGATATAGGCTTCATCATGATAATCGATCTTTCCATCGCCATTTAGGTCGCGATATTTGATATCCCCACCCATAGGCGGTACGCCGTTAGTCGAAAAAATTTGAGAGGGTGAGTTCCTGGCTTCATTATCATCAACAAACAAGCGTTCGGCAATGAATCCAAATTGACGGCCGATAACCTGTCCTGATTCGTAGCGATATGCTTCATTACCTGGATATTGCGGTTCCTCATACTTACCATAGGTACTTTCCGCGAAAGTTAAGTTACCTCGACCCTGCAACCAGAAGTTCTTATCAAATGAATGTTTGTAATCCATTTGGATATCAATGCCTTTTGTGTTGGCAGTTCCGATGTTGGCTGCGATGCCGGCTTCAAGCCCCATAGTTGTGGGTATAGAAGCCCGGTCTTGTAAAATGTTATACCTGTGATATTTGTATACTTCGACAATAACATTCAGATCCCTTAACGTCGTGAACTCAACGCCCAAGTTAAGCTGACGCGATGTTTCCCAGGTGATATCCGGGTTGGCGTAATTATTTACTACTACACCTGGGAGCGAATAACCATTATTGGTACCAAAGGAAGCGGGGTTACCTCCGCTAAGATTGACATTTGACTGGTAATAAAATCTTTGCTGACCAATATCATCGTTACCTACAATGCCATAAGATGCACGGAATTTCAGGCGTTGCAATACATCAGCTAAACCATTATCCCACCACTTCTCATTTGACACCACCCACGACCCTCCAATGGTCGGGAAGAAACCATATCGGTGATTTGCAGAGAACCGTTCTGTTCCATTATATCCAAAGTTGAACTCCAAAAAATAACGGCTTTTGAAAGAGTATGTAGCACGACCAGCTGCCGTTAGGTTACGATATGGTAATGAATATTGTAGGTCTTGCTGCTTTGTAACAGGATTTATAGCATTGGAATAAACAGTTTGTTGTTGGGTACCGATCAATGAAGCGCTGATGTTGTGATCCCCAAATCTTCTGTCATAATTCAATATGCCTTGGAAGAAGACGTATGAGTTCAAATTGTCGGTGCTGGGATCACGGTAATAGTTTAAATACTCCCTTGCGGCGCCTTGCTGAGGATTTAACCAGCCGAGCGTATACTGATTAGTGGTTTTATCGTAACTTGCTACATCATAATAAAAGGGCGCATATGCGGTCTGCGAATCCCAATAAGAGTAACGGTTTGTATGGAACAATCCATGAAATGAAAGACCATCCGTTATGAACTTTAGATTCTGGTTAAGTTCGAGTTGTGCAGATAACCTTGACTCCGAGAAATTTTTATGACCTCTCAACAAAGCCGCATAAGGATTATTGTATAAGCTGGTTGAATTACCGCCTGCGCCTAAAGCATTACCAAACAAAATATGTTTGGTTAGCAGGTTGGCAGAATCAGCAGGGAAATAAGCGGGGAACAAAACCGGCGGGGTGTGCACCGCCACATTATACAGATCGGATTGAAAATGGGAATCATACGTCATCGGTCCATTGTATTCATTGAACGTCCCGTCCAGGCGCACAATAAGCTCCGTTGTTTTCGTCAGGTTGACGTTAACATTTGACCGCAGCTGATAGTTCCTGAAGTTTACATTATTGTTGTTATTATTAGCGATATCTTCCCTTAGTATGCCATGATCAATACTATATGAACCGGCCACATAATATCTGGCCAGCTCATTTCCGCCACTGACGCTCATGTCAGCTCTCTGAGTAAGAGTTGATTTTTTAAACAACATTCCCAGCCAGTCCACTGCAGGATACACATATGGGTTACTTCCAGGTGCATGGGCTAAAGTAGCTTCGGTATTCAGGATCTTATTTTCGGAAAAAGGCGGCGCGGCCAAAGGGTCGCGGGTAGTAGTGGCTTCATTGAACAGGCGCATATAAGTTATCGGGTCTGCCAGTTGCAGCGTTTGAGCTGATTGTGAGCTGGAATTCTCATACCTGAAATTAATGATCGCCTTACCTATTTTGCCTTCTTTAGTAGTGACCAGAATGACGCCATTCGCCCCCCTGGCTCCGTAGAGCGCTGTTGCACTTGCATCTTTTAATATAGAGAAACTGGCAATATCATCAACCTGTAAACGGGCCAGGTCATTGGCAGAGAGTTCTACGTTATCTATCAGGATCAGAGGGCTTTTATTATAGCCAAAAGTTGTTACGCCACGGATAAAGAATTGCGCATTATCCTGTCCCGGCTGTCCGCTTGGCTGATAGGAGATAACACCCGCAACCTGTCCCGCCAGGGCGTTGGTAAGGTTACTTGCCGGGATTCTCAATTCCTCGGGCTTTACGGTAGTCACTGAGCCGACTATCGCCTCTTTCCGTTCTTTTCTGCCGTACGCGGATATTACTACCTCCTCTGTCTGCTTAACCTCTTCTATCAGTACAATGTTAAAAAGCTTGTTATCCGGGTTTACAGTAAAGGTTTGCGGTTGAAACCCGACATATGAAACCCTGATCACGGCACCATCTTTCACGTCGAGGATAAATCTACCATTAGCATCGGTGACTGTTCCCACTTTGGTGTTTCCAACTACAGAGATACTTACCCTTTGAAGGGCTTCCCCTTTCTGATCTTTAACGGTCCCGGTTATGGTAATGTCGTTGGAAATCAAAATAGGAATTTGCGGTGCTTGTTTAACAGGAGCCTCTTTAATAATTATTGATTTACCTTCGATGATGTAGGTAAGATTCAAATCTTTCAGGCAGGTATTCAATACTTCTTCAATAGTTGCATTTTGAAAATTCACATTAAGCTTATGTGTATTTTTAATGCTTTTTGACGACCAAAAAATATTGTAGCCTGTTTGTTTATTGATCTCGTTAAACACCTGCTTTAATGCTGCATTCTTTTCTTTATAAGTTACATTTTGTGAAAAGACCGCAGCACTTGCATGCATAAAGGCAACAAATAGTAGGACAACTGTTATCTTCATTATTAAGAAGAATTTCTTGGCGTAGCCCGAAGGCGTACAAATTTTTGCAGTAAAAATTTTATACATTTGTTAAGGCGGTTTTAAATTAGAAATGTTATGACAATGGCATTCGGATTTAATAAAGCCTTTGAAAACAGGGGCATCGCGAGTGCTCCTGTTTTGCTTTATTAAGAAACCTCAGGAAATTTTCTTTCAGGTGGGGTTGGCTTTTCTTCTCATAGTTTAATTAAATTAGGTTCTTATAGTTGGTTTATTGGTTGGTTAGTTGATTTAGCGGCTACTGTTTATTCCTGGTTTTCCTGCTTATACTTATCGTCGATCCTTCGATGCTGAATTTGGCATCTCCGGTTTGTTCCATGATATTAAGCAAGGTTGATATATTGGTAAAACGTGTTGACAGAGCACCAAACGTTTCATTTTTAATGCTTTCATCCGTAAAAACGACTTTCACATCGTACCATCTTGCCATCACCCTCATGATGTCTTCTAATTTCTGATCGCTAAATCTGAAATAGCCGTTTTTCCAGGCTACCGCTGCTTCAGTGTCGGCTTCTGATATATTAATGTCTGCGTCAAGTTCCGCCTGTTGGCCGGGTTTTAATATGGCGGTGTTATTTCCGAATGTTACTTTAACTGAACCCTGTAACAAGGTAGTTTTGGTATTTCGTTCATCGGAGTAAGCATTTACGTTGAAGTGAGTTCCCAAAACTTCAACTGTTTGTTTGGCGGTAACCACTCGAAATGGAAGGTCTTTATTATGAGCCACTTCGAAGTACGCTTCACCATTTAATTCAATGCGACGCTCTTTTTGTGAAGAAAAACTTACCGGGAATTTGATTGAGGACATGGCGTTCAGCCATACTTTTGAGCCGTCAGGCAAAGCCACCTGGTATTGTCCGCCTTTTGGCGTTTCAATTGTATTATAAGCTAATGCGGCATTTACATTTCCACCATCAGTGTCCATCCCTTTTATAAGGTATTTCAGCTGTCCATCGGCTGTCTTAGTAATTTGAATACCGCTTTGTTTGGCAATCTGACCGTTCCTGGCATCAGTTAACGATATTTTTGAGCCATCGGCCAACGTTAATATAGCCTTGTTACCCCCTGGTGAAATATCTTTTTTATTTGTTAGCGCTATATTGTTCTGCAGCCGCCTCTGGTGTTCGATGACAAAATACATCAATCCAGACCCCAGAAATACTAAAACCGACGCCGCTACGAGCCATCTTTTAATATATAATGAGCGAATATTAACTGGCTTGATTTCCCTGTTCAAACGTGCAAGCATAGATTTGCCAGCAACGTCTTCATCTTCCGGAAATTCAGCATCCTGGTAAGCCGTCTGGCGGTACCAATCCAGCAACTCTTGTTTCTCTGATTCAGAGGCAGTATTGTCCTGGTATTTTTTAATTAATTCGTGAATCCTGTGCAGGTCCAATTGGTTTATTGTTGGTTTATTATAGTGATGTACTATAATAAGCACGCAACCCTACACCATTATTTGATTATTTTATAAAAACCTGTTAAACAGGCCATTAAAATCTTACTTAAAGAGAGAATAGAGAATATAAGCCTGAAGTACTAATATTCTTGTATTATTTTTTAGTTCAGCGCGAATGATTTTTAAAGCCCGAGTAAGCGTAGCTTCAACTCCTTTTTCAGTTATTTGGAGTTTATCTGCGATCTCTGAATTTTTCATGCCCATATCCCTGCTATGACGAAACACAATGCGGCATTTTTCGGGCATTTCTTCCACGATGCCATTAATATATTCTTTCAGAAAAAGGGCATCCAGGTTATCCTGATCATTTGAAAGCTCATCAAATTGATAATTCTGGTTCAAAAGTGCCGAGCGGCGACTCTCTTTTTGATAGTGTTTAAATATGCTGAATTTGACGGATGTGGCTAAGAAAGCAGCCAGGTTTAAAATATCCGTTGTGTTTCGTCTTTCCCACAAACCGATAAACACATCGTGTACAATATCCTTCGAGGTGTCTTTGTCGCGACTGTGGTTCCACGCTATCAAAAGCATCTTTTTCCAATACCTTTTATAGATCTCGGTGAAAGCGGCGTGGTCATCCGCTTTTAACAATGCTATAAGTTCAGAGTCGTTATAAATGTTGTAACCGCGCATAAAAGCTGATCTAACTTATCGTTGACGAGAAATTAGTGCTGTTGATGATTCAGGATAATAAAAACGCAGCTCCCTTAACGCACATAGTCCGAAGTAAATATTTCCCATAAAAATCAATAATTGGTTATCTGGCTGATGAACAGCAAATTCAAAAATACAATTATAGTAATTTGTACGACAGTTGTAACATTTACGAGACAAAACTTAATTCATAGTCAATCATCTGCATTAAAAAAATTTGAAATTCACAGAAAATGCACATCAAACAACACAATAAGACTATTTTAAAATCAAAAGCCACATAGGCATTTATAAAAAAATATCGGGGTCCCAGCTCGGACTCTTTATCACTTATCTATTGCCTGGTTCATTAGAGATCATCAATGATATCCGATTTCAAAATTGCTCTCTCCCCGATATTTTCTTGAAATAATATTTTCCTAAAGCCTTATTCCCCAACAAACTTCCGGGCAACGATTTGGGCAAATAGCAATTATCTGAATCGATTCTTATCTCATCATAATTTCGTAATTCCGATTCCTTGAAAATATGGGCTTCGAGTGCTTTCAATGATGATTGTGCTTTAGCAGAATCGCTTACAATCAGGTAGTCTACATAGGTTAAATAACCTTCACAAGTCAGCCTTGGCAAAAAATGCACAACGGCTAATCCTAACAGCTCTATATCATCTTTAACTATATAAAGATGATGAGCATTACCGTTAAATATTAACTCAATCCTGTCAATTAAACGGCTTAGATTGATCATTACATTGACAGATTGGAGCAGTATTTTTACCTCAGAGGCGTCCCTGTAGGTGGCATTCTTTACATAAATACCGCTAGAATCAGACTTTTTCACAAACCCGGATTTACTTTATGATCGGACTATTTTACCGAACAGGTTGACTTTTGAATTATCTAAAGCAATTAAAAAAAGCGTTCCGGCTCTCAACCCGGAACGCACCAACTAAAACAGATCAATCTCATTTGATCGTTGTTTCTCCATCTTGTTCAAGAACAGAAAATCATTGTATTGCAGACCCTAATTGTAAGAGGAGAATAGGCAAAAATGTTGTATGTGCAGACTTACTTCTAAGGCCATCATTGGCCTAATCTGTTTTGAATCCCAGCGCCCTGACATACCCCTTATTTACCCGGCAATTTTCAAAGCGGCTATTAGTAATGAAATCGTATAAAGCTTTTTTGATTGCCTCACGGTCGTTAGGCGTGGCTTTACGGATATCTTCAAACGTTACCCTCGGACTTTCGGCAAAGAGAATTACCCGGTCGTAGTTGACCGGCACATCAAAAGTGACAAAACCGGCCAGATCACTCATTTTTTTATAGGGCCAATAATGCCAGCCAATATGATTTTGTTCCAACACATTTCTGAAAGTATCTACCCAGCCATCTCTGTTTTCGCCTGTTTCACCGCAATAGATCGGCACATTATATTTATCCCTGAAGTCGATATATTCTTGAATCACTTCCTTGCCGGGCTTAGTCCAGTATTTGTGAAACTGGTAAATCAACTTTGGGTCAAAAGGCTGTCCGAAAGATTTGAAATTAATGTCCCATTGCGCCCCGCCTAATATGATGATATGGTTCTTATCTACTTCTCGAATAGCCGCGGTTATTTTCTTATAAACAGGTTCGAGATTTGGGTTCAGTTCATCAGCATCGAAATAAGTGGCAATCGGCTCGTTCAATAGATCGTAGCCAATAATGGCAGTTTCATTTTTATAGTGCGCTGCAATCTTTTCCCATATTGCAGCACATTTGCTTTGATCGGCTCCACTTTTGAATAAGAACGGGTATCCGTAACCATCATCGATGTTATCGCCTGTTTGCCCAGCTGGTGCTGCATGCATGTCCAGAATCACGTAAATACCTTCTTCTTTGCACCAGCCGATCACTTTATCGAGCAATTCGAAACCGCGAGTATCATCGTTTGATCCAAGATAATCCTCATTGGTAAATAACCGGTAATTAAATGGTATCCGGATGGAGTTAACGCCAATGCTTTTCAAATAATGAATATCGGCTTCCCGAATATAAGTATGCAAGTAGGTGTCCCAGAATTTGCTTGCATCCGCAGGCCCCAGCAACTCTGTGATCGCTTCATTGATCAGCTTCGGCGAATTAATTTTACGGAATTTGAACATGTAGCCTTCCGGGACTAGCCAGTTGCCCAAGTTGGTGCCGCGCATGATAAAAGGTTTTCCGTCCGGAGTAATAATTTCTTTTTCCTTAACGCCGATAAAACTCGGTTGCGCTTTTAAACAAAAGTGGGAAATGATTAAGGCGATACACACGAAAGCTTTGAATATCGCCTTCATATAGTTTGGTTTTATCATGAATATGTAATTGTTTGCCAGGAGGAATGTGCAGGAGAGTCATTGTTCCTGCACATTTCCTATTTGGACCATCAAAAAGATTATTAATAACCCGGGTTTTGGATCAGCGTCGCTTTGCCATTTTGCCTGCTCAAGTCGATCTGGGACTGAGGTATTGGGAACAGTTCACTTTTACCCTGCTTAAAACTTGCCCCTTTTAATATGAGGTAATTATAGCTGGTGGTTTCATGGGCGATATAATCGTTTAAGACCTTCGCCATATATCCCGTGCCATCATCCCAGCGCTGTAAGTCGAAAAACCGGTGCCCTTCCATTCCTAATTCGATTTTACGCTCAAACCTTACTGCTTTGCGGGCATAATCCTGGCCGTTTGCGGCAAACTGACCCGAGTAGAGTCCGATCTTGTAATTTGCAGCGGGGGTATTGGTAAATCCCTTTGAAGGGTCATTATTATCCACGTAGGTATGTACAAACCCGGTAGGGTTAGCGGCTCTCGATCTCACCCTGTTAACATAAGCCTCCGCCTGGCTAAGGCTTCCGACTTCTATTTCTGCTTCAGCGGCCAGAAGCAAGATATCCGAAAAACGGATCATCGTGTAATTGTTAGACGTCGCATTCCCCGCGGCCCAACCAGCATAAGTATCACTGGCCACATCTTTCTCAGATTTGTAATAGGAGTTCTTGATAGGCTCATAAGGCCCCGCGTCCGATTGCGCGCGTACCCAGGGCTGCCCCGGCATTACTCCCCAGTCCAGATAAGGTATGCCCCTTCTGCCGACAGTCCAGTCCAAGCGCGGGTCCAGCGTGCCAGTGTATGGCGTAAAAGGATCGGTCCCTTTGAGGCCCATGTCATTTTTAATATCCGAGTCGTTCCAGGTATCCAATAAAGGAAGACCAGTAACAGGATCTGTTTTGTATGAATTCACCAAACTGAAAGAAGGCTGATTAAATGAACAACATGAAGCAGGCCCCCCTATCGGAAAGTTCCCCACGTCCCCCGGATTACCGTTAAAGCCCGAAGCGTTATCATGTACTGACATTTGTACGGCGAAGACGGATTCCGCGCTATTCTTTTTTAGCGGGTCAAAGTTGTCGCCATAGTTTGGAAGGAGGTCATATTTCACACCTCCGGAATTAACGCCATTGTTAATGACGTCCGTCAACAAAGCTTTTGCTTCTGTGTACTTATGTTCAAACATGTAAACTTTGGCCAAGAAGGCTTTTGCTGCCCAGGAATTTGCCCGGCCAATTTGAGGTTGGGTGGCCCGCAGGTTTGCGACCGCAAATTGAAAGTCAGCCTCTATTTTAGGATATACAGGCAACGTGTTTGAAACGTCATAATTCCCATTTGCAAAACTCACCGTTTCATCGACATAAGGAATATTTTTCCATAGTTTCAACGCTTCAAAATGATAAACTGCCCGTAGAAACAATGCCTCAGCTTTGATTTCTTTTGCATCGTTAGCAGAGATCGAACCATCCGTTACTTTTGCTAATACCCGCAACACATCGTTGGCACGTTGAATACCGCCATATTCCGCCGCCCACTTTCCCTGAAAATAAGGATTGGTTCCATCAGCGGTATAGTTTTCGATGCTTTCAAGGGCTGCTTGATCGCCGTACTGCGTTCCTTTATGGGAATCATCCGACGCGACGCTCCCTTACGGCCAATTTCACAACAGTGAATTCCACTGTTCCCAAGGCTGACCAACACCTCCGGACCCATCGAGAAAGGAATAGGCCCCGATTAATAGTCCATCAACACCAGCTTTATTGGCTAAAGTTACTTCACTTACGGGACCAATTGGGTCCCTTTGAAGAAAGCCTTTGCTGCAGCCCGAGACGAGCATCAGCCCAATAAGTGAAGAGGTAATTATATTTATATAAGATGATCTTTTCATAACTTTAAAATTTAAGTCAATTGTTTATAACGAAACATTAACACCAAGGATAAAGGACCTTTGATTATTGGGGTAATTCCCAAAATCAACGCCATAGGATGAGCTGGCCTGGCTGCCGCTCAAACTCCCGCTTAACTCAGGATCGAGGCCTTTGTATTTGGTAATCATAAACACGTTTCCTACCTGCCCATAAACCCTGAGTTTTTTTATATTTATTTTCTGAAGCACTGCTGGGCTCAAATTGTAACCCAGAATAATCGAGCGGCATTTTAAAAAGGATCCATCCTCCATGTAATAGGAATTGGGCACCCCTGATGTACTGAAGTTACTGCCAAATTCGGCAATGGGCGTTTTGGCATTTAAATTCGTTGGCGTCCACGAATTATAGAGTAAGTCCTTACTCTTGTTGGTTACCAGGGTACTGTAGAAGTCTGTATAGTAGCGAACATAATTCAACACCTTATTGCCATGCGAACCATAGAACTGGGCAGAAAAGTCAAATGCTTTGTAGCTCAACGAAAGATTCACCCCGTAAGTAAAATCAGGGTTGGGGTTACCAAAAAAGGTGCGGTCGTCGGCATCGATTTTCCCATCGCCGTTTATATCTTTATATTTAAAACGTCCCGGGGCGGCGCTATCCTGTGTTGGGGAAGATGACACATCTGCCGCGTCCCGGAATAAACCTACCACCTGGTAGCCATAAAATGAACCGATGGGATGTCCTACCTCATTACGTACCAATGTGCCCAACTCGGAACTCACCACATCAAAGTAGTCGCCCGGAATACGCACGATCTTATTCTTATAGGTCGTAACATTTACGCCAATATTGTAATGGAGATCAGTTCCCGCACTTCCGCGATAACCGGCAGAAATATCCCAGCCCTTATTTTCCACATCGCCGATATTAATAATTGGTGCCGCCGCCGCGCCTGCGGTGTAAGGAAGGGCTTGCGGAAACAATAATCCGTTGATATTCTTTTTGTACCATTCGACTGATAGGTCAATATTCTTAAATATCGTAGCGTCAAAACCCACATTGGTGATTTTGTCTTCCTCCCAACCCGTATTGGGGTTACCGTTCGCAGATTGGTAAAAGCCCTGAACCGGGTTTGTGCTTTGTCCGTTTATGTCATAAAACGAGATCTGTGGATTGGAGCTAAATAGCGTATAGGCATTGTTGGGACGAATGTTATTTTGCGAGCCCAGCTTTCCCCAGCTTCCTTTCAGCTTCAGATCATCGATGAAGGTGACATCTTTCATGAACGATTCATGTGACACGCGCCAACCGGCGGAGAATGACGGAAATACCCCGTATCTTTTGTTAACACCGAATTGCGAAGATCCGTCCCGGCGAATGGTAGCAGATAATAAATATCTGTCGTCAAAAGAGTAATCAAGCCTGCTAAATAAAGAGTATAGCGTATTGATGTAGCCGGCGCTGGCATTGGCAATATTTGACGTGCCATTTCCCAGGACAAAATAATCAGGATTCGTTGAGAAAAAACCGTTGGATGAGCCGAACAGGCTCCTGCCGGAGTTCCTGATCGCTTCCGAGCCGCCAAGTATTTTAACGCTATGTTTGCCGAAAGTATTTTTATAGGTTAAGGTATTCGTCCACATCCAACTATTGTTATAGAGCGAATTC
>JACXTT010002074.1_pt1 | contig 32171 bp, 49 predicted proteins | sample 9270951 | NCBI WGS metagenome assembly JACXTT01 (sample SAMN15532306, study PRJNA645909) | rock metagenome | isolation source: weathered quartz diorite | place: Puerto Rico | collected 2017-06-21
AAATGAATTGATTGAGCCGGTTATTATCCTGAAATTTATTTCTCCAATTTAATTTATTGATCCGCCTATGAAAAGCTTAACCCTTACAGTCTTTGCCATCCTGATATCCGCTACATTAAAATGCTTTGGTCAATCAGCAGATGAGTTACAAAAGAAATACAATGTTTTTAACAGGAAGATAAGCCCCGGAACAGAACCCAGAAGTGTCCATCTTAACGATGCAGAAGGTGAAGGCCATGCCTGGCTTAATGGTACAAAATTTACCTACGGCACAATTGAGGTTGATATTAAGGGAAAAGGTAAGCTCCAGGCTAGTTTCGTGGGGATCGCATTTCATGGGGTAAACGATTCTACATTTGAAGCGGTTTATTTCCGTCCGTTTAATTTCCGGTCGACCGACCCGGTGAGGAAACTACATGCGGTACAGTACATTGCTTCACCCAAATTTGGATGGGAAAGACTCAGGAACGAATTTCCGGGTAAGTACGAGCAGCCCATCTCTCCTGCCCCTGATCCAAATGGATGGGTTCACGCACGTATAACCGTAGATGGCATGAATATCAAAGTTTATGTAAACGGAAATACCACGCCTTCATTGGTGGTTGAACCGCTTGTGCATAACAATGGCCCTTTAATAGGCCTTTGGACCGATAGTGATGGAGATTGGAAGAATTTGAAGATTACACCAAGCAAATAACCATTATTAAACAGAAAAGCCACCCAAAAGGTGGCTTTCTGCATATATAGCTAAAATTAATTAATTGACTTATTTTGCATGTTCCGGTTCATGAGTGTTCAGGAACACGAACTGGTTGTCAAACATATCCAGTTTTATCTTACTGTCCTTGTCTATATTACCGCTCAATATCTGTTTAGACAATTCGTTCAATATCTTTTTCTGGATCACCCGTTTCAATGGTCTTGCACCAAACTGAGGGTCGTAGCCCAATTGTGCCAACCAATCTAACGCTTCCGGCGAAGCTTCTATGCTTACACCCATTTCGGCCAGCGAATCCTGAACATGCTTAAACTGCAATTTTACAATTTCGCCGATCTCATCGCGACTAAGCGGAGTAAACATAATGATCTCATCAATACGGTTCAAGAATTCCGGACGGATGGTTTGCCTCAACAGTTCGAACAACTGGTTCTTGGTTTTGGCAATAACGGCCTCTTTATCGCTTTCCTCATAATCCTGGAAGTTTTCCTGTATCAGGTTCGAACCGATATTCGAGGTCATGATAATAATGGTATTCTTAAAGTTTACCACGCGGCCCTTATTGTCAGTTAAACGGCCGTCATCCAGTACCTGCAATAGGATGTTGAACACATCCGGGTGGGCTTTTTCGATCTCATCTAACAGTATTACGCTATATGGTTTACGACGAACAGCCTCAGTCAGCTGACCGCCTTCATCATATCCAACATAGCCCGGAGGCGCACCGATTAAGCGTGACACCGCATGACGTTCCTGGTATTCAGACATATCGATACGCACCAGCGCATTTTCGTCATTGAACAGGTATTCGGCCAACGCTTTTGCCAACTCGGTTTTACCCACACCGGTAGTACCAAGGAATATAAATGACCCGATAGGTTTCCTTTTATCCTGCAATCCGGCACGACTGCGGCGGATAGCATCACTGATGGCTTCAATTGCTTCCTCCTGCCCTGCTACACGCTTGTGCAGCTCGTCTTCCAGGTGGAGCAGTTTTTCGCGCTCGCTTTGTACCATTTTCGAAACCGGGATGCCTGTCCAGCGTGAAACTACGCCTGCAATATCTTCGGCCGTAACTTCTTCCTTCAGCATACGGTGTTCCTTCTGATTTTCCAACAATGTGACTTTCAGTTTTTCTACCTCGTCCTGTGCCTCTTTAATGCGACCGTAGCGCAATTCGGCTACTTTGCCATAATCGCCGGCACGCTCGGCCTGGTCAGCTTCCAGCTTAAAGTTTTCAATCTGTTCAACCTTCTGGTTGATGCTGTCTACCACATCCTTTTCACTCTTCCATTGCGCACGAAGTGAATCACGTTTTGATGAAAGATTAGCTATTTCTTCGCTCAGTTCGCCCACACGTTTTTCGTCTTTTTCCCGTTTGATCGCCTCGCGCTCAATTTCCAGCTGCATGATCTTGCGGTCGAGTTCATCTACCTCTTCAGGCACCGAGTCCATTTCCAGGCGCAACTTTGAAGCAGCCTCGTCCATTAAGTCAATAGCCTTATCCGGTAAGAACCTGTCGGAAATATAACGCTGTGACATTTCGACAGCCGCTATGATCGCTTCATCGCGAATGTGCACTTTATGGTGCGTTTCGTAACGTTCTTTCAAACCACGAAGAATAGAAATAGCATCCTGTGTATCCGGTTCATCAACCATTACCATCTGGAAACGACGTTCCAGGGCTTTGTCTTTCTCAAAATATTTCTGGTATTCGTTTAGCGTCGTAGCACCGATAGCCCTTAATTCGCCACGTGCTAAAGCTGGCTTCAGGATGTTTGCGGCGTCCATTGCCCCTTCGCCACCACCTGCACCAACCAGGGTGTGTATCTCGTCGATGAACAAAATGATCTCGCCATCTGCCTGGGTTACTTCTTTGATAACTGCCTTCAAGCGTTCTTCAAATTCGCCCTTGTATTTGGCGCCTGCGATCAACGCACCCATATCCAGCGAATAAACAGTTTTGGTTTTCAGGTTCTCAGGCACATCACCTTTGATTATCCTGAAGGCAATACCTTCGGCGATAGCTGTTTTACCAACACCCGGTTCACCAACCAGTATAGGGTTATTTTTTGTACGGCGCGATAATATCTGTATCACACGCCTGATCTCTTCATCGCGACCGATAACCGGGTCGAGCTTGCCTGATTCTGCATATTCATTCAGGTTACGAGCATATTTGTTTAATGCGTTGTAAGTGGCTTCGGCATTCTGGTCGGTTACCTTGGTATCGCCACGTAATTCAATTATGGCTTTTTTAAGGTCTTTTTCGTTCACACCCAAATCCTTCAGCGCAGTGCTGGTTTTGCCGCCTGCTGCCAGGATACCTAATAATATGTGTTCGACAGATACAAACTCGTCTTTAAACTCCTTCAGGTACGATTGTGCCTTCTGCAAAGCTGAGTTAGTCTCTGATGAAAGATAAACATTGCTGCCGCTCACCTTCGGGTATGATGCGATCTGCTGATCCAGATTCTCATTCAACCGGTTAAGATTAACGTTGAGCTTTTTTAATAAATAGGAGATTACATTCTCATCAACCAATAACAAGCCTTTCAGCAAATGCGCATTCTCAATTGCCTGCTGCTGGTTGCCGGTTGCTATCTCAGAAGCCTTCTGCACGGCTTCCTGTGCCTTTATAGTGAAGTTGTTAAAATTCATGTCAATTGATTATTGTTTGTACACTATAACATCAAAAAAATTGCCAGATCTATGAAAATGAAAAAATGTCACGAAGAACTTAGTTTTGAAAGACATTTTGTCTACTTTTATGTCTATAACCAAAACATTATCAAGCAGTAAAACCCTAACACTGCTTGTGTATATTCCTAATTTTTTTATATTTGATTAAACCTTAGTTTAATGCATTGAGTAACCAAAATAATAACAAGGTCCGGGGTAAAACCAGGATTTCGTACCGCGACTATTATACTCTAAAAAACCTTGGAGCTGTAAGAACAGGCAGTATCATCTTTCTGATCTTGAATATTGTTTTGCGTTTACTCTATACCATATTTCCCGAAAGCCTTACCCGGGCACAGAACTATCCTGAATTCAATTTCACCAATTGGTTATACATCGCCATCACTCCTATTTTTCTTGGTTGCAGTTACCTGCTCATTTATCTGTTCAACAAACAAAAAAAGGCCAACTTTGTGATGACTATTTTTGTTTTTTTGTTTGCCCTCTACATTATCCTGTGCGGCATGTTCTCCAGCTTCATAGCAACGTCCGATCCCCGCAATTCAATGACGATTTACCTTACAGCCCTGAGCATTATCAGCGTGGTGTTTGTGTTTGAATGGGATGAGGCTTTAGTGCTGGTTTTTATAGCAGAAGGGTTGTTTACAGCTTTGCTTTACAATACCCAAAACGAAGGGATGGAGATGATCTACAATCAACTGATATCGGTGATCATGCTGTTCTGCTTTTATTTCATATCCAGATATTTCTATTCTTACAAGTCGAGTTATTTTCTTCAGTTGGTGGACATTCGGGAGAAAAATATTGCTATCGAAAAGGCCGGTGCATTTAAGAATGAGATACTGGGTATGGTAGCGCACGACCTGCGTAACCCGATAGGCGCCATTGAAACGCTGACTCTGATGATGGAGATGGAGGAAATAGACCAGGAGACGCGGGAAAATCTGGAAATGATCAAATCATCATGCGTAAAAGCAAGAGGTATTATAGCTGACCTGCTGGATGCCGCCAATAATGAAAACATCAACATTGTTGAGACAAAGCGTACGGAAATGAACTGCTTTTTGAAGAACATTATCAATGAATGGAAAATTCAAAACGAGGCTAAGAACAACCTCGTGCTGATAAGTTCCAAAAACCAGGTATTTGTGGAGATAAACTGCGAGAAATTTCAGCGTGTGATGGATAACCTGATCACCAATGCTTTGAAGTTCTCCAAGAATAACAACAAGATTGAAATCCATTTGAGTGCAAAAAACGGAAGCGCAATTATAGAAGTAAAAGACTACGGTCTGGGTATTCCCGAAGAACTGCTGCCATATATTTTTGAACGCTTCTCAAAAGCCCGTCGCCCCGGCCTGCGCGGTGAGCAATCGACGGGTTTGGGCTTGAGTATATCCAAACAAATCATTGAAAACCACCAGGGCACTATCGATGTGACCAGCGAGGAGAAAAAAGGCTCGACGTTTATTATTCAGTTGCCAGTGGTTGATTAGAACACGATTGAGGGATTTTCAAGATTTTATTTTCAATAATTTTTGAAAGTTCAATATTTCAATTACATTTGTCCATCATTTGTAAAACAAAATGCTGAACCTTCAAACTTTTCTCCTGTTAGCCGGAATTGCCCAAATGGCACTTGCGGTTGGAAGCCTCACCATACCGAGAATATTAAATTGGAAGGATAAACTTGCCAAAACAAATTTGCTGACCAGGCAGATGTTCTGGGTTTACGCCGGTTACATTTTTGTTATCAACCTGTCATTCGGGTTTCTTTCTACATTCGACTCTGGAGAATTAGTAAATGGTTCAAGGTTAAGTGCAATAATTACCGGCTTTATCGCTCTTTATTGGATCTCTCGTGTGCTGATACAATTCTTCTACTTCGACAGGACGGACTTTCCGAAAGGAAGATGGAACCTGTTCGGCGAGATAGCGTTGGTTGGCACGTTTGTTTTCCTGAGCACCATCTATACATGGGCTTTTACCTCCAATTACCTTATCAAATGAAAACGTTATTGATACAACTCGCTTATTGGTGGGCATTAAACCTGGCTGTAGTGCTTATCGGGTACTTGTTACAGAGAAGAAAAGCAGTTTTGCTAAGCTGGATAACTTTTATTCTGAGCATTGCTATTATCTACTTTATTTTCTTTGATGCCAACCCCATAATAAGAATGCTGACGCTTATTTCAACCACATTTAATTGTATGAAAGTAATTGCAGCAACGGAAGAATATAAAAAAAGACCTTCAAACCTAAACCTTAAGCAATGGATGCTTTTTGCCTGTTGCTGGGCTGGGATGCGTGCCCAGCCCTTTGAAAACATCAGCACTGAGCCTCACCCCTACGCTTGGAATATGATCTGGTTTGGCATCAGCCGGTTTATTGCCGGGGCAATACTTGTTTTTTCAGCGCATTATGTGCTGCTGTTGCCGTTAAGCATTTCTACAACTTATAGATTAATAGGCGCAATGCTCCTGATAGGTTTAAGCCTGATACTGCATTTCGGGATACTGAATATAAGCGCAGGTGTTTTGCGGTTAAAAGGAATAGCAACCTATCCGCTATTCAGGCAACCGGCAAAGGCGTTGAGTTTAACGGAGTTTTGGAGCAAACGCTGGAACCTTGCCTTCAGTGAGATGACGTCCTTAGCTATATTCAGGCCTCTCAAATCAAAAACCGGCAGTGCGGTGGCCTTGATGGTATCCTTCATTTTTTCCGGCCTCCTGCATGAACTGGCTTTAAGCGTTCCGGTAAATGGTGGTTATGGCTTGCCGACGCTATATTTTGCGTTGCAAGGATTGCTGGTACTGATTGAAAAAGCGTTGAGCAATAATGGGATTCTGTTGCTGAAGAATAAGCTTATCGCCCGTTTGTGGGTACTCTTCTGGCTGGTTGTACCTGCGCCTTTATTGTTTAATGCTAAATTTATTGACCAGGTAGTTTGGCCATTAACCTACCTGCATTTTTAAAAGTCTTCCGCCGGCTGATCATGGAAAAACATCTTGTTAAAATTCACCAGGAAAAGCTCTCTCGATGCCCGCGTGCAAGCCGTATAAAACCAGCGCAAAAAATCCATATTGATCATTTCTTCGGTTAGATAACCCTGGTCGACGAACACCGCCTCCCATTGTCCGCCCTGGGCCTTGTGGCAGGTAACCGCGTAGGCGAATTTTATTTGCAAAGCGTTATAATATGGGTTCTGCTTCAATTCGTCCAGTTTGGCTTTGCGACTGGCGATGTGTTCGGAATCCTTCATCACCTCCAAAAAGAACTTTTTCTGATCAGCCGGCGGCAATGCCGGGGCTTCTGAATAAAGCGTATCCATCAGTATTTTACATTCTACTACCGGGTCTTCAGCATAATCTATAAACTCCAATTGCACATCGGCAAATCGAAAACCGTACATTTCCTCAAATCGGCGAACTTTCTTTATGCGAGCAATATCGCCATTGGCAATAAATCCCGTACTTCCCTCTTCCTGGTCCTGTAGCCAGAAATAATTGTTCCGCACTACCATTACCTGGTCGCCGCCGGTTAATTCTTCTTCACGCAATAAAATGCGTCCTCGTATCTGGCGGTTATACAGGTTAGCATTTTTATTTGACCGGCAGACGATCAGCGTACCATCATAGCCGTATTTGTTGTAGGCGTAATTGAGGCCCTCTTCCAGCCGTTCGCCTGTCATGCGGAAAACATCTTTATAGCCTTTGGTAACCACTTTTGGTGTGACCACTTTCCCTTTTCTGATGATGTCCCTCAAAGAAGTTGCATTCAGTAATATCCCCGAATCTTTTTGCTGGCGAAGCACGTCTGTCAGTTCAAAAGTGAACATCTCCAGAGCAAACTCACTCTTCATTAGTTTCACATCCAACGCCGGACTATTATCTGCACCAACTGGCGGCAACTGAGCGGTATCGCCCACCAGCATCAGCTTGCAGTTTTTAGTGTTATAAACGTAGCTTACCAAGTCGTGAAGCAGGGTATCGTGGGTATTGCCGGCAAGCCCATCGGAGATCATGGACGCCTCATCAACAATGAACAGTGTATCCGAAGCCAAATTATCAGCAAGGCGAAAAGCATCATCAATATTCATGGCAGACTTCCTGCGATAAATACGCTTGTGAATTGTAAATGCTTTCCGGCCCGAGTAATTGGTGATCACTTTTGCAGCACGGCCAGTAGGTGCAAGCAAGGCCGATTTATAGTTGTAATATTTGAGTGCCTTTACCAATGCTCCAACAACTGTGGTTTTACCCGTACCGGCGTAGCCTTTCAGTATAAAGCATTCATCGCCGTTGTCGCTGCTCAGAAATTCATGCAGTTTATCAAACAGTTCCAGCTGTTGGGCAGTAGGTTCATGCGGGAAGGCTTTTTTGATCTGATCTGTTGAAGGCACTGACAAAAATATTATTTACGATTTTAGAATTACGAATTACGATTGTTTTAATTTTCCTTTGCAAATCGTAAATCTAAAATCGCAATTCGTAAATCGTAATTACAATCCAAAAAATATTACTTTTGCCAATAGCTGCTTTAGTAACCGCAACTATCCAAAACAATCATATTAACTTGAACACAAATCAACACGCCGGCTATACTTTATTGATAAAGATCGGCTCCAATTCGTTTTCATATGCTGTTGCGGGCCAGGGCCGAATGCTCGTCCTGAAAGAAAATCTTGATCTTAGCGAACTTAGTGAGCCGACAGATGGTAATAAGATGCTGTCTGCTGATTATAGTCAACACATAGTTGCCGTTCCTCATACCGGATTTACTATTGTTCCAGCAAGCTTGTTCAAACCAGAAAAGGTGGCTGATTTTGCCCGTTTCCTGGATGTGAAACGAAATGAAAAAGTATTCTCTCAACCACTTGATGCCGATAACCAGGTAATCTTTAAAGCGGATAGTACTTTAGTGAATTCAGTCGCTGAAAAATTCGGTATCAACTGTATTGCATTTGCGCCAAAAGGCTGGATAAAATTAACTGCAGCAAATAACCCGGCAGATAACCAGATATATTTGAACGTTGAAGGCAACCAAGCCGAATTTCTGAATTTTAAAGAAGGCAAGCTGCGTTTTTATAACAGCTTTGAATTTATGGCACCTGATGAGCTGGTTTATTTTGCCACGCTTGTTGCCAGCGAGCTGCGATTGCTGCCCGGAGATGTAACGGTTGTTTTAAGCGGTGGCATTACACCTGAGGATGAAAATGGTATCCGCCTGGACCGTTTCTTTGGCAAATTAGAACTAAATACGATGAGCGCGTTGGCTTTGTCTGGACAAACCACCTCGCATGATATTTTAACCCTCACCGCTTTATCGCTATGCGGATCATCGGAGGTAATTTAAAGGGCCTTAGGCTTAATCCGCCTAGGAATTTGCCCGTACGCCCCACCACCGACCTGGCAAAAGAAGCCCTCTTCAATATCCTGCAAAACCAAATCGATTTTGAAAACATCAAAGTGCTTGATCTTTTTGCCGGAACTGGAAATATCTCATTCGAGTTTGCGTCAAGGGAAGCAGCACAAGTCATTGCGGTCGACCGCAGCATACATTGCATCAATTACATTAAAGACGTTGCGCGGCGGCACCGTTTAGAACAGATCAAGACTTACAAAGCGGATGTTTTCAAATATCTTGAACTGGAAACGGAGCAATATGATTTGATATTCGCCGATCCGCCGTATGATCTGAATCGCATCCCGGAGATCGCAAAAATTGTTTTTGATAAGAACTTGTTGTTACCTGACGGACTATTGATCATCGAACACCAATCATTGCAAAACCTGAATAATCACCCAGCTTTTGTGGAACAGCGGAAATATGGGCATTCTTCGTTTTCGTTTTTTAAGGCCTGATCAAATGAAAATAAAGACAGCAACAATATTTACCTTATTGTCTCTAATCACAAGCATTTCTTGTTATGCCGACAGCCCAACGTCCTCGGAAAAAACGATCATGACATTAATTTTGCTATTGGTTATAGCAATCGGAGCGCTCTTTCTGGGCATTATCATTAAAATATTGCTTAATATTTTTAAAATAAATGTCTCAAATTGGCTTGTATTTACTACAGCCACGATCCTGGCTGGCTTAATATTTCTAATGCTTTTTTATGCACATTGAGTAAATTGGCATAAGCAATCATTCGGCATCAAACATTAATCACCACAATACCCTTTTTCCTAAAAAAAGTCAGTTCCTCTGAATGTGAATTAGTAATGATCGTGTCAATCATCGATAACTCACCAAATCGCAGATAGCTCTCCTTCCCTATTTTGCTTTCATCGCATAGTAAATATGTTTTAGAACTATGAAATGCAAACGCGTGGGTAATTTCAGCTTCCAGTTCGCTATTGGCGAATAAACCGTTGCGGGATATACCATCGACGCCTAAAAATGCTTTATGGGCTTTATAACGTGCAATGTGTTCATTGGCTATAGAACCATGAACCGCCTGCCGTTCTGCATTAAATTCGCCGCCAATAATATTTAATGAAACCAAACTATTCTGCAACTCATAAACAACGGGGATAGAATTGGTGATCACCTTAATCTTTTTCCCCTTAATAAACTGGCACAATCTGAACACGGTACTACCGCAATCCATAAAAATAATATCGCCGTGATCGATCTGATCGGCTGCAGCACGGCATATTTTATCCTTTGCCTCTACGTTTTTGGCGGCTTTATTTACAAACTCATGTGGTATCTCCAGCGGGTTCACTTTCATCGCACCGCCATGGGTACGGTAGAGCAAACCATCACTAGCCATTTGATTTAAATCGCGGCGAATGGTGATCTCTGAAATATCCAGTTCGGCTGCTATCAGCTTCACATCCACCTCACCATCAATATTCAACTTATCCAGGATTATTTGTTTTCTTTTTTGAAAGTTCAATTTATTATGTTTTAATTTGTTCAAAAATAATCAAAATAAATCAAAAACAATCAAATCCATTTTGAAAACTTATAAGATCATCAAAAGCGAATTGTTATCAGACAACTGGTATACTCTGAAAAAGATCACTTACGAAACCCACCATGCCGATGGTTCAGTAACCTTACAAAGCCGCGAGTCATATGATCGCGGTAACGGTGCTACTATCCTCCTGTATAACAAACCGCAAAAAACAGTGATACTGACACGCCAGTTTCGCATACCCACTTATGTTAATGGAAACGAGAGCGGTTACCTGATAGAAAGCTGCGGGGGACTTTTGGATAAAGATAACCCCGAAGAATGCATTAAACGGGAAACAGAGGAAGAAACGGGTTATAAAATATCGGATGTAAAGAAAATATTCGAAGTGTATATGTCGCCTGGATCGGTAACGGAGCTGATCTACTTTTTTGTGGCGGAATACTCCAAAGAGATGAAAGTGAGCGATGGCGGCGGTGTCGAAGAAGAAAGCGAGGACATCGAAGTGCTTGAAATTCCGTTTCAGCAAGCTCTGCAAATGATTATGACCGGGGAGATAAAAGACGGCAAAACCATTATGCTTTTACAATACGCACAAATCCATAACCTGATATGAACACCAAACAATTAACCATTCTGATTGCGGGGCCATACCGCTCAGGTACAAATGATGATCCCGTCCTAATGCAGCAAAACCTGGAGCGTTTGGAATCCGCTGCATTGACTTTATTTCGCGCTGGGCACATCCCGCTTATCGGCGAATGGCTGGCTTTGCCCTTATTAAAAATAGCAGGTTCAAAAAAGCCAGGAGACGAAATATACCAGGAAATATCCTACCCTGTCGCTCACCGTCTCATCACTAAATGTGACGCAATATTACGTATGGAGGGAAATTCGACAGGTGCCGACAATGATGTAAAAGTTGCTCAACAGCTTGGTCTGCCTGTTTATTATCATATCGGAGATATCATTGGTAATTAATGCCAAAGGATTATTACTTTTGGCTGTATAACCACAGCAATAAATTATGAAGATCGCTCTCTTCCCCGGCTCGTTTGACCCGGTTACCAAGGCCCATGTTGATATTATTAAACGTTCAATGGGGCTATTTGACAAAATTTATATTGGTATCGGCGACAATAGTTCAAAAAAAGGGTTGTTGAGTGTTAGCCAGCGCGAACAGATGCTTCGGGCAGTATTTGAGAATGAGCCAAAGATACACGTGGTTGCTTATGACGGGTTGACTGTTGAATTTTGCAAAAGCATTGGAGCAGCGTACATGATACGCGGTATACGTACGGTGTCCGACTTTGAGTATGAGAAAGCCATCGCACAGATGAATCATGCACTTGCCTCAGATATCGAGAGCATTTTTATCGTGAGTAAACCGGGCTATTCATCCATCAGTTCAACCATCGTACGCGAAATATTGCGTTACCACGGCGATGTGAGCCAGTTTATTCCGAAAGAGGCACTGGCTTTTCTGTAAAGAGGTCCATTTTTGCCAGCACATCCATTATTGAAGGGAAGGTATTTTTGATGATAGCTTCGATGTGCCCTTTCCGGAACCAGCGTACTGATGTGATACCCTCTTCTTTTTGCGGTTTAAGTTTGCCACTACCCTTATAGTCCATCTCGTACCAATAAGTCCTTTTGAGAACAACCTCGCCCCTATTGTTATAGGTATGATAGGTTTTGCAAATACGAGCGCCAATGCCGCTTACCATGATGCCGCACTCTTCCTCTACTTCACGTACAGCACCCTCTCGCTTCCTCTCGCCTTTTTCAAGCTTACCTTTGGGCAGGTCCCATTTCTTATTACGATAAATAAACAGGTATTCGCCTTTGGGGTTAACAACCACTCCTCCTGCTGCATCGATCACAGTAATGCTCCTCATCACTTTTTTTAGGTATTCTTTGGCATCGTCACAGCGTAAGAAAAAGAATTTACCGCCCGGTTTCCCGTTATACTTATTGTAAAAAGCTTTCAGGTCAAATGTCTGAGCATCAATTTTTTGATATCTCTCCACCTTCCTGGGAACCGACTCGGTTATCAATATAACTTTTTCGTTGATATAAATTCTGTACTTTTGGGCCATGTTTAATAAAAGTGAGATAGAACAGCAAGTAGCCGAATTCCTGCTGCAAATTAAAGCAATTAAATTACAACCTGATAATCCTTTTACCTGGGCATCAGGATGGAAATCGCCAATCTATTGCGACAATCGTGTCACCCTATCCCATCCAACCATACGCACTTATATCAGGCAAAATCTGGCGCAGATCATCCAGGAAGAATTTGGTTCTGTTGGCTGTATAGCCGGTGTCGCCACCGCAGGTATTCCTCAAGGTGTATTGGTGGCACAGGAATTAGGACTCCCTTTTATTTATGTACGCTCCAAACCAAAAGATCACGGCACCGGAAGCATGATCGAGGGCGAAGTGATCCCTGGTCAGCGGGTGGTTGTTATTGAAGACCTGATCTCAACCGGTAAAAGCAGTCTACAGGCGGTCGAAGCTTTGAGAAGTGCGGGCTGTACCGTTGCCGGTCTGGCTGCAATTTTCAGCTATGGCTTTGACCAGGCGACCGAAAATTTTAATGAAGCAAAATGTAAATTCTTCACTCTGTCAAACTATAATGCTTTACTGAAATACGCCGAAGAAAACAGCTATATTTCTGCTGACGAATCGGAAATATTAAGAAAGTGGCGTGTATCACCCTCTACCTGGGGGCAGTAATTGCAGTTGATTGAGTTAGACTAAGTTGGATTGAGTTAAATTAAGTTGCTTAGTCAGTCTATTCAACTTAATCAACCACTTAACTTAATCAACCACCTAGCTTAATCAACTCAAAAAATGACGACTTTCGAAAGCAAGACCAACATTAACCGGCCGGTAAATGAAGTATACCAGTTCCTGTCTGACATGAACAATCATCAGCAATTGATGCCTGAGAACATTGTGGATTGGACGTCAACTGCTGATGAAGCCCGGTTTAATATTCAAAATATGGGTAAACTGGCGTTGAAGATCGACAGCCGGGTTGAGAATGCTGAAATAAACATCATTCCTTCTGAGAAACCTCCCTTCGACCTGCAACTAAACTGGAAATTGGATTATGCAGGCCCACACACCGAAGTTCTGTTTACAATTACCGCTGAGCTAAACACGATGATGAAAATGCTGGCAAGCGGACCGCTGCAAAAACTAGCGGATCACGAAGTCAAAAGCCTGGCCGAAGTGCTGGGTTAATCTCCTATTTGTAAGTCATATCAACCTCATATCTCGACAGGGCTGAATAATATAAGTTGCTGAACCCGATGAAATTTGCCTTAATAACAGTACTTTTGCGGCAAATTAAAGGTGCAGCATGATTACAGTTTCCAATCTTTCATTACGCTACGGTAAACGTACACTGTTTGAAGAGGTTAATTTAAAATTCACCCAGGGCAATTGCTATGGCATTATCGGTGCCAATGGTGCGGGAAAGTCTACTTTCCTTAAAATCCTTTCAGGCGAGATCGACCCTACAAGCGGTTCGGTAAGTTTTACGCCCGGCGAGCGTATGGCTGTTTTAAGCCAGAACCATTATGCTTTTGACGAATTCACCGTTATAGAAGCAGTGATGATGGGGCATAAAGAAATGTATGCCGTAATGAAGGAAAAAGACGCCATTTACCTGAAAGAAGATTTCAGCGATGCTGATGGCGAGCGCGCCGGCGAGCTGGAAAACCTGTTTGCCGAAATGGATGGTTGGAATGCCGAAAGCAACGCAGCGACCTTATTAAGCAATCTTGGCATTAAAGAGGAATTCCATTATCAGTTGGTTAAAAATATTGATAATACCCAAAAGGTGCGTGTATTATTAGCACAGGCACTGTTTGGTAAACCCGATATATTATTGCTTGATGAGCCTACCAACGATTTAGATATACACACCATTAGTTGGCTGGAAGATTTCCTGGCGGGATATGAGGCTATCGTACTGGTAGTATCGCACGACAGGCACTTTCTGGATACGGTTTGTACCCACGTGGTAGATATCGACTTTGGTAAGATGACTATCTACACCGGTAACTACTCGTTCTGGTATGAATCAAGCCAGTTGGCGTTGAAACAACGTGCTGATCAGAATAAGAAGATGGAAGATAAAGTGAAGGAGTTGCAGGAGTTCATCCGCCGCTTTAGCGCAAATGCTTCCAAATCGAAACAGGCTACCAGCCGTAAAAAGGCTTTGGATAAGATCAACCTGGATGAGATCCAGCCATCAAACCGCAAATACCCGGGCATTATTTTCAATAACCTGGGACGCGAAGCAGGAGATCAGATATTGCGCGTTGAAAACCTGAGTAAATCGTTAAACGGTGAACTGTTGTTTGACAACATCACTTTTACTGTTAACAAGAACGATAAGATCGCTATTCTGTCCCAAAACAGTTTGGCTACTACCGCTTTCTATGATATCCTGATGGGCCGCGATAAAGATTTCAAAGGTGAATTTAAATGGGGTGTAACCATCAATCCTGCTGATATCCCTGCTGACAACGCTGAGTATTTTAAAGGCAAGGATGATAACCTGATCGATTGGCTGCGTGAATACTCTCCCGGCGAAAAAGACGACCAGTTCATCCGCGGATTTTTGGGCCGCATGCTGTTCTCGGGCGAAGAAGTGCTGAAGAAAAGCAATGTATTGTCAGGAGGTGAAAAAATGCGTTGCATGTTCAGTCGCATGATGCTGCAGCAGCCCAACGTATTGTTATTTGACGAACCAACCAACCACCTAGACCTGGAATCCATCACAGCGCTGAACAACGGCATGCGCGATTTCAGAGGGACTATCCTGTTCACGTCACGAGATCATGAATTGACACAAACCGTTGCTACCCGTATTCTTGAGCTTACACCAGGCGGCTACATTGATAAGCTGATGGACTATGATGAATACATCGATAGTGACGTCGTGCAGAAACAAAGAGACGAATTGTATGCAACTGCATAATTTGCAGACAAATCATATACACAGGCCTTCAAACGAGGGCCTTTTTTGTTGACTTATTTTTAGGGTGGTTAAACTATAATTTTAAAAATTAATCAAAACAGCAACAATGTATTTGATTAATAATGAAGGATCTGTACTATATCCTCGGCACTGATCGCGACTGCACCACCACCGAGCTGAATGCTGCTTATCAAAAGCTGGCTAGGAAGCTTCAGCCGGACGAAAGGGAACATGACCATTTTCTCGAAGATCACTTTAAAGAGATCACCGAAGCCTATCAAATACTAAGCGACCCGGACCAGCGCCGCAAATATGATATAGCTTTTAAAAAGAATTATCAGCGCCGTTTATATTATTTCAAGATCAAACACCTGAATGTCGCCGCTACCCTTGCGCTGTTATTGTTCACTGGTTTGTTTGGATGGTATGTCATGAGGTTATTGCGGGGTAATGATAAACAAAAGTCAACCAGTACAGTAACACCAACCGCGCAAACGCCGGCGTCAACTCCGCCGATAATCATTCATCACAGAAAAAAGCACCGGGTTAAAGTAGAGGCCCCCGTTATTAATCAACCCGCAGTGTTAACAAAAGATACCGCGGTCCATCATCCTATAAAACCGGTACCAGTCATTTCCGGCAAATCTGTTTTGGTTAAACAAGACACCGTCCAAACACAATCATTTTCCACCTACTCTGCTTATTTGCAGGCAAATGCCACGGGCGTAATTTACCTGCACGAATTACCAAAATATAGTTCTGCTGTACTGAATAAAATCCCCGACCATTCAAAAGTCACCGTCGTAGAAAAAGGCAAGCAATTTTACAAAGTGATATTTGAGGATCAGACGGGCTACGTGCCCAGGTGGACCATCACCAATCCATAAGTCTAATGTTAGAATTTTATTATGAATTGGTGCTTTCGGAGTAAAGAAATTTTTCGTTTATTTGCCAACCCAAAAAAACAACGACTCCGTAGCTCAGTTGGTAGAGCAACAGACTCTTAATCTGTGGGTCCTGAGTTCGAGCCTCAGCGGGGTCACCCGATGGGACAACTGAGAATAAAAATCGGTTGTCCCATTTTTTTTACCTTGTAATCCCCTGTTAATCAGGCAGATTAACTTAAATATTTCGCTAATCGCGGCGGTTCGATCTTTTAAATTTTCAAAAGTGAAATTTTCCAGAAAAATCGAACCAATTATCTTTCTTCTGTCCAAAACGTCTGATCTACAATATATTTGTTCGAGATTTGTCACAGCACCTATCGCCTCGTCAAGCGTTTTTTCAACTTCCTGAATTGACATTGTCGTCGCTTTTGCTTCCGAAATTGTGGATTAAAAGAAGCGGATCTGCTGTTCAGTATCCGATTTGATAAGCTTATAGTCAACGGCATCAATATCACCATTAAGAAGCAATTCCCGGGCTTTGGATAACGTTGTATTTAGCAAGTTAATTTGCTTTATTGCATGGCTCTTCTCCTCCCTGCCGTCGCTAGTTTCCTTTTTATAGACATCCAGAATAACTTGTTTAAATAACGGAGCGGTTTGTTCATTGACGATGTAATCACGCAGGTTTTCAATAAAAGCAATGTTTACATCATCGGCCTTTTGACGATACCCGCAGGATGATGAGCAATGGTAATAGTGGTAATAACGATTGCGACCTTTGGACGCGCTGCCGGTAAGCATACGAAAGCATTTGGAGCACTTGACAAAACCCCGAAGTGCATGAGCATCGAGGGTAACAATTTTGGCGGTCACCTTGCGCCTTTTTCCATCGAGCACATTTTGCACCTATAAAACAGGCTTTCCGGAATCAGCGGTTGATGTAATCCCTTAACGATAAAACTCTCTTCATCTTTGAGTTTGGGAATGACGATATTACTGCAGTAAACCGGATTACGGATCGCTGTCCAAAAGTTATTTTTGCTACACTTCAAACCCTTACTTTGTGCCAACTTCCAAATCTGCTCAACGGGTTGAAGGCCTAAACTTAGTTCATTAAACACCCACTTCATTATCGCTGCAACGGGCTCTTTAAATACGATTGTTTTTTTGCCCCCCCGAGTGTCTTGTTGACGTATCCAATGGGCGCGTTACACACCCAGCGTCCCTCCTTTTTTTTTGCACGTCGCATCCCATAAAATACATTCAATGCGCGGCGGTCATTTTCTATTTCGGGTGTAGTCAGGTAGATAGCCAGCATCATTTTGTTTTCGGGGACAGACATATCCAGGGGCTGTTCAATAGCCTGCGGCTCCACGCCAAGCTTACGTAGCAGGTTGATCATCTGGTAGGCGTCCGGCGCATTTCTGCTGAACCGGTCCCATTTAGTAAAAAGATGAAATCGCTTTTCTCTTTATTTCTGCGAAGGTAGACCAGCAACTTTGTCCATTCGGGACGATTGAAAGACTTTGCGGAGTGGTCCTCAAAGATCACTTTACGGACCGTAATATCATTGGTTTGGCAGTACCGCAGCAAGACCTCCTCCTGGCTTCTTTGGGAGTAGCCTTTATCGGCTTGCTCGTCGGTGCTTACACGAATGTACAGATCGGCTATTTTCATTTCTTAAAGTTCTGGATTACAATCAATTTAGCTAAAAAATACATTATATCCAATATTTTTTCAGCTTTTTCTTCATTTATTTTCAAGCCATTTCGTTCGAGAATTTCGACGGCTTGCTGAGGAGTCATGCTCCTCTTTTCAGATACTCCGGCCTTCATAATTAAATATGCGAAGGTGAAATCAGACCAGGTTGTCGCTGATCCCATGCGACTATTTCAGGGGGGCGCCCCGGCGAATAATCTGACCAACAAATGGTTGCCGTATTTATAGAAACAAGTCAGCCATGGCCAGCAATTTGCAGATACGGCCGGGCTTTCGCCCGGGCATATCCCTATGACGTTTTACTTTTATGTTTATTACAGGCGATCATGAACAAATTCACAATAAAAATTAAATGGAAATCCGCATGATCTGTCGTTCTTTCCATCCAGGTGAATTTATAAGGAAAGATATTCTAATTTTATAGATGAGAAACAATAATACCAATAGACCTTAAATCCTTAGCGTACTAAAGTGTCCTCTTCAATTATACGGTTATCAATATCCTCCCTTAGATGGTTATTAAAAAAAGATAAAAAGGTCTTTTAATATTAAAAAATAGATTCTACCTTTGTGGACGATGAGCATATTTTCAAAAACATGTGAATACGCGATGAGAGCAGTATTCTTTATTGCACATAAGACCACCGACGGTGGGCGTGTAGGTATTAAGGAAATTGCGACAGGCATTGATTCGCCGGAGCATTTCCTGGCCAAAATATTACAGGACCTGAGCCGGCGCGGGATCGTGCAATCCCTGAAGGGGCCTAACGGCGGGTTTTATCTGGATGCGGTCTCTTTAAAGCGCCCCTTAGCAAGCATTGTGGAGGCAGTGGATGGAAATGGTATTTTTACCAGTTGCGGTTTAGGGTTAAAACAATGTTCGGAAGTTAATCAGTGCCCCCTGCACCACGATTTTAAAGCAATACGAAACCAAATTCGCCAATTACTCGAAAACACCAGTATCAGCGAATTTAATGAAGACCTGAATTTAGGGATTATGGCCTTAAAAAAGTAAAAAATTTGCCACTATAAAAGATAAAAAGGTATTAATATATTATAATGAAAAAATCCCTGTTTTTTTTAGGTAGCCTGCTGATCATAGCCGGTCCGCTCCTTGCACAGGAGAATGCGGGCGGTGGCGCGCCCCCTGCTCCGTCAGCCGGTCAGTCCGGGTTGATTCTTGTTTTGATCCCGTTTATTTTAATTGTTCTGACCGGGTTAGCTTTGTGGCTTTTGGGCAGCAGCGCCCGCCTGGAAAAACTGGCTGAACACAAGGATGATAATGCCAGGTCCTGGATCACCAAACATTTAAAGGACCTGGATAAACACCAACTGGAGGTACTGATCCATAAACGAGGCACCGCACGTAGAGACCGTGCAGACGATAAGAAACCTAGGGGCCTGAAGCCGCCCCTTTTGCTCGTGTTGCTGCTGTTCTCCGGCTCAAATCTGTTTGCGCAATCCACAGAGACATCAGGCAGCGCCTGGACCAACCCGGGTGTGCTCATCACCATTACCCTGATCCTGATCCCCATGATCATTGCCGTCTATATTGTTTCTGCCAAAGTAAACCATCTCGTCAAAAAGACCCGTACGGCGCAGGTTAAAAAGGATGCGCGGAAATTAGCAAAGTCGATCACTGAATTAAGTACGGATGAACTCACTGAAGAACTGATCAAGCGCAAACAGGCGCTGGATTTCCGGCTAGGCGATACGGAGCTGGCTGGTGTACAGCCGCCGGAAGACAAAAGAGGACTATTACAACATATCGCGGAAGTGGATTCCCCCCGGTTTCTCGCACCAAAAAAGAAAGCGGTCAAACGACCCGATATCGACCCGGCGCTTTCCAAACTGATCCTTTGGCATTTGGGCACAGCAGCCTTCTGGCTGGTATTAGGAACCTCAGTAGGTGAATATTTGGGTATTAAATTCGTGGCCCCGGATACCGATCATGTGAGCTGGCTTAGTTTTGGGCGGCTAAGACCGGTGCATACCAATATGGTATTTTGGGGCTGGTCATCCCTGGCCATGATCGGGCTTGGATATTACGTGGTTTCCACGGTCAGCAATACCAAAGTCGCCAGTTTAAAACATGGATGGTACGCCCTATGCCTGATCAATGCCTCGGTTATCGTCGGAAGAATCTCATTGATGGCAGGCATCAATAATGCCGGGGGTGAATACCGGGAATATATTTGGCCCATTATGCTTTTGTTCGCTGTTGGCCTGGTGATCACGCTGGTGAATTATCTGCGGACCATTGCCAACCGTCAAACCAAAGAGATCTATATTTCTAATTGGTATATCGTTGCGGCTGTTATGTTCACGATCGTTATTGCGCTGGTCGGGTATTTGCCTTTTTGGCAGAACGGCCTTGGGGAAACTATCGCACAGGGCTATTATATGCACCAGGGTGTGGGCATGTGGTTTATGCTGTTTAACCTCGGGCTCATTTATTATTTTCTACCCCAGCAGTTAAATACCCCCATTTATTCTTACAGTTTGGGCATCCTGGCTTTCTGGACGCAAATATTGTTCTATACACTGATTGGCACACACCACTTTATATTCAGCGCCATACCCTGGTGGCTGCAAACAGTTGCGATCATAGGCAGTATGGGTATGCTGATACCGGTATTCGCAGGGACAACCAATTTCCTGATGACCTTCCGGGGTAACTATAACAAGATCGGGTCGAGCTATACCTTGCCCTTCTATCTGGTAGGGGTTATTTTCTACTTTACCGGCTCATTTCAGGGCACGGCGGAAGCTTTCCGTTCTGCGAACCTATACTGGCATTTTACAGATTTCACTGTAGCGCACTCCCATCTGACCATGTATGGTATTATCGCCTTTATGCTGTGGGCCGCCATTTATACACTCGTGCCACGGCTGACGGGCAGGGAACCGCGCCAGGCCTGGGTTGGCGCTCACTTCTGGATGGCGTTGGTCGGGCTATTATTTTATACCATACCCCTGATGATAGGAGGTACTTTAAAAGGGATATACTGGCAGGAAGGGAAGCCGTTTATCGACTCTGTGGTACAAATGGCGCCTTACTGGCTGTGGCGCGCCATAGGGGGATCGCTCATGTGGGCATCACATTTGGTCTTTGCTTATAACCTTTATTACATGCTTGCAGGGAGGCAGGAAATTGATTTGCAGAAGGCTGTATTCGATGAACTTGAAAAACTGCCTGCTGAAAATGCTTTACAATAATTAGAACAATGGAAATCTATAATCATCATAAAAGACTCTTTGGCGCGGCCATCATTTTATTTATTGTACTTACGATGTTTGCCGCTATTCTACCGGCACTTAATGCGGAGAAAAATGATGTTCCCCTGCCAGGCAGTAAGCCGCTAACCGGCGATGAACTGGCGGGCAAAGGCGTTTATATACGTGAGGGCTGCATTGCCTGCCACACGCAGCAGGTCAGGGATGTGGATATGGATAAGATTTGGGGCAGCCGTCCCGGGATTGCCGCTGACTATGCAAGGATCACAAGAACGGACGTATGGAGAAATACGGCCATGCTCATGGGGTCTGAACGTACCGGGCCCGACCTGACCAATATCGGCATCAGGCAACCCAGCCAGGATTGGCTCCTGCTCCACTTTTATAACCCGAGGTCTGTGGTGGAGCAATCGATCATGCCTGCATACCCCTGGTTGTTTGAGGTAAAAGAGTACCCCTTTCCCGGTGATGTGGTGGTCCATGTTCCGGACGAATACCGCAAAGGCATAACGGGTCAGATTGTTGCGACCAAAGAGGCCATGCAACTGGTGGCTTATCTGCAGTCACTTAAGCAGGTCAGCCTGCCGGTCGGAAAACCAACGCCCTTATTTTTATATGGAAAGGATGCCAAAGCAAGCAGCATTGCACCAACCACCGGAAGTATGAAAGCACCGGCTACGCCGCAGCTCGACGGCGCCGCCCTGTATACCGCTAATTGTTCCAGTTGCCACCAGCCAAACGGCGAGGGCTTAACAGGCGCCTTCCCGCCGTTAAAGGGCAGCAAGGTCGTTTTGGACGACAACCCCGAGGTACAGATCACCATTATCATGATGGGCTATAACGGCAGGGCGAGTGAAGGCTATGGCGTTATGCCGCCGGTTGGGACCAATAATAATCTGAAACCGGAAGAAATCGTGGCTATTATCAATCACGAACGCAGCAGCTGGGGTAATAACGCCAAACAGGTAACCGTAGATGATGTAAAAAAAGTAATCGCGGGGCTTAAACCGGCAAATGTGCTTGCCGCAAAAAAATAAGGAGATGAAAGCAATGGTAAAGAAAATGTTGAAAGGAATGCTATGCACAGCCTTATTGTCAGCGGCGAGCCTGCCGGTTTTAGCTTGCGAGGCATGCAAAAAACAACAGCCCAAATTATTACGGGGCATCACACATGGTTCAGGGCCTGATAGCAGCTGGGATTATGTGATCGTCAGTATCATGATGATCATCACCCTGTATTCCTTTTATGCCATGATCAGATTCATGGCTAAATCACGCGATGAGGTACATCAGGATATTAAAACCAGCATTTTAAATTAGTAGCATTATGGAGGACAAAAGTTTTGTAACCCTGTTTATCGATGACGATCCCAAGCCTATAGGAACATTTCCGGCACCGGTATCTTTTGAACTGGACACGAAAAAGCTAACCGATGGCCGGCATGTCCTGAAAGTGGTCAGCAAGGACCATAGAGGGAAAGAAGGGATCAAGACTATTCCTTTTGTCGTGCGGAACGGCCCGGCGATTGCGATTGAAGGCATCAGAAAGGATGAAGTCGTTGATGGGGTCTTACCGCTGATGATCAATGCCTATAGTAAGGGGGATCAAAAGACATTTATGCTGCAGGGTAGTGAAACCCCGCAAAGTATCCCTTTCTGGATTATCATACTGCTGATCATGTTTGTAGCATGGGCTGTCTATTATCATATTACTTCGGGACAAACACAATTATTCAAATGAAAAAGGAAATTGAAGGGATCAATGATATCAGGGTGTTCGTCGATGAATTTTATAGCAGGGTTCAGGCGGACGGCCTGATCGGGCCCATCTTTATGGAAAAGATTGCTGACTGGCAGCCCCACCTGGATAAGATGTATGCCTTCTGGAATGCTGCATTGTTCGGCGTGACCGGTTTTCGCGGCAATCCCTTCGCCAAACACGCGCCTTTGAATATCGACCGCCCGCATTTCGACCGTTGGCTGGAATTGTTTTATGCGACCATCGATGAGCACTTTGAAGGCATCATAGCCGAGGACGCGAAAAAACGTGCGGAACTGATGGCCAATATGTTTTTATACCGTTTGCAACAGCTAAACGGCAATAGCGACCACGTAATTGTTTGATCATGGAAACAGAACCACATGATATTGCTGATGAAAAGGATGTGCGCAAACTGGTCGATACCTTTTATAGCAAAGTGCGCCGGGACGTATTACTGGCTCCCATATTTGAACCGGTTATCGGTGGCAACTGGGATCACCACCTTGAACGAATGACCGATTTCTGGTCAACATTGTTGCTGTACACTAAGAAGTTCAGCGATGACCCGCTCACCAAACATTTACCACTGGCCCTGACGAAAGAACATTTTGACCGTTGGTTATTCCTGTTTCAGGGCACGGTGGATGAATTATTCGAGGGACAGATCGCGCAGAATGCCAAAAGCAGGGCGAACAGCATTGCCCGGATTATGAAAGCTGTAAAGAATATTATTCAATAACGCTATGTATCATCGTCTCGCACTATCTATCAGAAGTATAACGGCCATCTTTTGGTTAGGTTTCTTCATGGCCATCAGTTTTATGGAAGCACCGTTAAAATTCACTGCGCCAGGCCTTAGTATGGCCGAAGGTTTGCAGATCGGTAAGATCATTTTCAATTCGTTGAATAAGTGCGAGTGGGCCTTCCTGCTGATCCTTTTTATCGCTTGTATCGTGAAAAAAACGACCCGTAAAGGATTTTACCTGATCACGGCTGTTAGTGTCCTCCTTGCGCTCGAAACAAAATGGTTATTGCCCATCCTGGATCAGCACGCCAATGAGATCATCAGGGGCGGAATGGTCGCCGACCATAATATGCACTGGTTCTATATCATTCTGGAAGTGATCAAAGTTCCTTTACTGCTGCTGATCGGGATCGAAAGTGGCCAGATGCTGTGTAAACACAATAAACGATAACGCCATGTTAGAATTGACAAAGAATAACCATTACAAAGTCGTACAGGTGGAATTACCGGCCGGAACAAATATGCCCCGCCATTTTGCAACCTCTGATGCTTTTGTCATCGTAGAGAATGGGAACGCACTATTGATCTACAAAGGGGAAACCTGTGAATTGCGCGCCGGCACGAACATATGCATATCATCGCATGAAGAACATATCCTAAAGGTCCTCGAGGATTTTAAGGCCCTGATCGTACTTGCAAATGATGCCGTCATTACCTACCCTACTTTATAATGATCACAGACATGGAAAACAAACCCATTAAACGAAGCGAACACATTATCGCCCTTTCGAGAGACCATCATGCCGGTTTACTATTCTGCTGGAAGATCAAAGAAGGTTTACGGAAAAACATTCCCCTGCATATCATATTAAAATATATCAATTTTTTTTGGGCCGGGCACCTGAAAGAACATTTCCTGGAAGAAGAATCATTGCTTTTTGACCGGATAGATGATGGGTTGAGCCGCCAGGGTAAATCAGAACATCAGATGCTGACCCGGAGGCTCCATCGCCTGAACCACGATGAGAACGAAACCGCGTCCGCATACCTGTCGTTTGCAGAGCTGCTGACCAAACATATCCGTTTTGAAGAAAGGATCTTGTTTCCTCATTTAGAAACCAGCCTTCCGGAAAGTACCCTGAAATCAATAGGCGATTTTCTTGCCGGGAAACATCCGGCGGCGTATATAGATAATTACGCTGACGAGTTCTGGTCAAAAAATTATACTTCGTCATGAACCTACCCGAGGATGAAATCGTTGTCCGTGTGGATTGTGACGATGAGCAGCACGAACTGCACACCTTCACCAACGAGTACCGGAGCCTGATGATGCTGATCTATGACCGCATTTTTATTGAGGGCTTTGGCGAATGCCTGGGGATGGGAAAATGCGGCACCTGCCTGGTAGAAATTACCCACAAGGAACAGGAACCCACGGCCTATGAGCGGAATGAAGAGGCTAACCTGATCAAAACGGGGCGCGCCGGCACAAATGCCCGGCTATCATGCCAACTGATGATCGACGGGAACCTGGACGGATTAGCGGTAAAAGTATTAACCTAAAATTCATAGCTATGGTCATACAAGAAGTTGTGGCGACGTTAACGGACGCTGTAAGCCCGGTGATTAAAGTATTGGTAAAAGGCGGGGTAGCGAAAGTAATCGTCCTGGGTTTTAAAAAGGGAATGGTGCTAAAAGAGCATAAAACATCGGTCAGCACCCGGTTGGTTGTCATCGATGGGCAGATTAGTTATTCCAGCGCTAAGGGCATGGTAACCATGAACAAATTCGATGAGCTGGATATACCGGTCAACGAACCTCATTCCGTAGAAGCCCTGGCCGATAGTATCTGTTTTTTGATACAGGGATAATAGCAAAAAGGAAATGAAAGACCAGCACGAAATTATTGAAACCGACATTTGTGTCGTTGGCGCCGGGCCGGTAGGCCTGTTTGCCGTGTTTGAGGCGGGCCTGCTGAAGATGCGTTGCCACCTGGTGGATGCCCTGCCCCAGGCGGGTGGGCAACTGTCTGAGATCTATCCGCATAAGCCGATCTATGATATTCCGGGCTATCCAGCGATCCTGGGGCGGGAGCTGGTGGACAAGCTCATGGAACAGACCCGTCCGTTTCGGCCCGGCTTTACTTTAGGAGAACGGGTGGAAGGGGTCCGGCTGGAACAGGGCGGGAGTATGATGATCACTACCAGTGAAGGCACAAAGATCCATTGCCAGGCGCTGTTTATCGCCGCCGGCCTGGGTTGTTTTGAGCCCCGTAAACCTGCTATTGACGGGTTGGCCGAATTTGAGGGTAAGGGCGTGAGCTATATGATACGGGACCCAGAAAACTTAAACGGCCGGAACGTGGTTTTGGCAGGTGGCGGGGATTCTGCCCTGGACTGGACGCTATTCCTGGCGGACATAGCGGCAAAGGTGACGCTGGTACATCGCGGCGATACATTTCGGGGTTCCCCCGATACTGCCGGAAAGGTAGTTGAACTGGCCAGGACAGGCAAAATAGATTTGCTGCTTCATTCAAACGTTACAACACTTTACGGTGACGGGCGCTTGCAGGAACTGAGCATCCTTACCCAACAACTACCGCAGATCATCATTGCCGCCGATCACTTTATCCCATTGTTCGGCCTGGCGCCTAAGCTTGGCCCTATTGCTGACTGGGGATTGGATATGGTACAATCCGCGATACCGGTGAACCCTGCGGATTATTCGACGAACATCAGCCGCATATATGCTATCGGCGATATTAACACCTATCCGGGTAAGCTGAAGCTGATCTTATGCGGTTTTCATGAAGCGGCCCTGGCCGTGCAAAGCGCTTTCAAATATGTGTACCCGGAGGAGAAGTTGAGTTTTAAATACACCACGGTTTACGGTATAAATGCATTCTGATATGATCACGATCTATATCATAAACCACGCTGGTCAGCAAGACAAACTGGAAATACCGGCCAACCTGAATCTGAGTCTGATGGAGGTGCTGAGAGCGGGAGGCTACCCTGTTTTGGGCACTTGCGGCGGTATTGCGCTTTGCGCTACGTGTGCCGTAGAGGTGCGGTCAGGCTCAGAGAACTTAATGCCCCCTATGGACCAGGAGCTGGATATGCTGGACCTTTTGCCGGACAATCCACCGGTTACTCGGCTGGCCTGTCAGATCCGGCTGGGCCCGGAAATAGACGGAATGGTCGTCCGTTTATTAAACGACTATTAGACAAAGGATTGCATGAATAGCAAAAATTATAAAACAATGATAACGGAGCGGACGGATTTGCATTTGATCAATGACGGAGTGGTTACCACCGGGGCTGCGCGATTATCTGGGTGATCTTAGATTTCTTTCCCAGAGCGAATATAAATGTACTGTCCCTGGAGTGGACACCAACCCCATCTCAACAGTCTTATTTGGAGCGTCAAAGTAACCATTCGGTGTTAGTCAATGCGGCTATCGGTTACGGCAAAAAGATATCCGAATGGGACGATGAAGACTTCGTGAATGGTGAAACTAACGTTTCGTTATTTGCAGAATAACAGGCAAAAGGATCAAAAAAAATGCCGGTCCTTTCTTTTCTTTGGAAAGAAAAGTAGCCCCCGCAGCAAAAAGGGGCTTTCGCCCCTCAAACAAGAAAGCCCATCCTTTCAGTTTGCAATAAATATTGCATCACCGTGCTTTTCAAATGCCCGGCACAGGTTAAAGGCGGACTGCGTTTTGCTCAGGCCGTTGCCAAATAATATCGATTTCAGTTTGGCTTCGTCAATCCCGTTGATCGTTTTTCCAGGACGCATTTGAGCGAATAAAAAGAATGCATGACAACAAAAATTGTTAATTTGCAGAATGAAACAGTCTCCGATCGTCGAAAAACTTTTAAAGAACATGGACAACATGTATTTATTGGGTAAACAACGAGCTTTTGAACTCGGAAATCCATATTACGCAAAATTTGAGGGTGATGGCGATTACTATCGGAAACAATTGCCAAATGGTGAGGAATACTTAGTAAAAGTAAATATCATTATGGATGACAACGGCATGCCCATAAAAATTGAAGATACCGTTATTAAACAGCTGATTCCTTAATGAACAAGCCTGAACTAGTTTTTGTGGTCGGTTGCAATGCAGCTGGTAAGTCTAGTTTCATTAGAAGCCGCTTATATGACCTAAGTGACTTTGAGATAATTATGACCGATGTTCATAAAGGAAGATCAAAAGAAGTATTTCAAAGAGCCCTTGAGCAAAAGAAAAACATCGTTTTAGAAACCGTATTTAACGATTCAAGTTTTAGTTTATTGATCGATACAGCAAGAGATGCCGGCTATCTTACGTCATTAATTGTTTTATTTTTAGATTCTCCTACTCAGTCTGTCGAACGTGTCGCTTTTAGAAGTCTTGAACAAAATGGTCTGCCAATTACAGAAGGGAATGTTAAAATAAACTTCCATGAGAACTTCAAAAATGTAGCCAATTATTTTTTTTATTTTGATTATTCGAGCTTCTATTACACGGGAATGACCAATAAGACGACATTTGTTATGGGTTTTCAGAAGTTGTCATTGATTGAATACAGAACTTCCAATCTAATATATCCCCAAAAATTTGCGGATTACTCGCATGGAAATCAACGTCTTGGCCAAGAAGGTTATCAAATCATTAAAAGAAATCTGAATTACGCTTTAGGTGAAGCAGATGAAGTAAAGGAAGTCAAAAGGCAGAGGCCTCGATTACGCCTGTAAGTGTTTAATATTTATTCCTTGGTACTTGACAGAATCGAGTCCACTTCAAATTGCTGCGAAGCGCTTTAAACATAGAATAAGGGAGTTCGAAAAATATACCAAGGGGGTCACCATCTTAAAAATGCCGTTTTTATAAAAAAAAACGGCATTTTTTTTTCTTTTATACTATTTGTATTTTCAAATAGTGTTTATGCCACTCTCTAAATAATTGCCTCAAATAATATAAATCAGAGAACAATTTAATTTTCATGAAAGAGCAGATTAAAAAAGCAGGCAACCAACTAATAATCAAACAATCAAAATTACTGTTAGTTGGAAAATAAAACCAGGTATTATGATCAGGAACGCATTTCCGGGTGAGCAGGAAGAAATACCTGCAAAGCCGGAAATAGAAAAACCCGGCGAACCCGCCAGACCTGGCATACCAGAGGAGAACCCTCAACCTGGCCCGGCAGAGGTGCCCCCATCCCGTCAGCACCTCCATCGCCCATTACACCTCCACTACCCGGTACTCCTACGCTTTAGGGCAATACCAACGCCTGATTAAGCCGCTTTACTCCCCTCTTCCACGGTTATCTCCGGGTTAAAAATAATCTTCGATTTAATAGAATTGGAAATAAGACAAGCTGCTTCTGATTTTAGCAACACACGCATAGCCTTTTCCCTGTCCTCTTCTTTAAAAATTTTAAGCTGCGGTATCAGACTAACCTCACTCATCTGATATTTGCCATCCACGATTTCTAATTTTCCCAAGGCTTTCGAGCCGAAGCTTTCAAATTCCAGTTTTGAGTTTTCGGCAATGGCCAGAAATGTAGTCATCAGGCAACTATTTACTGCTGCGGTAAAAAGGTGCTCCGGTGACCATATACGCGGAATCCCTTTGTTAAACTGAGGTGGCGTTGCCACCTGTAACTCGTCATTCAATTCAGCCGAACTCATAGTGCCAATTCTATTTTCCACCCAATTCACATCTATTTCATAAATATGTGCTATTTCCATTTTCTTATTTATTTACGTTAATAATTATTTGATTCAAATGGCCCCGCGGCTACGATACCTGATTGTTGGCATTCCACCTTACCATTTTTTAAAAAACATCAGGGTAGGAACACCTGTAATACGAAAAGCTTGCGCAGCGCCGGGATTTATAGGTTTCATCATCTTACATGGGCCGCACTAATCAATAGGTTTAATATTCTTTGCAGACTCCTCATTCCGTTGAACATAGCATCCTGTGGGACCGCAACATCCAACTCCTGCCAGCGCCGTGTATAAAAAGAATGCACCAAATACCCCCATTACCCAATCATGAGCCGGTAATGCCATCGCCAATATCCATACACTGAGAATAAGCCGGAGAATGCGCATTAAATGCCAGTTAGTAAGCAGCTTTTGTTTGATTGAATTCATTTCTCGTATTTTCTTAAATTGTGCCATCTGCCACCATTATAAACATAATTGAAGCCAGCCGACACAAGAATGTTTTTAGCAGTCCTGCTCCTCATACCAGATGCACAGCATGTGACTACCGGTTGATCTTTCTTTAGCTTACCCGATCTGAATGATAATACATCGAGCGGGATGTTTATCGAGCTTTTCAAATGGCCTGAGGAATATTCCCCTGGCGTGCGAACATCCACTATTTGCGCTCCGCTCGCAATGATTTGGCTGAGGTCGGTCTTAGCACCCAAGCCAAGCAGTTTCTTTATTGATCCGAACATATTATTTATTTATTGAGATCTGACAACTGTTTCAGGTTTAACCATGAGCCACCATCTACGCATTCAATGCCATGTTGTTTTAGAATATTAACGGCTTTATTACTGCGTATGCCTGAAGCACAACACACAACCACGCCTTCAGACTGTTGTTTAAACTCGGCTAACCGGTTTGGTATCTCACTTAAGGGAATATTAATACTCCCCGGCAAATGCCCGTCAGCGTATTCAGCCAATGTCCGCACGTCTATAACCGGCACACCCGTGTTCAATGATTTTAAAATATTATCCATATGATTTTTTATTAAGTGATACAAATTTCCGGGCTTTTGATTCTCCCTATGGGAACATTTGTTGCATAACGTGCATTTTCTTTTAAAAAACAAATGCCCGGATATAAAATCCGGGGCATTGCCATATTTTAAAACTGGCGATTGTTCTTTTTTCGCGTGCTTAAGCCCAGGGGCGCATAAAGCGGACAGAAGCTTATAAAACTGGTTAAAATAAAAATTGCTGAGACAATTAGTAGCACAATAGCCACAATACCAGAAATTTGATCAGTAAAATAAAGTATAATGACCGCCAAGGCTACAATTATCCTTAACACTCTATCGGTTGTACCCATATTCTTTTTCATATCTGAATGATTTTATGAGTAAAACTAGCTTCGCGAGACTGCAATTATAGGAACATTTGTTCCATTAGGGTTCAAGCAATTTAATCGTATTGCGGCCAAGACTCACGATATTTTTTCTCTCCATAGAACGGAGAAGACGGCTTATGGCTTCCCGGTGCGTGTGCAATTCGTCTGCGATTTGCTGGTGGGTTATCTGCAATATTGATGACCCGGAAGCTTTCGACCGCTCTTGCAGGTAATGCAGCACCTGTTTATCCATATTATTAAAAGCAATAAGATCGATCACTTCAATCAGTTCCGCAAAGCGGTTGCCATAGGTGTTATTTATGAAGGTTTTCCATTCAGGATATTTGAACCAGTCTTCAGTCAGCTTTACCGGGATCTGCAGCACTTCAGTATCATCTTCAGCAATAGCTTTTATAATGCTTTCCCTATGGGACTGGCAACAATTTATAGCCATTGCGCAGGTTTGACCCGGGTACAAATGATAAAGAAATATTTCCTTTCCATCTTCGCCCTGACGCACTATACGCAGCACCCCCTTTAGCACGATTGGTACAAAGAATATCTTTTCACCCGGCGCTATCAGTGTTTCGTTATGAACAATATGTTTTGTGCGGGCAAATTTTTTTATCTCTTCCAATAATCCTGGATCTGTAAACGGAATGTTATTCATTTGAACCAAATATAAAACCTGATTGCAGATATAGCATTGACTTTTTATCACTATATATAATGACCACCATCATTTGTTATCTGCGTCGTTCCAATCAACTTTGCTTTCAAAACATAGTTTATGAAAGCACTCGTTTACCACGGACCGGGAAAAAAATCATGGGAGGAAAAACCCCAGCCGGTAATCTTAAAACCAACTGATGCCATCGTTAAAATTTCGAAAACCACTATTTGCGGTACCGATTTGCATATTTTAAAAGGTGATGTTCCTGAGGTGACTGACGGCCGCATTATTGGGCACGAAGGCGTAGGCATTATTGAAGAGATTGGAACGGCTGTCAGCAACTTCAAAAAAGGCGACCATGTCTTGATTTCCTGTATCACATCATGTGGCAAATGCAGTTATTGTAAAAAGGGGATGTATTCACACTGTGAAGACGGCGGCTGGATACTAGGGCACCTGATTGACGGTACCCAAGCTGAGTATGTAAGAATTCCGCATGCAGATAATAGCCTCTATCCTATTCCGGCAGGAGCCGATGAGGAGGCATTGGTAATGTTAAGTGATATTCTGCCGACCGGTTTTGAGTGCGGCATTTTAAACGGACAGGTCAAGCCAGGTGACGTGGTTGCAATTGTAGGCGCGGGCCCAATCGGTTTGGCTGACCTTTTAACAGGGAAATTTTATCCACGCCCGGGG
>JACXTT010002075.1_pt1 | contig 32170 bp, 17 predicted proteins | sample 9270951 | NCBI WGS metagenome assembly JACXTT01 (sample SAMN15532306, study PRJNA645909) | rock metagenome | isolation source: weathered quartz diorite | place: Puerto Rico | collected 2017-06-21
AATTCTCCTGCAATCCGTTCAGTCCGTTATGGCCTTCCAGATCATTGTATGCATTGGAAATAATAGTTTCGTTATACTGATTATCAACCGTGCCTCCGAAACTCGTCCGGGCAGTGAAATGCTTCAGAAAATCGACCTCGCCGTAAACATTTCCTATAATATCCCATATGTTGTTTTTATTATTTTTTGTTCGCTGCTGGATAGCTACCGGGTTTTGACCGTTTCCTAGTTCTGGCCCATCGAAAGAACCACCATAATTGCCGGCAATATCATAAACGGGTATAATAGGGAGGGTCCTGTAAGTAAAAGCAACGGCATTGAACGAGTTCAGGTTTACAAAGCCAGGGTTGTTTTTGTAGAAGGCGTACAGGTTTTCACCTATTCGGATATGGTCAGTTATTTTCACCTCCGTGTTCACTCTTCCTGAATATCTTTTCAGGTAAGTATTGATCAAAGTTCCCTGCTGATCCAAAACGCCCAATGATAAGAGGTAACTTAATTTCTCAACTCCCCCGCTTGCGGTAAGTGTATGACTCTGCTCGGGCGCACTTTTGAATATTTCATGGAACCAGTCCGTACCTTGCTTGTTGACTTTTTGAATCAGATAATCGGATGAAGGGTCGTTGGGCGAGAGATTATATTTCGATGGGTCCACGGCCGGGTCTCCCGCACTGGCTACCCCTGATACATTAGGACCTGCATAAGTATAATCCGGCAACCCATTGGGGAACAAGGCTGTGGACGGATTAATTTTCTTTACAAGCGACGCATACTCCTGTGAGTTTAATAAGTTGAACACATTACCTTTCGGTGGTTCCTGATCACCATAATAGGCATCGTATGATAATGTAAATTTCTCTGCCTTACCTTTTTTTGTTGTTATGACAACAACCCCATTTGATCCCCGGACGCCATAAATAGAGGCAGCGCCCGCGTCTTTCAGGATCTGCATGGATTCGATATCGTTGATGTCAATATCATGAAGCGTCCCCTGTACCCCGTCGACAATGATCAAAGGCTGGTTGTCGCCGAAGGAGGAAAGCCCGCGGATAAAAACATTACTCTGGCCACCAGGTACCCCGGAACTGATGACATTAACGCCGGAGGCCATTCCCTGCAGCGCTTGTTCTCCGGTACCCGCAGGAATAGATTTGAGTGATTTCATATCGACAACGGCTACAGAACCGGTAATATCCATCTTCCTTTGTGAGGAATAACCGGTGATTACCATCTCGTTCAACTTCCCGGCACGTGCAATCAATACTAAATTTCGTTTAGTTGTACCCTGAACGGTAACTTCCCTGCTTTGGTAGCCTATATAAGAAATAATAAGTATATCACCGGGTTTGACATCGATCGAAAATTCCCCGTTCGTATCGGCAACCGTGCCTTTTCCCGAGCCTTTTACTTTGATGGAGGCGCCCGGTAGTGGCACGCCGTTGCCATCTTTTACATTACCGGTGGCCTTCTGAATTTCCGGGACCACTTTTTCGTTTTGAAATCGTTCAGTTTCTTTTAAGGCGATAGTCCTTTGAATAATGGTATAGTTGACAGGAAGGCCTTTGAAACAAGCATCAAGCACATCTGAAACCGAACGGTTTTCTACGTCAATATTTACTCTTTTAGCTTTGAAAAGCTCGTCCAGTTTGTCATCGTAGATAAAGTGGTATCCGGCCTGTGTTTCAATGGTGTTAAAGACCTTTTGAATTGTAGTGTTTTTTTCATGAAGACTTACCAATTGACCAAATGTTTTGGCGCTTACCTGGGTAAGGCCTATGATCAAAATGATAATCGTGAGTTTCATGATAAGAAAAATTTTTGAAGAAGTACGCGTAAACGCACGCGCGCACTTTAAGTTAATTTTCATTACTTTTGATAGTTAGGGTTAAACGTTAGATCTGATTGCTACTTCTGATGTTTTTGCACCCACTTAAAGCCGGGAAAGTGTTGACGCACTTCTCGGTTTTTTTATGCCAAAAACTTGATTGGGAATATAATACACATGCGCTTAATACTTAGCGCTAGACATTATATCGTAGGGTGCATTTAGGTTCTCTTTCGTATTTTTTTCTGCATAATGGTTTTTTTTAAATGAATAACTGGTTACTGTTTACACTGACCGGCTGCCTCTCAAAAGCCGGGATTTATTTATTTGGCGATAATGATGTTCTTTCCCTCAACTCTTAATCTGATTCCTTCAAATTGTAAGATTCCAAGTAACCCGGAGATGTCCACATTGCGGGAAATTCTTCCTGTAAGCTTGGTAGCTGGCACATTACCTTCGTATACTACATTAATGTCATACCAGCGGGAAGCCTTCGCCATAATTTCTTCAATTCCGGCCTTTTTGAAGTCAAACAATCCATTCTTCCAGGCAATTTCCCGGTTGACGTCTACTTCGTTGTTTACTGTCAAGCGGCCATTGTTATCCAAAACAGCCTGGTCTCCCGGTTTGAGTAAGGCTGTGGAATTATTGGTTTTTATTCTCACCGAGCCTTCCAGCAGCGTAGTTTTCGCATTCTGATCATCCTGATATGCCGAGATATTAAAGTGCGTTCCTAAAACCCGTACTTCGCTTTTAGCAGTTTTTACGACAAAGGGCATAACCGCACTATGGCTTACTTCAAAATAACCCTCCCCGGTTAATTCGACCCTCCGTTCTTTACCTTTAAAAGCCACGGGATATTTTAAAGAAGAAGCGGCATCCAGCCACACGTGGGAACCATCGGGAAGGACCACCTGGAACTGCTCACTCCTTTTGGTTGTCAGGACGTTAAAGCGACCGTCGGATTTATTGCCGTTTTCATTTGATGCAACAGTGTAAACAATCTCTCCCTTCTTGGTCTTGCTGATCTTTACGCCGGCTTCATCAGCCAGTTGACCATTAGACGCGTCTGTTAGAATAATGGTCTTCCCGTCCGCTAGCGTCAGTGTAGCCTTGTCGGTTCCTGGTTTAATACTATGAATAACGGCAGCAACCATTTTCTTATCATTATTAACAGGTGCATGATTTTTCAAAAAAACCAGGCCTGATGTAACCAAAAGGAATACAGCCGCTGCGGCGGACCACCACCATGTTTTCCTACCTATGTTCTTAACTTTCTCACCTTCTATGGTATGTTCCAGCCTTGCAAAAATTCTTTCTTTCGATTCTTTATAATCCTCAGGGTTATCGTCTTTTGAAATCGTGTACATTTCAAACTCGTCCTGGTATTTTAACAACTCATCCAATTCCTCTGCAGTTGCGGTGCCGTTCAGGTGCTTTTCGTACAGAGTAATAAATTCTGTTCTGGTCATTATCAAAAATTTTAATTGAATGGTTTATATAAGTATAGAGTCAGCATGCTGGTCGGCACACACACACTTTTGAAAATTTATTTTTGCGAACTGCCAGAAATTATTTCCAAGTCTTGTAAATGACTTTTATAACATTAATTTTACGTTTAACCAATTATGTCGAACGTTCCTCTAAGTGATTCGGATCTGTGGAAGGAAATTGTCAATGATAATTATCGTGCCTTTACGATATTGTTTGACCGTTATTGGTTTGTGCTGTATAAAACTGCTGGGAAATATATTAAGGACCAGGCGCTATGTGAAGAAGCAGTACATGATCTGTTTTTAAACATCTGGACGCGACGTAAATATTTAAACATTGAAGATCTTAACGCTTATTTAAAAACCTCCATAAGGTACCAGGTCTATCGCCTCTTAAAGAAGGAGAAAGTATCGGCAATCACCTACGTGGAGGAATACCCCGCCGAGTTAGCGTTGTCCAGTGACGGCGATATTACTGAAAAGACACTTTACAACGACCTCGAAAAGGAACTCGAAGACTGCCTCAAACCCTTACCTAAAAGAACTACTGAAATATTCCTTTTAAGCAGAAAAGAGCATCTTTCAAATGCTGAAATTGCCCAGCGACTTGGCATTTCTAAACGATCCGTAGAGAATCAGGTTACAAAAGCACTGAAGTTTTTGAGGTCTAATTATAAATATATTGTAGTTTTTCTTCTGCTATATCGCCGCTAAACGGCCGAATTGTGCAAGATAAATTTTACAAACATCGCAATGCAACCACTTATGGCAGTCCGTTATGGAAGCTTTTCGAGGCCCCTTAATGGGAGATACAAGGCTGTTGGCGTCGTAAGCGATTTAGTTCGGGCACTCTTCGGGCTATTCTACTTCGGCCAGGCAGCTACCATTCCTTTAGTTCAGCATTTTTAAAAAATACGGCAGAGCTGTATTGTCATTCATTTTATTCCATACGGCATATAGTTGTGTTCGTTGGGGAATATCTTTTAGTTCTATAAATCTGACTGATGCGCTTTGGTTCAGCGCAAACGAAGTTGGTATGATCGAGACCCCCATCCCGTTTTCAATTAATTTCAAAATCGCTGGAACATGAATCGACTTGTGTACAATATTTGGCGTAAAATCCCGATCGGCACAAAGGTTTATAATCTGCTGATAATAAAAAGGGCTGTGGTCATTGGGAAATAGAATGAAACTTTCATCAGCCAGCTGACCAATATGTTCAAAGTTATGTGCATTGATAGGATGGTTTTTAGGCAAAACGACAGAAAACGTTTCTGTAAAAACACTTTTGAATTTCATTCCGCTATCAACTTGATTGGAACGCATAAAACCAATATCAATCGTGTCTGTCCGAAGTGCGTCTAACTGCTGCTGATTATTCAGTTCAACCAAATTAAACTTGATATTTGGGCATTCCTTGTTAAAACGTCCTAACAATTGCGGTAAAATGGACTCCATAGCCGAGGCAACAAAACCAATTCCCATCTGTCCGATATTGCCTTTCTTTAATAGTGCCTGGTTGTTCAGTGCAATGTTTACTTTGGAAAGCACCTGCCTGCAATCGTTGTAAAATAACTCACCTGCACGGTTTAGCGTTATTTTCTTTTGAGTTCTTTCAAACAGCGAAGTATCCAGGATATGCTCAAGCTGTTTGATCTGTTGACTTAGGGCAGATTGAGAAATTAAAAGAACTTCAGCTGCTTTTCCATAGTGCAGTTGCTCTGCCAACACCTTAAAATATTTAAAATGCCGCATTTCTAATTGATTAGTTTCACTTATCATAAATTAAGTTTTAATAATTGACACTAATTGTAAATGTATCCATCTTTGACAAATAAGCAAATTTATTATAGACGATAAATCCAGACTACACAACTAGACGGAGGATGGAAATCATAATCAACTTAAGGAAATGAACTTTGAACAAGAGACAACGTTGAACATTTTTTTAAATGAATTATTTAAAAGATATGAGAAGGCTGTACCTGCTGTTGAACTGATAACAAGCGCTTTAATAAGCCAAAAAATTATTAATTCACAGGCTGATATTGTTAATGACCACATTGCATTCCGTACTCTTGGGGTGGCCGGATTGGGAATTGGTTCTTTTGAAAAGATCTTTTTACACCATGGATATAAGAAAAAGGATTATTATTATTTTGAGGAGAAAAAGCTAAACGCATATTGGTATGCACCTCCGTCGCCGGGGTATCCACGCATTTTTATAAGTGAATTGATTGTTGACCAACTTTCCGACTGCGCCCAAAAGATCATTCACCGTTACACCGACAGGATCGAGTCAGACCCTGTAGACGAACTGGACCTGAATGACGCCCGTCAGATCATTGATTTTTTGCACGATCCGCTTTGGGCATTGCCTTCTAAACAGGATTATTCCGAGTTATTGGAAGAAAGCGAATACGCGGCCTGGGTGATCTATAACAGATATTACTTAAATCATTACACTATCAGCGTTCACTTCTTAAAGGAGGGGTATAACCACTTACCCGAATTCAACAATTTCTTAGAAAGCCTGGGCATAAAGTTAAATGAAGCGGGAGGCAAAATCAAAACCAGTCCCGACGGCTTATTATCCCAGAGCAGCACGATGGCCGACCTGCGGCCCGCAAAATTCGCCTGCGGGGAGACCATGCTTATTTCAGGCAGTTATGTGGAGTTTGCTGAAAGAAAGTTCCTGCCGGAATTCAGTCATATTAAACCTGAATTATTAAAACCAGAACATTTACGTGAAGGTTTTGAGGCAAACAATGCAGATAAAATTTTTGAAAGTACCTATACATCTAACAAATCCTGATTAAAACCATTTATGAACGAGCTATTAAAATCAACTAACATCTTTTCTGAAAATAAAGGAACCTCGACAGGGAGCGAATGGTTGAGAGGCGAGGGACAACTACACTCTATATCACCTATTGACGGCCAAAAAATTGCCACAGTAGAAATTACCACGAATGAGGCTTATGAGTCAGTGCTGCAAAAAGGCGCTGAAGCTTTCAAAATTTGGCGGACCTGGCCTGCCCCTAAACGCGGTGAGGTGATACGGCAAATCGGAACCGCGCTGAGAGAAAACAAAAAAAACCTGGGCGCATTAGTCGCATATGAAATGGGGAAAAGCCTGCAGGAAGGTTACGGAGAGATCCAGGAAATGATTGATATATGTGATTATGCGGTGGGGCTATCACGGCAACTATACGGTTTGACCATGCATTCGGAAAGGCCAGGTCACAGAATTTATGAGCAATGGCATCCTATCGGCATTGTTGGCATCATCTCAGCCTTCAACTTTCCTGCCGCCGTATGGAGCTGGAATGCGATTATTGCCTGGGTTTGTGGCAACGTGTGCTTATGGAAACCCTCTGAAAAAACACCACTCGTTGCCGTCGCTTGTCAAAAATTGGTGGCGAAAGTTTTCGCTGACAATGGAGTTCCGGAGGGCGTAAGCAGTTTGATAATTGGCGACGGTAAGGTTGGGGAATGGATGAGTAAAGATGCACGGATACCCTTGATTTCGGCTACGGGATCAACCCGAATGGGGAAAAATGTAGCCATCAACGTCGCTGCAAGGTTAGGCACCTCGCTGCTCGAACTGGGAGGAAATAATGCTGTTGTCCTATCAGAAAAAGCGGATCTGGAAGTCGCATTGCCCGCTATTGTGTTTGGCGCTGTTGGTACTGCAGGGCAACGGTGCACCAGCATCCGGAGGCTATTTATACACGAAAGCATCTTTGATAAATTCACCAAAAAATTGGTTGATGCTTACCATAAATTGAAAATTGGTGATCCGTTGGATGAAAACAACCATATAGGTCCCCTCATTGATCGTGGCGCAGTTGAGTCCTACCTGGACTGCATCCGGCAAATCAAGCTGCAAGGTGGTGAATTTTTGATGGAAGGAAAGGTTCTTGAAGGTGATGCTTACAAATCAGGTTGTTATGTATCGCCTTGCATTGCACTTGTCGACCATTCCATCAGCATTGTAAAACAGGAAACATTCGCGCCCGTTCTTTATGTTATCAAGTATACTGATCTGAACGACGCTATTCAGATGCAAAATGATGTTCCGCAGGGCTTATCATCATCCATCATGACACTTGATCTAAGAGAGGCTGAATTGTTTCTTTCTGCAGAAGGGTCTGATTGTGGTATTGCCAATGTTAATATTGGTACGTCCGGAGCTGAAATAGGGGGCGCGTTCGGCGGGGAAAAAGAGACAGGCGGCGGCAGGGAAAGCGGATCGGATGCGTGGAAAGCTTACATGCGGAGGCAAACCAATACCATTAATTACAGCAAAGCGCTGCCGTTAGCACAGGGTATAAAATTTGATTTTTGATAATGAATGAGAAGCTTGAACAATTAGCCCTTAAGCTTAAAGGTGAGCTATTTACCGACCAGAAGACACGGATACTTTATGCAACGGATGCTTCTGCCTACCGGGAGTTACCCATCGCAGTTGCCATACCTCAAACAATAGAGGACATTAAAGTACTGGTTGACTTTGCTACAGCAAACAGCACCTCACTTATTCCACGGACAGCAGGGACATCATTAGCCGGTCAGGTTGTCGGTAAAGGGATAATTGTCGATGTTTCTAAAAACTTCAATCGCATTTTAGAAGTAAATGAGAAAGAAAAATGGGTTAGGCTTCAGCCTGGAGTGGTTAGGGATGAGTTAAACCTGTTCTTAAAACCCTATCAATTGCTTTTTGGTCCTGAAACATCGACCGCTAACCGGGCCATGATCGGCGGGATGGTGGGTAATAATGCATGCGGGTCAAACTCGTTAGTATACAATAGCACGAGGGAACATTTATTGGAAATCCAAGCTATTCTTAGCGACGGTTCTGAAGCAACATTTAAAGGTTTGAATCAACAGGATTTTATCAATAAATGTGCAGGTGAAACACTTGAAGCAAAAATCTATCGCAACATCAATAAGCTGCTTGGCGATCCGGCAAATCAACAGGCCATCAGGGAAGGTTTCCCTGATCCGCAAATTCCAAGGCGGAACACGGGTTATGCTGTTGACCTGCTGTTAAATGCAAGCCCCTTTACTGTTAACGGGGAGAATTTCAACTTTTGTAAACTCCTGGCAGGTTCTGAAGGCACCCTCGCTTTTATTACTGAAATAAAACTAAACCTCCTGGCTATAGAAAAGGAAGAATCAGCCTTGCTGTGCGCACATTTTAATAGTATTGACGATGCACTGCGGGCAAATATTATCGCTTTAAAATACAAACCCAAAGTAAGCGAGTTAATTGATCATCATATACTGGATTGCACAAAGGATAACATAGAACAAGCACAGAACCGTTTTTTTGTTTCGGGCGAACCGGCTGCCATTTTAGTTATTGAATATACAGGCAAGGATCTCGAAGAGATCAAAGCAACTGTAAATAACGTCGAATCAGAGATGCGGAGCTTGAACCTTGGGTATCACTTTCCATTGCTGCATGGGGATGATATGAAAAAGGTCTGGTCATTAAGAAAGGCCGGTTTAGGCTTGCTCAGCAATTTGCCTGGTGACGAGAAAGCGGTTGCAGTGATTGAGGATACTGCCGTTGCGGTGAAAGATCTGCCAAATTATATCAGAGATTTCAACCAAATACTCCATAAGTATAATTTATCCGCCGTTCACTATGCCCATGCCGGAACAGGTGAACTTCATTTGCGTCCGATCCTGAACCTTAAGACCTGGGAAGGGAATGTTTTATTTAAAGTTTTAGCGCAAGAGATCGCAACCCTGGTAAAAAAATATAAAGGCTCATTGAGCGGCGAACATGGAGACGGCAGATTACGCGGAGAGTTTATAACGCAGATGATAGGCAAAAGCAATTATGATCTATTGCGGCAGATCAAAGAAGCCTGGGACCCGAAAAACATCTTTAATCCGAACAAAATTATCGATACCCCGCCTATGAATAGCATGCTGCGCTATAGCCCTGGCCAACAGGATGCGAATATCCCCACCCTATTCCGTTTCCCGGGCCAGAACATACTCCAACACGCCGAACAATGCAACGGCTCAGGTGATTGCCGCAAGTCTCACCTTGCCGGGGGGACGATGTGCCCATCGTATATGGTTACCCGGAATGAGCAGGATACAACACGAGCCAGAGCGAATATATTACGGGAGATGCTTACCCATTCCGATAAAAAAAACAAGTTCGATCATCCCGAGATCAAAGAAGTAATGGACCTGTGTATAAGCTGCAAGGGTTGTAAATCAGAATGTCCGTCCAACGTGGATATGGCCAAGCTTAAAGCTGAATTTTTGCAGCAATACTATGATGCAAACGGCGTCCCTTTTCGTTCAAGACTAATCGCAGGCTTTAATAATATTTCAAAGCTTGGGGCATTATCGCCTAAATTATATAACGCCATTTTGAAAAACAGATTGACCGGAAAGATTCTGAAAAACATTTGTGGGTTTTCGCAAGAAAGGTCCCTTCCGGAATTACATACTTTCTCGCTTAGGAAATGGTTTAATAGCAAAGAAAAACGAAATAGTGCTTCAATAGGTGCACCTAAACGAACGGTTTTATTTTTTTGTGACGAGTTTACCAATTATTATGACACCCTAATTGGCGTCAAAGCGATACGACTGCTGGAGCATCTTGGCTATCGCGTTGTGATGCCCGATCATATGGAAAGCGGACGGGCATGGATTTCAAAAGGACTGGTAAGAGCGGCAAAGAAAATTGCAAACAAAAATGTAAAGATGCTCAGTGCAGCAGCATCGGCAGAAACTCCACTGATCGGTATAGAGCCTTCTGCAATCCTCACATTTCGGGATGAGTATATCGACCTGGTAGACGAGGCATATTATAACGATGCGTGCAAGTTGGCTGCAAATACCTTTTTGATAGATGAGTTTCTTTATAATGAGATGAAAGCTGGTAACATCGAGCAAAATAAATTCACTAAGAACAAAAAACGGATCAAATTCCATGGGCATTGCCAACAAAAGGCGTGGTCGGCAGGTTTGTCGTCTCAAAAAATATTATCCTTCCCTGAGAACTATACAGTAGAGGTTATCACTTCGGGATGCTGTGGTATGGCCGGATCATTCGGATACGAAAAAGAACATTATGAATTATCGATGCGGATAGCTGACCTGGTTTTGTTGCCTGAATTAAAAGATTTAGATAATGAAACGATCATCGCAGCAACAGGCACCAGTTGCAGGCACCAAATCCGTGACGGCATATCAAAACAGGCGCTTCACCCTGTCGAAATACTTTATGATGCTCTGGCGATTAATGGCTCTGTTGATTTGGCAGCTACAAAAAGCTAACCCCGCATCTATGTAATATAAAATTTATTAATTTCGTCATTACGATGCTATTGTATTTATAAAAGGCTGATGGACAATCTTGGTTCATTTACGGATGAGGAGTTGCTGGTATTGCTTAGTGAAAATAACCATTCGGCATATACTGAAATTTATAATCGGTACAGCGGAATCCTTTATCTCCATGCCTATAATAAATTAAGGGACCGCGAAGAAGCAAAAGACATCCTTCAGGAACTTTTTATAACGATCTGGAACAAACGTAAAGAACTGGCGATCAACATCAGCCTGCCGGCCTATCTCTATTCTGCTATCAGGAATCGTGTTTTTAAGAAGATGGCAAGCAATACATTAAAAACACGCTATGCCGAGTCTATACAAGAGTCCATCAAAAACCACGAATGTATAACAGATCACTTAACCAGGCAAAACCAGCTCGCCGCATTAATTGAAAGCGAGATCCATTCTTTGCCCCCCAAAATGCGGGAGGTTTTCCTTTTAAGCCGCAAGTCCCATTTGTCACATAAAGAGATCGCCCACCACCTCCAAATATCAGAGACTACTGTAAAAAAACAAGTTAATAACGCGCTGAAAGTACTGCGGGCGAAACTCGGAAATTTTGTTTGGCTACTCTTCCTTATTAAGTTTTAATTACCCCCAAATTATTTTTTAAAATATCTACGCCCTAACTGTTGTCTGTGGGTCTTACGATATATGGGAACAGAAGAGATCCAGGCCTTACTCGAAAAATACAATAACGGGCAGGCCACAGACGAAGAAAAAGCCTTACTTGAAACCTGGTACAATAAAGATACCGGCAGGAAGGCATTGGATTTGTCGGCAAAAGATATTGAAAATGATATTCAGGAGGTGTTATTTTCATTGCCTAAGCGTCCACGTACTATTTCCATTTGGCCCCGCCTTGCAGTTGCGGCATCGGTCATTGTGTGCTTAGGCATAGGGAGTTATTTCGCTTTGAACAACCGCCCCAAAAAACAGCAGATCACGCAAACACAGCATCAGGACGCTGCCCCGGGTAGCAACAAGGCTATATTGACCCTGAGCGATGGTTCCCAGATTGCTTTAAATAACGCTCATAACGGCGCCCTTGCCAGCCAGGGGAATATCGTGATCGATAAAAATAAGGACGGCCAAATTATTTACGCCAATTCTAAAAACGACAACGCTTTACAGAATAGCGGCTACAATACAGCAGCTACTCCCCGTGGCGGCCAGTTTCAGCTCATTTTATCAGATGGCACTAAGGTTTGGCTAAATGCTGCTTCTTCCATCAGGTATCCGGTCGTATTTAAGGGGAATGAACGCAGAGTTGAACTTACAGGTGAAGCCTATTTCGAGGTGGCCCATAATAAGGAGAAACCATTCAGAGTGGTTTCAAATGGGCAAACAGTTGAAGTACTAGGAACCCATTTTAATATTAACGCATATAGTAATGAAAACACCGTAAGAACCACATTGCTTGAAGGGAGCGTGAGAGTATCGACAGGCAGCAAAAATCAGCTGATTAAACCTGGCGAGCAAGTTCAGCTGAAAAACGGAGATTTTCAGGTTGCGTGAGGAGACATGGCTTCAGTTGTAGCTTGGAAAAATGGCTGATTCCGATTTAAAGATGCAAATATCGTGGACATTATGCGGCAAATGAGCAGATGGTACGATGTCGATATAAAATATGAAGGGAATATCCCTGACCGGAAATTCTCAGGGTCTATCTCAAGAAATGTTAATGCATCCCAGTTATTGGATATTCTGAGTGTTGAGAATATACACTTCAGGATTGAAGGAAAAACAATTATAGTAACGCCCTAAGATTATTTAACCAATTTTTAAACCTAAAAATCAATGTTCATGGAAGAAAATTTACAAGGAAAGACTTGACCCCCGCCCCAAGCAAAAGGTTGATTTAGAAAAAACGTATCCCGATTGGCCTCGGGATACGCGATATATCTGAGTTAACCCTCCAGATTACTCTGGTAAAAAGTTAAAGTGCTCTTAATTACTCTATTAACCCAGACTCAACAAAAGTATGAAAATAAATGCTTTTAAATCGGCCGTGCCCAAGCATTGGCTATCCAAAAAACTCATTTTGGTTATGAAATTGACTTCTGTGATCATGATTGTAGCTTTTTTGCAAGTCAGTGCAAAAAGCTACAGCCAGAAAATCAATCTTAACGAAACGAATTCCCCTTTAAATGAGGTATTGCAATCCATCAGCAAGCAAACCGGCTATGGATTTTTTTATGAATCAAAAGATGTGCAGAATAAAAATGTTACCATACAAGTTAAAGGTGCTTCTTTAAGCGAAGCTTTAGGTGAATGCCTGAAGCAACTGCCATTGGAATTCAGGATCGTTAATAATACGGTTATTATTAAGGAGAAAAGCCCCCCGTTAAAGGCAAACCCCGACGTAAATAAGTTGACAGCCCCGGCAGCCGTTGCTTCTATACAAGTTACAGGCAGTGTTTATGATAACGACAATAAACCCTTGCCCGGAGTAACTATCAGGCTCAAAGGGGGCCCAGCCGTTGCAGTTACAGATATGGATGGCAAGTTTAAGATCCAGGTCCCGGATAAAAACGCCGTCTTGATTTTCAGCTCACTTAGCTTTGTTACCAAAGAGATGAAGGTTGTAATTGGCAGCGAAATGGTTGTTCATTTAGCTAATGATGTTTCTAAACTTGACGAAATAGTCGTTGTGGGTTATGGCTCACAAAAGCGAAAAGATGTGATCGGAGCGGTTTCGTCAGTAAACACAAAAAACCTTTCTAAACTTACCGGCGGTGATGTTTCAAACTTATTACAGGGCCAGGCGGCCGGTGTAAATGCTGCGCCCGCATCTGCCGACCCGGGCGCAAGGCCATTGATTAGGGTGAGGGGGCTATCCACCATCGGGGATAATGAGCCTCTTTATATTATTGATGGCATTCCCGGAGATATCGCCGCCATCAACCCCATCGATATCCAATCGATAGATGTTCTGAAAGATGCCTCGGCCGCTACAATTTATGGTTCAAGGGCTTCCAACGGCGTTATCATCATCACAACTAAAAGAGGAAGAGAAGGGAAAATCCTGGTTACGCTAAGCAGCTATTATGGCTCAAATAGCCTGGCTAAAAAAATATCCGTTGCAAACAGCCAGCAATATGATACCATTATTAAACAGGCATTTGATAACGACGGTACTTCGCCGTACCCTGACTATGTAGCAAGTAACACTTACGTTGATGCAAATGGTAGAACCCAAAACTACCCTAATACTGACTGGCAAAATGCATTTTTCAGAACTGCGCCTGAAAGTAAGCTGGACTTTGGTATTTCTGGCGGCACAAAAGACCTGAGAATGAATGTTTCTTTTGGCAAGTACAGCCAGGAAGGCATAGCGATAAATACCCGTTATGATAAATACAATTTGCAGGTCAATACAGACATGACCAAAGACAAATTTAAATTTGGAGAATCTTTTACCTATTCATTTGGTAAACGCAATATATTGTGGTCAAATAGCGAAAGTACCGCAAATGGTCAAAATGCAGGGTTCCCCGCTTTATATTACCCCATAATAGCTGTTCCACAACGGGCAATATACGATCCCAATAATGACGGTGGATATAGCTCCAGAATTGGCACCCAAATGCCTGATGATTATAACCCTGTAGGTATACAGCAGCTCACTACAAATTATAGCACAAATAGCACCATGCTTGCTAATGTATTTGGCGAATATCAGATCATAACTCCTCTATCATTTAAACTTCAGTATGGTGTGAATGTAATGGATGGGTATTCTTATTATCATGAGCCAACTTTCTTCATGGGTAACAATGCCAATAATCCGACTGCAACCTTATCTGAAGCGAGAGATCAAACCTTTCATAACGTGTTAAATGCTTTTTTTACCTACAACCAGGTATTTAATAAAGTGCATTCGTTAAACGCTATTGCGGGTTATTCACAAGAAACCAATCAATATAAAAGTTTGACCGGGTCGAACTCTGATTTACCATCAAACATTCTGTTATCACTTGGCAGCGGAATTGGCAACCAAGCTTCAGGCGGCAGTTTGTTGGAAAGCGCTCTCCGTTCTTATTTCGGACGGGTTAATTATTCTTATAATGGCAAATATCTGCTTGGTGCAAGTGTAAGAAGGGATGGCTCCTCCCGCTTTTCTAACCTGAACCGTTATGGAACCTTTTATTCAGGTACCGCAGCATGGCGTATCAGTGATGAAGAGTTTTTCAAGAAAAACATTTCATTAATAAATGATTTTAAATTAAGGGGCAGCTATGGAATACTGGGAAATCAGAGTATCCCTGACTATTTATACTTGCCGCCACCGGTATCTACAAATGATCCGAACAACGGAGTAAATATCAATTACCCTTTTGGCCCGGGCCTCCGTCAGGCAATTGCTACCGGTAATATCATTACAACTGCATCCAGCCCCAACATACAGTGGGAGCAATCGGCTACCGCAAACCTGGGCTTTGATATGAGCTTATTGAAAGATAAAATCTCGGTGATTTTTGATGTATTCAAAACGAAAACATCAAAAATGTTGATCAGGCAGCCACTACCGCCGTCGTCAGGTCTTCTTTCAAACCCGTTAACCAATGCAGGCGAACTGGAAAATAAGGGTATGGATATCGCCACCACCTATAGAAGTAATAACGCGGGTGCCGTAAAGTTTGATATCACAGGTAATTTCACCATGAACAGAAATAAGGTATTAAAACTGGGAACTGCCAATGAATATTATCTTGACGGCTATTTGGATTATAATAATTTCCCTACTACCCGGACAGAGGTAGGCCATAGCATTGGGGAATTTTATGTGTACAAAACAAACGGCGTTATTAAAACAGATCAACAATTAGCAGATGCCAGGAAATTACAGCCCAATGCCCAAAAGGGAGATCTAATGTTTGTGGATGTAAATAAAGACGGCTATTTAAACGATGCTGACCGGGTATATGCGGGATCAGGGCTTCCGAAATTTGAATACGGGCTAACAAGTAATATTTATTACAAGAACTTCGACCTCAATATTTTTATCCAGGGCACATTAGGAAACAAAATGTATAATGGTATAAAAAGATTATTATATACCAACGGGCCATGGAATAAATCGACAGATCTGCTAAATGCGTGGACATCGCAAAATTCCAATTCAAACATTCCGCGGAATTCTTATACAGATCCTAATGGAAACTTTAGTGTTCCAAGTGATATCTTTTTGGAAAATGGCTCCTATTTACGCTTAAAGAGTGTGCAATTGGGATATACCCCCAAATTAAAAGGATTCAATACCATACGCTTGTATGTCGGCGCAAATAACGTATTCACGATCACTAAATATACCGGCTTTGATCCGGGGGTGGTAAATTATTCATCCTTTGCCAGAGGGGTTGACAGAGGACTTTATCCGCTATCAAGAAGTATCTATGCAGGATTGTCTTTAAACTTTTAATTTAAAATCAAGTGTTATGAAAAAAATATTTTGCTTTTTTTTAGCTATAACTCTTCCAATTCTGTTTTTCAGTTCATGTCAGAAAGATTTCCTGGACAAACAGAACAAGAATCAATTATCAGGAGCCTCATTCTGGCAAACAAGTACTGATGCCCAGGCCGCAATTACTGCCACATATGCTGCGTTGCGTTCAGCCACCGGCGATAAATGGACCTGGTTTGAGGAGACCTATGTGGCCTCTGAATATAAAACGGATGCAATCGTAGATAATAAGAGCAGCGGCTATGGATCTGTATTGCATGATTATACTTATACTACAGATGTTTCTTATTTTACTAATCTATGGGCAATGTGTTTTGCCGGTATCGACCGCGCAAACCAGTGTATAGCCAATATTCCGAAAGTTTCCAATAATAGCCTGACAGGCTTGACCGATGATCAGAAAAAATCACTTGTTTCGGAAGCTAAGTTCTTGCGCGCCCATTTTTATTTCGTGTTATTAAATTACTTTCAGAATATTCCGCTCATTACTACAGTTCCGGCAAGTCCGTCTGATTATTATCAACCGGAGGCGCCCCGTGATCAGATATGGGCTTTAGTGGAAAGTGATTTAAAGGAAGCTGCGCAATACCTGCCGGCAACCCGCAGTGGTTCAGAAATAGGTCGTGTGACCCAGGCCAGTGCCCAGGCTTATTTAGGCAAACTCTACCTGTTTCAGGAAAGGTTTGCTGAAGCAGATGCTCAATTCAAGTTGGTTTTGAATAACAGCAATTACCACTTACTTTCAAACTACGAAGATAACTTTAATGGTACAGCCGAAAATGGCCCTGAAAGCTTGTTTGAGATACAATTCTCGGCCGACAGGTCAAACGGAAACGACGAGCGTAACCCTATTTCATGGGAAATATCTTCAGCAGTTATCGGCGGTTGGGAGCTATTTTACCCTTCGCCATGGATCGTTGACGAACTGAAAAAGGACGCTGCCGTGGGCGGAGGTTACAGTGACCGGGTTTATGGTACCATATTTTTTGATGATCCGAAATCAAAAACGGCCGTAATTGATCAGCCTGGAAAATATGTGAATTATTCGGATGTAAAATCAAGCCTCGATTTTCCATACTTTTTCAAAAAGTACACCGTACCAACAGACCTTGCAGACAATGGAAATTACACGGGTTTAAATATGAACCTTATACGCCTGGCTGATGTGATGCTGATGGATGCTGAAGTGCTAAATGAACTTGGTCAGGGCAGTAATGCGCTAGCTTTAGTTAACACCGTAAGGGCACGGTCACATGCTGCACCCCTTTCGGCAATGACGCAGGCCGATCTTAGAGAACAGATCCGCCATCATGAGCGTCCTTGCGAATTAACGATGGAATATCAGATACGCTGGCCCGATATGCTGCGCTACTCGCTGAGTAAGGTTGCACCTGAAAAAATAAGCGACCAGTTGAAGCTGCATTATCATGAATTTGCCGGCAATTTCATTGAAGGGAAGCACAATATTTACCCTGTTCCTTTTGCAGAGATTAGCAAAAACCCAAAAATCCATCAAGCGCCAAACTGGTAATTAACATTGGGGGCAGCACCCGCTGCCCCTTTTTTCCTTTCATTTCCTTTATAAACACCTGTTAAATATAACAGGGCTAAAATAAATCAACAATGGTTAAGCAACTATTGATATTATTAGGATTTTTATCATTTCTTTCCACGAAAGGACAGGCCCAAACAGAACTGTCTAATTACAGTACAACAGTCGTGTTGCAGGACAGCGTGGAGATATCATTATATTCTCCTACAATGTTCCGTTTTCGCCTATCTCACCTGAAGGGCGAAAAATTTCCTTCCAAATATGCCATACCCTTCGTAATCGGCAAAACAACAAAATGGGAAAATGTGCACTTTAAAAAAAGCGAGGATAAAAATACCATTGATATAACAACGGATAGCCTTCGGATAAGAATTGAAAAGAGAAGCCTGGCGTGGTCGGTTTGGTCATTAGACCAAAAGAAAAAGATTTGCCCATCTGACGGGCCCGTTTACGGAATGTTCAAAGATGGGTACAGCTTATTTGATAATGTGAGCGCCTTTAACGCACCTTCAAAGGTCAGCCGATATTCGCACTGGTTTTATAACCCGGTTACAAAAAACTATACCGATACCTACCTGGAAGAAGACCTGATCGAGGATACTTATTTTATCTATGGCCCCTCGTATCCCTCACTATTTGCACAATTGAATGAACTGCTGGGGCCGGAACCGTTACTTCCGAAAAAAGGTTATGGTTTTTTCCAGACCCAACATTTAAGTTGCAGTGGCTCCCAGGAAAAACTGATGGAGGTGGCAAAAAAGTTCAGGGATAAAAATATCCCCCTTGATAACCTGATATTGGATTTTGAATGGGGCGATGGCTGCGTTGATGGTAAAGAAACAACCTGGGGAAGCCAGATGGAATGGGCGAAAAATTACGCCTATCCGCTTTCACCCGCGCAAATGATAAAAAAACTCGACAGCATGAATATTGATGTCATGCTTATACACCACAACGCACCCGAATTTAAAAATAGGAAGCACCAGGGCTGGACAGAAACCGTTTTTGATGAACAAACCTGGTGGAACAACTACCGGCAAACCTTAGATATGGGTATCCGCGGTACCTGGCAGGACACAAGGATTAATGATATTACCGACAGCTATATTTACACCCGTACACAGGATTATTATGGCAACAATAAAAGGGTACTGTTTTTAGGCTGCCGGAAAGTCGTTGCGTTAAACCCCTGGGATTTCAGGTTCAGTGTAATGCCTACCGAAAACATGATCGGCGCCAGACGCTACCCTTATCACTGGACAGAGGATTGCTCATCCTCGTGGAATGAAATGGCCTTCCAGTTAAAAGCGGTCAATAATATCTATGGCCCTATGAGCGGTTACTCCTATCTCGCATCAGATGTAATTGGCGCTAACTGGCGTATCCAGGCACGCTGGAACCAATTTACTGCATTAAGCGCTGTAGCACGCTCTCATAATTCAAAACCCTGGAGCGGCAATATTGATGTAAAAGACTTCACCAATAAAATAAAGATCACCGGAAGAGACAGCGTGGTTATCAAGGAGCAAGTTGAAACCGAGCAAAAAGAAACAGCCGAAGAAAGCATTCGTAAACATTTGCAATTGCGGTACCGCTTGCTGCCTTATATCTATTCTTATGCTTTTGTAAACTACCTGACCGGCATGCCGGTCACCAGGCCATTGTTGCTGGCCTACCCTAATGATTATATATGCTCATCGGATGCATGGCCATATGAATTTATGCTCGGCGATAACATTTTGGTGGCTCCGGTCTATGGCGATTTTAATTCCATGGAGATCTATTTGCCAAGAGGAAACGACTGGATCGATTTCAACACCAAAGCAGTTTACAAAGATGGCGGCATCATCACCTACAACACGTCCGACATTAACACGATGCCAATATTTTTAAAAGCGGGCGCTATAATACCTATGCGCCAGCAAAGTAACTGGATAGACACCAAAATTGCTGATATCATCACATTTGAGATTTACCCGTCTCGCACCCCTTCTTCATTTACGCTCTATGAAGATGATGGGGAAAGCATTGATTATCAAAAAGGGAAATATGGCAAAACAACTATTGCCTGTGAGCACAAAAATGGCATTACAGTCACTATATACAAAATGAATGGTGATTATAAAGGAAAGCAGTCTGAAAGAGATTACTCGGTTAGAATTAACGCTATTCTGAATAAGCCAAAAAATGTAATCATATCAAACCAAGGTACTTCAAAATGGGAATATGATGCCAAAAACGAATGCATTAATATAAAAATGCGAAAGCCTGTAGATACCGAATCAATTATAAAAATCAACGAGTAACAAAACGGGCGAGATGCGTCTCATTGAACTTCTTAAATTAAAATAAATGGAACATTTTTCAGAGCAAGAGATCCAGGATTTAACTAAAAAACATTACAGGCTTTCAGTCGAGGCAAAAGCATTTTCAGGCTATGATGAGCTTAATTATTTATTGACCGATTTTGAAGGCAAAAGGTATATTTTAAAAGTGGCTGATGACGGGCATGGTTTACATTTTTTGGATGCCCAGGTAAAAATTGTAAACCATTTAGCTTCCAGCCCCATAAAAAATAAGTTTCAGCATTATCTTTTGAATACTGAGGGCAATGAAGTAACGACTTTAATTGCCGGCAACAAAAATCATTACTTGCGGATCTTAAGTTTCCTGGAAGGGAACTTATGGGTAAATGTCGAGGAAAAGACGGATAGTCTTCTTATCGACCTGGGTAATTTCATGGGAAGCATGGATATCATATTGCAAAATTTTTCTCACCCGGCTATGCACCGGCATTATACGTGGGATATCAGTACAGCCTTGGATGCCAGCGCAAAATTAGCGCATATAAAAGATCATGAAAAAAGAAGGATAGCAGGTTATTATATCCTTCAATTTGAAACTGAAGTTTTACCTGTCCTGTCCTCTTTACGTCACTCCTATGCCCACAACGATGCGAATGATTATAATCTATTGGTGGAAAACAATAAAGTATCCGGCCTTATAGATTTTGGCGACATGGTTTATACTGCACTCATTAACAATGTAGCTGTCGCCTGCACCTATGCGATGCTCGGTTCGGATAATCCCTTGTACGCAGCTAGCCTAGTAATAAAAGGTTATCATGAGAAAAACCCTTTGACAGCAACAGAAATTGATTTGCTGTACTATTTAATTGCAGCCAGGCTATGTATCAGCGTTACCCAATCGGCATACTATGCTTCATTAGAAAAAAATAATGAGCACCATTTTATTACTGAAAAGCCCGCCTGGGATCTATTGTATAAACTGATCCGCATCAACCCTATTAAGGCACAGGATAGTTTCAGAAAAGTTTGCGGTTTTGAAGGATTGATCAACACCGATGATTATTCAGAACTGTTGCATGAAAGGGCCACTCATATTGGCCACAACCTTAGCATCAGTTATAAAGAAAAGATAAAAATTATAAAGGGGGCCTTGCAGTATCTGTATGATGATAAAGGAAGAACATTTGTTGATTGTGTAAACAATCCGTCGCATGTGGGCCATTGCCATCCTGTGGTTGTAAAAAAAATACAAAAACAGATCGCAACACTCAATACCAATACCAGGTACCTGAATGATTCCATTGTAAATTATGCCAAGCGCCTGACAGCTACTTTGCCGCCGTCCCTGAATGTCTGCTATTTTACCAATAGCGGTAGCGAAGCCAATGACCTGGCCATACGTATGAGCCGCCATTTTACGGGGCAAAAAGATATCATTGTTTTGGATCATGCCTATCACGGTACATCGACGGTGGCTATGGAAATGAGCCCGTACAAATTTGATGGGCGTGGCGGCTTTGGACAAATGCCCTGGATACATAAAGCGGTAAACCCGGACGGATATCGCGGGCCCTATAAATACAGCGATAAGGATGCAGGCAAAAAATATGCCGCGGATATCCAAAGGATTATTGAAGAATTGAAAAAAGAAGGGAAATCCCCTGCCGCATTTATTTGTGAAACATTGCTGGGCGTTGGCGGTCAAATGCCCCTTCCTTCTGGTTATTTATCAGAAGTCTACAGATACATAAAGGCAGCCGGTGGTGTTTGCATTGCTGATGAAGTACAGGTAGGATTCGGACGCGTAGGAGAAAATTTCTGGGGGTTTGAACTGCAGGATGTAGTCCCGGATATTGTAGTCTTAGGAAAACCTATAGGAAACGGTCATCCGTTGGCCGCGGTCGTAGTAAGCAACGAAATTGCAGATGCATTTAATAACGGGATGGAATACTTTAACACCTATGGCGGTAACCCTGTTTCAATGGTAGCCGGCCTGGCTGTTTTAGATGTCATCGAAAATGAGCAAATGCAACAACATGCCAAAGAAGTTGGAGACTATTTGATGGAAGGGCTAAGGAACCTGATGGATAAGTTCCCGATCATCAGCGATGTGAGGGGACATGGTTTATTTATTGGCGCCGAGATGGTAAAAGATAAGCATACCCTTGAGCCTGCAGTTGAGGAAATAGATCAGCTTGTGGAAACGATGAAAAGCCACGGGTTTTTACTAAGCACAGACGGCCCACTTCACAACGTCCTGAAAATAAAACCACCAATGCCCTTTAACCGGCAAAACGCTGATGAGATGCTGCATTTCCTTGAATTGTCCTTGGAAGAACTTCACTTATCCGTTCATTAATTATTTATAAAAATTAAAGTTTTTTTATATGTCTGTAACCTTAATTTCATCAAAATACAGGATACCACTCCTGCTCTGTTTTTTAATAATAGTATTGCACTTAACTTCATCTGCTCAGGTCCGTTCCAGGGTTGATTTTGATAAAGGGTGGCATTTCCATTTAGGCGACCTAAAAGGTGCAGAATCCCCTGATATGGGCGATACCCAATGGCGGACACTCAACCTTCCGCACGATTGGAGTATAGAAGGAACATTTAGTGCAGACTATCCGGCAAGGCCGGATGGCGGTGCTTTACCTGGAGGGATAGGATGGTACCGTAAAACCTTTACCGTTCCCGCCTCCTCAAAAAATAAAAAAGTATATATTGATTTTGACGGCGTTTACCAACGAAGCACGGTTTGGATAAACGGGCACGAGCTGGGCTTCAGACCTAACGGCTATATTTCATTCCGGTATGAGCTAACCCCTTATTTAAAATTCGGCGGGCAAAACATAATTGCTGTTAAAGTAGATAACTCCGTTCAGCCAAACTCCCGCTGGTACTCCGGTTCGGGAATTTACCGGAATGTGTGGTTGGAAACAATTAACAGGGATATCGCTATTGACCATTGGGGGACATATCTAACAACACCCAAAGTTGATCGTGAAACTGCAACAGTTGTTATCCAGACCAGCATTAATCAGTACAAGCCTGAAAACGAAGACCTAAAACTTAAAACCGTTATCTATAATAAGGAGGGCAAAATAGTTGGTGTAAGTACCTCACCTATCTCCATAGAGAATGGCAAAGACAATAAAACTTTTAACCAGCAGATCCTATTAAACAAACCCGAACTGTGGTCTGTGGAACGGCCATACCTTTATACAGTGGTTAGCAACCTAATGCAGGGTGATGTGACTCTGGATAAATACTCCACTCCTTTGGGCGTACGCTTTTTCAATTTTGACGCATATAAGGGATTTTCTTTGAATGGCAAACCGATGAAAATTTTAGGTGTGTGTAATCATCACGACCTGGGAAGCCTTGGCGCCGCAATAAATACCCGCGCTTTGGAGCGGCAAGTCCAGCTTTTGAAAGCAATGGGTTGCAATGCTATCCGTACTTCGCACAATCCCCCTGCACCGGAGCTGCTTGATGTTTGTGATAAACTGGGCATGATCGTGATGGATGAGGCCTTTGATTGCTGGGAGGTAGGTAAAGAAAAGTATGATTATCATTTGTTTTTTAAAGAGTGGCACAAACGAGACCTGGAAGACCAGGTATTACGCGACCGTAACCACCCAAGCGTATTTATGTGGAGTATTGGCAACGAGATACCGCAGCAAACCGATACCAGTGCGGTGCGCCTGGCAAAGGAGTTAAGTGAAATCGTTAAAAATCTTGACCAGTCACGCCCTATTACCGCCGCCAATGATACCCCAGATAATACCAACCGGATCATTACATCAGGTGCCGTAGACCTGATCGGGTATAATTATGTACATGCAGATTATCCGGGTTTTCCGGGACGTTTTCCAGGCAAGAAATTTATTGCGACCGAAACAACCTCAGCGTTGGAAACCAGAGGGTTTTATCAAATGCCTTCTGATAGTATCATGCGCTGGCCAACCAGACCGGAATATAAAACAGTAGCCAAAATGAATTCAGATAATACCGTGTCCGCATATGATAATGTTTCTGCCCCCTGGGGATCAACTCACGAAGAGACATGGAAAATCATCAAAAAATATGATTTCCTTTCAGGGTTATTTATCTGGACGGGCTTTGATTATATGGGTGAACCCACCCCTTATTCGTGGCCGTCACGCAGTTCATACTTTGGTATCCTCGACCTTGCAGGGTTCCCAAAAGACGTCTATTACATGTATCAAAGTGAATGGACCGACAAACCGGTATTACATATCTTCCCTCATTGGAACTGGGCACCCGGAAAAACAGTTGATGTATGGGCCTATTACAACCATGCCGATGAGGTTGAACTATTTTTGAACGGCAAGTCATTGGGAGTTAAAAAGAAAACGGGTGATGACCTTCATGTCATTTGGCGCGTAAAATACGAGCCGGGGACTTTAAAAGCAATATCAAGAAAAAATGGTAAAGTGATATTGACCCGCGAAATTCATACGGCTGGGAAACCTGCCAAAATCGAGCTCACTGCCGATCGCAAAAACATTAAGGCGGATGGCAAAGATCTTTCATTTATTACAGTTAAAATACTGGATAAGGACGGGAACCTGGTACCCAATGCAGCAAACAGGGTGAACTTTAAAATTAACGGAAATGCCTTTATAGCGAGCGTGGATAATGGCGATCCTGTTTCCCATGCGCCTTTCAAAGCTAATTATCGTGATGCATACAATGGTTTGGCTTTAGCCATAGTGCAATCTAAAGAGCAACCAGGCCCTATTACTATTACGGCAACATCTGTGGGAATCAAGGGATCAAGCCTTACGCTAATTAGCGGGAAAAAGTGAAAGATCGATGGGGAAAGTGTTTGAATGCCCAAAAAGGGAAGGCCCATTTATGTAGCTTTACGCAAGTGCCCTTTTTAAATTAAAGGATCGCATACTAAGGAAAAGCAATTGCAGTCACCGACGTTTAAAGTTTAGATATTTTGTATCTTAATATCGTAAGATTTGCATGTAAACTGCGTCAAATAATTGGTTGAGTAACCGATTTAAATCTAAACAAAATACTGTAAGTCAACTGGTTAAGAGCAAAGTTCGCCCCCCCTACGGGCTACTAAAACATCAAAATTACCCTTGTAAGTGAGGAACTTACGAGGGTTTTTTGTTTTTACTGTCAATAAAAGTGGCCTGAGCAGTTGTTAAGCCTAAAACAGTACGGAAAAATCAGCCCTACGACCATCTTCGAAGGTTTTGTCAAAAGTTCTCACGTAAAGCATTGCGTGATCAAAATAAAAGGCACTCCCAAACCATTGTTCATCAAGAATTTAGCGCAGTTTGCGTAAAATATTATGGCAGCAACCGACCTTTTTTTTGATTTGCTCTGCAAATCAGATTTTATGAAGAAATTTTATCCTTTTTTACTGGTGTCCTTAATTCTTTTTTTAGCAGCATGCCGGAAAGATAATACCGGGCGCCGCACCAACTTGTCCGCTTCCACCAGCTCATATTCAGGCGAGTATGTAAGAAACTATTTCGCTTTAATGTGTACCATTACAAGATCTGCTAAAGGCTTTTTTCCGACGCAAGCTGTAAGAGCATACGGTCTGGACCGTACAGCAAATGGAGGCAGAGGATCACTTCAATATATTTTCAATTATTAATTGTAAAAAATACTTTGGGAAACGATGATAAAAGGCCTTTTTGAAACACATTTACAGGTAGCCAACCTAGAGGCGTCTATGAATTTTTACAGTCTGTTACCGGGGATCGAGCTGGCTAACGTCGATGAAAACCGGCGAGTTGCTTTTTATTGGGTGGGAAAAAGAGGTGAAGCTATGCTTGGACTATGGGAAAAGTCAGGCGAAAATATCACATCACAACATTTCGCGTTTCGTTGTGCAGCTGAAGATATCATCGATCATGCTGAAAGTTTTCTAAACGAAAGAAGCTTAGCCGGATATAACTTTTTAAACGATGGAACACCGCGCCCAATGGTGTTTGCCTGGATGCCTGCCATTTCTATTTATTTTAACGACCCCGACCAGCACGTACTGGAATTTATCTCAATGCTGCCACAGGAGCCCAAACCAGAATTTGGGATTGTTTCTTATGAAGAATGGTTGAATATCTCGATAACCTAATATGTCTTTTTTAGGACGGGTCAATAGGACTCAAAACCAAACAGTATCATGTGCGGTTTCGTTACAGGAATTGATGTAGATTAGTCCTTATTTATTACAAATCAGAAAGTTAATATTTTGGAACAGTGATTGAGTTAAGTAATTTACTTGAAACCATATACATTCCATATCAGTCTATATGACATTGCGTTGTTCGCATCCATCCTCATAGGGTTAACCTTTAGTGCACGGCTGTGGTTCAAAAAGTCGGCCGGGAACACCAATCGCCTGCTTAGTCTTATCCTGGCCGTCATAGTTTTGTGGCTGATCAGGGCCGTTTGTATCGATTTCCAATTGGTAAACTATTTCCCGCTATGGCTTCGGGTGTTTTTACAGTTCCTGCTTTCAATCGGCCCTCTCCTGTTCTTTTACGTACGAAGCATTGCGCGGCCGGAACAAAGATTGTCCCGCAAAGACCTGCTAGACTCGTCTACAGACAAGCTGATACAAAGAGGATACTGGCTGCAGCATCAAATGAAGGTAAAGCGATTTTACCTGGATGCGGATCTGAGCTTAAATTCGTTGGCCAAAGAGCTTGGAATCCCTATTCATGAATTGTCGAGGATCATTAATACCGGCCTGCGAAAAAACTTCAACGACTTTGTTAATGAATTCAGGATACAGGATGTGGCCCGGAAAATAAAGGACCCTGCATATGACCGGATAACGTTATTGGGTATTGCGTACGATTGCGGCTTCAACTCTAAAACCACTTTTCACCGTGCCTTCAAACAGATCACAGGGAAAAGCCCCGCGGAATATAAGAGCGAATTGAAAAAAGAGCGACCAAATCATGATTTGGAACCTTTTTACAGGCCCACAGCGATAATTTGGCGTCACAATACCGTCCCGGAATGGTCTTGTGAGAAATTAAATCGCAATCGTATGTTTCGCAATTATTTGAAGATGGCGTGGCGCAACACGCTGCACAACAAAGTTTACAGCGCGCTTAATATCGCAGGCCTGGCAGCCGGAATGGCTGTAGCGCTGCTCATCGGCCTATGGGTGGCCAATCAATATTCTTATGATCGTTTCCTGCCCGGATACCAGCAATTGTACCAGGTTGAGATGAACCTGACCAGCCAGCATAACGGCACGACGTCCCAAACTTCAATAGCATTACCGTTAACTGATGTTTTGCGGAAAGAGATACCGGGAATAAAGTACGTAGCCGAATCTGACGCCCTGGGCCTGATGAATCACGGCCTTTTGGTTGGCGATAAAAAATTGTATCTGGGAGGAGGCGCTGCCGGCGCGGATTTCTTTAAAATGTTTCAGTATCCTTTTGTTAAAGGAAATGCCAATTCGGCCCTGAAGGATATTTATTCAATCGTTCTGACCGAATCAACCGCTAAAGCATTATTCGGCGATGCCGACCCGATGGGAAAAGAGGTGCGCTTCGATAATTCGCAGAATCTGAAGGTTAGTGGGGTTATTAAAGACATTCCTAAAAACTCCACATTGCAATTCCATTATATTACGCCATTTGCTTTTGCGGAAGCAACCCAGGACTGGGTAAAACTTGGGCGCACCAAATGGACCTGGAATTCATTCTCCGCTTATGTAGAATTGGAGCCGGGGGTAAGCTATGCGCAAATCGCACCGAAGATAAAGGGCATTGTCGATAAACGAAGTCCTGAGATGCATGTGGCAAAACCTGAAGTATTCTTGCACCCATTAAAAGACTGGCATTTATACAACGATTTTAAAAACGGCAAGGTAGCCGGCGGCTTTGTGGAATATGTGCGCCTGTTCAGCATCATTGGTATGCTGGTGCTGGCTATAGCATGTATCAATTTCATGAACCTTTCCACGGCAAGGTCTGAGAAACGGGCGAGGGAAGTTGGGGTGCGCAAAGCCATCGGCTCGGCTCGTCGGGATTTGATTTTCCAGTTCCTGACTGAGTCGGTACTGGTGACGTTTATATCGTTTCTGTTAAGCTTGCTGCTAATGATGCTCGCTTTACCGGCATTCAATACGCTAACCGGCGCCGATGTCCGTATTCCGTATGGCAATATCGGGTTCTGGGGTATCATCATCGTATTTGTGCTGTTTACCGGTTTAGTGGCTGGGGGCAGGCCTGCGTTTTATCTGTCCTCGTTCAATCCCGTGAAGGTGCTAAAGGGGAGCATCCAAATGGGCCGCTGGGCATCCATGCCGAGGAAGGTATTGGTGGTGGTGCAGTTTACCTGCTCCATTGCGCTGATCATCAGCACGGTGATCGTTTACCAGCAGATCCAATATGTTAAGAATAGGCCAGCGGGCTACAGCGCCGACAGGCTGGTGATGACGGACATGAACAGCGACCTCTCCCAACATTTCGAAGCACTCAAAAACGATCTGCTGTCTTCAGGCCTGGTAGAGAGTGTGGCCTCATCAACCTCTCCTGCAACGCAGGTGTACAGCCACTTTTCGCTGGACAAATGGCCGGGCAAGATTGCCGGAGAAGAAAGCGTAAATATTGGCGCGATATGGATATCTGATGATTATTTTAAGACCCTGGGGATGACCTTTGCTGCGGGGCATAATTTCACGGGCGACTTTAAAAGCGACACGCTGAATGTCATCGTAAATGAAGCCATGGTGAGGCGTATCGGCTTGAAGGACCCTGTTAATCAATTGATAACCATAAATTTCAACGCAAAACCGGTAAGGATCATCGGCGTAGTTAAGGATGCGCTGATGGAGTCGCCATATAAATCGGTAGACCCTTTAGTTTTCGGGCATAACCCCTACGGATTTGTAGTGACGTACCGGCTGGCGAAAAACGCAAAGCCCCATACCGCGATGGAAAAGATCGGCAAGATATTTGACAAATATAACCCGGCCTATCCGTACGAGTATAAATTTGTAGACCAGGAGTATGCCAGCAAATTTAACCTGGAGGTGCTTGTCGGTAAACTGGCGGGGGTATTTGCGGGATTGGCCATATTTATTTCCTGCCTTGGTTTGTTTGGTCTTGCCGCTTATGTGGCCGAACAGCGCACTAAAGAGATCGGCATCCGCAAAGTTTTAGGCGCATCTGTAGCACAAGTTTGGTTGATGTTGTCGCGTGATTTCATCTTGTTGGTAGTCATCAGCTGTGTCATAGCCTCGCCAGTGGCATTCTATTACCTGCACAATTGGCTCGAAAAATACACCTATCGCGTCAGCATCGGCGTAGGGGTGTTCATCGCCTCGGGGGTTACAGCTATCATCATCACTTTATTCACTATCAGTTTTCAGGCTATAAAAGCGGCTTTGGCCAACCCGGTTAAAAGTTTGCGGAGCGAATGATATTAAGTCAGGCCCCTAAATGATCGCAATTGTCTGAATTTTAGTGGGCAACACCTTCAGCTACAAAAAAAACGAACTTACGATAAGAAGGGCCGATTGTCAATGCAATCGGCCTTTAGATCCTATTGGACAGAAAATATATCATCATTTATAGTTGCTGCCAATGCCAAATCACTCTCAAAAAAGTTCATGTTTTGTAAGTTCTGGGCTACTGACAACAGTATCAAAAACGCTAAACACCCGAAAATCACAAGTTTGCCATTTTATGCATTAAATCGCAAATACTGAAGAGGAGATTTCGACAATTCGTTAATTTGAGTTAAATTAACTTCTGTGTTATTTAAAATCAACAAGTTAAAGTTTAGGCATGATTTTTTGAGGCATATAAAAATGCTGGTTATAATCTTTATTTGCTATTAGAAATTGCCATGACGTTCCCTAATCCACCTGCACGATTAAATTTTCATAAATCATTATTTCTATTCTTTCTGATATTAGTTGCATTATTGGGCCACGCCTATGCTCAGGATACAACAGTTGTACGGGGCACTATTTTTGACGCAAAAACGCACGAAGCGCTGCCTGCAGTAACGGTTAGTTTTCAGGGCTCGGGGCTTGGTACAAGCGCGAACCTAAGCGGGCATTATGTTATAAAGACAACTAAGAACCTTATTTCTATCCGATTTTCATTGGTAGGGTACAAACCCTTAGTAAAAAATATAGAAGCCGGAAAAACGCAGATTATTAATGTCTTTATGGTCAGCGATTCGAGAGTATTAAATAATGTTGTTATCCGCTCGGCAAAAAGGGCAAAATATCATAATAAAGGGAACCCGGCTGTTGAATTGATCAGGCAGGTTATCGCTCACAAAAAAGAGAATCGTCTCGAAGGATACGACTATGCCGAATACCAGCAATACGCAAAACTTTCATTTTACCTCAGCAATTTGTCCGATCAGTTTCGAAAAAAGAAAGTATTCAAAAATTACCAGTTTTTATTTCGCGAACAGGACTCGACAGAAATCGGCGGCAAAAATCTACTTCCATTGTATATGGAGGAAAAACTGTCGGACAACTATTTTCGGCGCAGTCCGTTCGGAAAGAAAGAACTTATCACGGCAAATAAACAAGTACAATACGATGATAAATTTTTTGACAATAGTGGTATGCAATCCATTTTTAATAGGATGTACCAGGACATAGATGTTTATGATAACACGATATCACTTCTTGGAAACGAAATGCTGAGTCCGATCGCGGATTCGGGACCAACCTATTATAAATATTTTATCGCAGACACGATAAAGGATGTCTCTCCGAATTTGATTGAACTTGCATTTACACCAAGACAAAAAGAAGATCTGGCGTTTGAAGGGAGCATTTTTATAACAACGGACGGGCGCTACGCGGTGGCAAAGGCCGTATTTGGCGTAAATAAAGAAATCAACGTCAACTTTATGCGAAAAATGAAAGTTGATCTGTCGTTTGATAAAGACAGTACCGGTCTGTACCATTTGGCGAAAAGTGATCTTAAAATGGAATTCGGTATAAACAAAGAGAAAGGTGGAGGCATGTTTGGTGAAAGGACGGTGACTACTTACAATTTCAAAACAGGTATCAAAAGACCCGATCAGACCTATGCCGGAAAGTCGGTCGATGTACAGGCAAATGCCGAGACCCAAGCTGACGAGCTTTTGAAAAAGGGACGGCAGGATACATTGAAAAGAATTGAAAAAGATATTTACAAAGATGTAGACAGCCTTCAGACGATACCATCGTTTAAGCGGACCATGAAACTGGTCACTTTGTTTCTGGCCGGCTATTACGATTTTGGCCCGTTTGACATGGGGCCAACAAGCACATTCTATAATTTTAACCCCGTTGAAGGATTCCGGCTCCGTTTTGGCGGCAGATCAACTCCTGAGTTTAGTAAAAGATTCTATTATGAAACCTACGGGGCCTATGGGTTCCGGGATGAGAAGTTCAAGTATTTCTTAAGCACAACCTATTCCATCAACGATAAATCCATTTATACTTTCCCGCAAGAATATGTGCGGGCCAGTTTTCAGCACGATACAAAAATTCCAGGCCAGGAGATCCAGTTTGTTCAGGAAGACAATTTCTTCCTCTCATTCAAGCATGGCCAGAATACTACCTGGCTTTATAATGATCAATTCAAGATCGACTATGTTCATGAATACTTGAATCATTTCTCGTATAAATTTGAATTTATGAACTGGGAACAACACCCAGCGGGTACGTTGCGTTATGAAAATGTTATAGATGGCAAACCAAACAATATTATCGGCCTCCGCACAACAGAATTGTCAACTGAACTGCGATACGCTCCAGATGAAAAATTTTACCAGGGAAAGCTTTACCGGACCCCACTCCCAGACAAATACCCTATCTTTACAATAAGATACCAACAAGGAATAAAAGGCCTATTTGGGGGCGCCTACAACTACGAAAATATTACGGGTAACATCACAAAGCGTTTTTACTTTGGTCAGTATGGCTATGCCGATTTTAGCACCGAGGGCGGCTATCTGTTTGGGCAGGTTCCGTTCCCGGTACTTGATATCCATCACGCAAACCAAACATACGCACTGCAGCTGCAATCCTAAAACCTGATGAATTTCCTTGAGTTTGTCAGTGACAATTACGCGGCAATCAACATCAACAAACATTTTAATGGCAATATTTTT
>JACXTT010002076.1_pt1 | contig 32144 bp, 34 predicted proteins | sample 9270951 | NCBI WGS metagenome assembly JACXTT01 (sample SAMN15532306, study PRJNA645909) | rock metagenome | isolation source: weathered quartz diorite | place: Puerto Rico | collected 2017-06-21
GATTGGTGCAGATTATTTTCTGAATCGCTAAGAAAATCAAAAATGATCATCGCCGGCTATAGCGTGTTCTTTTTCCACGACGCCCGCGGCGCGGCCCCACGCAGTTGTCTGCCAATTGTCTTTTTTGCCCTTTACCCTCGGAATCCACCCAGGCAAAGGCTGCATGAGATAACTCGCGAGAGAGAAGATGTATGGCTCGTACATGGCACGAAGCTCGCCGAGGCGGCGGTCGGCGGCTTCGCCGTCGTGAAGCTTTAGGCCATGTTGCGCGAGGATGTCACGGATGCGGCGAAGGTCGGCGGTAGGCAGCCGATCTTGCGGCAGAGCGCGTGGAGGCGTGCCGAAAACTTGCGAAAGATCCACTACGGCATGGCGTGCAATGGCGAAGGTAAGTTCGGCTTGACGTTCGCAAACCCCTTCGACCCCGACAAGGACCAGAGCGCAAGTGTCCAGAATTGCGGTGAGCGATGCGATCCAGGATTGATTGTCGTGTTGCGAACGAAAGTAGGCGAGCACGGGATAAGAGAGATGGCTCTCCATGAGTTCGGCGGACCAGCGCTCCCAATCCTTTAGAAGATCGTGCAAGGCTTCCTGGCCATTTGCGTAACTGTGGCGGCGAAGGAGTTCACCGGCAGTAGGCGGAGTACCTGCGCGAGAGTCGAGGAGAGAGATGTCTACTTCGCGCTTGGAAAAAGAGCCGTAGATAAAAGGCAGGTAGCCGATAACTGCTGCGAGAAAGCCGAAGCCGAATCCGGCTTCCGAGACGACGAGGGCGCGAGCGAGGCTAGTGCGAGGGACAACGTCGCCGAGACCGAGCGTGAAAAAAGTTGTGCCGCTGAGATAGATGTCCGTCAAGAAACCGGGATGGCCGCCGGTGGCGTTCACAGCGGAGCCTGCTCCGTATTGCATCAGGCCGAACCCGAGGACGAGGCCGATTGCCCAGACGCCTACGAGCAAGAGAAGAGACAGCGGGCCGAAAAAGCCGAGCAGAGCTTCTCGTGTTTTGCGAGCGGGGATGAGGCAAACAATGGTGCGCCAGGTTCCCCAAGCGGTTTTGAAAAAGAGGCGAGTGAGGCGGAATTTGCGCGTTACGCGGCGCGGAAGGATGATCGCTTCGAACGCGTCCCAGATGACGATGAGGAAGATGGCCAGGCCGGCCACGAAGGCACCCGGAGCAGGAATCATGTGCGCATTGTACTCGTTTCGATAGACGCGAAGGAAACGCGCTTAAGAAACAAGTTTGGCGGAGACGGTGATTTCCGCTTTGAAGAGTTTGGAAACGGGGCAGCCGGTTTCGGCAGCCTTAACTGCGGCATCGAATTTGGCTTTGTCGGCACCGGGGATTTTCGCGACGAGGTCGAGATGGCTCTTGGTGATGGAGAAACCGTCGCCGACTTTTTCGAGCGAAATAGTGGCCGTGGTTTCAAGCTTTTCGGCAACGATGCCTTGCCCGCCCAACTGGGCGGATAGCGCCATCGTAAATCAACCTGCATGCGCGGCGGCGAGCAACTCTTCGGGGTTGGTGCCGACGCCGTTTTCGAAGCGCGTGCTGAAGGAATACTGCGTCTGCTTCAGGACGCCGCTGTCCGTAGAAATAGCGCCTTTGCCCGTCTTCAGATCACCTTGCCAGACTGCCGATGCTTTGCGTTGCATGAAAAAATCTCCTATGTGCTGAGTCATTCTAATTTGCCTGGGAATTCGATTCTCCCGCAAGTGGAATGGGTACATCAAATTTACTGCAGTCCCACCACTTGTGAAAGACGAAGAATACCGCGAGGCAGATGCAGGCGAAACCCGCGGCATAGTTCCACCGCAGTTTTTCGCCGAGATAGGTCGTAGAGAAGACGGGGAAAGCGCTTAGCGTAACGACTTCCTGGATGGTTTTGAGCTGGGCCGTGCCCGCACGAATAAATCGGCTCCTGTCAGCAATGGTTTAGACCCCAAGTTTATTTTATGTGTTTCGGGCGGAAGCAGGAGGGTGAGAGTCAGAATTTATTTTGAGAGAAATTTTAAGGTACGGTAATTAGCTATTCCGCACACGGGCCGCGCGATTTCCGGAATGATTATCAGCGCTTTTGTAGAGTGGTGCTATCACGCGAACGGATCTCAATCGAATTCAGGCTTCGGGAGGATTCTTCCTGTGAGCGCGAACACACGGCCGAAATTGCACGCGATCGTTACATTCCTTTTCGCGTTGTCGGTTCCTTTCGCTGACAACGGATTTGGGCAAGACAGTATCACGCTGGTCGCGACGGGTTCGAGCATGCCCGAGCCGCTTTATTTGGCCTGGAGCGAAGAATTTCACAAAGTTGAGCCGAAAGTGCAGTTGCGATACCTGGCGGAAGGAACCGCGGAAAGCGCAGAACGAATTCTCGCCGGCACCGGCGATTTTGGAGGGGGCGAAGCGCCGATTCCCGACAAGCAGTTGAGCGCCGCAAAGCAGAAAGTGCTGGAGCTACCAACGGTCCTGATTGGGATCGCCGTGGTGTACAACGTGCCAGGGAGCAAAAGCGGATTGCGGCTGACGGGGCCCGTGCTGGCAAGTATTTTTATGGGGAAAGTTACGTCGTGGCACGATCCGGAAATCACAAAGTTGAATCCTGACGCGAAGCTTCCTGACTTACATATCAAGGTGCTGCACCGGACGGAAGGAAAAGGGTCGAACTACATCTTTTCGGACTACCTTTCGAAGCTGAGCCCGGAGTTTCAGGCGAAGGTCGGCAAGAGCGTTTCGCCGAAGTGGCCAGTCGGCACGAGCATTGTGCGCACGCAGGATTTGTTGGAGCAATTGAAAAATACGCCGGGGACGATTGGGTACACGGAATCGAATTGGGTGAACAAGACTACTGCCGGGGTCGTGGCGATAAAAAATGCGGCAGGCGAATTCGTGAAGCCGAACGCGAAGAGCATTGGCGAGGCGGCTTCGGAAATGGAGAGCAAGATGGCGCAAGGGTTCCGCATTTCCTTAACGAATCCGCCCGGCAAAGAAAGCTATCCCATCGCGAGCTTTACCTGGTTGTACGTGCCGGAACATGCTGCGGAGCCGGCACGGGGCAAAGCTGTGAATGAATTCTTGCAATGGATTTATGGACAGGGGCAGGAGATAGCACGTGACCGGGGGTATGCGCCGCTGCCAGCTTCTGTGCTTGCGCGAGTGAAGGAAAAGGCGGCGACGATCAGGTAAGTCGGGAAAGAGACAAACCGCTAGACGTTCAGTGAAAGCGAGACGAGGCCCGGCGGAGTGGCAGGTGGGAGTGGCGGAAGCTGGGAACGATCGATCCTGTTATAAAGCGTGTCGCGCTCGACGGGAGTGCGGCCGGCGGCGCGAATGAGACGTTCGAGTTCGGTGCGCGGCGTGAATTCGGACGTTTTTGCACCCGCGTCGTGGTAAATCTTTTCTTCGACAACAGTTCCGTCGAGATCGTTTGCACCGAAGCGCTGAGCGATTTGCGCGATGCTCGGCGTGAGCATGATCCAATACGCTTTGATGTGTTCGAAATTGTCCAACAAGAGGCGCGAGATGGCGATGTTGCGCAGGTCGTCGTAACCCGTGGGCTTGGGAATGTGCGAAAGCGGAGTATTGTCCGGATGAAACGCGAGTGGAATAAAGGCGACAAAGCCGTGAGTAATGTCCTGCAGTTCTCTTAGTTTGACGAGGTGGTCGACGCGCTCTTCTTCCGTTTCGACATGACCATAAAGCATGGTTGCGTTTGAGCGAAGGCCCGCCTCATGCGCTTTGCGCGCAAGCGTGAGCCACATCTGGCCACTAACTTTGTGGTCGCAGATAATGCGGCGCACGCGCGGATGGAAAATCTCCGCGCCGCCGCCCGGGCAGGAGTCGACGCCCGCCGTCTTCATTTTCTGCAGTGTTTCCTCAATGGAGAGCTTGGCGATGCGCGCGAAGTAGTGGACTTCCACCATCGTGAAAGCTTTGAGGTGGACATGTGGATGACGTTTTTTCAGGCCGCTGAGGAGCTCGAGAAAATAATCGAACGGAAGATCGGGATGCAGGCCGCCAACGATATGAAATTCCGTTGCGCCTTGGCGCACACCTTCGTCGGCGCGCTGATAGATTTCGTCGAGTGCGTAGGTGTACGCGCCGGGTGAATTGGGATCGCGGCCGAAAGCGCAGAGCTTGCAGTGCGCGACGCAAACATTCGTCGGATTGATGTGGCGATTGACGTTGTAATAGGTGATGTTGCCGTGCTTTTTCTCGCGGACGTAATTCGCGAGCCAGCCAACGGCAAGAAGATCAGGCGAACGGTAAAGCTGCACACCCTCGTCAAAAGAAAGGCGTTCGCCTGCGAGGATTTTATCCGCGATTGGCTTCAAAGTTTGGTCGGTTAAGAGCAGCTCACTCATTTCTAATCCGTCGAAAGTTTCGCACGTTTCATACACGCCAGAGCGCGGCCGCGGCGCCCCAGAACAAAAGAAACGAAATACTAATATAACCGTTCATGGTGAAAAACGCAGCGTCCAGCTTGCTCAAATCGCTCGCTTTGACAAGGGAATGTTCGTAGCCGAGAAGCGCGGCGACGACGGCGATGCCCACCCAGGCGGGCCATGGAAGCGTAAAACTTGCCGCGAGCCAGGCGAGAAGTGCAACAACGCCGACGTGCATGATCCGGGCGATCCAAAGGGCTGTGGCGATGCCGAAGCGTTTTGGAATGGAAAAAAGCCCCGCTTTTTGGTCGAAGTCTACGTCTTGGCAAGCGTAGAGGACGTCAAAGCCACCAACCCAGAGCGTGACGGCAGCGCAGAGAATCAGCATACGCAAATCGAGGTTGCCGGTGACGGCAATCCAAGCCGCGGCGGGAGAGATTCCTAGCGCGAATCCGAGAAAAAGATGCGACCAATTGGTGAAGCGCTTGGTAAAGGAATAGAAAAAGAGAACGGCGAGCGCGACAGGGGAAAGTTTCAGAGCGAGGGGATTGAGCTGCCATGCCGCGACGACGAAAACGACGATGGCGATGAGCGTGAAAACCCATGCAAAGCTGACGGAAAGCGCTCCGGTTGGCAAAGCGCGCATTTTGGTGCGTGGATTCTCCTTGTCGTAGCGGAGGTCGGTGATGCGATTGATTGTCATTGCGGCGGAACGCGCGGAGACCATGGCGACGACGATCAAAAGAATTTGGCGGAACGTGGGCCATGCGTGAGAGGTAAAACGTGCCGCAAGGAGCGCACCGGTAAGCGCGAAAGGAAGCGCGAAGACAGAGTGCTCGAACTTGATCATTTCGAGGACGGTGCGGATGCGGCCAGGCATCAGAGTTATGCCTCTGCTTTCCGCGCTTCAGTGTGCGAGCCGGTCCAGCGATACATTTGGTCTTGGGACAAGCTGATTTGGGCCAGCACACGGCAAACATATTGGGTAACGAGGTCGTCGATCGTTTTAGGATGGTGATAGAAAGAGGGAACCGCCGGCATGATGACGGCTCCGGCGGATTGTGCGCGGGTCATGTTTTCAAGATGAATGCGGCTGAACGGTGTGTCGCGAATACAGAGCACAAGTTTGCGGCCTTCCTTGAGCATTACATCCGCGGAACGAGACAGGAGATCGTCGCATGAACCGTTGGCGATGGCGGAGAGGCAGCCCATCGAGCATGGAATAACGATCATCGCGTCCACTCCGTAACTGCCGGATGCGATGGATGCGCCGACGTCTTTGTTGGGAAGCACTTCGATTTTTGCAAACGATTTACCGAGCAAACGGGAAGGAAGTTGTTTTAGATCGCCACTGGAAATGTTTATCTCTTCAGCGAAGATACGCTGGCCGGTTTCCGTAACAACGAGATGAATTTTTTCAACTCGGACATCTTCAGCCAACAATTGCAGGGTTTTTTGCGCAAACAGAGCGCCGCTGGCGCCGGTCACACCCAGAGTTACGATTTGTCCTTTGGTCTGGCTCATGCTGTTGCGCGGAGAATTCCAGTCTCGCAGCGCGAGAAAGGCAAGTCAAGAAGAGCCGGGCGTTGCGAGGGTGATAGAATTTGCTGCGGATAAGAAGAAGATGGAATCGCGCGAACTTTTGAAAATTTTGGAAGCGGTGAAAGAAAAGAAGCTTTCGCCGGAAGAGGCGCTCCTGCAGGTGAAACATTTGCCGTTTGAAGATTTGGATTTTGCGAAGGTGGATCATCACCGGGCGCTGCGGCAGGGATTTACGGAAGTGGTGTTCGCGAAAGGGAAGACACCGGCGCAGGTGCGCGAGATTGTGCGCGCGATGCTGGAGAAGAAAGGATCGAAGCACAACGTTTTGGTGACTCGGGCTGATGCGAAAGCGTTTGCGGCCGTGAAAAGCGTGAACAGGGACGCGAAGTTTCATCCGATTTCGGGCGTGATCGCAATCGAGCGAAACAGTGAGATTAGAGGAAAAGGAAAGATTGTCGTCGTTTCGGCAGGAACGAGCGACATTCCGGTAGCGGAAGAAGCGCTACTTACGGCGCGAACGATGGGAAATCACGCCGAGCATTTGTATGATGTGGGCGTGGCCGGGATTCACCGCCTGCTGCAGCACAAGGAAAAACTGACGCAGGCACGAGTAATTATTTGCGTGGCGGGGATGGAAGGCGCTCTGCCGAGCGTGGTGGGGGGTCTCGTCGGAGTGCCTGTGATTGCGGTGCCGACCAGTGTGGGTTACGGCGCAAGCTTTGGCGGTGTTGCGGCACTGTTGGGAATGCTGAATTCGTGCGCTTCGAACGTGACTGTGGTGAATATTGATAACGGTTTCGGCGCGGCTTGCGTGGCGTCATGCATTAATCGGTTATAGAAAATTCTCTCCCTATGGCTTCAGCAAAACTTTCATTACGCCGCGTTTTTGCGCGAATTGAATCGCTTGTGGCGCTTGCCCGAGGGGGAAGGTCCTTGTGATGAGTGGTGTGGGATCAACTTTGCTGGAGCGCAGCAGTGCAATGGCCATCGCAAATGGGCCGCAACGAGAGCCGATTATGTTGAGTTCCTTTACTACCGTGGGCCAGGTTTCGACAGGCGCTGCGCGGTGAAATGTCGATTTTAGGATTAGCGTCCCGCGCGGCTCCGTCATTTCCTGCGCAAGGCGCAAGCCTGTCGGTGAACCTGTCGCTTCGACAAGGAGGGCGTACGAATCGCGAAATTTAGCGTGGTCTCGCTCATCGCCATGCACCATTTGCGTTTCGATTTTGGCTGCTTGGGCGAGATCCAGTTTTTCCTTATGCTTGCCGTACATGACTACTCGCGGAAGTTTCGTGCGTAAGACGCGGGCAATGAGCTGCGCCAGTTTTCCGTCACCGAGGACGGCGGCCCTACGGAAATCTTGAATCTTTATTTGAGTGGGGATTTCGCACGCAGCGGCGAGCGGTTCGACGAAAACTGCTTGTTCATCACTGACGCCGTTTGGAACGAGATGAAGATTCTCGAGCGGGAGCAAGAGATATTCAGCAAAGGCTCCGTCGTGGCCGAGGATGCCAAGGACCGTGCGGCGCGCGCAATGCGTTTTGAGGTCACACTTGCAAAAACGGCAAACTGGCCGGAATCCGTGCGCAGCACAAGATATGTTGATTTCGCCGACCACGCGGCGGCCAAGCCAGGCACGTTTCTTTACGCCGGAGCCGGCCTCTACTTCAACGACTTCACCGACAAATTCGTGTCCCGGCGTGCCTCGAAAACCGTGATAGCCGCGGAGAATTTCGATGTCAGTGTTGCAGATTCCCGCAAGCAGGACTCTTATCCGCGCCCAACCGGGATGAAGCCGCGGCAAGCGCTTTTCTTTTCGAACGAGTTTTCCATTTGCGGCGACAAATGAGAGCAGAAATATCTCCAAGTCAAGCGATCACGGCTCAGCGAAGAGCAATCGAGAGCGCGCGTGCCAGTTCAGGTTCCTGGTCTTCGAAGACTGTGCGCAAATCGATGACGACGTGATCGTCTTCAATGCGTGAAATGACGGAAGTGCCGCCGTTACCGCGCCGGAGGTGGCGCTCGAGGTCGGTGGCGGAATGGCGTTCGCTTCGTATATGAAACACCGGCGAGGGCAAACTCTGCGTTGGCGTGGAGCCTCCACCTGCGAGGGATTTTCCCTCGACGAGTTCGATTTCCACTCCAGACGAGGGGAGGTGCGGCTTCAGTTCTTTCAGAAAATTGTCGGATCGTTGCGCCAGGTCCGAAGAACTCGCGCGGAGCATCCGAAGCGCGGGAATCTCATCCACGGCGTCCCGCAAATACGCACTCAGCGTGGCCTCCAATGCGCAAATGGTGAGTTTGTCCACACGCAAAGCGCGAAACAACGGATGCCGGCGAATCTTCTTAACGAGTTCCTTGTTGCCAGCGATGATTCCTGCCTGGGGGCCACCAAGAAGTTTATCGCCGCTAAAAACGACCAACGATACACCCGATTCGACGCTTTGCCGAACGGTCGGTTCGTGAATTCCAAACGAAGATAGATCGAGAAGGCATCCGGATCCGAGATCTTCAACCAGTGGAATGTTTGTTTTCTTGCTAAGCGCAACGAGCTCGGCGAGCTCCGGCCTTTCCGTGAAGCCGCTCATTTGGAAATTGGAAGGATGCACCCGAAGCAAAACGCGCGTCTTATCGTTGATGGCTCGTTCGTAGTCTTCCGCCTTGGTGCGGTTTGTAGTTCCCACCTCGCGCAGAATGGCGCCGCTTTCCGCCATGATTTCCGGAATGCGAAAGCCGTCGCCGATTTCAATTAATTCGCCGCGCGAGACGATAGCTTCGCCGCCTTTGGCGAGCGCTGAAAGCACGAGCAAAACGGCAGCAGCACAATTGTTCACAAGGATGGCGGACTCGGCGCCAGTGAGGCGTTCGATCAGATGAGAAGTGTGCACGTCACGCTTACCGCGGGCACCGGCTTCAAGGTCGTACTCGAGATTCGAATAGCGAGTTGCGGCATTACGGATTTCTTCAGCTGCGGCGGGAAGCAGGGGGGCGCGGCCGAGATTCGTGTGCAGGATGACGCCTGTAGCGTTAATGACCGGCACAAGCGAACGAGAAAGGATGCGCTCAACCTCTTCGGCAATGGCGGATTCGATCTCCTCGCGGCGCAGGGGCAGAACGCGGATCGGGTGCGTTCCAGAAATACGCTCGCGCATTTCAGCGAGGGCCGCGCGGGTTACCTCGAGGACGAGTTGGCGGTCCACGCGACGGAGCAGCGCGCTCAGGCGTGAACCGGCGAGGAGCTCATCCACGCTCGGAATTTGGCGGAGAAGCTCGGCTTTTTCGGTTGTGATGTCGCGCTTGGGACGTGCATCCATGCCGTTATTGGAGCACACGGAGCATAGCGAGGCAATCATGGACCCGTACTTCAGTACAGGTAACGTCTGAAGCGGCTCCGGTATAGGTTTTGCCTCGCGAAAAATGCTTGTGGTTGACGCTTCTTGCGCACGGCCCTAGCATGGTTAGACGAGGCGGCGTCCCCCATGGCCACCATTGACGAAGATCTCGGCCAAATTGAAAAAGACATCCGGCAGCTAAAGATCGAATACGACCAGTATTTCGGGGGCGGCCGGAAGCGCCCACCGACCGAGATCGAATGGCGCATTGACCTGCTGATGAAGCGCTATGCGGAGCGCGGCGGCGAGTTGAAATCAGGACAGCGGTTCCGGTTCAACAATCTCAGCCAGACCTACGCGAAGTATAAAGATATCTTCCGCAAGAAATTGAAGCAAAAAGAGGAAGGTACAGTGCAGCGGCATTTCGGAGCCGCAGCTAAGGCTATTGAAGCACAACGCGCGCGTGAAGCAGCGGAAGCTGAAGCTGCACAGCGTGCTTCAGCCGGAGTCGGAGACACCGGAACATTTCGAATGACGTGTTCAGAACCGGACCGCGAAACGGAAAAAGTGGGGCAGCTCTATAAAGCACTGGTGAGCGCGAAGCAAAAGGCGGGCGAAGACATTGGAAAGCTGACGCCTGCGAGCTTTGCGGAGTTTGTGCGAAAAAAGACGAAAGATTTGCAGAAAGAGAAAAACTGCACAGAAGTCGAATACGTGGTGGAAGTAGTCGGCGGGCAGGCCAAGCTCAAAGCCCTGGTGAAAGCCTAACTATCCTCGTAACTGCGGCGCGCAAATCCCAAAAAAATTAAAGTGCGGAAACCATGTGGGCAATGGCGTCGTCGAAGCTCGCCTTGCCGTCGAGGTATGGCTGCCAGTAGTCGGTAAGCACGCGCAGATAATCTTCCCAACCGCGCTTGTAGAGTCCTTCGCGAACTGCATACGGTACGTAGCCGGTTTTTGGCGCGGCCTGGTCAGGAGAAAAAACTGCCGGGCGAATCACTTCGCCCGTTGTGTAGAAAAGCAGCGCATGCCAAAGGTCGCGAGGAACGGGCTTATCGCGCTGACGGCATTCGCGAAGTATGGCGTCCTGCACATTGTCGGAGATTCCGTGCGACGCTTCGTGAAAGAGTATTTCCAGGGCTTCCGGGCCTTGATTTCGCGCGTCAGTACTCGCGACGGTTACGCGCAGCGGGTCGAGCGTCGTGTACGCGCCGGCGGCATTCGCGTAGGCAGTGACGTCAACGCGGATACGCTCCCGCGGCCAGCTTGTTTCATAGATTTCCGCCAAGCGATGCGAGAGGTCTACGCCGCTCCGGCGGACCAACGGCGCGACGGACGCAATCCATCGGCGATTACCGCGATCATGTTCGGCCCACAAATGCGATCGATAAACTGGTGCGGCGGCGTTCAGCACTTCCGTGAGGCGTTTGGGAAGACCGGCGTCGCAAGTTCGTTTCTTCAAGCCTGCGAGGTCGTCGCAAGTTTCAAAATCGCCGAGCTGATTCTTGATCAAAACCAGGTCCAGGCTGAAGAGCAGATCTTTTCCAGCGTAGGTTTGCGCGTAGTAAGCGAGGGCTGCCTCCCATGCCTTTTGTTCGGTGGCAGACAGATTTGGTATCAATGCACCGGGAGAGGAACCGGAGTTGCGCTGCAGCCGCGCCTGGCGGTAGAGCGTGTGGTGCAAATTCAGCCAGAAGCCGCTGTGAAATTCGAACACGGGCAGGGGAGAAATGGACGCGTCCACTTGGCCAAGAAGATTACCGGAAAGGAAGGATGAAATTGTTACGAGTAAACAGAATTTGAGAGCGAGGGAGGCGCGCATGGGCCGAACACCGATGGTATCGCCAATGGCGCGAAGGAACAAACGCTATCAGAGACGCGGCGCGGTCACGCAAACTCTTACGCTATTACTTTATCTTTGGATCGTAGGCGTTGCCGATCGCGCCTTGGTGATCGCCCGCGTGAGTCGCGCCGGTAGCGTCCCTGAAGTAGGAAGTGTTGCCCGTACGGCCGTAAATGGTGGGAGTAGCGGAAAGTTCATATTGGGCTGGTGCGCCGACGTCATTGGCGCCGACAATGACGTAGCGGAAGGAGTAACCGTTTTTCTTGCCTGCAGCCAACTCAATATCCAAAAATCCTGCGGCTTCGGCAGTCGGAGCACCCTTCTTGGGAGCAGCTAGTTTGGCAAGCGACTCTGGCAAGCGCGAATAGCCACGGCGGTAATTTTCTATAGCTCTGGCGACCGCGTTGAGGGATTCAAGCGCTTGTTGCTCGCTTGAGGAAATTTCCGCACGATCCCATTCGATTTCGAGCGAAGGCAAGTCCAGTAGGAGAAGTCCGATGGACAAGACTTTCCACTCACCTTCTTCGCGAACCATGCCAAAGAGAATGTGATGGGCCGCGCCGGTTTCCGGGTCGGAAGCTTCGCGCAAATCCACCGGCAAAAACGCTACGGCATCGTGCACATCCGCGCCGCCAACTTGAATCTCGGCCGTGCCGTATGGAGTGGCGCAACTGACGATGGGGCGGCCGACGGCGTTCGCGGATTTCGTTGGTTTGCCGGGATCGCTCAAAAGGACAAAGCGCTTCATCAGCTCCGTGCGAGCGGCTAAAGTGAGACGCGAAAAGGATTCAGTGTTGCGCGAGGTGAGAAACTTCCTGAAAGCAGTTTCATCATGCGCACACGCAGCAACCAGAACATCTCGCAGCGCTGCGGCGGGGCCCGAGGGCAGCGCGGGAACATCTCTTCGCGAACTAGATTCCTGTGCAGCGACGATGACGCTCGCAAAAGCACAAAAGAGGAGAAAACATACTAGGCGCAGGTTGCGCATTTCAGTCTTTAGCCATGGCAAGAATTTGCGGAAGCTGTGTGGTGAATTGCGAGCGCGGCATCACTTGCTGGAATCCTGCGGCTTTTGCTTGCGCGGCGAGGTCGGTCTGCACGTGGGATAGAAATCCGATCACCGGAAGTGTCGGCTGTTGTTCACGGAGTTGTTGAACGGCTTGCAGAGGCTTGTTTTTCGCATTCAAATCCACAATCACAAACTTGGGTAGCGGATCCATCAATTGCAAAAGCGCTGCAGGATTGGCCGCTACTTTTACTTCGACGTGAAGGTGCTTGGCCGTTTCGGCCAGCTTCATCTGAAAAAAGAGATCGTCCATGTAGGCTACAACGCGCGCCATTCGGTTCTGCTCCTCGACTGTGCTGATACAAGTATGCCTAATTCATTCGGATGCGAGAAATGCGTCAGATGTCAACCGTGAGACTCCGACATCAAAGAGCAGCCAACTCCCCGCGTCCAGCCGCCGACGCTTCGGCAGCGCGAAGAGTGCGCCTCCATTGGATGAGTCCCGTGATGCACATCGCCAGAAAAACCAAATAGAGCACCGCAGTAAGCGTCAGTGACTTATAGAGGTACAGGCCGACAGAAAGTGCGTCTGTGATGATCCAGAGCAACCAATTTTCCAGAATCTTTTTGGTCAAAAGGTACTGGGCGCAAATGCTGAGCACCGCGGTGCACCCGTCCAAGAATGGGGCCGCGTCGTGGACACGCTGCAGGTATATCGTGAGGAAGCTAACCGTGGCCGCAACGAAAATTAGGAGATAGAGCGCGGTCTTCGCGCTGATTCTGCTGATGTGCAATCCTTCGTGCTCTTTTCCGCCATAGAGCCATCGATATAAACCGAGACAGCCGAGCGCGATGTAAATGAATTGCAGCGACATGTCCGCGAACAGGCGGGCGCGCCAAAATACGATGACATAGAAAATGTTATTCGCAATTCCCACCGGCCAATTCCAGACATTTTCTTTGACGATCAGCCACACGCAGACAACGCCGGTGAGGAATCCAAGTGTTTCTGTCATTGAGATGGGCAGACGTTGGTGCCAGCTGAGATAAAGGAGAGCAGCCCCGGCAAGGCCGAATAGAACGTAGGCGCTCTTTTGCATGAACTCAGGGCGGGGAGTTCTCCGCCTAGTGGCCCGAGCCAGGGCTATGTGCGCCTACAGTCTTGTCAGGCACGTCGCCTTCGCGGCCCTTTACGCGGTCGTAAACGGAAAGCTGGCTGACCGAGCCGAGCGCTTCGTTGTAAAACGTCGGCACACCCAATGCGGTCCGCAACTCCTCGTTGAACTTGCGGAGATTCTCGAGATGGCTTGCCAGCGCCGGCAGTTTAATGCCTTCGTCGGTCAGCAGGAATTTCTGATAGCCGGCATCCCAAAGCCGCGAGAACTGCTTCTTGACCATGATCGTCGGCAGAATCGTAAGTTGGTATTGGCCATCCGTATCCTGGCGAAATTCCGCCCCGCAGCCATATTTTTCGACGCGCACGACGCCGCGTGTGCTGCCCACCGTGAACCCAAGAGCAGCAAGACTCTCGATTGCTTTTTGCGAAAACCGTTCTTCGACATTCCACATGGTCCACACAGACTAAAGAAACCGCGCGATTCTGTAAAGGCCGCTGCCAGCCGGCCGGAACTCCAAGGAATTTGACCGGAATCTCCTATTTTGCGGTAGACTATAGGCGAATATCCGACACATGGGCTGTTGCATCCAATTCGGAGTCTTTTGGTCGCATTTCGGTGCGACCCGCGTCTCAGGAAGCGCCTGGAGATGGCTACGACAGAACGTGCATCCGCAAACCTCGAATCACCGGCCCCACGCGCGGCCGTCGGGCAGTCTTTGCTCGAACGTATTGGAAACACACCACTTCTGCGCCTAGAGCACGTCGGCAGCGAATTTCCAAGAATTCAATTCTTTGCAAAGGCTGAATGGTTTAACCCTGGAGGCTCCGTCAAGGACCGTCCCGCGTTTAGCATGATTCGGGCAGGCTTGGCCACCGGCGAACTCACAGCTGGTAAGACAATTGTGGACGCGACGAGCGGGAACACTGGCATAGCGTACGCAATGATCGGGGCGGCGCTTGGTCACCCGGTGAAACTGTTCCTTCCGCATAGCGCTTCTGAGGAACGCAAGCGCATTCTCGCCGCCTACGGCGCGGAACTCGTAATGACCCCCGGCGACGAAGGCACCGACGGAGCGATTCGCCGCGTCCGCGAACTCGTTGCGGCAAACCCCCACGACTATTTCTATCCGGATCAGTACAGCAATCCGGCCAACTGGCAGGCGCACTATCACACTACCGCAAACGAAATTTGGGAACAGACGCGCGGCGAAATCACGCACTTTGTGGCGGCGCTTGGAACGAGCGGAACGTTTGTCGGGACGACACGCCGGTTGCGCGAACTGAATCCTGCAATTCGATTTGTCAGCCTTCAGCCCGATGGCCCGTGGAACGGACTGGAGGGCTGGAAGCACATGCCGACGGCATTGCGTCCTGCGATCTATGACGATACCTTGGCAGACCAAAATCTCGAGATTTCGACCGAGCAGGCATATCGCCTCGTGAAGCAGCTCGCGCGCGAAGAGGGATTGCTTGTTAGCCCGAGCGCGGCTGCCGCGCTAGTCGGGTGTTTTGAAGTTGCGAAAACGATCTCTTCCGACGAGCGCGCGAACATCGTCACGGTTTTCGCAGATTCCGCGTCCAAGTATTTGAGCGAGCGCTTTTGGGACGAAGAATGACCATGGCCGAAACGACGCTAATAATCAGCAAGGAACTCGCGGACCAGATTCGCGCGCACGGCGCGGAAACGTATCCGCACGAATGTTGCGGGGCGCTGCTCGGGACAGACGAGCCGCGCGAAATTCGCGGACTTTTTCCGATGATTAATCGCCGCGACGATTCGCCTCGCAATCGCTTTTCGGTAACTCCGCAGGATGTGATTGACGCGGAGAAAGCGGCGCGGCAGCGGGGACTCGATGTCGTTGGCTGGTATCACTCGCACCCGGATCATCCGGCGCGGCCCAGCCAGTACGACCGTGACCATGCTTGGCCGTGGTACAGCTACATCATCGTGAGCGTTGCGGAAGCCAAACCGCACGAGATGACTTCTTGGCGCTTACATGACGATCGCGCGGAATTTTCGCCGGAAGCTATTCAAGTCGGACAGGGCGCCGCTGCTTAGGCGCAGAGAGTTTTGAAAAGAAGAGGAACGGAGAGAAAAATGGCTGTCAAAGTAATCATCCCAACCCCGCTGCGGCCCTTCGCGGCCAAGCGTGATTCCGCTGAATTCCCTGCGCAGACTGTCGGCGAAGCGCTGGGAAAACTGACGGTAGAATATGGAGAGCTGCGCAGGCACCTCTTTACGGAGGAAGGCAAGTTGCGTAGCTTCGTAAACGTTTATTTGAACGACGAGGACATTCGCTATCTCGGTAAGGAAGAAACGCCAACGAAAGACGGCGACGTCGTGAGCATTGTCCCCTCCATTGCGGGCGGACGTTCGTGAGTTTCTTTGCAACGGAATTTTGAGGAGTACGTGGGAAATGGCAACAAAGACACAGATCGTGGACGCGAATGCGCAGTTCACGAATCTTTCGAAAGAAGAGATTTTGCGCTACAGCCGCCACTTGATCATGCCGGAAGTCGGCATGGAAGGGCAGTTGAAGCTGAAGAACGCGAAGGTGCTGCTCATTGGCACGGGTGGTCTCGGCGCGCCGCTCGGCCTCTATTTGGCTGCTGCTGGCGTAGGCAAACTTGGGCTTGTGGATTTTGATGTTGTGGATTCGACAAACTTGCAGCGCCAGGTCACCTTCGGCGCGCAGGACGTTGGCACGCCGAAAACGCTTGCTGCAAAGAATCGGCTCTCCAGCTTAAATTCCGACATCGAGATCGAGACTTTTGAAACAAAGCTTGAAAGCGGCAACGCGCTGGAGTTGTTCAAGGGTTTCGACATCATTGTGGATGGCACAGATAATTTTCCGACGCGTTATCTTGTGAACGACGCATGCATTCTGCTGGGCAAACCGAACGTGTATGGCTCGATCTTCCGCTTTGAAGGACAGGTTACCGTGTTCGGAGCGCCGGATGGCCCTTGCTACCGCTGCCTCTATCCCGAGCCGCCCCCGCCCGGACTCGTACCTTCCTGCGCAGAAGGAGGCGTGCTCGGAGTGTTGCCCGGCATCGTAGGTTCGATTCAGGCGATGGAAACAATCAAGCTCATCATCGGCCGCGGTGACAACCTCGTCGGCAGGCTGCTCCTCTTCGATGCGCTCGGAATGAAGTTCCGCGAATTGAAACTACGCAAGAATCCGGACTGCCCGATGTGCGGTAAGAATCGCACTATCAATAAGCTAATTGACTACTACGAATTCTGCGGCGTGCGCGGCGAAGAAGCGCCCGCGCCGGATTTGCAGGTGCCGGAAATCACGCCACGCGAGCTAAAATCGCGCCTCGACCGAGGCGATGACCTTTTCATTTTGGACGTTCGCGAGCCGCACGAATTTCAAATATGCAATCTGAAGGGACACTTAATCCCCCTCGGCGAATTGCCGCGCCGCGTACACGAACTGGATACTTCCAGGGAAATCATCGCCCACTGCCGCAGTGGCAAGCGCTCGGCAGAAGCCGTGGACTTTCTGCGTAAAGCGGGCTTCCGCAAGATTCTCAACCTCAAGGGTGGGATCCTGGCTTGGTCTGACGAAGTCGACCCTTCCGTGCCAAAATACTGAAGTGCAGTCACAGTCTCCAAAAAAGAGCAGGATGAGTGTGTTCGATGAAATGCTGGCCCACAACGCCCGCTACGCGGAGACGTTTGGGCTTGGGCATTTGCAAACGCCGCCTGTGCGCAAGCTGGTGATTCTCACTTGCATGGATTCGCGTATGGATCTGGAGCAGTTGCTTGGCCTGCAGGTGGGCGATGCGCACATGATTCGAAATGCAGGGGGGCTTGCGACAGACGACGCAATTCGCTCGCTCCTGCTTTCCACGCATCTCCTTGGAACGCGAGCCATCGCCATCATCCAACACACCGAATGTGGTTTGCTTTCCATCACCGATGAACAAATGAGATTCCGCCTGTCCTCGGAGATGGGCAAGGATGCGTCTCACCTTCAATTCCATGCGTTCACCAATCTTGATCACAATGTCGCAGAACAGGTGAAACGAGTTCGCGAGCATCCCTTCCTGCCGAGAAATATTCAGATACACGGCTACGTTTACGATGTTAAGAAAGGAAAGTTGCGCGAAGTGCAGGTGGATTGAAAGAACGATTGCGATAATTCGCGGAGGAAGGAAACTATGGCCGCAACCAAGATTACGGTTAACAGCAACGGACCGATTCGTGTCGAGGGCGACTTTGAAATTGTGGACCCAACTGGCAAGTCCTTTGGCTTGGCCGGTCGCACTGTCATAAGCTTTTGCCGATGCGGACATTCCGCGAATAAGCCCTTCTGCGATGGCTCGCACAATCGCGTTGGTTTTACAGATCAGGTCGAGGCACGCGATCTGCCGCCTCCGAAACCCAAGGTTTAACCGCTCCATGTCGAATGAGACTGTCTCAGACTGAGACAGTGTTTCGATTAGGTAGCTCTTATCGCAATTCCGCGTAACTCTCTGGAAATAAATGCCATATTTTGTCGCAGGCGTCTCACTGCCCGATTTTGAGCCGTCTCGACACAGCGACAAAATTTTGTTGCCCTCTCTATTATCTCCACAAGGCATTTAATTTCAGTAGCTTACAGCATGAGGTTTTTGGCCGAAAAAGGGCACTAACGTGCATTTCTCAGGGTTTGTCCTGTTTTCTTCGGTAGTTGGGGGAATTTGTGGGAGATTGGGCCAAAATCATTGGGGTTCTCCGGAAGCGGCCTTCTGCTGCTTCCGTTGCAGCCGTTTCCACCCTCTTACTGCTTTATTTTGGCGCAATTTTCTATTTGCGTGAATCGAGCTTTAGCGGAACTTCGCAAGCTTATCTCTACTTCGAAATCGGCGGGACCCTTCTCAGCTTTTGCTACGCGGCTAACGCGCTTGTACGTTTTCGCGGCACGCACGATCGGACTGCTCTGATTCTGGCATTCGGATTTGTTCTATCCGGAATGATAGAGACGATCGGCTACTTCGGTTTCAACGGCATGCCGCATGCCAGCCAAGCAGCACTTGCGCATATACCGCTGGGCTGGATGGTTAGCCGCACTTTGCTCGCGGTGCTGCTGCTTGCCGCGCTTGCCGTTGAGCGCTTCATGCCCACGGCTCGGCAGCCGAGCAAGGAAATCGCGGGAGCATTACTTGTGGTTGCATTGGCGGCATACGCGACGAGCGCTGCATTTCTCGCGGCGCCTACCGCACCAATTCCGCAAGCCTTGCAAATTGTTTCGCGTCCCTGGGATTTGTTGCCGGCTCTCTTGTTCCTATTCGCTGCCATCGCATTCCGGCGGCGGTTTCGCAAAGAGAAGAACGGTGGCTCGCTTTACGACTATTCGTTGTTCCTCGTTGCGTCCCTCAACGTGGCTTGTCACATCGCGGCCGCATTTTCGCGTCACCTCCTGGATGGACCGTTCTTCCTTGCGGAATTGAGCAAGACTGCGGGCTACGTCGTAATGCTCTGTGGCGCCTTGCTTGACCAGGCACGTTTGTTTGATCAGGTTCGTACGCTGGCAGTAAGTGATCCGCTCACGGGGCTTGCCAACTATCGCCGCCTCATTAGCGTTATGGAAGCGGAGCTTGACCGTTCGCGCCGCACGCAGCGTCCGTTCAGCGTCGCACTGTTTGACATGGACGGCCTCAAAGCCATCAATGATCAATATGGTCACCTTACGGGGAGCCGCGCGATCGTGCGTCTCGGCAAGATTCTGCGTAACCACAGCCGCGCAATTGATACCGCTGCGCGTTATGGCGGGGACGAATTTGCGATTGTGCTTCCCGAAGCGGGGCCGGATATCGCTTCCCGCATTGTTTCTCGTATTCGCGAACGTATGGCCAACGAAACCGAAACGCCTGCTCTTTCCGCAAGCGCCGGCGTAGCCGCGTTTCCGGAAGACGGCGATACGCCCGAAAAGCTTCTCGCTGCGGCTGATCGCGCTCTCTACCGCATGAAGCATCGCGGGAGCAGCGTCCATAATTTGTCGCGAATTGCGGCGTGCTTGTGAGCCGATGCCATGACGCCGCTTCGCAGCCGCCTTTACCCCTTCAGCCGCACGGAAGACCGGATTCCAATGGAAATCGGCGTTTTCCTCGAAGGAAACCGGCAAGTGCCCGGTGCGGAATCAACATTCACGGAGAATGTCAGCGCGAGAGGCGCTCGCGTGGTCAGTGTGCGCAGATGGGAGCCGGAGGACCGGCTCATGGTGACCTCGCGCAATGGAGAGTTTCGTTCCTCGGCTCGAGTGGCCTACTGCCAACCTTTGCAAGGCGACGGCTTTGCAATTGGCGTGGAATTCCTCGAGAGCAAGGGACGATGGATTGTTTAAAACGCTAGAAAGCTCGGCCCAACGGCATAGCGGAGAGGAGGGAACGACCGGAACAACGTGAAGAATGAAACTAGCGCAAAGTTTTTTTGCAGTAAGCTGAAGCGCCGAATGCCTGAGAAGGAGCATCCGGCGCTTTGGCTTTTTGTACGCAAGATTTTTGTCCTTTATAGCTCTCCAAGTTTCAATTCAACGTCCGCGTTTTTCCATGATTCCCTGAATTGACGGCCCACCCAGGCGGCATCGGTGTCGGACTGCTGGGCTGCAAGTGCTTCCCGCAACCCGAAGAGTGAGCGAGGATTGCGCGGATTGCGCCGCAAATCTTCTCGGAACGCCATCTCAGCGTCGTACGGTTTGTTCACCTTCATGTATGCGGCACCAAGCGATTCGCGCACGGGGTAATACCAATCTGCGGGCTCGCTATACGCGATCTTGTCTTGCGCGTCCACCGCGGCCTGCCAGTGCTTGATCGCATCATCCGGCTTGCCCCGCGCCTCCGCAAGCCGCGCTGCAAGAACTTCTCTCGCGACCACGTGGACAACCTTCGAAGATGGCTGCAATCCAAGGGGTGTTCCAGCCGGGATCGCAGCTTCCTCCTTTTCGAACGTGGCAAATTCTGCCTCAGCTTTCGCCGTGTCCCGCCGAGAGGCGTACGCCAGCATGCGCGCATAGCGCCACATCAGATGCGTTTCCGCCAAATCCGCCGCAGGCTCCGGCCGTGCAAGAATCGCGTCCCATTTTGAAAAACGTGCATCTACCCAAATCGGCGTCATGATGAATTGGTCCAGCATCGGCATCATTTTTGCATGTGGCATCAAACGAGCGGCGAGCGCATCGGCCGCTTTCTTGGCCTCCGCGTATCGGCCTTCCATACTCGCTGCCATCGCCAAAAAGTGTTCGTTGTGACTGTGGTACATCAAGTCGTACAAGCTTCCGGAGCGGTCGGCCTCTTCTGCGTATGCCTTGTCCACACGAGCCGCAACCGCATTGCGTTCTACGGCCTGTGAAAAATCTCCAGTTCGCGCGTAAATATGCGCTGGCATGTGCACCAGATGGCCTGCGTTCGGTACCAAGGATTCCAGTCGTTTGGCGCTGGGCAAGGCGCGTTCCGGATTCGGCGAAGCTTCCAGCGCGTGAATGTAATAGTGATTCGCTCCAGCGTGGTTTGGATCGCGCGCTAGCACCGATTCAAGAACGCGCACAATCTCGTCCGTGCGCTCCCAGGGTTTGCCATCGAGCGTCCAAAGTTGCCACGGATTCAAATTCATCAAGCTCTCGGCGTACATCGTCGCTGCATCCAGATCCTCCGGATATTTTCGGGAAAGCGTCCGCATTCCCATCGCGTAGATGTTCGCCAGCTTTTTGTAATCGGGCTTTGCTTCGCTCGAATAACGAAGCATAAGCGTCGTGACATAATCTTGCTCAATGCGAGGCGCGTTCTCCGCGAGCTTCGCCGCCTTTTGGATCGTGTCGTATGCGATCTTTTCGCGTTCCGGATCTACGTCCATGTTGTAATTCGGGCCGACCGCCATCGCAATACCCCACAGCGGCATTGGCGATTTAGGATCGAGCTCCGCCGCTTTTCGGAACGCGCGGGCTGCCTCCTCGTGATTGAAGCCATAGAGCAGCGTGATTCCCTGATCAAAATAGTCTTGTACTTCCGTGCTCGTCGTGTGGATCGGATGATGTTGACGTCCCACCGCCGTAAGCGACAAATCCGCAGGCTTGTCCGATGGCTTTTTTTCCTGAGCAACCGCGGAGAAGGCAATCGCCATCGAAAGCGAGCAAACAACAGCAGGAATCTTCATGATTCACCCCGTCGAATCTTGCCTTTACTCTCTAACAAAGCTCGGCGCATGTGCAAGCGCCTAAGCCGCGCTACTTATCATCCAGCACTCCGCGATATACCCGAAGTGTTTCGTCCACCATTCGGTCAGCGGAAAACTTAACAGCGATGCTTCGCCGGCCTGCTTCGCCCATTACCTTGGCGTTCTGACGATCTGACAACAGGCTTAGAATTGCCTTGCCAATTTGCTCCGAGTTCTTCGCCTCGACTTGAATGCCCGTCTTCCCACACTCCACAATTTCTCCAAGTGCGCAGCCAAAAAAAGTGACCGAAGGAACGCCATTGGCCATTGCGGCAAGCAAGGATGTTCCCAGTCCCTCAAATAGTGACGGGAACACGAAAATGTCTAAAGCACCGTATACGGCCGAAATATCTTTCACGAATCCCCCAAAAATCACCACATCGCCGAGCCTAAGTTCGCTGGCAAGCACTCTTAGTTGCGCGGAAGACGGGCCATCGCCTGCCAAGAGCAATTTGCAGCGGGGAAATCGTTTGCGAACTTCGGCGAGTGCGCGGATCACAAATTCGTGACCCTTGTCGGGAGAAAGTACACCGACGCAGCCAATTAACTGCTCGTCTTCGGAAATTTTCCAAAGAGTTCTAGCGGTTTTCCTGGCTTCATTCGTTACGGGCGGAGGAATTTCCACGCCCTCATAAACGACTGCCAGCTTTTCCTGATTTGCGCCAGATGCTTCGGCCTGTTTGGCCACCCAATTTGAATTGGCGATAATTCGCGAAACTGCCCGAAACCGGGCCCTCGCAAGGAAACTTCTGCCCAATGGATAGCCAACTCGCCGGGAGAAAAGCAGCGGAACGCTCCTATGTGCACCTGCGAGCCACGCCGCGGTCAGCGCATGCGATTCATTGGCGTGAATCAACTCGATGCGTCCGTCACGCAGCAATTCGCGAATTTTCAACGCTGCTGGTATGCGGACGGCGCCACGCGGGACGCTGTGCACACACATTCCAGCTTCCTGCGCTCTCGCGCCGAGAGCCGAACCTTCCGCCGCCACCAATTCCGCCGCGTGACCCCGCTCGTACAAACCTTTCAGCAATAAGAATGCCTGGTTCTGTCCGCCGCGCCATTCCGTTTCCAGGTCTACGAGCAGCGGAATCATTTGTGAACCTTGTTCGCGTGCTCTACGGCGATCAGCTTCCCTAGCTTTGCAAATTTGAGTCGAGTGTTTCGCGCGGCCATCTGCGCAATCGATGCCCCGCGGCGCCCATCCAGAAATCCGAGTTGGAGCACGAAGCTTTGCAAAAAACTCCACGGCGTAGCAAACCACAGCGCGCCCCGCCAGCTTCGTTTGCCCTCGTCATACATTTTTTGTGCCGCCAACGTCGAATATTTCTCGACGTTGGCTTCGTGCTCCGCAAGATTCTCCACGGTGTAATGGAGCAAATCGCCCCTTAGATAACCCGGTGCTCCTTCAAAAACCAGCGTTTCGTGCACTATCCCGCTGTATTTCGCGGCGTCTTTTCTGTATAACCTTCGTTGCAGATTCGGATACCAACCAGAGTGCCTCACCCAGTCGCCCATATACCAGGTCAGCCGCGGGTGCTCATACGCATTGAGTTTTGCTTCTTGCTGCTTCAATTCCAACAACGAAGCACGCAGTTCCCCGCTTAATTCTTCATCCGCATCCAATGTGTAGATCCATTCGCAACTTGCTTGTGCAACAGCAAAATTCCTTTGCTCGCTGAAATTTGTCCAGGCGCGATAGAAGAACTTTGCTCCCTGTTCGCGCGCAATCTCCTCCGTGCTGTCCGTGCTGCCGCAGTCAACGACGATAAGTTCGTCAGCCACGGACCGCGCAGACTTTAAAGCGCGCAATAGATTCTTTTCTTCATTCAGGGTGATGACACAAAAAGAGATGCGATTCATCGGATAAAATTGTTTTGAACATACCTTTTTTCACGGCGCGTTCTGCGCCGATTAACCGCTCGCGTCACGATAAGCGCTCCGTCGCTACGGCTGATCAAACCTTCCGTGTGAAACTGACTCGAATCAAGCTCGTCCCGATGCGAAATTGGCCGCCATCCTGCAGCATCGCCGCGCGCACACGCTCATCGTCAAAAAAAGTCCCATTGGTCGAGTCCAAATCTTTCAAATTGATGTAAGTGTCTTTGACTTCCAGAAGGCAGTGTAGCCGAGAAACTTCCGGGTCGTTCAGGCTTACGTCAGCGCCTTGTCTGCCCAAAATCACGCTTGCCTTCTCGATCTTTCGCGTCATTCCTTTGTCCGGCCCTTCCACCACGCTCAGGTTCGCCGTCACCCCGGCAGGCAGCGCCAAAGTCGCATCCGGCATTCCCAATCCGCTCGTGCCGCCTTCCAGGCCCGTCCGCGCGAACGACGGTAAAGGCGACATCACAATCGTTGCGTCTGGTTTCAGATTTACCTCAATCACCGTGGGCTTGCCACACTTCGAACAGTTAAACTGCACTTTCGCATGCTGTGCTATTTCTGCATCCTTGAGGACGTGCTCAGCTCCACAACTCCCGCATTTCACTTTCATAGGTCCTCAGTATAGCGTTTTCGACCCAAAGTAGTGCCGATGGTCCTGCAACAGCTGCTGCCCGGAGGCACCACGGAACATACCCTCTGTGTTACGATTAAATGTTGAACAGACATTAGGAGAAGCAGGGTGACGGAACACATTTCGCGCAAGGAATTGAAACAGGACAGAATCCGGGAATCGTTCGAACACGGCGCCGAGGCCGTCTATTCGCATAGCCAAGTCGCCGGAATTCTGGTCGCGGTAATTCTTGCCATTGTAGTTGGCTACGCTGGTTGGAAGTTCTATAACGATCGCCAGACGCTCAAGGCATCCGCCGACCTTGATGACGCAATGAAGACCTACAATGCGCGCATTGGACTTGCCAATGCATCGGCGGAACCTGGTGACCTTTCTTTCCCGGCCGAGGAAGCGCGCTCCCAAGCGGCCCTCCAGAAATTTTCTGGAGTCGCGGATAAGTACCCGCACACCAATCCCGGCCGCCTCGCGCGTTACTACCAGGCGCTGACGCTGGAAGATCTAGAGCGGCACAATCAGGCGCTGGAAGAATTGAGGAAAATCGGCTCCGGCAGCGACAAGGAACTCGCTGCGATGGCGCAATATCAAACGGCAAATATCTATGCGCGCACCGGAAAAACGGATGAGGCCGTGAAAACATATCGCACACTCGCCGAGCAGCGCTCAGTGTTTGTGCCGCGCCCGTTGGTCTTGGTGGAACTTGCCGACTTGCTCCGGCAGAGCAATCCAACGGAAGCCTCAAACCTTTATCAACAAATTAAGAAGGAATTTCCGGAGAATTCGGCAGTAAACGAGCGCGCAGATCGCGGCCTAGGCATGCTAGCGCCGAAATCTTAAGCAATCACCATTCTCGCCAGCCCTAGAGGAGCAGGCCATCGAACGCGACTCCACGCTCGTTCCCTGGGCCATGCAGGAGGCAGAGTCTCGTGGCCGCCGTTATCCTGAACCTTCGCATCCCTATCGCAGGGAATATGCGCGCGACCGTGATCGCATTATTCACGCTCGCGCATTTCGCCGCCTTGAAGCCAAAACGCAGGTCTTTACCACTCGCTATTCGGACCATTTTCGCAATCGCCTGACGCACACGCTCGAGGTGACGCAAATCGCGCGCACTGTAGCGGAAGCTCTCGGCCTCAACGCCGATTTCGCGGAGGCGCTCGCGCTTGTTCATGATATTGGCCATCCGCCGTTCGGCCATGCCGGCGAACGCCGTCTCGACGCGCTGATGCAACAGCACGGCGGCGGTTTTGACCATAATCTTCATGCGCTGCGCATCGTCGAGCATTTTGAACAGCGCTTTCCTTCACATCCAGGATTGAATCTTACCTTTGAGGTGCGCGAGGGAATCATCAAGCACTCGCGAGATTATTCGGCCGACAAGTTTCCTGAACTACGAGAGTATTTGCTGGATCAGCGGCCGCCGCTGGAAGCGCAATTGATTGATCGAGTGGATGAGATTGCCTACAACACCGCAGATTTGGACGACGCCATGGAAGCGGAACTTCTCGACGTTGACCTGCTTGTCCGCGAAGCGCCTGCATTCGCAGCTTCGTTTGCTCAGGTGCAGGAATCGTTCCCCGATGCTTCGAGAAAATCACAATTTAACGAAGCGTTGAAGCGCGTGCTTGATTATCTGGCGACCGACCTCATCAAGGAAACAAGGTGGCTGGTGGGCAAACATGCCATTCATTCCATCGAAGACGTACGAAACGCCCCCCTTCGATTGGCGCAGTTCAGTGAGAAAGCTGCTGCGGACAATGCGTCCTTGAAGAAATTTCTTTTCACGCACATTTATGAGCACCCCACCATTACAGAAGACCGCGACCGTTCTGTACAGTCTCTTGAGGAACTTTTTCTTTTTTATTTGAACAAGGAAGGCTCAATGCCCCCGGCCCATGAAGCGCTTACATCTACATCGCCCAGAGCAGTGGTTGTCTGTGACTACATCGCAGGAATGACAGATCAATTTTTGCTCAAACAGCACCGCGAGCACTGTTCCGCCTAGTTTCTTCCTCTATTCGCTTGACTCAAATGTATTGCAAGCCCCAATGGACCCGCTGTCCAATCCTTTGCGAAACCATCCCATGCGCTGTTGTGAACTCCCGTGCGTAAAAGTCTCCGGGCTGGCGTGACCGGTAGCCATTTTTTGCAGCCGGTCATCGCCAACAGCTGCTGCGGCGCCTAGTGCTGATTCGACGTCTCCGCTTTCCAGCAAACCGCGCTGCTGCGTCGAGTGAGCCCAAACACCCGCTAAGCAATCTGCTTGCAGTTCCATTCGCACGGAAAGGGGATTCTGCTGCCGCGGATTCTCCTCCTGAAGTCGCCGCACCCTTGCTTCAATGCCCAGCAGTTTTTGAACATGGTGCCCGATTTCGTGCGCGAGAACATAAGCCTGTGCGAATTCCCCCGGCGCGCCGAATCGCTGCTTCAGCTCGTCGTAAAACCCGAGATCAATGTAGACCTTCTCATCTTCCGGACAATAAAAGGGTCCCGTTGCGGACTCCGCGGAGCCGCAGCCCGACCGTGTGTAATTGCGAAACAGCACCAGCTTCGCATGGCGGTATTGCTTGCCGCTCTGCTCAGGAAGGATTTGTCCCCAGTTACGCTGCGTGTCGTCCAGAACAAACGAGACGAACTGAACGAGCGGCTTTTCTGCTTCGTTTCTCGCCGGATTGGGTTGACTTGCAACGCGAGAGGCGCCAGATCCTCCGCCGCCGAGCAACGCAAAAAAGTTTTGTTTGAAAACAAGGCTCAGGATAAGCAGCACAATCGCGCCGCCGATCCCAATATGCATTCCGCCGAATTGAAAGCCGCCTCCGCCAGACTCGCCTTCGTCTCGACGGTCTTCAACATCCTGGCTCTCTCCGCCGGGTGTCCATTTCATGGCTGGATCTCCTACCGCCGGTCTTCAAGATGGTAGCACCATCAATTGCCGCGGCAGATTAAAAGCATCAATGCCAAATAATTCTTCAGATTTTGCGTAATCAGGAAATTCTCTTTGACGTGCTTGTGTCCCTGCTCGCCAAGTTTGTTTGCAATTTCCGGATGCGAAAGCATGAAGCGAATCTGATACGCAGTGCCCTCCACCGAATGGGCTAGCAAACCCGTATGTTTGTGGATCACTTGTGTCGGGATCCCACCAACCGCCGAGGCAACCACGGGTTTGCGCTTCCAGAGCGCTTCCGCCACTGTCAATCCAAATCCTTCTCGCAAACTTTTCTGGATAACCACTGTCGAAGCGCGCTGCAGCGCGTTCACTTCCAGGGGAGCCCACGCGGGCAGCTCGAGGATATGGATATCCGCGTCACCGTCGGCTTCCTTTCTGACTTCGTCCAATACTATTGCCCCCTCGGGATCATCCGAAGCTCCGCCACCCGCGAGCACCAGCTGGCAATCGAAATATCGCTTCACAATGCGGTACGCGCGAATCACACCCACAGGATCCTTCAGACGATCGAAGCGCGAGATTTGCGTGAGAATCGACCGCTGCGAATCAATCGAGAACTTCTTCAGTACGGATTCAATGAACCCTTGATCCAATTCTCGATTCTTTTCGGAAAGCGGGTCGATGGAAGGGTAGAAGAGGTACTGCGGTACGGGGAGTTGCCGGGAGAATTCGGGTGACGAAAAAATAGCGCCATCAAATTGTGCAACATAAGGCTCCAGAAAATCCCACACCGCCGAGTTCGGGCGCGACAGGTCAATATGGCAGCGCCAAATCCAATGGCCCGCCCTCTCGTGCCGCGCTTCAATCAACCCCGCTGGCTGCGGGTCATGGATGATCGTGAATTCAGCATCGTGCCGTACCAAATCGAAGTTGCGCTTGTTGTATTCGCGGAAAATTGCAAAATCCTCCGCGCGCGACGCATAGGTTCCGCCGTGCAGCGCGTTGTGAAACGACTTTGTTACTTCGAAAAAATCCGCGCCGCCTTGCATCACGTCCCAGTGGATGTCGATGTCCAATTCTTCCGCCAGGGGAATGAGACGGTTCAAAATTTCCGCAACGCCGCCTCCCACTGCGGTTGAGTTCACCATCTGCACGCGCCTGCCGCGCAGGGGTCTTGCCAGCGCGCGCAACTCTGCAACCTCCGGTTCCCCAAGCAGCGGCGCGTACTCTTCCAGCGGAATCCGGTTCGCAACCTGCGTCGCCGTCATGCTTTCTTCTCCTCCAGCTCGATGAGCCGCACAAGGCGCGCCCGCGCACCGTCCAATGTGTTTGTGTACACGTCAATGCGATTCACTTTGTTTGCAAGCCTTTCAAGCCCCAAACTGTTTTCCAGCCACACGGAAAAATCGTTTGTACGCAAATGCAGCCGTAACCGTGACGAAATGAAATGAAAATAGAAGGATGCGTGGCTTAAGCGCTCAATGCCTTCGCGAAAGCCTTGGAGATTGTTCACTGTCAGTCCGACTGGCTCCGTGACTTCCACGCTTTCGCAAAAATAGAATGGCTCCAGCGCTTCCTGGTTCGCGTAGTTCGGATACTTCGAACAATAGCCGCTCACCACGCGCCGCAAATCGCTGCGTAGCTCCGCGATCGAGAGATAATCGCGAATATCCAGCGCCGCCAGCTGTTCCGCTAGTTCATCGCGGTTTGCGGATGCGAGTACCCACTGCGCAAAATCATTCGAAAAGCCTTCGGTCAAGAAATGATGGCTTTCGAGAGTCTGAAATGTGTGATGAAAAATGGAGGCGTCGCTGCATTCTTCCAATCCCTTCAGGAATTCCGCCAAGGTGCGTGCGCACTGATTGCCGATCCGCGTCAGGTAGGCAACTGTAAAAAAAGAAAAGGGTGTCTGCTCCGCCTGCAGCGTCACTGTCATGAACGTCCCGCCTCCGCATGCCGAGCTTCCTCCTGACGAGCAGGCGTTTCATTTCGTTCCGATGCATCGATCCGAATTTCCGTTAAATCGGAGAGCAAACTTGCGGCCCAACGGAACACATTGTGCTCGCGCACAGTTTTCCGCAAGCGTCGCATGCGAGTTGCCTGCTCCTCTTCCGGCATTTCCAGCGAACGATGAATTGCCGCCGCGAGTTGTTGCACATCGTACGGGTTCACTTGCAGGGCATCGGTGAGTTCCAGTGCCGCCCCAGCAAATGTGCTCAGAATCAAGGAACCGCGTTCGTCTTCCCGCGCCGCAATGAATTCCTTCGCCACCAAATTCATTCCGTCATGTAGCGACGTTACCAGGCACACCGAAGCCGCCCGGTAGAACCGCGAGATTTCCTGGTGGGAATGATGTTTTCGCAAAAACAAAATCGGCTTCCATTGCCCGTTTTGGAATCGTGCATTAATCCGTTCCGCTTCTGCAGAAACCTCTTCCAGAAACTGCCGGTAGCGCTGGATGTCTGTCCGGCTCGGCGCGCCGATCTGTACAAACGAAAATCGGTTCTGGTATTCCGGATAGACTTCCAGGAATCTTTCAATCCCGCGAAACCTCTCCAGAATTCCCTTCGTGTAATCTACGCGGTCCACGCCGATTCCGAGCAACGAAGCTTCAATCCCAAGCTCCGCGCAAAGTGCGGCGCGTTCTTCGCCCGAACTCTTCCATACCTGTTGCGCGGCTCCGCTTTCTGGGAACGCCACGCTGATCGGATACGGACGCACCAAAGTGACATGCCCTTGGCGGTTTACCGCAAAGCGATCCCACTCCGTCAACGCCTCCAGCGCACGATCCACTGTCCCCAGAAAATTGTTGCAATGCGTTTGCGTATGAAAACCGATCAAATCCGCGCCCAACAACCCATCCACAAGCTCCCGCTGCCAAGGGCAAATTCCAAACACTTCTGCATTCGGCCAGGGAATGTGCCAAAAGATCGCAATTCGCGTGTCCGGTCTCGCCTCTTTCACCATTCGCGGCAGAAGAGCAAAATGATAATCCTGCGCCAGCAAGATTGGCGACTCCGTCCCACTCATCTCCTGCAGCACGGCGTCGGCGAATCGTCGGTTCGCCGTCTGATAGTGCGCCCAGTCTTCCGGACGAAACGTTGGCCGCGTGTGTGCAATGTGGCAAAGCGGCCAAAGTCCTTCATTCGCAAATCCCTGGTAATAGCCCTTTTCTTCCTCCGCGCTTAGCCACACCCGTCGCAGAGTGTAACTCGGCCGATCCGGCGGTACGCGCAGATGGTCGTGTTCGTCCACGGTCAGGCGGTCAGCGGTCCCGCTGCCGTGCGCGATCCACGTCCCGTCGCATGCCACAAGCACCGGCTCCAGCGCAGTCACTACACCGCTCGCCGGCACAATCGTTTCAATCTCCTTCACCCCCTGCATGTGAATGTACGGTTCGCGGTTCGCGACCACGAACAGCGGCTTCTCATGCAACTTGTTGCGCAAACTCACGCGCAAGCGCTCCGCGGTCCATTGCGTCGCGTTCGAATCGCGCAACCGTGCCTCTTCTTCAGCGGCGGCGCGCGCCACACCCAGGTCGCGCGCCAAATGCTTCACTTCCGCATTGATCTCGTCGAAAATTTCCCCGCTCGGCAACGCGTGGCTTGTCTGATCGGAGCCCGTGCGTAAATGTTGCAGCCAGGTCACGGTCTTGCGCAGCGGATCCAAGAATGTCCAACGCACCAAAACGAGCGCTAGCGCCGTAATCAGAATTGTTTCTAGCAACGCAGTCAGCATCGAATCGCGCAGTGTGCGCAGCACTCGCGAGTCAATATAGCTCGTGTCATAAATCAACACGAGCGCCCCTGACGCGTTGTCGTTGCGGTGCAGGGGCACGGAATAAAGATACAGCGGTGTTTCGCCGACCGACTCCGAATCGCTTTCACTCTTGTCTTGTGAAATGGCCTGAATCGCCGCCGCAGGCGCTGACCGGAAGTGGTTCCCTAGTGTGGGCGTCATCGCCAGCACAGCCCCGTCCGCTTGATACACGGCGATCCCTTTCATGTGCTCGCGCTGCGAAAAGCGGTCTACTACACGCTGTATCGCTCGCTCGGAGCCGCGCTCATTTTTTTCAAATTGTGGCTCGATGGATTCCTGAAGACTCTCTGCGAGCGTCTCCGCCCGATGGGCAAGATCCGCCCGCAAATTCTTGCGTTCCGTGCGCACCTGATACCCCGCAAACAGCAGGGACACTATTGCCACGCTCACAACGAGCGGCAGTGCGATTTTTAAAGTCGTGCGCATCGGAGCCTCGAAATGCTTCAACGACGGCAGAACAGAGCGGGTACACGTAGAGCCTCGGGCTGAGATGTAATTTAATAGCGCACGAACGTGGCCAATTTCTACAATAAAATAAGCGCCTGTACTTTCAAGGTGTTAGCTCTCTTAGAAGCCTGTATGATCCTGTCTGAAGTCAACGAATGGATAGAAAAATTTACGTACCATAACTAGGTCGAATCGCACTTCGATTGCGTTGGGTGTGGGCATCGTTTTGCCGTGTTTCGCTCAAACCTGCGCCGGAATCTGCGAGAATAGGGGAGACCTCAGCGCAAATGCCCGCAAGCCAAGCCCAATCCGCATGGCCTCTCCAAAAGCCGCAACAGCTCATTTACATCGAGCTCGGCCCTGACAACGGCGGAATGATACTCGGTATTTGCGAACAAGGACTTAGTTTTCGTGCCGTCTCTCCGCTCAAGGCCGAAGGCCCGGTCAATTTCACGTTGGCTCTCGATGGCAAGACCTGTCTTCAAGGAACTGGTGAACTGGTCTGGTCGGACGACGGCGGCAAAACCGGTGGCCTCAAGTTCACCGCCGTCTCTCCACAATTTCGAGAATCACTGCATTTGTGGCTTGCCAGCGACTCAACTCCCAAAAATGTCGGCCGCGAAGTCACTCCCACCGCAGCGCTTCAGCTCGACACCATCAACAAGCACAAGTCGGGCAGTCGTTCAGGTACTGCAAAAGAACCAAAACCGACTGCGCCTTCCCGGTCAGCGGAGGTAAAACTTCCCGAACTAAAACCAGTCGATCAAATCCCACCGAGACAAGCTGCGCCCGAAGTCGAAGCACCAGTTCCACCACACGCACCGCCGATCGAGCAAAAACCTGTCGAAGCAAAACCGGAGCCAGCCGTAAACGTTGAACCCGAAACGCCCCGCCCGAGCGCTCCCGAACCAGAGCTTCGAACCACAGCGCCACTTCCTTCAGCCCCACCTCAAACCGAATCTACATTCTCCTTGCCTAATTTTCGCCTTCCGTCGGCGGCTGTTCCGCCCGCTCCAACTGCGGAAACCGTCGCTGCTCCAACTAAAGTTTCTCCCA
>JACXTT010002077.1_pt1 | contig 32109 bp, 28 predicted proteins | sample 9270951 | NCBI WGS metagenome assembly JACXTT01 (sample SAMN15532306, study PRJNA645909) | rock metagenome | isolation source: weathered quartz diorite | place: Puerto Rico | collected 2017-06-21
TCGCGGGAAGTTCGAAGATTTCGTTGACGGTGCTGTGCAGCGCTTCGGCGCCGTTGCCGTTGAACGCGGTGTGGCCGGCGACCGCGTGGATGCGATTGCCCAGCGCGGTCAGCACGACGCCGTGCCGGGCCGTCGGCATCGACGGAAGGCGATACCAATCGTTCGCGGCCGGGTCGAAGACGACGAAGTCGCGGAACACGGCATCCATGTGAGCGTCGCGCAGCTCACCGCCTGCAACGTAGATCCTGTTTTGAAACGTGATCCATCCCTGCCCGCTTGTCTGATAGGGCATCTTCGTCATCGAACGCCACTTGTCGGTTGCGGGATCGTACTCTTCGACGATGTCTGTCGCGCTCGACACCATGTTGGCGACATTGGCCGCGGTGAGACGGCCGCCGATCACATACAACTTGCCGCCGACTGCGCCTCCGGCCGGATGATTGCGTGCGGTCGTCATCGGGCGATGGGTTTCCCATTTGCCCGCCGCGACATCGAACGCCTCGTTGGTGGCAACCGACAGGCCTGATTCGTCGCTGCCGCCGATGACGTAGATCTTTCCGCCCGTTTCAATTGCGACCGAGGCCGTCCGCTTGCTCGGCATCGGCGGCAGCTCTTTCCACGAATCTGCCGCGGGGTCGTACTCCCACGATTTGAGCGCGTTCGGTTGACTCTCGACGGTGGCGCCGCCAAACACGTAGATCTTTCCGCGGTACTCGGCCAGCGCCATGTGATTCGCTGACCACGGTGCCGGCTTCTTTGTCGTCCACTTGTCCGCTGCGAGGTCGTACTCGAGAACGCGATCGTTTCTCCCGCCCTGATTGCCGCCCATCATGTACAGCTTTCCATTTGCCGTCGCGTTCCAGTACTCCTCCTCGGGCGTCGGAACCGGTGCGCCTTTTTGCATCAGCCATCGACCAGAGGATTGAGCCGCGGCAGTCACGAGCGCGACCGTGATGATGGCAGCACACGCCGCGGCACTGTGTCGATCGATTCGCACGTCCTATTGCGCTCCTTCGCTCGATCCGGCGCCAAGCTTCTTACCCGTCGCGGTCATCACGACGGATCTGGCGTTGGCGAGATTCGCTTTGTTTCGGCCGAGGCTCCCCTCAACGGTTACCTCGTCGCCCGCTTTGAGCAGGCTCCGGGTCCAGCCAAGCCGTGTCAACCCATTCGGGCTGCCCATCTCTATTTCCCAGTTCGTAACGTTTCCCGTCTGCTTGTCCGGGACATCGATGAACAGGAACGCATGAGGATTGGTCCACTCGATCTTGGTGACCTTGCCGGTCAGCGTCACCGGCTTCGTGATATCGAATTCCGCCGCGAACGAGTGATGCCCATCGAGGACCGAAGCGGCCCACGCCATGGCGCAGGCAGTGAAGATGAATGTGAGGAACCCGTCCCTCATGTGCGTCCTCCGTCTGTTTCAGGCCGGCGCCGCCTCACTTGAATGCCGAGTATTCCTGGAACTTATTGTTTTCGGCGCAGATTGCCTCGATGATCTCTTCACCGGGCGTGAACAGCCATTGCACGTGACGCTCGACGGGTTTGATGAAGGTGTCTGGGTCCTCAATAAGAACGTCGATATTCAAGTGCGCGAGATCGGGACGTGTGTAGTGCTCGACGATGTGCAGCTTCTCGGTATGAGGCAGCCAGATCGCCTGCAGCAACCAGCTCTTGTCGTTGAGACCGATCGTATCGAGCACCAGCGTGTCCTTTTCCCACCGGCCGATCGTGTGCCCCATCCACGTCGGATCGAGATCCTTCGGATGCTGGCGGCCGTCGAGAAACGCCTCACGATAGTGTGGGTCCTGCTCGAACAGGTGGACGAGCAGCATGGGCGTTTGCACGATCTTGTAAAAGAACGGCAGCGTCATCGTGGGATCCAATGGCAAGCATCTGGATGTCGGCATTCCCTCGAACGCGCGGTCACGCCGTCTCTCCCACTCCTGTTGCGCCCAGGGCAGCATCTGGGCCGGCGTCGGATTGGGATCCACGTTGGCCAGCCATACGCCCGAAAAGTCGGGGCGCCCGTCCCGAGTACGAGGGGCAGGCCCCTTCTGGTTCGCGTATTTGTTGTAGATATGCAGGAACCCGCCATCGTCGCCGATGATGCCCAGGTTGTTCGGCATCAGCTTGATGTTGAACGTGAGCGTCTTGCCGACCTCGATCGTGACGTTCGGCTGCGCGAACCGGGCGGTCCGGACGCCCATTTGTGGAACGGAGATTTCGTAGATGCCTGCGGGGAGATTGGTCAGTCTGAACTCGCCGTTCTTGTTGGCCACAACAGACGAAATCTTCCCCGCCATGTCCTTCGCCTGAACGGTGACGCTGGGAGCTGGATCGTCCTGGTCGGTGGTAACCCTGCCGCCTATAGCGCCGCGGCCAGCCTGCGCGACAAGCGCGGCAGCCGAGAGAAGCATCACGAAAACAAGCGAAAGTTGCCTCACGGTCGCAATCCTACTCCACGCGGCGCAGGATGAAACACTTCAGGTAATAGGTCTCCGGGACCCCGGCGAGCACGGGATGATCACGCCCCTGCATTCTCTTTTCGACGATGGTCATCGGAGCATGGCTGTCGATCGAGGCCTCGTGAATCACCTCGCCAAACATCTCTTCGTTCACGTTGTACGAACAGCTGCAGGTGACGAGATACCCGCCGGGAGTCAGCAGACGCATGGCGCGCAGGTTGATCTCTCTATAACCCGCTATCGCATTCGGTATCGACGCCTTGTTCTTGGCAAACGCCGGCGGGTCGAGCACGATCGTGTCGTAGCGCGCGTTGGCACGTTCCAGCCGTCGCAGTTCGTCGAACACGTTCACCTCGCGTGCCTGCAGGTGCGGCACGTCATTGCGAACGGCATTCGCACGGATGCGCGCAACGGCGTCGGCCGAGATGTCGAGCGCTTCCGCCTCCGGGCATGTGCGCGCGAGCCGGAGCGCAAAACCGCCGTTGTAACTGAAACAATCAAGGAGACGGCCTCGCGCGTAACGCGCAGCCGCCTCGCGGTTCTCACGCTGATCGAGAAACAACCCGGTCTTCTGCCCTTTGCGAAGATCAACGTCATATTCAACGGGCCCTTCGCGCACGACGACGGAATCCGGAACCTCGCCATAAAGCACGTCGATGCTCTGGGGCAGTCCCTCGAGCAGGCGTACGCGCGGATCGTTGCGCGCGAGGATGCCGGCTGGCGCTAGCAGCTCGACGAGCATGGCCGTGAGCGCCGGCAGCAGGCGATCCATTCCCTGCGAAAGCGTCTGCACAACTAGATAGTCGCCATAGCGGTCAACAACCAGCGATGGCAGCAGATCCGCTTCACCGTAAACGAGCCGGTACGCCGTCGCATCGAGGTTCAGCGACTGGCGAAAGCGGATCGCGCGTTCGAGGCGCGCCCGAAGCAGCAGGTCGTCGGCCGCCGCGTCACCGACCGTCAGCATCCGGATCGAAATCTGCGATCGATCGCTGAAGAGTGCGTTGCCGATTCTGCGATGCCGCGGCCCGATCACCTCGACGATGTCGCCGGAGGTGGCAGAAACGTCAACGACGTCCGCGCGATAGATCCAAGGATGGCCGGCGCGGATGCGCTGTTCGCCGCGCGCGGAGATGACGACGGTGGATGACATGGCTTCGGCTTCCGGCTTCGGACTACAGGCTCCGGGAGTCGGAAGCCTGAAGCCGGTAGCCGCATAGTACAATTTCGCGTCATGCCCGCCTCTGTTCTCTCCTCCATGCAACGTTCTCTCGCCGAAGCCGACGCGGAAATCGCGAGCGCAATCCGCAGCGAGGTCCGGCGCCAGGCCGATGGACTCGAACTGATTGCATCGGAGAACTTCGTCAGTACCGCGGTACTCGAGGCCGCGGGTTCGGTGATGACGAATAAGTACGCGGAGGGTTATCCGGGCAAGCGGTACTACGGTGGATGCGAATTCGTCGACGTCGCCGAGTCGCTGGCGATTGCGCGCGCCAAACAATTGTTTCGCGCGGCGCACGTCAACGTGCAGCCGCATTCGGGTGCGCAGGCCAACATGGCCGTCTATTTCACGCTGCTCAAGCCGGGCGACACGGTCCTCGGGATGAACCTCGCGCATGGCGGGCATTTGACGCACGGCCATCCGCTCAACTTCTCGGGGAAGCTCTACACCATCGTTCCGTACGGCGTGCGTAGAGACGACGAACGCATCGACTACGACGAACTGGAGCGCCTCGCCCACGCGCACAAGCCCAGGATGATCATGGTCGGCGCCAGCGCGTATCCACGGGTGATCGACTTTACGCGCATCGCCAAAGTGGCAACCGACGTCGGGGCACCCATGGTCGTCGACATGGCGCACATCGCCGGACTTGTTGCCGCCGGCGTTCATCCCAGCCCGGTCCCGCATGCCGAGTTCGTCACCTCGACGACGCATAAGACGCTTCGCGGCCCACGGGCTGGTCTCATCCTCTGCCGCGAGCAGTACGCAAAAGATCTCGATCGCGCCGTGTTCCCCGGAGTGCAGGGCGGTCCGCTGATGCACATCATCGCGGCCAAAGCGGTCTGTTTCAGAGAGGCGCTCGAGCCCTCCTTTGGCGAGTATCAGCGCCAGATTGTCGCCAACGCCGCGCGACTTGCGTCCTCACTGAGCAGCCACGGTTTCCGGCTCGTGAGCGGCGGCACCGACAACCATCTGATGCTCGTGGACGTGTTCTCCAAAGGACTGACCGGCAAGGTCGCCGAAGCGGCGCTCGGCAAAGCGGGCATCACGGTGAACAAGAACGCGATCCCCTTCGATCAGAATCCGCCGATGGTCGCCAGCGGCATCCGTGTCGGCACGCCAGCCGTCACCACGCGCGGGATGCGCGAGCCGGAGATGGATCAAATTGGGGATTTCATCGCTCGCGTGCTGGCTTCCCCCGAGGATGACCGCGCCCTTGGCGTCGTCAAGGACGAAGTCATGAAACTCTGCAAGAGGTTTCCGCTCTACCCCGAGCTGCAGTAGGTTCGGAGTTGCGAACCGCGTCCGCCATCGTCTTCGCAGACGAGGGTCCGCTGTCGCACGCTGTCGACGGTTACGAACCGCGCGAGGGGCAGCGCGCCATGGCAGCGGCGGTCGCCGACGTCATCGAACGTGGCGGTACGCTGATCGCCGAAGCGGGTACGGGGACCGGCAAGACGCTCGCATACCTGGTGCCCGCGATCCTCAGCGGCAAGCGCCTCCTGGTTTCCACCGGCACCAAGAATCTTCAGGAGCAAATCTTCTTCAAGGACATTCCGCTGCTGCGCGAGGCGCTCGGCAAACCGTTCACCGCGACACTGATGAAAGGGCGCTCCAATTACCTGTGCCTCTATCGGTTCGAAACATATCGGGATGGCGTCGACGGGAACACGTCGGCCGGCGGACGTCTCATCGAATCCGGCGACCACGTCGCGCTCCCCATCGTCAACGCATGGTCAAAGACCACACAGACGGGTGATCGTGCGGAACTGCGCGACCTTCCAGAAGACCTCCCCCTGTGGAAGGAAATTGCGGCGGACGCCGAAACGTGCCTCGGCTCTGAATGCCCGCGCTACGGCGACTGTTTTGTCACGTTGATGCGCCAGCGCGCCGCCGAATCCGACGTCGTCATCGTCAACCATCACCTGCTCTGCGCCGATGCGCAGCTGCGCAAGAGCGCCTATGGCGAAGTGATTCCCGCGTGCGCGACGCTCGTGGTCGACGAAGCACATCAACTCGAGGACGTCGCCACACAGTACTTCGGCATCGCCGTCAGCAACTATCGCGTCGACGACCTGGTCCGTGATGTCGAAAGCACCGTGTCGCTGACGCCCGAGATGCTTCAGGCGACATCGCGTGCGACGGACAGGGCGCGGACGTTCTTCAGCAGCCTCGCGGGAGCACGCATGAACGTTGCTGAATCGAAAGCACGCTACAACTCCGACACGTTCGTCGACTATTTCCAGGACGGCGCGATGCTCGCGGGCGCGCTTGAAGGCCTCGAAGCCACTTTGCAGCTTGCCGCGGGCCCGAAGGGCCCGCGCTGCGCGGGTGAAGAAGCGATGCAAGCCGACGAAATAGTCGCGAGCCTCGCACGCCGTGCGCGCGAGCTGCGCGAAGATCTGACATTTCTTATCCGCGCGAGCGACACCGATTTCGTCTATTACGTGGAAAGCCGTGGGCGCGGGCTTTTCCTTCGGGCGTCGCCCATCGATGTCTCTCGCATCGCGAAGGAAGCGCTCTTCGACCGGATGCGCGCGACCGTCCTGACGTCCGCAACTCTGGCGGTTGATGGCTCGTTCGAGTACGTGAAGAGCAGGCTCGGTGTGAGCAACGCAATGGAGCTGCGCGTCGAGTCGGAATTCGATTACGCGCGGCAGGCGCTTCTCTACCTGCCCCGCCGTGTGCCGCCGCCAAAGTCGCCGGCCTTCAGCGCAGTCGCCGCGCGCGAAGTGATCGAAATCCTCAAACGATCACGCGGCCGTGCGTTCGTGCTTTTCACCAGCTACGCCGTGCTGCGCGCCGTCCAGCAGTTCGTCGAGATGGCGCTTCCGTTCCCCGTCCTCGTGCAGGGCACAGCGCCGCGGTCGACGCTCATCGAACAGTTCCGCTCGACTCCGAATGCCGTGTTGCTCGCGACCGCCAGTTTCTGGCAGGGAGTGGACGTCGTGGGCGAAGCACTCAGCTGCGTCATCATCGACAAGCTGCCGTTCGCATCCCCGGCTGATCCCGTGACCGCGGCGCGGATCGAGGCCATCAAGGCGGCCGGCGGTGACGCGTTCGCCACCTACCAGGTGCCGCTCGCGATTTTGGCGCTCCAGCAGGGCCTCGGCCGGCTCATCCGGCATCGAAACGACCGCGGCGTGCTCGCGATACTCGATCCGCGCTTGCGAACGATGGGTTATGGGCGTAGATTTTTAGATTCGCTCCCTCCCGCACCCGTCACTCAGGACCTGGGGACGGTCGAGCGTTTCTTCGGTTAAAGTTAAGGGCTGGGCGAGCGTTACGGAACCGGGCGCGCCCGAGATTCGTTTAATTGCAAAGAGAGGATTTCAGCATGCGGAGCCATCTGTACCGGGGTGTCCTGGCGCTTGTCGTGGCGCTCGTGTTCTCGGCCCCCGCGTTTGCGCAGGGCATCGTCAAGGGCAAGGTTGTCGACGAGAAAGGTCAGCCTGTGACCGACGCAAAGGTCAGCATTGCCGGCCCCGCGCGCAACGCCGAGACAAAGACGAACAACAAGGGCGAATTCGTGCAGGTCGGTCTCCAGTCCGGCAGATACACCGTGACGGTGTCGAAGGACAAGGTCGGCCAGGCTGCGCAGCAGGTGAATGTCACGCAGGGGACGCCTGCAGAGGCGAACTTCACGCTGACGCCGACAAGCGGCATATCGCCCGAACAGAAGGCGGTGCAGGAAGCTGCCGCGGCCGCAATTGACGCGCTGCGTGCGGGACGCGACGACGAGGCGATTACGAAGTTGAACGACGTCGTCACGAAGCTCCCCACCTGCAGCGACTGCTACTACAACCTCGGAATCGCCTATACGCACAAGCAGCAGTGGCCCGAAGCGGAAACCGCGCTGAAGAAATCGATCGAGCTGAAGCCGACCAACCCGGATCCATATAACGGTCTCGCAAATATCTACAACGCGCAGAAGAAGTTCGATGAAGCGCTCGCGATGAACCAGAAGGCGACCGAGCTCGCCGGTTCGACTGCAGGCGCTGGCGGCGCCGGCAGCGCCGAGGCGATCTACAACCAGGGCGTCGTGCTCTTCAACGCCGGCAAGTACGCCGAAGCCAAGACGCAGTTCGAGAACGCCACGAAGGCCGACGCGAACAACGCGAATGCGTTTTATCAGCTCGGGATGACGAACCTGAATCTCGGCCAGATTCCAGAGGCCGTGTCGGCGCTCGAAGCGTTCCTCAAGCTGGCGCCAAGCGACCCGAAGGCCGCACAGGTCCAGCAGTCGCTTCCCGCGCTGCAGCAGATGCTCAAGAAGTAGTGACCATCGCCGACCGGCTGGCCGGAATCCGCGCGCGCATCGCCGCCGCGGCCCGGTCAGCTGGCCGCGATCCCTCCTCGGTCCGGCTCGTCGCCGTCTCCAAGACCTTCCCCATCGAATCGATTCGCGACGCGTATGCCGCAGGGCAGCGCGAGTTCGGGGAGAACCGCGTGCAGGAGGCCCTGGAGAAAATCGCTAGTAGCGGCGACCTCGATATCAGATGGCATCTGTTGGGGCACTTGCAGATGAATAAGGCGAGAAAGGCGGCGCCGGCCTTTTCAACCATCCACTCCGTCGACAGCGTGGAGCTGCTTCAGAAGATCGACGCAGCCGCCACCGATGCCGGCCGCACTCCGGAGCTGCTGATTCAGATCGATCTCGCGGGTGAGGCCACGAAGTTTGGGCTGCCGCCGGCAGCCGTGCCGCAGCTGTTGGACGCGGCGATCCGGTGCCGCGCGGCGCGCGTCGTCGGCCTGATGACGCTGCCGCCGATTCCAGAATCGCCCGAGGATGCACGCCCATGGTTCCGCCGGTTGCGTGAATTGCAGGACCAGTGGCGTGCCACCGGCGTTCCGGCGTCGATGCTCGCCGAGCTGTCGATGGGAATGAGCGGCGACTTCGAGGTCGCCATCGAAGAAGGATCGACGATGGTGCGCATCGGCACGGCCATTTTCGGAAGCCGTACCCCGCGGTGATCCAATTCACGATCCGCATCGTTCCGCGAGCCAGCAAGCCCGGCATCGTGGGAGTCCGCGATGGCTCGCTGCTGGTTCGACTTCAATCGCCTCCTGTCGAAGGCGCGGCGAATGCCGAATTGATCGAAGTCATCGCAAAGGCGTTCGGCGCCGCCAAGCGCGACGTCTCGATGGAATCGGGCCAACGTTCCAAGCTGAAGCGTGTGGCGATCGAAACGCTCGATCGCAATCAATTCGAATCCGTACTCCAGTCGCTCGGAATAAATCCGAAAGAGATCAAAGAGTCTTCGTGACCTTCGTGACTGCGCGGCACGCGCGTTCGTGGTTTATCGCCGTGTTTGCATTTTGAATTTTGCATTTTGCATTACCCTAGCTCCGCGTGCTTCAAGCGGACTTCGTCATCGAACACGCTGACGTGATTGCCACTTGCGCCGGCCCCGCGCCCCGGCGCGGACTCGCGCAGCGGGAAATCTCGCCGCTGCACAACGGCATCGTCGCCGCCTTCGAAGGACGCATCACCTACGTGGGCGACCTGGTCGGTTTCGCCGACACCGTGTCCGTTCACAAAGACGCGACACGCATCGACGCGCGGGGATGCAGCGTGGTCCCCGGGTTCGTCGATCCGCACACGCACCTGGTCTACGCCGGTGATCGCCGCGCCGAGCTGCGCCGTCGACTCGCGGGCGAAACCTATGCGGCCATCGCTGCGGACGGCGGCGGCATTCTTCAGACCGTTGCCGCCACTCGCGCTGCCTCGGAGGAGGAGCTGGTCAAGGCGGGGCGGTCTCGCCTTGATGAAATGCTTGCCTGCGGGACGACGACGTGCGAGGCAAAGAGCGGATACGGACTCGAACTGGAGTCGGAGCTGCGTCAGCTTCGCGCAATTCGCAGGCTCGACGAGGAACACGCCATCGACATCGTGCCGACCTTCATGGGTGCGCACGAGGTGCCAACCGAGTACCGAACGCGCCGCGGGGAATACGTGGCGCTCATCATCGAGGAGATGTTGCCGCGCGTCGCGGAGGAAGCGCTCGCCGAGTACTGTGACGTGTTTTGCGAGGCGGACGTCTTCACCCCCGAAGAATCGATCGCGATACTCGAAGCGGGCCGGAGGCACGGCCTCGTGCCGCGCGTCCACGCAGACGAACTGGCGTGTGGTGGCGGCGCGAGCGTTGCCGCCCGCGTTGGTGCCCGATCGGCCGATCATCTCGTTCACGTCGACGCGCGCGGCGCGGACGCCCTCGCCGACGCCGGCGTCTGTGCGACGCTGCTGCCGGCGGCGGCGTTTTACCTGAAACTCGGCCGGTACGCCCCCGCTCGAATGCTGATTGACCGTGGCGTCGCCGTCGCGCTGGCAACGGACATCAACCCCGGCGCGGGATTTTCGTCCTCGATGCCGTTTGTGATGACGCTCGCCTGCTTCGCCATGCAGATGACGCTCGAGGAGGCGCTCATCGCCGCAACGTTGAACGCGGCGTGGTCTGTCAACCGCGCCGGCCATGCCGGCAGCCTCGAGCCCGGCAAGCTGATGGACGCGGTCCTTCTGCAAGGAAGCCTCACCGAGCTGATTCGCGTGCATTCACCTGCCATCCGGATGGTTGTCAAACGCGGTAAGGTCGTCTTCCAATGACCAGCTTTGCGGAAATGGCGCTGGCCGACCTGATGGATGCGTTCTCGTCCACCGACGCCGTGCCTGGCGGTGGGTCCGCTGCGGCGCTCGCGGGAGCGCTGGGAGTCTCGCTCCTCATGATGGTCGCCGGTCTTCCAAAGACCAAGACCGGTGCACCAGAAGAGACAGCGGATCTGGCCGAGGCCGCATCGCGGCTCCATCCGCTCCGCGATGCACTCGTCGAGCTCGTCGATCGCGACAGCGATGCCTATCGCCAGGTGCTAGCGGCGTTTCGACTGCCCAAGGTGTCAGCAGCTGAAAAGGCGGCGCGAACGGAAGCGATCGGCGGAGCGACGCGTGCTGCCGTCGACGCGCCGCTCGACACCATGCGTCTCTGTCAGCAGGCGCTGCGCGGCGCGGTCATCGTCGCGTCCAATGGCAGCCGTAAGACGACGAGCGATGTCGGCGTCGCGGTGGAGCTCCTGTCAGCGGCGCTGCGGGGCGCACGCTTGAATGTCGACATCAATCTCGCGGGATTGAATGACGAGGCATATACGGCTCGAATCAGGGAAGAAGTCGAAGAACTTGTCTCGGATGCGTCTGAAGACGCCGAACGGGCGCGCCGCGCCCTGGAGTGACTTACTAGTTTCGAAGAGGGTGGGCACCAGGAGTCACGCCGGCGCCCATGTTGACCCCCTCGACTCTGAACTGAAATTTGATCGGGTACTTGTAGTTCGGAAACAATTCCACCGAGTCCGTGTAGGCCGCGCTCGCCGTCGTTCGCAGCCCTTCGCGTATCACCAGGATGTCGTCGGATGCCAGCGGCAGCTGCAGCGCCTCGGCTTTCAAGAAGATCTGGTTCTGCAGCTCGCCCGGAACGATGTTGCCGCCGAAGGTGACGAGCTCCTGCGATTCGTCTTTCAGCTGATAGTACCGAGCCGCAGCCATCCCCACGCGCGCCGTCGCATTGACGATCGCGGCCGCGATCACGAGCTTGATCAGGGTCTTCACATACGTACGGTTCGGACGGAACCGGCTGGATCTTTAGATTTGCTAGTGGATCTGGTGGAACAGTCGGCTCCACCGGATGGTCGTGAAGAACCGTGAGATCCCGCCGGCTGGCTGCCCCTCCTCGCTGTCCTCGAACGACCAGTAGATGAACGCCGCCTTCCCTTTTACGTAGTCGCGCGGCAGAAAACCCCAGTAGCGGCTGTCCTCGGAGTTGTCGCGATTGTCGCCCATCATGAAGTAGTGATCGGGCGGCACCGTGACAGGGCCGTAATGGACGCGGACATCGAAATCCTCCTGCGGCGTGTCACCCGGAGGAGGAAACAGGAAATGTACGTACGGCTCGTCGAGCGGCTTCCCGTTGACGTACACCTTTTTGTTGCGCAGCTCGATCGTGTCGCCGGGAAGTCCGATCGTTCGCTTGATGAAGTCGCGCTCGGGATCTTCAGGAAACTTGAAGACGATCACGTCCCCGCGTTTGATCGCTTTCATCGGCAGCAGCATCTGCTCCACACGGCTGAGAGTGGGGCCGTAAATGAACTTGTTCACGAGCAGGTGGTCGCCGATGAGGAGGTTGTTTTCCATCGAGCCGGTGGGAATCTTGAACGCCTGGACAATGAAGGTGCGGACGAAGAGCGCAAGAATCACAGCCACGCAAATCGACTCGAAATACTCGCGAACCGTGGACTTGTGATACGTGGCAGCCGGCTCGACGTCCGGCGTCTTCATTGCTGGTCTGGCCATCTGAACGCCCTACGATTCTATTCTGTCCCGACCTTCAACACGGCCAGAAACGCCTCCTGCGGGATTTCGACGCGGCCGACCCGCTTCATCCGCTTCTTTCCTTCCTTCTGTTTCTCCAGCAGCTTTCGCTTACGTGTGATGTCGCCGCCATAGCACTTGGCGAGCACGTTCTTGCGAAGCGCCTTCACCGATTCCCGTGCGATGACGCGATTGCCGATCGAGGCCTGAATCGCGATCTCGAACATCTGCCGGGGAATCAGCTCGCGCATCTTCGAGGCCAGCGCGCGGCCGCGCTCATACGCCGCATCCTTGTGCACGATGATCGACAGCGCGTCGACCGGATCACCGTTGACCAGGATGTCCATTTTGACGAGCGGCGACTCCCAGTAGCCCGTGACGTGGTAGTCGAGCGAGGCGTAGCCGCGCGACATCGTCTTGAGCTTGTCGTAGAAGTCCATCACGACCTCGTTGAACGGCAGCTCATAGGTGATGAGCACGCGATCTGACTTGAGGTACTCCAGCTTCTTCTGGATTCCCCGCTTGTCCTGGCAAAGCTGAAGGATGGGCCCGACGAACTCCGACGGCGTCAGGATCATCGCGGTAATCACCGGCTCTTCGATCGTCTGAATCCGCCCGGGCTCGGGCAGCTTCGCGGGGCTGTCGATCTCCTGCACCTCACCGTCGGTGGTCGTCACGCGATAGAGCACGCCCGGCGCCGTGGTCACCAGGTCCATGTCGTACTCGCGCTCGAGACGTTCCTGGACGATTTCCATGTGCAGCAGGCCAAGGAACCCGCAGCGGAACCCGAAGCCGAGCGCAACGGAGGTCTCCGGCTCATAGAAGAACGACGCATCGTTGAGACGGAGCTTCTCGAGCGCTTCACGCAATTCCGAATACTGATGGCTCTCCACCGGGTAGAGCCCGGCGAACACCATCGGCTTCAACTCCTTGAAGCCGGGGAACGGTTCCGTGGTTGGACGCGCAACCTCGGTGATGGTGTCGCCGATCTTGGCGTCGGCGACGCGCTTGATGTTGGCCACCACAAAACCGACCTCGCCGACACCGAGCTCCTCGACCGGCACCGCCTTGGGTGAAAACACGCCAAGATCGTCGATCTCGTAATCCTGTTGCGCCGCCATCAGGCGGACTTTCTGTTTCTTCCGCAGCACGCCGTCAATCACACGCGCAACGATGACGACGCCGCGGTAGGGGTCGAACCAGGAATCGAAGATCAGGGCTTTCAATGGAGCGTTTGGGTCGCCGGTCGGCGGCGGCAGGCGGGCGATGATCGCCTCGAGGATGTCCTGCACGCCTGTGCCTTCCTTCGCGCTCGCCAGGATGGCTGCGGAACTGTCGAGGCCGATGATGTCCTCAATCTGCCGCTTGGACTCATCCGGCTGCGCACTGGGCAGATCGATCTTGTTGATGACCGGGATGATCTCGAGGTTGTTGTCGACAGCGAGGTAGGCATTCGCCAGGGTCTGCGCCTCGACTCCCTGCGATGCATCCACCAGCAGCAGCGCGCCCTCGCACGCCGCAAGCGAGCGCGTGACCTCATAGCTGAAGTCCACATGACCCGGCGTATCAATGAGGTTGAGGATGTACGGCTCGCCGCTTTTGGCGGTGTAGTTCAACCGGACCGGGTGTGCCTTGATGGTGATTCCCCGCTCGCGCTCGAGGTCCATCGCGTCGAGCACCTGCGCTTCCATCTCGCGCGCTTGCAGCGCGCCGGTCAGTTCGAGGAAGCGGTCGGCCAGCGTCGATTTGCCGTGGTCGATATGGGCGATGATTGAAAAATTGCGGATGTACCGTTGATCCATCGACGGATCAAAGGTATCAGGTATCGGGTATCAGGTGTCAGGTGTCAGGCAGGTATCAGCCTGACACCTGGACCACTACTTCTTTGCGGCGGGTGTCTTCGGCGCTGTCTCCGCGCGAGCGGTCTTCTTCGCGGCGCCTTCGATCTGAACGGTTTGTGCGGTCTGTTTCCCGTTCTCCTCGCTGTAGCGCACCTTCACGCGCTGACCCGTGTGGCCGTTAAGATCGGCCGTCGTCATGCGGGTGGCGCCCATGCGAATCGCCGTTGCCGAGCCGAGTGACAGCGTCTCATCCCCCTTCGCTGTCTTGACGACAATCGAGTTGGCGGATGCGTCATATTTTTCGAGCGTGCCGGTAACCGAATGCGCCGCGGCTTTCTTCGCCGTCTTGGCCGTCTGCGCGGGTGAGGCAGACGCCGAGGTGGCGACCGCCAGCGCCAGAATGCCGGCGCCAAGTAGTTGGAACATGCGTGACATTTGGATCGTCCTCCCCTGCCTGAATATGGCAGCTGTCTGGATTTGACCAAGAGGAGTGCCATGCGAATGCCCGCGGCTGAGATGCGGCAACCGTCGTGAACACAAAGCTTTCTGAGGACGTCGCCTCGCCCGCCACCCCGCCTGAGGCAGCGCAGGAGCGCCCCACTGAGGCGACGTGGCGAGGTGGTTTGCGCTCGATCCGTCTCAGAATGGCACTGGCCGGCGCGGTTGTGGTGTGCATCGTGATTGGCGCGCTGACCGCAATTGGACTCGCGTTCGCCGAACGCCGGTTGGAAGACGACCTTCGGGAGGAGGCACGGATCACGGCGATTGCCGTGGCCGACGACCTCGAGCTGCGATCGGACGTGATCGAATCCGCGAGCTCAGTCACGGCGCTTCGCGAATTTCTCAACGCCGCGCCGGCGGTCCGCGATATCACGCTGTACTCCGCCGACAGCGGTTCCCTGCGCGCCGTGCTCGCGACCTCGGCCAGTTCGACCGAAGAAAATCTCGACCCGCTCGTCATGCGCGCCGTCAACGAGATGCGGACGCTCAACGAAGACCGCGGCCTTACCCTCGTCGCGGTGGCGACGCCGATCCTGCGCAGCGATCGTGCGGTCGGCGCGGTGCTGGTCACCGTATCGCTGGGCGCGGTGGTCAGACTTCGCAACGATGGCCGGCTGCTGGCGGCGCTGATCGCCGCCTTTTCCATAGCCGGCGTTGTCATCGTCATCTTCGTGCTGCTCGCGGGTCTCGAACGGCAGCATACCCGCATGCGCGAGGAGTTATGGCGGATCCGCGAGCTGGCGACCATTGGCCAGACCATGGCAAACGTCGCGCATCAGCTCGGCACGCCATTAAACCTTGCGTCCGCCCACGTCCAGCTCCTGCAACAGGAGCTGCCGGCGGATCGGGCGGCGCAGCGACGCCTCGGTGTGATCGAAGACCAGCTCAGTCGAGTGGCGGACAGCCTCAGGTCGTTGCTCGATCGTGCCCGTCCAAAGGGTTCGCAGCGAACGTTTCCGCTGCGGCCGGTCTTGTCGCGGCTCGCCGAAGCCGGTCAGATCCTGGGTTCCCCTCAGCGCGTCCGCGTGACGCTCGACGTCCCGGAGACGCTGCCACTGGTGGCAGGGGACGAAACGCAACTGGAACTCGCGCTGAGCAACCTCGTGACCAACGCTCTTGACGCGATGCCAGACGGCGGCAATCTTCTCGTTACCGCAACGACCGAAACGGGGCACGCGGTCGTCGAGATCGCGGACACAGGAGTCGGCATCCCACCCGAGGTGCTGGATCACATCTTTGAGCCGTGGGTCACAACAAAAGCTGCGGGTCAGGGAACCGGCCTTGGCCTCAGCATTGCGCGCGACGTCGTCCAGCGCATGGGAGGCGCGATCAGTGCCAACCCACGACCAGCCGGAGGCACGGTGCTGCGCATCACGCTCCCCTCGTCGAATGCGGAGGCTGCATGACCGCCAAGCGGATTCTGATTGTCGATGACGATCGCGAGACATGCCGGCTGATCGCCGAACTGGTCGGCGGGCCGGGACGGACGCTCGAGGACGTGACTTCTCCCAGACAGGCGCTCGACCGCATTCGCGATCAGCGTTTCGATCTGGTCATTTCGGATATCAACCTGAATGCCGCGGAGTCTGGTCTCGACATCCTGAAGGCCGTGAAAGCGCATCATCCGGCAGCACATGTCGTGCTGATCAGCGCGTTCGGCACGCTGGACACGGCCATAGCAGCGGTTCGTGCAGGCGCGTTCGACTACATCAGCAAGCCGTTCAACATCGGCGAGGTGAAGGCCACGGTCGAGCGTGCGCTGAGCCGAAGCGCCGAACCGCCGGCGGCGCCAGTCGCGGAAAGTGCTCCGCCCGCCGGGATCATCGGCCGGTCTGCCGGCATGCTGACTGTCTACAAACAGATCGCCTACGCCGCCGATTCGTGGGCGCCCGTGCTCATTACCGGTGAGAGCGGAACCGGCAAGGAGCTGATTGCGCGCGCCATTCACCGGCACAGCCGCCGTGCGAGTCGGCCATTTGTCGCCGTGAACTGTGGCGCACTCGTCGAGACGCTGCTCGAATCAGAACTGTTCGGTCATGTGCGCGGCTCGTTTACCGGAGCGGTGACCGATCACAAAGGTGTTTTTGAACAGGCACATGGCGGGTCCGTGTTCCTCGACGAAATCGGCGACACGACGCCGGCGCTGCAGGTGAAGCTGCTGCGGGTGTTGCAGGAGGCGGAGGTCCGGCCCGTCGGTTCGACTCGCACGGTACGCGTGGACGCACGTGTGATCGCGGCCACCAACGTGGACCTCGATCGTGCCGTGGCGGAACATCGGTTCCGCCAGGATTTGTACTACCGGCTGAGTGTCATCGTTATTCACCTCCCGCCGCTCCGCGAGCGGCGCGGCGACATTCCCTTGCTGATCGAGCAGTTTCTGCGCGCCTCGTCGGTGCGTTCCGGGCGTACGGTCGCGATTTCCACTGGGGCGGTGAATGCGCTGGTCAACTACGAGTGGCCGGGCAACGTGCGCGAGCTGGAGAACACGATCGAACGGCTGGTCGTGTTCAGCCGCGGCGAGATCGATGTCGGCGACCTCCCGGCGGCCGTCATCGCCGCGCCGACGCTGCGCGAGCAGTTGTTCGATGGTTTGCCGACGCTCGACGAGCTCGAACGCCGGTATCTGCTGCACGTGCTGCAAGAAGTCGGCGGCAATCGCTCGCGTGCGGCGGAAACGCTTGGCATCGACCGGCGGACGCTCTACCGGATGGCGGAACGCTTCGGCATCGATCTCAAGGAGGACGCCGCCACGGGGTCAGCGGTTCGTGAGCCGTGATCCGTCATTTCGGAAATCGTCCCTCATTCGATGCAGGGTCTCAGCGGCGGATGCCATCGGCCGCATCCATTTTCGGTTTGAGCTGAGCGAGGTTCGCCTTGGCGAATGCCGTGTTCGCGGGCGAGGCGACGATGTTCGGTCCAGCGGCACCCTGAGCTACCATCAGCGCCATCCGGAGCGCAGGGACGCCGATCAGATAGTCTCTTGCGGTCAGGCTGTTCTCTTTCAGAATCGCCGCCGTTTTTGGATCTGTCTCGAGCTGCGCGATCCGATCCGCGGCGCTCATCGTTGCCGCCTTCCGCATGCGCTCCTGGTAATCGGGCAGCGAAATCAGGTACTTGGTCATCGCCTGCATCGCGGTTATCAGATGTTCCGCGCCTGGGAGTGTGAGCCGATAATCGAGGAGCGCCTGTCGCTGTTCCGGCGAGAGGGTTTGAGCGTGCGCCGGACAAACTGCGGCGCAAAGGACCAGTGACAGCACGATGGGCGGCAGCAGATTGATGCGGATTCGCATAAAGCCTCCTCCAGCGACGATTCCCGATTTCAAGATCACAAATCACAATTCGCAAATCGCAAATCATTTACCGACGATCGATCGCGACGAAGCGCTGCGGATAGGCCGGGCCGACGTATTCGGCGCGCGGCCGAATGAGGCGATTGTTCGCGTACTGCTCGAGGACGTGCGCCGTCCATCCCGACATGCGGCTCACGGCGAAGATCGGCGTGTAGAGATCGAGAGGGATGCCGAGCGTGTAGTAGGTGGACGCGGAATAGAAATCCACGTTCGGATTCAGCTTCTTCTCGCCCTTGACGAGCGCCTCGATCCGCTGCGATATGTCGAACCACGCGGTGTTGCCGGCGCGTTTGCCGAGCTCCTGCGACATCTGCCGCAGGTGGGTCGCGCGCGGATCTTCGGTCCGGTAGACGCGGTGGCCGAACCCCGGAATCTTCTCCTTGCGTGCGAACTTCGCGCGGATGGCTTCATCCACGCGGTCGGGGCTCGCGTTCTGTCCGAAGTCGAGCAGCATCTTCATCACTTCCGCGTTCGCGCCGCCGTGCAGTGGGCCTTTGAGGGTGCCGATGCCCGCGACGATCGCAGAGTAGATATCCGTGAGCGTTGCCGCGGCGACGCGGGCGGCGAAGGTCGATGCGTTGAGCTCATGATCCGCGTGGAGGATGAGCGCGACATCGAAGGCACGAACGGCGATGGCGTTCGGCCGCTCGCCCGTCAGCATGTAGAGAAAATTCGCGGCGTGTGACATCACCGGATCGGGGCCGATCGGTCCGCCGCCCGCCCGGAGACGTCCCCATGTAGCAACGATGGTCCCGGTCTGCGCAGTCAGCCGAACGGCTTTTCGGTACTGCGCCTGCGGCGACGAATCGTCGGCTTCGGAGTCGTAATGCGCGAGCGCGGACGTGATCGTCCGTAATGCGTCCATCCCGTCAACCGGCGGCAGCGATCGCATGAGGCGGATGATGGGTTCGGGCAGCGCGCGCGCGGCCGCGAGCTGCGATTGCAGATCGCCCAACTCGGCGCGTGTCGGCAGCCTGTGATGCCAGAGCAGGTAGCAAATTTCTTCGAATGTCGACCCTCGAGCGAGGTCGTGGATGTCGTAGCCGCAATAGGCAAGCACGCCGCGCTCGCCATCGAGATAGCAGATCGCCGACGAGGTGGCGACGACGTCTTCGAGGCCGCCCTTAGCCACGGAGGTCATAGTTTTCTTCGGTTCGAGGAAGAGCGACACGGCTCGGGTGGTAAATCAATCCGACGATGGCGCCGCAGATGCCGAACTGCGCGACGATCCCGAGAACCTGCAGGATGCCGAGCCGCGCCGCAATCGGTTCGGCCACATAGTTCCAGACCACGGCAAAGCCGTCGACGACGGCCGCGATGATCAACCCATAGCGAATGCCCTGGGCAACGCCCGAGGCCTCGCGGTTGGGCTCATAGCCCTTCGCGTACGCAAACGCGAACGCCAGCGATCCGAGCAAATGCGCGCCGAGGCCGATCGGAAGCAGCTCGCGGATGTCGTCGGCACGTCTGTATGCCCACGCATTTGCCTGATACAGACGGAGAAGCCAGATGTCATGAATCACGTATCCGAGCGCAATCGAGGCAAGCCAGGCGGCGAACCCCGCCAGCGCGATTCTCGGATAGTTCAGAGCTCCTCCTCGGTCGCCGGCTCCAGCACCACGCTATCGCCCGCATACTGCTGGAAGATGGAGAGCAGGCCCGTGTACAGGAAGCCGATCTGGAAGAGGATGAGGAAGGGAAGCGTACCGTAAATGCCGTTGGCGAGCGCGTAAAACACCGTCGCCGTGAAGTACAGGCCGAGCGTCAGCTCGATCATCGGCTGAACCAATACGCTCTGGCGGTACTTCTTTCCAATCCATTCGTCGGCGCGCGCCTCGATTCGATATTTCGGCGTCCGCGCAAACTCGGTCTGCTTGTTCAAGAGCGCCTCGAACACCGCCTTCGTGTTGTTCACCGTCAGGCCAATGCCAATGGACATCAGAAATGGCAGGTACTTCGCGCGCGTCACCCAGTCGTCGTGCAACTCCCGCTGGCAGACCATGTAGAAGTTGGCCACCGAGGCCGTGGCCGCAAAGAACAGCGGCACGTCGATCAGCAGCATCTCGTACCAGCCCATGTTGTAACGGATGACCATGGCGGGCGCCATCAGGACCGACAGGACGCACATGAGCGGGTAGTTGAAGTTTGCGGACAAGTGAAAGAACGCTTCGGCCTTCACCCGTGTCGGCAGGTTCGACGCGAGAATCCGCGGCAGCAGCTTGCGGCAGGTCTGAATGGAACCCTTCGCCCATCGGTGCTGCTGCGACTTGAAGGCGTTCATTTCGACAGGCACTTCCGCGGGCGCGATAAGTCCCGGCATGAACACGAACTTCCAGCCGCGAAGCTGCGCGCGGTAGCTCAGGTCGAGATCCTCTGTGAGCGTGTCGTGCTGCCAGCCGCCCGCGTCCTCAATCGCATCCCGCCGCCAGATGCCGGCGGTGCCATTGAAGTTGAAGAAGAGACCGGACCGGTTGCGGCCACCGTGCTCGAGAACGAAATGCGCATCGAGCAGAATGGACTGCACCTTGGTCAGCAGTGAGTAGTCCTGGTTGATGTGGCCCCACCGCGCCTGCACCATCGCGATTGCCGGGTCGCCGAAAAACGGAATCGTGCGTCGCAGGAATTCGGGTGTCGGCGTGAAGTCGGCGTCGAAAATGGCGATGAAGCGCCCTTTCGCAACCTTGAGCCCGGCTTCGAGCGCTCCCGCCTTGAAACCGGTGCGGTCGGTGCGGTGCAGGTAGGTGATGTCGATTCCCTGCGCCGCATTGCGGCGCACGGCCTGTTCGGCGACGATCGTCGTTTCGTCGGTCGAATCATCGAGCACCTGGATCTCGAGCAACTCCCGCGGATAATCGATCTGGCAGACGGCGTCGATCAGCCGATCGGCAACATACATTTCGTTGTAAATCGGCAACTGGATCGTGACGAGCGGCAGCTCGGTGAGCGGATTGGCCGGAACCGGCACGTGGTCCTTGTTCTTCATGTACAGATAGACCAGGTAATACCGGTGCCATCCGTACACAGCGAGAATGACGAGAACGAAGAAGTAAGTGCCCAGGATGAGAATTTCGTTGAGCGTCATAAGCAGGCGGGGTCGTCGAGGGCGAGCACGATCTCAAATTATACGGGGATGACTGGATCCGAGGAAGCTACGAAAACGTGGCTATGACGAGCTTGGAGTTACAAAAACTGCTTGATGCCGTCCGAGCCGGCACGGTTGACTCGGCATCGGCAGCAGAGCGCATCACGATGGCGATGCAACAGGCGCCGTTTGAAGACCTTGGCTTTGCGCGTCTCGATACGCACCGTGAACTGCGTCAGGGATTTCCAGAAGTCATCCTCGGCCTTGGCAAGACGCCGACACAGATTGCCGCCATCGCGGGGCGCATCATTGAGCGCGGTCAGCGGCTGCTCATCACCCGTGCGGGCGCCGATGCATTCGATGCCGTGCGCCAGATCGCGTCTTCGGCGACGTACCACGAACAGGCACGCGCCATCACGCTTGTACAGGGCGATATCTGCCGCGGCAAAGGGACGATTATCGTCGCGTGCGCCGGCACTTCTGACCTGCAGGTCGCAGAAGAAGCGGCAGTCACCGGCGAGATCATGGGGAACACCATCGAGCGGCTCTACGACGTCGGCGTTGCGGGCATCCATCGCATTCTCAGCGAACATGGCCGCCTGCAAAGCGCACGCGTGATCATCGTCGTGGCAGGGATGGAAGGCGCCCTGCCAAGCGTCGTCGCCGGGCTGGTCAGCGTGCCGGTGATAGCGGTGCCGACGAGCGTCGGCTATGGCGCCAGCTTTGGTGGCATCGCGGCGCTGCTCGGGATGCTGAACAGCTGCGCAAACGGCGTCGCCGTCGTCAATATCGACAATGGATTTGGTGCAGCCGCAATCGCGAGTTTGATCAACCACCTGTGAACCCAAGCACGCTCCGGGCCCTCGAATTCGATCGCATCGTCGCCGCGGTGGCCGACCTCGCGGTGACGCCCACCGGACGCGAGCGGCTCCTCGAGCTGGAGCCGTGGACCGACGCGGCGCGTGTCGTCGCGGCGCAGAAGGCCACCAGCGAAGGGACCAGATTTCTCTCGGATTCCTCCGGCTTTCCGCTGCGGGCGCCGTCGGATCTGGAATCGATCCTCGATGCGCTCGGCGTCGAAGGACGTCCGCTCGAAGCGGTCCGGCTGCTGGCCCTCGCCGATTATCTCGAGTCGATCGAACATTCACGGACCGCTGTCCGCAATGCGACGACGATGTTCCCCATTCTTCGGGAGCTGGTCGAACGCGTTGCCTCGTTCAAAGGAGAAATCGCTGACGTCCGCAAGAAGATCGATCCGTCGGGCGACGTCAACGACGATGCGAGTCCGGCACTCGCGGGAATCCGGGAACGCCTGCGGCGTCAGCGGGCGAAGCTGCGGACGACGCTGGAATCGTTTCTTCGGGGGCGCGACACCGCCAAATACCTGCAGGAGCAGGTGGTCACCGACCGCAACGGTCGATACGTGCTCGTCGTCCGTGCGGAGCATCGATCGGCGATTCCGGGCATCGTGCACGGCGCCTCCGCCAGCGGCGCAAGCCTCTTTCTCGAGCCGCTGACCACGGTCGATATCAACAACGACATCGTCGCGCTCGAAGAGCAGGAAACCGAGGAAGTTCGACGGATTCTCCTCGCGCTGACCGATCAGTTTCGAGGCAGGCCCGATGATCTGCGCCGCACGATCGAGGTCGCCACCGAGCTGGATGTCATACAAGCCCGTGCGCGATTCTCGCTGAGGGTCGAAGGCGTCGAGCCGACGATTGCGGTGGATGGGACGTTCGAGCTTCGTGGCGCCCGGCATCCGCTGCTTATTCCGGGACTCGGGACTCGGGACTCGGCACTCGAAAACCCGGAACGTCGAATCCCGAATCCCGAATCCCGAATCCCGGCAGCGCCAGTGCCCAATGACATCCTGCTGATTCCACCGACCCGAGTCATGGTCATCACGGGGCCGAACACGGGAGGCAAGACCGTCGCGTTGAAGACCGCTGGCCTCCTCGCATTGATGGCGCAGTCGGGTTTGCATGTCCCCGCCGAACACGGTTCCCGCGTTCCAGTGTTTCGGTGCGTGTTTGCGGACATCGGCGACGAACAATCCATCTCGGCAAGCCTGAGTACCTTTTCCGGCCACATCGCGAACGTCGTCTCGATGGACCGGAACCTCTCGCTTCCTGCGCTGGTGCTGCTCGACGAAGTCGGCGCTGGCACTGATCCCGTCGAAGGGGGCGCGCTCGGCATTGCCGTCATCGATCACTTCCGCAAGCGTGGGGCACACCTGATCGCGACGACACACTACGACGCGCTGAAGTCCTATGCATCGACCACGGACGGTGTGACGAGTGCGGCGTTCGGCTTCAATCCCGATTCGTTCGCGCCCACCTATCGGCTCGTCTACGGATCACCCGGGCGCAGTCTCGCCATCGAAATTGCGGCGAGGCTCGGGCTGCCGCAGCCGGTGATTGCCGCCGCGCGCGAAAATCTCAGCGAAGAGCAGAAACAGCTCGCCGACCATCTGGCACGCGTTGACAAGGAACTGCGCGCCATCGAGCAGCAGCGGCGGGACCTGTCGAAGCAACGCGCCGCCGTCGCCGATTCCGAGAGGAAACTGCGTGGACGCGAGGAGTCGGTCCGCGAGCGGGAAGAGACATTCCGCCGGCGCCTCGATACCAAGATCGACGATCAGCTCCGCGAAGCGCGCCGGGAAATCGATAGAGTGATCGAGGAATTGAAGACGCGAGCTCCACGTCTCGTGAATACCGGCGAAACAGGAGCTGTCCGCTCAGAAGCTCGGGCCGCTGTCGACCAGATCGTCGGCCGCATCGGCGGAAAGCCGGAAGGGCCGGCTCAGGCCGGCCCCTACATTCCGGAGCAAGCCGCGGGGCCAATCGAGCCTGGTTCGCGGGTTGTCGTCGAGGGACTTGGACTTGAGGGAACCGTTGTCGAGCTCCGCGGCAAGGAAGCCGAGATTGACGTCCGCGGCAAACGCATGCGCGCGAAGCTGAAGGAGCTACGTGCGATTGGGGGAACGCCCGCATCGGCGAGGGTGAACGTCAGTGTCGATCTGCAGCCGCGCGAGGGCTCTCGTTCCGAATTGAACGTGATCGGACAGACTGTCGACGAGGCGATCACCCGTCTCGAAAAATTTCTCGACGAAACGACAGTCACAGATCAACATACGATCCGAATCGTTCACGGGCACGGTACCGGGCAGCTGCGCCGCGCCATTGCCGCCTTTCTCAAAGAACATCCGCTCGTTGCCAGCTACAAGCTCGCGCCGCAGAATGAAGGCGGCGGCGGGGCGACGATTGTCGAATTGAAGGACTGAAGTGCGTATTCGCGAATGCCTCTTTTCCCACAACGATTCATCGACGATCTGAAGCAGCAAGCCGACATCGTCGTCGTGATCCAGGACTACGTGTCGCTGAAAAAGACCGGCGCCAACTACAAAGGCCTTTGTCCGTTTCATGGCGAAAAAACGCCGTCGTTTCAGGTCAATCGCGACAAGGGGTTCTTCCACTGCTTTGGCTGCCAGGTTGGCGGCGACGTGTTCAAGTTTCTCGAGTTGCACGAAAAAATCGGCTTTGCCGACGCGGTGAAGCTTCTGGCGCAGCGGTTCGGGGTTCCGCTGCCGGAGATGGAAGAAAGCGACGAGCAGCGCGCCAATACGGCGGAACGCGAGACACTGCTCAAGATCCATGAAGCGGCCGGCACGTGGTTTCGCGAGCAGCTTGCATCGAATGCTGGAACGCGGATCAGAAGGCAGATTGAAGGGCGCGGCGTCAGCGAAGCGACAAGCGCGGCGCTCGGACTCGGGTATGCGCCGACCAGCCGCGATGCGTTGAAGTCGGCACTTCTGCAGCAGGGGTTCTCGCAGGCGGCGCTGCTGCGCGCCGGCCTCGTCGTGCAGCGGGAAGACGGAACCGTGGTCGATCGGTTCCGCAACCGGCTGATCATTCCGATCTGCAGGGACACCGGATCCGTGATCGCATTTGGCGGCCGCGCCGTTGATACAGATCAACAGCCGAAATATCTCAACTCGCCGGAGACGCCTATCTATTCAAAGGGCCGGACGCTGTACGGTTTGCATCTGAGCAAGAACGCGATCAGACAGCGCAAGTTCGCGATTCTCGTCGAAGGCTACTTCGATTTCGCGCAGGTGTATCAGGCTGGTTTCCAGGCCGTGGTGGCGTCGTGCGGAACGGCACTGACGCCGCAGCAGGCGCAACAGCTCCGGAGGTTTACCAGCAAAGTCGTGCTCAGTTTCGACCCGGACGCCGCGGGGCAGGGCGCCGCCGCGAAATCGTGCGAGATGCTGGTGGCCGAGGGTTTCGCTGTGAACGTGGCCGTCCTGCCGGCTGGCGATGATCCGGACACTTTCATCAGGAAACGTGGGCCCCAGGGCTATGCCGACCGCCTCGAGCACTCCACCCCGTATCTGGAGTACCTGCTGGATCGGGCAGCGGCCGGCCACAACCTGAATTCCGACGAAGGTCGGGTGAAGTTTCTGGGCGACATGCTGCCGGTTGCCGGCCGAATCCCGGACGCCGCCATGAGGGATCGCTTCGCCGATCGGCTGGCATTCAAGGCACGGGTGACCGACGACGTGGTTCGCGCGGAAATCCGAAAGGCTGTTGTCCAAAAACAGGGCACATTAACGAGGCGCGAAGTGCCGAGCTTCGGTCACGTCACCAAGGCGGAAAAGGGACTCATATGGCTACTAGTCCACCAGCCGGAAGACTCCCTGGAGGCGCTCGGAGGGCTGGACGGCGCAGATTTTGAGGGTCTTGCAAGCGGCCGGATACTAGATATCGCTCAAAAACTGAACGAAGATAGGGGGTTCTCACCGGCTGCCCTTTTCGAGCGTCTAACGACCGTGGACGTCCAGCTCGTGACCGCGATTGCCAGCGAGGGCGAAGCGCACGTGCACGATGCTCACGATTGTGTGCGGATTCTCAAGCGGCTCCGATGGGAACGGGAGCGCGCGGCCATTCAGCGCGAGATCGATAGGCTCCAGGAAGTCGGCGCACTCGAAGGCGAGAAACTCCAGGAACTGCTCGTTCGTAAATACGACGTGATACAGCGGATCGAAGCACTTATCTGATTGGCGGGTCCAATCTGATTGGCGGGTCCAAAAGGACCCGCCCTACCAAATTGGCGTGTGCAGGGTAGGCCGGGTCCAGCTTGTCCGCCGAAGCCTCGGCGGAGGCGGAGACCCGGCGCGCGGGAGGAAATGAATGGCCTTGTCGCTCGAGGAACGTTACGACGAAGTACGCCAGTTGATTCAGGTCGGCAAGGAAAAGGGATATCTGCTCTACGACGAGGTCAACGAGATGCTTCCGTCCGAGATTACCTCGTCGGAAGATCTCGACGACCTGTTCAACGCCTTCGGCAGCGCCGGCATCGAGGTCGTCGACTCCGACAAGGCCTACCGCGGCGAGAAGGACTTCGATCGTGACGGCTCCGAAGAAGGTCCGGAGCTCGATCTCACCCCGGGCGCTCTCGACAAGACCAACGACCCTGTCCGCATGTACCTCCGCGAGATGGGCACGGTCCCGCTGCTCACGCGCGAAGGCGAGGTCGCCATCGCCAAGCGCATCGAACGCGGCAAGCTCGCCGTCATCAAGTCGATCTCCCGCACCCCGACCATCGCCAAGCGCATCCTCGTCATCGGCGATCAGCTTCGGGCCGGCGAACGCACGATTCGCGAACTGGTGATCTTCAGCGACGAGGAGATCACCGACGAGGTCATCGAGGATCGAAAGACCGAAGTCCTCGAGCAGATCGAGGAGGTGCGTAAGGCGCGGACCAACTACGTGAAGCTCGCCGAAAAGGTGGACGGCATCTCGCGCACGCAGGAGCGGAAGAAGTACCGGAGGGCGCGCATGAAGGCGCTCCGGGCCCGCATTGACGTCAGCCGCGCGATCCGCCGCATCGAATTCACCGAGACGATGAAGCGGCGCCTCATCGACGAGGTGAAGGACGCGGTTGATGCCGTGCAGAAGGTGCAGCGCGAAGTGGAAGCGCTCGACCGTCAGATCAATCCCAAGATCAAAGCGAAGGGTGCGCCGAAGCTGAAAGAAGAGGAGAAGAAGAACCTCCTCAAGAAGCAGAAGGACATCAAGACGCAGGTCAAGGGGATGATCGACGACCTGGAGGAAACGCCGGAGCGCCTCCGCCGGACCATCGAGGTCATCCAGCGCGGCGAAGCACAGGCCGAGCAGGCGAAGAAGGAGCTGGTCGAAGCCAACCTCCGTCTCGTCGTGTCGATCGCCAAGAAGTACACCAACCGCGGGCTGCAGTTCCTCGATCTGATCCAGGAAGGCAACATCGGTCTGATGAAGGCGGTCGACAAGTTCGAGTACCGCCGCGGTTACAAGTTCTCGACCTACGCGACGTGGTGGATTCGTCAGGCCATCACGCGCGCGATTGCCGATCAGGCGCGCACGATCCGCATTCCGGTCCACATGATCGAGACGATCAACAAGCTGATTCGCACCTCGCGGGCGCTCGTGCAGGAGCTTGGCCGCGAACCGACCTCGGAAGAGATCGCCAAGCGCATGGACATCCCGGTGTCGAAGGTTCGCAAGGTGCTGAAGATCGCGCAGGAGCCGATTTCGCTCGAGACGCCGATCGGCGAAGAGGAAGATTCGCATCTGGGCGACTTCATCGAGGACCGCAACATCGTTTCGCCAGCCGAGGCGGTCATCAACCTGAACCTCAAGGAGCAGACCGAGTCGGTGCTCAAGACGCTGACGCCGCGCGAGGAGAAGGTGATCAAGATGCGGTTCGGCGTCGGCGACGGCAGCGAGCACACGCTCGAAGAGGTGGGACAGAACTTCGCGGTCACGCGCGAACGCATCCGCCAGATCGAAGCGAAGGCGCTTCGCAAGTTGCGGCACCCATCACGGTCCCGGAAGCTCAAGGCGTTTCTCGAGGGACGTACTTAAGGTTGCCTGGGCCCGTAGCTCAGCGGTTAGAGCGGCCGGCTCATAATCGGTTGGTCCCAGGTTCGAATCCTGGCGGGCCCACTCATCGGAAGTTGAAAAGTGGAAGAAGAACGAAAGTGGAACAAGTAAGTTTCAAAGTACGGCCGACACACTTTGAACTTACTTCTTCCACTTTTCCACTTTTCCACCTTTCCACGTAAGTCATGTCACCCGATCTTCAGCAGCTCATCGACCTCCAGAATCTGGAGACGGCCATCGAGGAGGCCAGGCGGCGCATCGCCGCCCATCCTCAGCGCATCGCAGATGCGGAGACGAGTCTCGCGCACGCGAAAGACGCGCTCGAGACCGCTCGCCAGCGCCTCAAAGCGAGCCAGGAGGCGCGGCGCGAGCAGGAAAAGGAAGCCGCCACGTTTCAGTCCCGCCTCTCGAAATTCAAGGATCAACTCTCCGCCGTCAAGACCAACCGCGAATACCAGGCCATGCAGCTCGAGATCGAAACCGCGCAGAAGGAGCTCGGGATCGTCGAGGAGCGCGTGCTGGAGCGGATGATGGAAGCCGATGCGCTGTCGGCGGACATCAAGATGGCCGAGCAGGCGCTTGCCACGCGGCAGAAGGAAGTGGAAGCCGAGAAGAAGACGCTCGCAGAGGAGCTCGTCACCGTCGAAGCCGCTCTCAAGGATGCAACCGAAAGACGGCAGGCGCTCGTCAAGTCGCTGCCGCCGCAACTGGTTGCGCTCTTCGAACAGGTCTCCCGTGTGCGCAAAGGCGTCGCGATTGCCGTCGCGACGCGCGATGGGCTCTGCTCCGCTTGTCACGTCCGGCTGCGGCCGCAGGCGTTTCAGGAAGTCCGGCGCAACGATCAGATCATCCAGTGTCCCAGCTGCAATCGCATCCTCTACTACATCCCACCACCCGCGGTTGAACCCGCGATCACTCACGCGTGAATCAACCGTCGCTCTTCGGTGCACCGCAGGGCCGATCTGCACGCGCGTACGTGGATGGCGGATCGCGTGGCAATCCGGGGCCCGCCGGTTACGGAGTTCGCATCGAGCAAGACGACGGCTCGGTCATCGAGCTGAAGGAATCGCTCGGCCTCGCCACGAACAACGTGGCCGAGTACAGCGGACTGATCGCTGCATTAAGATGGGCGGCCGCTCATGCGATTTCACAGCTCCACGTCCGCGCCGATTCGGAGCTGCTGGTGAAACAGATGCGAGGGGAATATCGCGTGAAGAGCCCGGGGCTGCAGCCGCTGCATGAACACGCGCGTGCCCTCGCCCGTCAAATAGGCCATGTGACGTTCGAACACGTGCGCCGGGAGTTCAACAAGGACGCCGACCGGCTCGCCAACGAGGCCATGGACGAAGCGGCGGCGGGATGATCCAGAAAATCAGCAGAACTAGGTTTCCGCGGAGCCGCGTCGACGATCCGGCTCTCTAGCCAACGGGGCAGCCGCTGCGGTTCGACCCGTCTGGACCCGACCGCCGCGGCGCGCCGCCGCGAAGGTTCCGGCAGTCGTCACGATTCCGCAGAGTGCCACGATCAGTGCCGGTGCGACCGGTGTCTGCAGGTCCCTGACGAGCGCTGTCGCGAGCAGCGGTGCCGTGCCGCCGAATGCCGTCTGGCCGATGTTCTGAACAACGGCCACCCCGCTGAAGCGGATGCGCGTCGGAAACAGATCCGCGGTAACGATCGCGAACGTGCCGTTCACGAATGCACCGGCCAGCGCGGCTATCGTCATCAGCACGAAAATGTTCATCGCGTGCGCGGTCAAGGCGCCAAAGAAAGGATAGGCGCCGAGCACAAGCACGAGAGCGCCGAAGCGCAGCAGCAGGTACGGCGGATAGCGATCGGCAAGCCGTCCCACCAGGACGATCAGCACAGCATGGAGGACCACGCCGGAGGTCTGCGCGAACACCGCGGTCAACGCGTCGTACTTCGCGACCGTGGTGAGGTACGCCGGCATGTAGGCGAAGAAGAGTCCGGCGAACGCAGCGGTGACCGCCTGGGCGGCGATGCCAATGGCGACCTGACCTGGATGCGTCCGGAAAAGCTCGCCGATCGGTTCCTTCGATGCCGCTTCCAGCCGTTTCAACTCGGCGAACTCCGGTGACTCCTCGAACGATCGCCGCAACCAGAAGCTCGCAAGCCCGAGGAGGCCGCCGATGATGAACGCAATACGCCAGCCGTACATCCCGGCCTCCGACGGAGGCAGCAGGCGACCCACCACCAGCGCGATTGTTGTCCCTAGTGCGACGCCAAGCGTGACGAATCCAAATACCACGCTGCAGACAAATGCCGCCATCCGCGGTGCTGACTCGACGACGTACGTGATCGCGCCCGGCAGCTCCCCGCCGAGGCAGAAGCCCTGGGCGAGGCGTAACAACACGACGATGATGCTTGCGGCGATGCCCCACGCAGCATAGGTGGGCACGATGCCGATCCCGAGCGTGGCAGCGGAGGTGATGAAGATGGACGCAAGAAAAACACCGCGTCGTCCGAATTTGTCTCCGAGGCGGCCGAGTACCAGACCACCAATTGGCCGCGCAAGGTATCCGATGGCGAAGGTCGTGAACGTGACCATCAGCGACACCAGCGGGTCCTGGCTGGGAAACACCGCGCGTCCGATCTGCGGCGCGAAGATGCCGAAGATGACGAAGTCGTAGTACTCGAGTGTTCCGCCGAGGCTGGCGAGCAGAATCATCCGCCACGCGCCGCGACTCATTCCGTCTGGGTTGGCCATCCGGCGCATTCTCGCATGCGGTGGTATAAGGTGCAGCGCGCCAATGCCCACGCTGAACTACCCGACGGGTCCTCTGCACGAGGTGATGCGGGCGACCGGTGCGCGATTTCCAGATCGGCCCGCGATCACGTTCAACGAGTTGGTGATCACATTCGAGGAGTTTGATCGTGAGTCGAACCGGCTTGCGAACGGCCTCGCGGCGCTCGGCCTCACGGCCGGTGACCGCATGGCCCTGTATCTACCCAACTGCCCACAGTACGAGCTGGCGTTCTATGCGGCAAGCAAACTCGGTGCGATCTCGTGTCCGATGAATCCCTCGTACCGCGAACGCGAGATCACGTATCACGTCAACGATTCGGGTGCGACGGTCATGGTCACGCACGCGACGCTGTGGCCGGTCGTCGAAGCGTGCCGTCCGCAGCTGCCGAATCTTGTGCGTGTGGTTGTGGCGGGGGATCGGATCGAGCGCGACGGTGCTGTCCGCTATGACGACGTCCTGAATTCCGGCTCGGCGGCGGATCCCGCTGTCGTGGTCCACCAGAGTCAACTGGCGGCGCTGCCGTACTCGAGCGGCACCACAGGCCTTCCCAAGGGCGTCATGCTCACCCACCGCACCCTTGTCTGCAATCAGCTGCAATACCTGCACGGCAGCGGGATCGGACCGGACGATGTGTATCCGATATTCCTGCCGCTATCGCACATCTATGGCGTCATGCTGATGAACACGGCGCTCGGATCCGGCGCACGTCAGATTCTGATGGAGCGGTTCGATCTCGACACGCTGATTTCAGTTATTCAGAAATACGGAGTCACCGTTCTTCACCTCGTCCCGCCCGTGGTCCTCGCGCTCGCGAACGCCCCCGGTCTCAACCGCTCGCAATTCCGTACCGTCCGCTATGCGCTGTCGGCAGCTGCGCCCCTGGCGCCGGATGTCGCACGGCGCGTCGAGCAGCGTCTCGGCCTGCGCGTGATCCAGGCATACGGTCTGACCGAGACCGGACCGGCATCGCATCACTCTCCGCTCGAACCCGAGCGGGCGCGCGTTGACAGCGTCGGTGTCGTCATGGCCGACACCGAGCAGCGCGTCGTCGACGTGGAGACTGGTGAGCAAGTGCTGGCGCCAGGCGAGGTCGGTGAGATCTGCATTCGCGGTCCGCAGCTGATGCAGGGCTACTGGAATGCGCCCGAGGAGACCGCGCGAGTGCTTCGCAGCGGATGGCTGCACAGCGGCGACATCGGTTCTGTCGACGAAGACGGCTACACGTTCATCGTCGACCGCAAGAAGGAGATGATCAAATGCCGGGCGTTCAGTGTCGCGCCAGCCGAGCTCGAAGCGACCCTGCTCGAGCATCCGGACATCGCCGACTGCGGCGTCGTCGGCGCGCCTGACACGGATGGCGGCGAGGTGCCCAACGCCTTTGTGGTCCCGCGAAAGGGATGTACGCTCGATGCAGCGGCGCTCACCGAGTTTTTTGCGAAGCGCCTCGCCGGCTACAAGAGGATCGGGAAGTGGCATGTCACGGATGCCATCCCCCGCACGCCGTCGGGCAAGATCCTGCGGCGCATGCTGAAAGAGAGACTCACATCATGACTGACGTATTGATTCTCGGCGGTGCGCGCACGCCGATGACGGAGTACGTAGGC